>Ga0187778_10000009_pt1 | contig 104842 bp, 89 predicted proteins | sample 1015_Q2_SP5_20_M_FD_132418 | JGI IMG/M metagenome (GOLD analysis project Ga0187778, IMG submission 132418) | Tropical peat soil microbial communities from peatlands in Department of Meta, Colombia - 1015_Q2_SP5_20_MG | ecosystem: Environmental > Terrestrial > Soil > Wetlands > Peat | place...
GGGCAGGCACGCGACCGGGTTCCCTTCGACTACGCTCAGGGCAGGCGGGATGACACGGATAGTGGGCTAGCTTTGGGACCGAGCGGAGAATCGGCGATGACAAGGGGGCGGCCTCTGATCTTAGGATTGGAGCGGAGGGGACGATTATCCTCTGAAGACATGAGGCGGGGAGTATCGGGGGGAAGGCCGGGGACATCCAAAACTCTGTTAGCCGCGGGATAACCAGTGGAGGGGGGAATGATGGAAGAACGGATTCATTACACTAAGGTGGCGCCGGGGGCGTACCATGCGATGCTGGGGCTGGAGCATTATTTGCACGATTGCGGGCTGGAAGAGGGGTTATTGCACCTGATCAAGCTGCGCGTGTCGCAAATCAATGGATGCGCCTACTGCCTGGACATGCACTGGAAGGATTTGAAGGCCATCGGGGAGAACGAGCAGAGGATGTATTCGCTGGATGCCTGGCGGGAATGCCCGTACTACACGGAGCGGGAGCGGGCGGGGCTGGCTTGGACAGAGGCGGTCACGCTGGTAACCAACGGGCATGTGCCGGATGCGGTGTATGAAGCGGTGAAGGCGCATTTCAGCGAGAAAGAGCTGGCGGATTTGACGCTGGCGGTGGCGGCGATCAATGCGTGGAACCGGCTGGCGATCGCGGGGCGGACCACACCGGGAACGTACCAACCTGCGAAGCAGCGGGAGCTGAAGAAAGGCACGTAAAGATCGCGTTCTGAGTAGGTGGCTTTCAAGCGATTTTCATTTCAATGGTAAGATTTGCCCACTTTGTGCGCTGCAACAGGCAACCCCGAATTTCGGCTCCTCGCTGAGTTTCGAAGACTCTTTGAAGGAAAAGTCTACATGCACCGCGCCTCAACGCAGGGTGATTTCGTTGCGATGCATCTGTACGAAGACCTAGTTTTAATAGACCGCTCCCCTAAACTGGCCAGAGAAGTTGATGAGAGACGGCGGGTCCTAAATGTCCAGAACCGGAGGCATGGGGTTAAAGCGAGACGCGGAGACGGCACATTTGGCGAGATTGTCCCTCGCGAAGCCCCTATCGTTGACGAAGGGTACCGCATTGCGAGAGGAATTGTTGCCACGGTTGAAATTGGCGTTGAGGTGAAAATTCTCGCGAAGGCGATGATCAAGCAGATCGACCGCGTGATCAGCGATTTGCGGAATCAAGTTGAGGAATTCAAAAAAGGCGGCGGGAATCCGATTTGCATAGGTATTGTGGGCGTAAATCACGCAGAGAAGTACGTGGCTACGAAGGTGATCGAGCTTATCCAACCACTGGCAAGGGAGGATTTCTCCACCCTTCGCAAGAAGCTGAAGAAGCTGAAAAAAGACTAAAAGAATTGGCTGCTCCCGCCTTTGACGAGTTCCTGATCCTCCGCTACAAAGCTGCGAACGAGGCCCCGTATCCATTCGAGTGGATCGACTACGCTGAAACAGTTCGGGACTATGCGTCAGTTCTCACGCGTGTCAGCAGTAGGTATCAGCGGCGGCCGTAGTAGGTTGGCTGCTTGAAGGCGATAGCTTAGCGGGCAGCGCGGCGTTTAACAACATAAGGCCGGAGGCCGGGGAAAAGCTCCTGAGGTTCGGCTTCGAGGCGGGTCTTAGCTTCGCGAACGTAAGATTCATCAATCTCAACGCCAATGGCGTTTCGCTCGCAGTGGGCGGCGGCGAGCAACGTCGTGCCCGTTCCCATAAACGGGTCTAGGATGGTGTCACCCGTGAAGGAGAACATTCGCACCAGGCGATAAGCCAATTCCAACGGAAAAGGGGCAGGATGTTTTCGCGTGGACTCCCCGGGAATGGTCCAAACCTGCTGGAACCAGTCGTGATGTTCTTCCTTAGTGAGGCGCGAAGCATCGCGCTGGGCCTCGGTGGGTTGCCGATATCCACCGGGCTTGCGCAGCATCAGAATAAACTCGACATCGTTCTTGATGATGGCATTCGGCTCATAAGGCTTGCCGAGGAAACCAGCGTTGCCGTTTTCGATTTCGTATTTAGCGTTAGAGATTTTGTACCAGAGAATTGGTGTGAGATTGTCAAAACCAATCCTTCGGCAACGCACAACGATGTCAGCATGGAGGGGCATGACCATGTGACGCCCATGCCGCTTCCGGGAAAGGCAAACATCGCCGACGACGCACACAAGGCGGCCACCGGGGACAAGAACGCGCAGACAATGACGCCAGACGCGATCCAGTTCATCGTGAAACTGCTCATATCCCGAAACGGAACCAAGCTGGCCCTTGTGCTTCGGATATTCCTTAAGCGTCCAATAAGGGGGAGAGGTAACAACAAGGTGGACGGATTCGTCAGGAATCCAATCGAGTTCACGGGCATCGCCGCAGCCGAGAATCTGGTTTGTTTTCTTGATGCTAAGCGCGGCGTGTTGCATCCCTGGAATCATAGGGTAAGTGAGGGAGGCTTTGAAAGCAAGGCCAAGGTCTGAGGGAATCATGGACCATTCGCTCATAAGCGATGCGCAATATGCTCCGCGTGAACGAGGAGCAAGAATCGTTCCAGTCAGAGACTTGTCAGCGCAAAACAAGGGCGCAACTATGAGGGAGGGCCTGGGTTGGAATAAGGAAGACAGGGTTGTGTGTTCAAGCGCGGATCGCGGGGAGTGACCACCTAACAGGCGGTTGGTAGTACGTCTATGAAATCGGTGGTGCGCTGATGAAATTGGGTGGACTACCGAGAGGCCGACTACGCGATTCGGACGGCTTGCGTGGGGAGAGTCCATCATGCGCCTTTCAAAGAAAGTTCTGCTGCTGACAGGAATCCTGTGCCTTTGCGCGGCGGGATTGCTGCTGAATTCCGGAGGCTGCGGCGGAGGCGGTACGAGCATGACCCCGCCCCCTCCACCTCCTCCGCCGTTTTCGGAGAAGATTCAGCATGTGGTGGTGATTTTCCAGGAGAATCGCACGCCGGATAATCTGTTCCACGGGTTGCCGAATGCAGACATTGCCAACAGCGGAACAAACTCGCAGGGGCAAACCATCGCTCTGACCCCGATTACGCTGGCGAACAACTATGACCTGAGCCACGCGCATTCCGCGTTCGTGAAGCAGTATGACGGCGGGAAGATGGATGGCGCGGATCTGGTGGCGGTCGGGTGCACTGCGGGAGCAGTGGGCTGTCCGCCTCCCGATCCGCAATTCAAGTATGTGAATCCCTCGGAGGTGACGCCGTATTTTCAAATGGCGGAGACGTACACGTTCGGCGACCGGATGTTTCAGACCAATCAGGGACCGAGTTTCCCGGCGCACCAATTCATCATTGCGGGCACGTCGGCGCCGACCGCGACAAGCGACCTTTTTGCGGCGGAAAATCCGCACGTGCCCACGGCGGGCAGCGTGGTGGGCTGTACGGCGCCGCAAGGGGAATACGTTCTATTGATCGACCCCACCGGCGCCGAGTCCTCTTCACAGTATCCGTGCTTCGAGCATCCGACGCTGGTGGATGAATTGGACGCGAAATCTGTTTCATGGAAGTACTACACACCGACGCCCGGATCGATCTGGACGGGACCGAACGCCATTCAGCACTTACGGATGGGCCCGGACTGGACGAACAACGTAATCACGCCATCGACGCAGATTCTAACGGACATTACGAACGGCCAACTGCCGCAAGTGAGCTGGGTGATACCCACGGCGGCAGCTTCGGATCATGCGGCGTCAAACGACGGCTCGGGACCTTCGTGGGTGGCGTCGATCGTGAACGCGATCGGAAGCAGCCCGTATTGGTCTAATACGGCGATCATCATTACGTGGGATGACTGGGGCGGGTGGTATGACCATGTGGCGCCGAAGATTACAAATTCGTACGAATACGGGTTTCGCGTGCCGCTGATTATCGTGTCGCCGTATGCGAAGGCGGGCTATGTTTCGCACGCGACGCACGATTTCGGAAGCATATTGAAATTTATTGAGGAAGTGTTCCAGGTTGCGCCGCTGGGTTATGCGGATACGCCCGCGGACGACTTCGCGGATTGCTTCAATCTGGAGCAAACGCCCATCGTGTTTCAAAGCTTTGCTGCCCCGCTGGACGCGGCGTTCTTCTTGAACGACAAGCGCCCACCCGAAGGGCCGGACAAGGACGATTTGTAACGACGAGAATGTGAGAGGTAGTGGGGAACGTAACTGACTGGCGAAAGAAGGTAAGAAAAGCGGGCGAGCGGAGGCGCGGAGGGGGAAGATAGAAGATAAAGGTACAGCCCGGAAGGCAGGGGAAGTATGAACGAGACGAAAGCGCCAGAATCCGCGTATTCGGGCGAGCGGACCGAAATCACCGGAGCCAAATCGCTGCGAAGCTCCTTTGAGCCCGAGAAGTCCCCGGAGAATGAGAAGCCGGGGGCCGAGTCGAAATCAGCCCAAACTGCCAGTAAACCCGAATCGTCCGAGACATCCAAAGTAAGCGGGACTTTGCCGAAGCCCGCCGGGGGCGGCGGTGTGTTAGCTGGAGCCACGGCGGTCAGTGGGGCCAGCGTAGTTTCGGATTTTGTCGGCTTCCTGAATCGCACGAAGTATATCTGGCTGTTTGCCGGGGCCGCGATATTTGGCGTGATGGCGCTGGTTACTGTGCAAAAGCGGATGGCCGAGCAGGCCAAAAAAACACGAGAGGCGCGGCAGGAACAAGCTGTGACGACGATCAGCGTAGAAGCTTTGCTGGCGCGATGCGGGCAGCCGGCGGAAGACGTCACCAAAGACATGTACCCGATGCTGGTACGGACGATGACGTATCAGCCGAGAGAGAACGAGAAAGTGGTGTTCGAGTTCAGCAGAACGGCGGAACAGAACAGCCAGTGGCTGTTCTTGTCGATGAAGGACCCGAGCGGAGCGAGGAAACTCGATACGCCGGAAGCAAAGATCGCGGCGCTGCCGTGTTTGGATACGAAGAAGTAAGGTCCAGAAAGCAGAGGGCAAGAGCTAAGAGGGCACGATACATCGTGCCCCTACAAGATGAGCAAGTGAATCAGTCTTTTTGGGCGAGGAGGGAAGTGCGGACCTCGGCAAGCTCTTTTTTCTTGGATTTTTCAACGTCGGGGAAAGCGAGATTGAGATCGCTAAGAGCTTGGAGAATGGCGCCGCCAATAACGAGGCGCGTGAACCACTTGTTGTCGGCGGGGACGACGTACCAAGGCGCGTGTTTCGTGGCGGTTTGCTGAATCATCTCTTCGTAAGCTTCCTGGTAATCCTTCCAAAAGGCGCGTTCCTGCGCGTCGGCTATTGAAAACTTCCAATTCTTTTTTGAATCTTCAAGGCGCTCGAGAAAACGCTTTTTTTGCTCTTCCTTGGAGACGTGGAGGAAGAATTTGAGGATGACCACGCCGTTGTGGGCGAGATAGCGCTCGAAGGCATTGATATCGTCGTAGCGTTCCTGCCAGATGTGCTTGGTGATGAGGCGGTCAGGAAGTTTTTGCGCGTGAAGAAAGGTGGGATGAACGCGGACGACGAGAACTTCTTCATAGTAAGAGCGATTGAAGATGCCGATTTTGCCGCGCTCGGGAACGACTTTGTGGATGCGCCACAGGTAGTCGTGATTGAGTTCTTCGTTGCTAGGAGATTTGAAGGGATGGACGTCGCAACCCTGAGGGTTGATGCCGGACATGACGTGCTTGATGGCGCTGTCCTTGCCGGCCGCGTCCATGGCTTGAAAGATGAGGAGCAGGGCCCAGCGATCTTGCGCGTAAAGCATTTCCTGATAGTGACTGAGGTAGACGAGGCCGTCCTCGAGAAGAGATTGCGCGGCACGCTTGTCTTTGAGGCCGTTGGTGTTGGCGGGATCGTGATCCTTGAGGCAGAACTTTTTGCCGTCGGTGATGCAGTAGGGTCCGATAATGCGGGAAGCTTCTTTGAGAAGTTTGGCGTGTTTCATGATGAGGGAAGTTTAGTACAGGAGGGCTACGTCAGAACAGCGAGCCGAGTCCCCAGCCGAAGGCGGAAAGGCGGTTACGGACGAAGAAGAAGGATTTGTCCGTGAGAGAAAAGCGGCGGTCAAGGCGGAGCAAGTTCAGCGCATAGTAAGTGTGAAGCGGCACCTGGATGCCGGGGATGGTCCAGCAAAATTCGATGCCGGTTGAGCCGTGGAGGACGCCGTTGGTAGCGGAGAGAAGAGTCGGCTTGGTCGGGCCGAGCCAGTTTGGGAGAAGCCAGCCGGAGCCGAGGTCGAAGAAGGCGACGGCTTCGGCACCGTTGTGAAGCGGGATGCGATATTCGGCGTTGGCGGCGGTGATTAGATTTGCGCCGGTAGGTGAAGGCGAAGGCATGGTGACGCCCGAGGGTAAGGTTCTTTCGCTCATCGCGTACGGTCCAAGCTCGCCGTCGCTCAGTCCGCGAACGAATTCATCGCCAGACAAGAAGCGCGCGTAAAGCGGCATGTCGCCGCGATAGCTGCCTGCAGCGTTGAACGTGGTGCGAAAGGCCCAGGCGTTCGACGAGGGAAAGAGCGGATCGCGGAAAATGCGCGCGGCTTCACCGGAGGCGCGGAGCATATTTTCGTTGCCACCGAGAGCGCCGCCGGAAACGGAGTCGGAAAAACGGGTGCGCTCGTTGCCGGAATCGTGAGCCCAAGCTGTACCGAGCGAACTGCTGAACATTTTTGTCCGAATATCGATGGGAGGTATATCCGTCAGGCCGGGAGGAGTGCCAAGGGGCATGTCGGTAGCCGTGCGCGAGAGATTGTAGTTGACACCGAGGGAGTCGGTGTTGGTTAAGGCGTAGGTATAAGGAATGCTGACGCCTTCGCTGTAGGAGTTGAAAAACGGGCCTTGGACGCCTTTCGTTAGCCGTGGACGAAGGACATTGTTGAAAACGGAGAATGCGAGAGAGCCGCGCGTGCCGAAAATGCCTTCTTTGGCGATGCCCAGCGCGATTTGCAGAGACTCCGGGCCGGCATCGAGCTTTGCGGAGAGCAGTTCTTCGCGGCTGAAGAGGTCGAAGACGGTGTAGGCGAGGCCGAGCGAACTGCCGAATTGAGCGTGGCCTCCCGAAAACGTGGTGCGCTGCCGACCGATTTCTTCGAGCTGAATGCGGATGTCGGCGGTGCGGCGGGACTCGTCGAGCTGAATGTGAATGTTCTCCTTGCGAATCGGTTTGAAGTAGCCGGTGCGTGCGAGCTTGTTGAGGCCGGCTTCGAGAGCTCGATCGTCGACAGGGCGGCCCTCGCGCAGGGGGATTCGGTGGCGAACATAGCGATCGCTGAACTTATGCAAGCCCTGAAATTCGAGACGGTGCACGAGATAGGGAGGAGAATCGCTGAGGGCGAGTTTGAGATGCGCGGAATGCGAGTCGGCGTCAAAAGCCGGGTTGGCCACGACAGATTGCAAGGGAACGGAACCCGATTTGGGTGAGTTCGCATACAGGCGCACGGAATAGAAGCGGCGAAGCTTGTCGACTGCCTGCTGAGAGAACGGGCTGCCTTGAGCGGCAGTGGGAAGAAGCAACGGTTTGCCGTGTTGCGGTTCGACGGCGTGTTCGAGAGCGCTGCTTGTATCAATGGAGTCGAGTCGATAAAAAGGACCAGCTTCCACAGGAATCGACAGCGCTAATCCCGGTTGCGAAGAGCGGTGCGGAAAAAGGAAACGCTTCCACGAACGATCCGTGGTTTTGGAAACTTGGGCGTTGGCAACGCGGGCTTCGGGGTAACCGTGATCCTGGTAATAGGTGAGAATCCGCTGGCGATCCTGCTCGAAAACTTCGCGTGTGTAAGCATTTTTACCGCGGAGTTCCGCCAGCGGGCTCCAGGGCGCGATGCTGTGCATTTGCCCGCGCAGCAAGTTGCCGGAGAGAAGAGGGTGGCCCGTGAATTGAACGCTGCGGACGGGAAGATGCGGTCCATCGTCAATCTCGAAACGAACCGTTGCTGCGCCGTTGTTTTCAGTGTGACGGCGAAGTTTTACGGAAGCTTCAGGATGCCCCAACTCGTTGAGAGCGGATCGAATCGCGAAGGCGATTCGCTGGAGGACAACGGGATCCGCTGGCCTGCCGAGGCCGGGAGCGAGTTTCTTTTCTTCCAGCAGCTTCTCGATCTGCTTTGAGGACAGCAAACGCGAGCCGGAATATTCAACCTGGGCAAGAATAGGCCGCTCCTCGCAATGAAAGACAAGGGTCAACCATTCCTGGGGGGAGGAGAATCGGGAATCGAGCTCGATTCGCGAGATCTTCTCGACGCGAATGGAGTCGAACCAGCCGAGTCTGCCGAGAGTCTGAACATCATTGCGAAGTTTCGTTTCGTCCAACGGATCGCCTGAATGCAATGAAAGCAGCGCTGCAATGGCCGGAGGACGGATACGCCGCAAACCGATGAACTGGAATTGTTCTATTACGGGCGGCGGCTGGGGTGAGAGAAACGAATCCGAGAGCGTTTCAGGAGAGTGGGCCTCTGTTTGCGCCAATGCGGAGAACGCATTACTCCACACCAATCCTGTTGCGATTACGAATGTGCGCCAACGCACGACCTTATCTCCTTGCACCGAGGAGGATGAGGAAGGGATGTCGAGAAGGGGCGGCGGGTTGTCTTTCGCGGGTGCGAAAAAGGACATCAAGAAAGGAAACAGGCTCGCCCCGCGGTGGCGGAGCGAGCCTGATCTGACTCTGACTTGTAAACGGCGTCGGACGACTCGTCCAGCTGTCTAGTCAATATCCTGCTGAAGCGGCAGCCCTGTTGACGGATCGAGAATCAGCTTGTGGTTCTTCGCATGGTCGTCAAAGTCAAAAAAGCCATTCAGCCTTCCCGCTTTGACGTCAAACGAACCGTTGCCAATGCGGCCAAGGTCCCAGTTGTCTTCGATGAAGCGCACAATGGAGGACTGGTCCGTGATGCGATGGTCCACGTAGTTGTGCTTGGCATAGGGCGAAATTACGAGGAGAGGAAGGCGCGGACCGTAGCCGCAACGGCCCGGCGTGCCATTCGCTGACGTCACGCCGCAAGCGCCCGGAGCGGTCAAGGCGTCGTCGGAGACGTTAGATTGATTGACGATGGGGTCCATGGCGTGGTCGTACCAGCCGTCGGAGTCATCGTAGGCAATGATGATAGCAGTGTCCTTCCAGTATTTGCTCTGCGCAATAGTATTGATGGTGTTGACAACAAATGTCTGCTCATCGAGAGGGTCGGAATAACCTGGGTGGCCGTCAAAGGCCCCCTTGGCCTTCAGATACGATACTGCTGGAAGCCGACCCTCGTTCAGTGCTACGAAGAAGTAGCTTAGATCGTATTGGTGGTTGGCCTGGTCGGTCTGGCCGATCTTGGAAACGTCGCTCGGCGGGAGATGGTTAGGATTGGCCGTGGATTGATAGTACTGAAATGGTTCATGATGCGGAATATAGTCGTGGTAGCCGGCTGGCGATGCGATGCCGACGCTGACGGCGCCGCAAGCAGGTGAGCCGTCGGCGTTGGTGCCTGTCAGGGCAAATCCGCCGGCAAACCATCCCCAGGTAATGTTGTTTTTGTTCAGCAGGTCGCCCACGTTCAAGCCAGACATCGTGACGCGGGTCGACTTTGCCGTGCCCACAACAGGAGTCGTCAGACAATTGTCATAGCCGGGGCGGGGATCGCCGATCAACGCGCCGGAATTCAATCCGCCCGCGATGCTGCCACTGGGATTACCGGGGGTTTTACCATCGGCGTCAAGAGGAACTAGCGTAGCGCAGCAGGTGTTACCAGAAATAACGTTGACCGCGCCGACGCTCGAGGGGCCGAAGTTCGTGCCGTAGGAATTGTCGCTCATGGCGTAGTGCTGTGCGTAATTCCACATCGCTGTAACGGTGTTGCCGTCGTAGTAGCCCATCACGATGCCGGTCCCTTTGCCGGCGTCAAAGCAATAGCCAGGAGCGCCAGGCAGCAGTGGATTTCCATGCGCGTCGGTACCGTTGCCAGAGCCGGTCTGCTGCGGGAACATGTCCATCAAACCGTTGTGGTCGGCAGCCTGCTCGGGGCCGTAATCATGGTTCTGATCGCAAGTGGCGGCTTCGGCGCGGGTCAGCAGGAAAGGCTGCGTTGAATTGGGGTTTTCGTCGAGCAGACCGCCGGCGAGCAGGTTATTGACTCGCGGTGTGTCATCCTTGGCGTGAAACGCGGGAACACCAGGCGGGTTGGTGGCGTGGGGATAGGTAGCGAAATAATGATCAAAGGAGATATTCTCATCGAAAATCACGACCACGTGTTTGATGGGAGTGGTGGTGTCGGATTGCTGGCCGAAGGAAACCGTCGGCAGGGCCGCAGTCAAAGTAACGGCAGTCAAAACGGATGCGAAACTACGCAAAGCTTTTTTGAACATAGCTCTCCTTTGTAACTCTGCAGATGCTGACGGTGCACTTCTCAATTCCCGGCGGGACTCGCCGAAACTGCAGCGTCCGGGCAAGACGTTAGGGCACACGTGCTCTACGGGGATACGCCTCGTATGTTATTCAAATGTGAATGAGAGGTGAAAACTCGACCCGCCAGGCCGTCTCCTTGCACGAATGCCGGGTGTCGCCATTTTCTTATCGCTTTGGTGGTTGATCAACGCGCACAATCCCCATCATCCCGCCGTCTTCATGTTCAAGTAGATGGCAGTGGTAAACGAAGGTACCCACGATCCGCGGATCGCGGAAGTCCATCTTGAGCTTCACCGAAGGGTACTGAGCGCTTTGGCCGTCCCAGTACGGAACGTTAATCGTATCTCGCAGGAATGGTTCCTCCAGAGGCACGCCATTCCATTCCAACAGCTGGAAATGGATCTGGTGGATGTGAAACGCATGCAATTCTCGAGTGCGATTCTCGATCGTCCATTCTTCCACGTCCCCTTGTTGCACGACGATGTTCGGAGCCGGGTCATTCATGTCGAATTGCTTGGGCTCTTGGCCTTCTACCGTGATGTAGAATTTCGTCGGGCTGTTGGGGTTGGCGGGATCTTCAGGCTCCTCGAAAAAGTAGAGCTCTCGCTGATGCACAGCGGGGAAATTACCGACCCAATGGGGATTCTTACCGCCTACGGAAGGGGCGCTGATTGAAGGTCCAAGAGAAGCGACCAGCGGCGCTGAATTTTCGGGCGTGGAAGTCGGACCCGGCAGCAGCGGGAGCCGCGAATGCGTTTCCGGCGCGTCGGTGGTTGCGAAAATCGTCGCTAATGGTCGAGTAGGGTCATTTTCACCAGCCGGTCCGGTATCCACGCTGCGTGTCACCAGGCTCTGACGCGTTCCCACCGCTGGTCCTTTGACAATAAATTCCACACGGCCCGCTGGTGGCACTGCCAAATGGCTTCTCCATACCACATCGTGGGGCTGGATTCCTGCGTCGTGAATCGGCACGCCATCGAGCGCCACCACGCCTAACAGTTGCGGCTTGCCGTCGGTGAGAACCTGCAGGTCCAGATACGTAATTGCCGAAGCGTTCAGCAACCGCCAGAATTCTTTCGCTGTCGGCTTCATTTTAAGCACTGCTGGCTGGTATAGCGGAAACGGCACGGGCACGAAGTTGATGGAGAGATCTTTGGCTGGCTTGCCGGTTCCCGTTCCAGTGTTGAGGATGTCGCCTTCAGCGTCACGGAGGGCAATGGGTGGTGGCATGGAATCGGTCTTGACCGGTTCGGCGTCGGGATTTACAAGGTCCTGGTCTCTGACAATCAGCACGCGCTCGGGAAGTCCGGCGACGAGAGGCGCTTCGTGTTCCACGCCTTCTACGATTAACGCCCCAGACGCCCCTCCAAGCACCTGCAATCTGCTAAATCCATGCATATGCGGGTGATACCAATACAAACCGGGCGGCGTATCCGCAGGGATCTGAAATCGATATTCGAACGGAGCGTCAGACGGCCCGATCCTTGTTCTAACGACTTCGTCCTGGTGGCAAACGGGCGGTATCGCCAGTCCATGGAAGTGAAGGTTCGTGGTGTTCGGTGTCATCGGGCCGCCGTAGCACGGGGTCGCTGGGTTTGACACAGGAGCGGGATGTGACATCGAATGAGGAATGGATTTCCCCGGCGTTTCGGGACGTGCAGTAGCTTCGTTCTTGAGATTCAAGATCAGGAGATCGCCCGGATGGAGGCGAAGGTTGGGAGCAACGACGTGGTTCTGAAAGACATAACAGTAACGAACCTGACCACGCTGATCGAGCGAACTTTGAAATGTCAGGTCGACTTTTAGAATGCCGTTGACGCTTCGAAGATCCTCCGGTTCGGGGACTGCGCTTCCTTCGGCCGGGATGATGCATGCCGCCGCGGGAGAGACGTCTATTGAAGTTTTCGACGGTGCGTGTTGAGGCGATGCTACAGCCGGGACGACCCAAAGGCACGCTGACATGCATATCCGCAGCGGCAAGAGCAAACTGCTTCTGTAGACAGGCATCCTCACAAGGCGAGTCCCGGCTGATTCGTCAAACTACCTGGATACGCGGCCAGCATTACGGACGGATGAATGAATAGTTACGAATTCGAGTGCACTCGCACATTGACGCCGGTTCTTGCCGGCCACTAAGATGCGAGAAATCTGAGAGTAACGCCGCGTGATCAGAACTCGTCGGGATAACTCCATGACTGCTGCCAATCTCTTGTTTGATCGACGCTGGGACGGGCATCCATGACCACACTCGCGCACAAACTGGGGCTGAAAGAGTACTTTGCGCTGGCGTTCGGCACGATGGTGGGTGTGGGCTGGCTGGTACTCATGGACGATTGGCTGGGACGCGGCGGACCAGTCGGAGCGATGCTGGGGTTTTTGCTGGGTGGAATTCTGCTGCTTCCGGTGGGTTACGTTTACGGGGAATGGGTCAAGCGATTGCCGGATGCAGCCGGAGAAGCGGCGTACACGGCGCAGGTTTTTCCACCGGTGGTGAGTCACTTCACGGGGTGGATGATGCTGCTGGCGTATTTCATCGTGTGCCCGTGGGAAGCGGTGGCGGTTGGGAAGCTCGCGGCATACATTTTTCCTTCGCTGAATTCGATGGAATTGTACCGGGTGGCCGATCAGCCAGTGTACTTGCCGCGGTTGGTGCTGGGAATTGCGCTGACGCTCTTTCTTGCCGTGTTGAATTACCGGGGAATCCGCCTAAGTGCCAGCTTTCAGAACTGGACCACGTCCGCGGTGCTCTTGGTGTTTTTGTCGTTGTTGGGGATCAGCGCGGCGCACGGCACTCCAATAAATTTTGAGCCGGCATTTCGCGCCACTCCGTTGGTGTCCATCTTGCTGACGCTTCAGATCGTTCCGTACTTCATGACCGGATTCGAATCCGTGCCAAAAGTCGCCGAGGAAGCCCATACGGAGTTCCGGTCGACAGGATTTTTTCGCGCGATCGTGATCGCGCTGCTGGTTGGCGCGGGGTTTTATGTGTTGGCGGTGGCGGCCGTGGCTTACGTTGCTCCGTGGCAAGGATTGGTGGGAAAGAGGTTCGCGACAGCGATTGCATTCGAACAAGCGCTGGGGGCACGCTGGCCGGTTCGCTTGATACTGGTGATGGCGATGTTCGGCCTGTTCCAGTGCTTCAACGGAAATTTCGTTGCTTCGAGCCGGATGCTGTTTGCGTTTGGGCGGCGAAGAATGATTCCTGCGAGCTTCGGGACTGTGCATGTGGAGTTTTTGACCCCCTCGGTCGCGGTTTTGGGCATCACTGCGGGGACGCTTTGCGGCTTGTTGTTGGGGGACGCGTTGCTTGTGCCTGTGACCGAGGTGGGATCCATGGCGTCGGCGCTCGGATGGTTTGCCGCCTGCCTTTCCTTCTGGGTCGTGGAGAAGAGGCCGTTTGCTCGCCTCATGACTGGATTTGGAATCGCCGTTTCACTAATGCTTTTCCTGATGAAACTGCTTCCCATTTTCCCCGGACACTTTTCGCAAGCCGAATGGATTGCCTTTGGGCTCTGGCTTCTTCTCGGTTTTGTCCTGCGCACGCGCAGTTAGCCGGTTTTTCCTTTAGCCCGGGTCGAGAGTCGAAAAGTCAAAGAGTTGAAGGAAGAGGATTTGGTTAGAGATTTGAGCTTTCGGGCCGTGTCCTAATGTGGAGTGGTGCGCGAAGCTGTCCGAATTAGGACACGACTAGCGCGTGCGGACTTCGGACCGCAAAGGGCCTCGTGTATACTTCCGAGGGTCAATCACTTCGCCATCGATGATTCCTTTCCTCCATCTTGGGCCGCTTACGCTTCCCACCTACGGACTCATGGTCGCCACTGGCATGTTGGTCGCGGCCTACATTCTGCAGGCGGAATTCAATCGGCGGCACGACGAACTCGCGAAGATTAAGGGCTATCACGGCCACAAGGATGATGCTTTCCTGGTGATCGGCATTGCGGGACTCGCCGGTTTGATCGGCTCACGCATTTACTCGGCAGTGGAGAATCCGGCGGAATTCTTTGCCCATCCGGGCGCAATTCTATTCAGCCGCTATGGCTTCACCTGGTTCGGAGGGCTTTTTGGCGGATTCGTGACCCTGGTTTTCATTGCGAAGCGCTGGAAGATTCCCCTGCTGGATTTCCTCGATATGTGCTCGGCTCCGGGAGCCGCCGGCTACGCTTTTGGACGCATGGGCTGCTTCCTTTCCGGCGACGGCGACTACGGAATACCGACCAAGCTGCCGTGGGGAGTGAGTTTTCCGAATGGCATTGTGCCGACAACGGATCGAGTGCATCCAACGCCGATCTATGAATTCGTGACCTGGATCGCGATTGCGGTGTTTCTGTGGCACATGGGAACGAAGGCGGTTCGCGGCCCTAAGGCCAGGGGCGAGATTTTCGGCAATTATCTGATCCTTACGGGGATAGCGCGCTTCCTTGTTGAGTACATCCGCATCAATCCGCGTCTCATTCTCGAGCAAGGCCATCTTCGTTGGATTGACTACGGGCCCTTTAGCCAGATGGCCTCGCATCCGTGGTTTGCTTTCTCGAACGCACAGCTGGTGAGCCTTGGTTCCATGGTCGCCGGCGCGGTGTTACTTTGGCGTATCAAAAGCCAATTCCACGCGCTTAAAAAAGAGCACCGCATCGTAGATCACATCGCCGCCCGCGGCGATATCCTGCAGCCCGAATATTCCAAGCCAACACTGGAATGCCCGCACCCCGAGAGGTGGCACATGTACGATTCGATGACGGCGGAAGTGGAAGTGCTGGATTTCTTGAAGGCCATCGTGACGACGCTCAAGCCGGAGCTGATCGTGGAAACGGGGACGTTTTCGGGGTTGAGTACGCTGTGCTTCGCTGAAGGGCTAAAGGCAAATGGCGTGGGAAAAGTGATCACCTGCGAGTATGACCCGAAAGTGTTCGCGGCGGCGAAGAAGCGCTTTGCGCAATCCGGGCTTTCGCAATGGATTGACGCGCGCAACGAGTCGAGCCTGGAGATGAAAGTGAACGGGCGCATTGATTTGTTGTTCTGCGACAGCGACACGCCGATCCGCGAGCAGGAAGCCCGCCGCTTCTTGCCACAGATGAATCCGTACGGCTTGATCTTGATGCACGATGCGAGTTCTTCGATGAAGACGGTTCGAGAGGCCGCACTGCGCCTCGAGCAGGAAGGCTTGCTGTCCGTGTTGTTGCTTCCTACGCCACGCGGACTCGTGATGGCGCAAAAAAGAGAAGGGCGCCAGTAACTCTGAAATTCGTCCTTAAAGCTCACCCGCAGCAAGGCTCACCCCACAGGTCCTTGCCGCCAGAAACCTTAATTTTCCACAACTCTTCTTGGGGGCAAAAATAGTGCTTGACATATTCCCATATAGGAATATATTGGGAACATGCCAAGGGCGGCCACAACCTCCGATGCTTTTAATGCCGTGGCCGAACCGCGGCGCCGGGATATTTTGAATTTCCTTGCCCTGCAAGAGCGCTCGGTCGGAGAGATCGTCGATGCCATGGACCTCGAACAGCCCTCGGTCTCCAAGCATCTGCGCGTACTTAAGGATGTGGGGCTCGTGCAGGCACGTCGGGAGGGGCGGCGTATGTTGTATCAAACGAATGCGGTGGCCATTCGGCCGCTGTATGAATGGAGCAGCACGTTCGAGCGGTTTTGGCGGCATCAACTGCTTCAAGTGAAGGAACGGGCCGAGGGCAAGAAAGACCCGGTAAAGGTCAATTAGCCGAGGATAAATGGCGTTTTGGGCCGTCGAAGTAAGGGGAAGGAAGTGAGTCGCGCAGACCCTCGTTTTTGGGGGCCAGGAAGTGGAAACCAGTTTGTGCGGTTTATTTCTTAAGGGAGAGGGAACATGACAACGGCAGGCGCGGCAGCGGCGATTGAGAATTTGATGTTGAACATCACGCAAGAAATCCATGTGAAGGCATCTCTGGAGAAAACCTTTGACGCCCTACTGGAACAGCTCGGGCCCGAGAACACCACGCCAGAAGGGACGCACATGTCGTTGAAAATTGAGCCCTGGCCGGGAGGGCGTTGGTACCGCGACCTGGGCGATGGCAACGGCCATTGCTGGGGCCACGTGCAAGCGATCAAGAAACCCACGTTGCTGGAGTTCCATGGGCCGTTGTTCATGTCCTACGCCGCGATTTCGAACGTGCAGTACCGCCTGAGTGAGGAACCTGGCGGGACCCTGATCAAGTTTCATCACAAAGCGATGGGTTTGATCGCTGACGAGCATCGCGCGGGCGTTGTGAAGGGTTGGACGCACATCCATGAGAATGCGAAGAAGCGGGCGGAGGGCTCGCGCTAAAAGCCAGGCCGGGTTTTGCACTACGCAACTAAAAGGAGAAGAAGTATCATGTCCATCGCGCAATCACTGCTGGATGAGTTCGAAATACAAGCCCCAATCACCCGCAGATTCCTGGAACGCCTGCCAGAAGACAAGTTGACCTGGAAGCCGCACGAAAAGTCGATGTCGGCGGGCCAGCTTGCGTACCATCTCGCCTTCGTGCCCGGTGGTGTGCTTCGCCTCGTGCAAAACAATCCGACGCCTGCGCCCGAATCGTTTAACTTTCCACAACCGACAAGCTGTGAAGAAATCCTGAAGACGTTCAACGAGAGCATCTCGACGGTCAGAACCCTGCTGCCAAAGTTCGATGACGCCGCCATGCACGAAACCTGGCGCTTGGTTTCCGGTGGACGCGAGGTCATGGCGCAGCCGCGAGGGCTGTTCCTGCGCGATGTGATGTTGAGCCACTGGTATCAGCATCGCGGCCAGTTTAGCGTGTACCTGAGGATGCTCAACGTTGCAGTGCCAGCTAGCTGGGGCCCCAGTGCCGACGAACCGCCTCTTTTCATGCAAAAAGCAAAATCGGCTTGAGCCGCATTGGCAAGCGGCGGAGCTAGAAGAGAGGTCCCATGTGTCCAGCATGCGTCGCCACAGCAGCTCTCGTGAGTACGGGCGTCGTTTCCACGGGCGGAATCACGGCGCTCTTGGCCCGGCTCTTTGGAAGAAAGAAAAAGTTCGGCAAAGTTCCCGAAAGTGACAGTTCAAAGGAGAAATCGAAATGAGCACGACCGCGACTCTGCAACACCGAAAAGTTATTTCGCACGACGAATGGCTCGCCGCGCGGAAAGAATTTCTGAAGAAGGAGAAGGAGTTCACGCGCCTGCGCGATGAAGTCAGCCGGCAGCGCCGGGAGCTGCCCTGGGAGAGGGTCGAAAGGAAGTATGTGTTCGACGGCCCGAATGGGAAGGAGACGCTCGCGGATTTGTTCGGCAACAAGAGCCAACTGCTGGTATATCACTTCATGCTTGGGCCCGGGTGGGTCGAAGGCTGCCCGAGTTGCTCGTTTCTTGCGGATCATTTTGGCGGGAGTGTGCCACACCTGGCCGCGCGCGACGTGAGTTTCGTGGTGATTTCGCGTGCGCCGCTCACAGAGATCGAGAAGTTCAAAAAGCGCATGGGCTGGAACTTCAAGTGGGTTTCGTCCAACGGGACTGACTTCAACTACGACTATCAGGTCTCGATGAAGGAGGAAGAGCGGGGCAAGGACGAAATCTACTACAACTATACGATGCAGAAATTTGGCGCTGAGGAAAGGCCTGGAGCGAGCACTTTCTACAAGGATGCAGCCGGGAACGTCTTCCACACGTATTCAACCTATGCGCGTGGCCTGGACATCCTGGTCGGCGCATACAACTGGTTGGACCTTGCGCCCAAGGGGAGAGACGAAGAGGGGTTGGCTTTTTCGATGGCCTGGGTGCGGCACCACGACAAATATGGCAACGGTTACTCCGTCGACGCGAAGGCGGGATATGTTCAGCCGAAAAAAGCCAGCGATTCCTGCTGCGAACTCGAAGGCCACAAGTAACTCTGCTGGAAAAGTGAGTAAAAATCGCGGTGGCTCCGTTTAAGACTAGGAGCACCGCGATTTTTACTTGGCAGTACTGAACAATCGAGTGCGGAACGCCGCATGCACAGGAGAAGTCCTAGAGCATTTGGCGGAGGACGTATTGCAGAATGCCGCCGTGTTGGTAATAGGAGACTTCTTCCGGAGTATCCACACGTGCGATCGCCGTAAAAGTCTTCACCTTTCCATCGTCGGATTTCGTGTGAACTGTGATGGTTTTCTTTGGCGAAAGCGAAGCGACGCCTTCAATTTCGAAAATCTCGTGGCCCGTTAATTCTAGGGTTTCGCGGTTTTCGCCGGATTTAAATTCGAGGGGAAGCGCGCCCATACCAACGAGATTGCTGCGGTGGATACGCTCATAGCTTTCCGCAATCACCGCGCGCACGCCCAGCAGCCGCGTGCCTTTTGCCGCCCAATCGCGCGAAGATCCCGAGCCATATTCTTTTCCGGCAAGCACGACCAGCGGCACCCCGGCTTCGCGATATTTCAATGCGGCATCGTAAATCGACATTTTTTCTCCGCCGGGGAGATACAGCGTCCAGCCGCCTTCCGTGCCCGGCGCGAGTTGGTTGCGCAGGCGAATGTTGGCAAACGTTCCGCGCATCATCACTTCGTGATTGCCGCGCCGCGCGCCGTACGAATTGAACTCATGCGGCTTGACGCCGTTGGCGATCAAATATTTTCCGGCGGGCGAATCCACAGGAATCGAGCCGGCCGGAGAAATGTGATCGGTGGTAACGCTGTCGCCTAGGATGGCGAGCACCCGCGCGCCGTGAATGTCGGAGAGCGCTGCGGGCGTCTTCGGCATGTTTTCAAAATACGGCGGCATCTTGATGTACGTGGACTTCGCGTCCCACTTGTAAATGTCGCCTTGCGGAATGGGCATGGACTTCCAATGCGCATCGCCTTCAAAGACTTCGCCATACTCTTTGCTGTATTGCGAAGTGGAAACTGCCGAGCGCACGGTTGATTCGATTTCTTGCGGAGTGGGCCAAATCTCCCGCAGATACACCGGCTTGCCATTGGAATCGCAGCCAAGCGGCTCCGTCGTGAGGTCGAGGTCCATGCGCCCCGCGAGCGCATACGCGACGACAAGCGGCGGCGAAGCCAAATAGTTTGCGCGCACCAGCGGATGAATGCGGCCCTCGAAATTGCGATTTCCGCTGAGAACCGCAACAGCGATCAGATTATTTTCTTTGATGGCCGCGCCAATGTTTTCCGGGAGCGGGCCGCTGTTGCCGATGCACGTCGTGCAGCCATAACCGACCAGATGGAAATTCAATTTGTCGAGATAAGGCGTGAGCCCTGCAGCCTGCAAATAATCGGTGACAACTTTTGAGCCTGGTGCGAGGCTGGTCTTCACCCAAGGCTTAACGTGTAAACCGCGCTCGACCGCCTTCTTTGCCAGCAGGCCGGCGCCAAGCATCAGCGAGGGATTCGACGTATTCGTGCAACTCGTGATGGCCGCGATGACCACGGCGCCACTCGACAGATCAAACGAATCGCCATTGTTGCGCACCGGCACAATCTTGACCGGAGTGCCCTCCACAACTTTCGTAAACGAAGTCTTGGCTTGCCGCAGCGGAACACGGTCTTGTGGCCGCTTCGGTCCAGCGACCGTCGGTTCGACCGTGCCCAGGTCCAACTCCAGCGTGTCGTTAAACAGTGGCGCGGGCGTTTCGTCGGTTCGGAAAAGCATCTGCTCTTTGCAGTAAGCCTCCACCAACGCGATTTGTTCGGCGGGACGCGCAGTAAATCGCAGATAAGCGAGCGTTTCCGAATCGACTGGGAAAAACCCCATCGTCGCGCCATATTCAGGCGCCATGTTAGCGATGGTCGCGCGGTCTGGAACGCTAAGGCTCGAAAGCCCGGAGCCGTAAAATTCGACAAATTTTCCGACCACGCCTTTTTTGCGCAGCATCTCCGTAACGGTGAGAACCAAATCCGTCGCGGTCGCGCCCTCTCGCAACCGTCCGTGCAGCCGGAAACCGACGACTTCGGGAATAAGCATCGAGGAAGGCTGGCCAAGCATGGCGGCTTCCGCTTCGATTCCCCCAACGCCCCAGCCAAAAACGCCCAGCGAATTCACCATCGTCGTGTGCGAATCAGTTCCGACCACGGAATCCGGATAGGCTTCGACGCGCGTGCCAAAGGGCACGGCGCAAACCACTCGCGCCAAGTATTCGAGGTTCACCTGATGGCAGATGCCTGTGTCCGGCGGAACGACTTTAAAATTGTGAAACGCGCTCTGTCCCCAGCGAAGAAACGCGTAGCGCTCGACGTTGCGCTGAAATTCCAGCTCCGCATTTAAGCCAAACGCGTTCGCGCTGCCGAAATTGTCCACTTGCACGGAGTGATCGATCACCAGTTCAGCGGGAAAGAGCGGGTTGATTCTCTTCGGATTGCCACCCATCTTGACCACAGCTTCGCGCATGGTGGCAAGATCCACGACGGCGGGAACGCCGGTAAAATCCTGCAGCAGCACGCGCGCCGGCATGAAAGCAATTTCTTTTTCGGGAGCGCCGGGTTTCCAACGAGCCAGCGCTTGAATGTCTTCTGCATGGACAAAGCGTCCATCTTCGCATCGCAGCAGGTTTTCCAGGAGAATGCGCAGCGAAAACGGGAGTTTCGCCAGGTCAGCCATACTCTGTTTTTCGAGGAATTCCAGCCGGTGGATATCGAAGGTTTGCGCGCCGACGTTGAGTTTGTCGCGTGTGCGGAAGGAATTGCCCGCGTTGATAGCCATTCTCACTATCCTTTCAGCAGCGAAGGCAGTCTTCTATGATAACCGAAATCGAATCGGGACGCCGTGCGGCTATACTGGTAGGAGCGTGAACATTGTTCTCATTTCAACTTACGAATTGGGGCGGCAGCCTTTTGGGTTGGCTTCGCCTGCGGCGTGGCTGAGCATGGGCGGCCATAGAGTCGTTTCGCTGGATCTTTCGAGGCACGCCCTGGACGAACCCGCGATTCAGGCCGCGGGGCTGATCGCCATTTATCTGCCGATGCACACCGCGACACGGCTGGCCGCGCAACTCGTTCCCACACTCCGCAAAGTGAATCCGGGTGCGCACGTTTGCTGTTACGGCTTGTATGCGCCCATGAATGTCGAATATCTGCGCACTCTTGGCGTTTCAACCATCCTTGGCGGTGAGTTCGAAGATGGGCTAGTGCAGCTCGCAGAGCGCCTCAGTCAGAATGGCAATGGCAACCGACCTGTGGTCACGCCGCAGCCTGAGTCAATAATCTCTCTGGACAGGCAGAAATTTATCCGGCCAAACCGACAGGGATTACCTCTGCTTGCGAAGTATGCCCACGTGATTCTGCCCTCCGGCGAACACCGCGTAGCGGGCTACACGGAGGCGAGCCGCGGTTGCAAGCATCTTTGCCGTCATTGTCCGATCGTTCCGGTCTATAACGGCATCTTCCGCGTCGTGGACCGGGAAGTCGTGCTCGAAGACATTCGCCAGCAAGTTGCTGCCGGCGCCGGACACATCACGTTCGGCGACCCGGATTTTTTCAATGGCGTGGGACATGCGCTGGCTCTTGTGGAAGCGCTGCATCGCGAGTTTCCACGGGTCACCTACGACGTAACAATCAAGATCGAACATTTGCGCAAACACCGGAAGCATCTTGCGACTTTGCGCGACACCGGCTGTCTTTTCGTTACCAGCGCGGTTGAGTCACTCGACAATGACGTGCTGGCAAAGCTCGACAAAGGCCACACTCAGGAAGATTTTCTCGAAGTGCACCGCATGTTTCGCGAATTGGGCATGGTCTTGCATCCGACGTTTGTGCCTTTTACTCCTTGGACCACTCCAGCGAGCTATCTCGGACTTCTGAGCGTGTTGCGCGAAAACGATCTAATCGAGAATGTTGCGCCGATCCAGCTTGCGATTCGGCTCCTAATTCCCGGAGGCTCCCGATTGCTCGAACTAAGGGAAGTGCATCATCTCGTCTCGCCGTTTGATCCAGAGGCTTTGGTTTATCCCTGGCGGCATCCTGATCCACGAGTGGACGCGCTCTGCGAGGAAATTCAGAGGATTGTTGCTGCCGGCGAAAAGCAAAAGCGCTCCCGGCGAGCGATCTTCGATGGCATTTTGCAAGCCGCGCACAAAGCGGCTGGCTTGGATGGAGATTTCACCTCGCTACGCATTCTACCCTCTCGCGCCACAATCCCTTTTCTCAATGAGCCCTGGTACTGTTGAGCGGAACCCACGCGGGACCAGTTGGGTCCCATCGCCAAGGCTAAGGAATCTCTGGCACAGACAGAATCATTTGTATAGGTCGTAGGCCAGAGTGGAGCCCTTTTGTCTTCTGCGAAGAACAACTTGACCAAGCGTCTGCTGCTGTTCGCCGCGAAACTGGGGTATCAGACGCGCAGTTTCGAAGAAGCGGCGCGCAAACTGGGCGTGCAGCTCGTTTACGTCACCGATCGCTGCCATCAACTCGAAGATCCGTGGGGTGACCACGCCATATCCGTGCATTTCGAAGCGCCCGAGGCCGCTGCGTACACGGTGACGGAGTCGTTGCACGGGCAAGAAGTCACTGGTGTACTGGCTCTCGGAGATCGACCCGCAGCCGCGGCGGCGTTCGCGGCGCGCGGCCTCGGAATCCAGTACAACCATCCTGCCGCAGTCGAGGCCTGCCGGAACAAATTGCGCATGCGCGAAGTCTTTCGTGATGCAGGCTTGCGAGTCCCTTGGTTTCGCAGTCTGCCCCTTGAACCCATTCCGGAGCCTTCACTTGCGCGCATTTCTTATCCGTGCGTGCTGAAGCCGCTTTCGCTTTCAGCGAGCCAGGGAGTGATGCGAGCCAACAACCGCGAAGAATTTTTCAACGCCGCGACGCGTCTTCGCCACTTACTGGAGTCCGCTGAAATTCGTGCCAGGCGCGAACCGAATCTGGATCAGATGATTGTCGAAGGATATATCCCGGGCAGGGAAGTTGCTCTTGAAGGCCTGCTCACCGACGGCGCTTTGCGAATCCTCGCAATTTTCGATAAACCCGATCCGCTCGAAGGCCCGTACTTCGAGGAAACCATCTACGTCACGCCTTCGCGGCTTCCGAGAGCAACCCAGACTCAGATTGCACAGTGCGCGACTAACGCGGTCCGTGCCCTGGGCCTCACAGAGGGACCCATTCACGCCGAGTTTCGTATTAACGACGAAGGAGTATGGCCGATCGAAGTGGCAGCGCGCCCCATCGGCGGTCTTTGTGCGCGGGCGCTGGGCTTTTGCGCGAACGAACTTGAGCGGCCAATCGGGCTGGAAGAATTGCTCCTTCGTCACGCTCTGAAATTGCCGGGTTCGAATGCGCTACGCGAAGCTCAAGCCTCGGGCGTGATCATGATTCCCATCCCGCAAAGCGGTATTTTCGAGAAAATATCCGGGGCAGAAGCCGCCCTTGCGACTCCCGGAGTCACGGACCTGCTGATCACCGCGCGCCTCCACGATTACATCGCCGCATGGCCCGAAGGTTCCAGCTATTTGGGATTTCTTTTCGCAAAAGGAGACACAGCAGAAGAAGTCGAGCGAGCAATCCGCGAAGCTCACCGCAAACTACAATTTACCATCACGCCCCGTCTGCCGGTCGAGCATCCGGCGACTCATAAACTCCCGGCCGGGGGCGGCTAGTTCTTCGCTTTTGGTGGAACGTAACCTTCCGGCAATCGCGCGCCTTCCCCAAAAAAGAACTGCTCCATTTGCTCCCCCATTATTTTTTGTGAATTGGGGTCCAGCGGGTTCAGGCGATACTCGTTCATCACCATCTTCGAGTATTCGAGCCAGAGCTTCCATGCGTCTTTCGAGACATTTTCATACACGCGCTTGCCCAACTCGCCTTGCCAAGGAATGCGATCCAGGCCGGGAAGTTCCTTCCCAAACTTGACGCACATCACCATCCGCGTGCCCGGCTTGACCGGCTCGCTCGGGGCTGGAGTGTCCTTGCAAGGATCGTTCGCCATGCTTCTCTCCTCAGTCGAATCGCTCGTTCTCACCTTACTGCAACTCTGCCGAAAATCCTAGCTGCCTCCAAATTTGGCGAAGAGACTTGACCATCTCTTATCGCAGCGGCACGGTTTCAGTGCAGTAAAATATTCATCTGGAAATCATAGACTCAATGAGAGTAGCATTTGCTCTGTGTGTGGCCACGCAGGAGGCACCCTGCTGTTGCCAACTCAAGCGGTGTTTCCTGGGCGTTTGGAAGGCGCCCACCAACGCGAACTGCAGTGCCTCCTCGCCAGAAATGCTGTCGCTCGTCTTTGGGCGCAAGACGCCTCTCTTTGGCCTGCTCAAACCCACGAAATAGAATCCGTTCGCAATAATCTGCGCTGGCTCGAACTTCTTCGGCAGCTGGGCCCGCTTTTGGACCGCGTTGTTTCCCGCGCTTCTCAAATCGAATCCGCGGGCTTTGAGGATGTGCTTCTGGTCAATTTAGGCGTGGCCAGTTTCGCGGCGGAAGCTGTTCTGCGTCTGCCATCAGCCAGGCTCGGCAAGAGAACTTTCTTGCTGCGCGGCATTGATCCCGACGCGCTGAGAGCGCTGGAAAAGACTTTGGTGCTGGAAAAGACGCTCTTCATTTTCGCCAACAAATTAGGCAAAGACATCGATAATCATGCACTATTCCTCTTTTTCCTCGAACAGTTGAAAGCTCGCGGTGTGCCTTCGCCCCCAGCTCATTTCGTAGCCTTGGCTGAGGAAAATTCCTATCTCGAGCAACTGGCCGGCGCTTACGATTTCATTGACCGCTTTATCGATCCTCCTGGCATTCTTGGCCGTTTCTCCTCATTGATTCACTACAACTTTTACCTGGCCACTGCCGGTGGTTTCCAGGCCGATGGCCTGATGGAACGTGCGCGAGCCATGCAAGCGGCCTGCGGCAATGCCGCGCCGATTGAAGCGAACCCCGCCGCTTCGCTCGGCGCGATTCTGGCCGCGTCCGCGCAAGACGGTTCGGATCGTCTTGTTTTTTTCGGCCAAGACAATCTCCGGCCCGTTCTGCAACGGATAGGGTGCCTCGTGGCCGCCAGCACCTGTGCGGCCCGGCGCGGCATAATTCCAATTTTTGCGCGAACCGCCGGATCGTTCGAAACGCTCGAAAAAGACAGCCTCTACGTCTATGTCAAAATGGGTGCCGCGGAGCACCCAGAACTTGAACAGCGATATGAAAAACTGCGCGAAGCTGGCCAGCCACTGATCACCATTAACCTCAGCGGCCCGGAAGAATTTGCTGCGGAACTGTTCAAATGGGAGATGGCCACAGCCCTGGCGTGCTCCCTGCTCGAAGTGAATCCCTTCCACGAGCCCGATTTGCAGGACAGAAGAACGAAGGTCGCCAAGCTTCTCGAGCGACTTTCCTCAAGGGAGCACTGGCCTCCTCTAACGGTGCGTGTCCGCGAAGCAGACCTCGAATTATATGCGGAAGGAGAGACGCGCCGGGAGCTTTCCACGCTGAGCCTGGCTGAGGCGCTCCGCACTTTTTTCGCACTACGCCGGCCAAACGGCTTTCTCGCATTGCTGCCATTTATGAACTTGAATGCTACACGCGCGGCCTCAATTGACCGCATCTGCGCGCAATTGGAATCAAAGCTCAAGACTCCCGTGTTAGTTACGGAGGGGCCGCGCTATCTCTACACGGTAGGACAGCTCTACAGCGATGGTCCGCCAAAGGGACTCGTCATACTCCTGACCGCAAACCCGGAAAAAGATCTGGTTGTGCCCGGAGCCGACTACACCTTCGGGCAGATTCAAGTCGCTATGGCCCACGTTGACTTCGAATCGCTAGGCCACTTGGGAAGGCCCGTAATACGATTGCACCTGACGAATGGTGCTGACACGGGTCTGATCCAACTGGAAAGGATTCTTCGCCATCTGTCCAGCGTCTGAAACGTTTGCCTGCAATAAGTATCCAATGTTTTGGGAAGCGAGCCACCAGAGATGTATAGTGTTTGGCCACTTCCAATGCCCGGAGGTACTGCCCCTTGCCGGAAATCACCACTTTGTTTTGGGACATCGGCGGCGTCATCCTTACCAATGGCTGGGACCGCGAATCGCGAAAAGAAGCTGCCGCTACGTTTCGCTTCGACTGGGAAGAATTTCAAGACCGCCACGAACTCTCCTTTCCCGCTTTCGACACCGGCCAAATCTCGCTCAATGAATATCTGGACCGGACGCTCTTTTATCGCTCGCGTCCCTTTACGCGCGAGGAATTCACCGCCTTCATGTTTGCGCAGTCCAAGGAGTACGCGGACACCCGCGCCGTTCTCGACAAAGTGGCCGATTCGGGAAAATACTTAGTCGGTGCCATTAACAACGAGCCCTTCGAGCTGAACCAGTACCGCATTGAAGCCTTCAATCTCCGGAAAAATTTTCTGGTGTTTTTCAGCTCGTGTTACGTTCGCTCTCGCAAACCCGAGGAAACGATTTTTCGCGTGGCTCTCGAAGTATCCCAGCGCGCGCCTGAACAGTGTCTCTTCATCGACGATCGCCCGCTGAACCTGGATAGTCCGCGGCGCTTGGGTATGAATGTGATTCATCACCAGAACGCCGGGCAACTGCGCTCGGAGTTGGGAAAGCACGGGGTTGCGGTATAGTCTCTAACGTCGCGTTTTCGGGCTGAACGGGACGCAATCGAACGAAGGGGGAGAAGATGGCCGGGGAAACGAGTCGTTCCGGTTCAGTCTACGGTGGAGTGTCGGAGCCCTGTACCGTCATTCTTTTTGGCGCGTCTGGCGACCTCGCCAAGCGCAAAGTGATTCCCGCCATGTACGACCTGGCCACCCACAGTGCGCTGGGGCCCCGTTACGCCATTGTGGGATTTGCCCGCACCGCCATGACCGAAGAGTCCTTTCGAACGACTCTAGGTGAAGCGGCAAAAAGCATTTCCGAAGTAGGGCCCATCGATCCCAAGCTCTGGGAGGAATTCGCTTCCAATCTTTACTACTCTCCCGGCGATTATGCCGACCCGCAAGCATACGCCTTGCTTGCGAAACGGTTGACGGAACTGGAAGCTGCCAAGAATTTGGGGCACAACCGCCTTTTTTATCTCTCGACGCCGCCAGAGGTCTATCCGCACATCGTCGAGCAACTCGGCCGCTCAGGGCTGGCCCATCCCTGCGGCACCAATTGCTGGACTCGCATCATTATTGAGAAGCCCTTTGGACGCGATCTCGCCTCGGCAAAAGAGTTAAATCAAACGGTCCTCAACGTCTTCGACGAAAAGCAGGTCTACCGCATCGATCACTATTTGGGCAAAGACACAGTGCAAAACCTGCTCGTGCTGCGTTTTGGCAATGGCATTTTTGAGCCGCTCTGGAACCGCAATTACGTCGACCACGTGCAAATTACCGCCGCCGAAACGCTCGGCGTCGAGCGCCGCGGGGGTTTTTACGAAACCGCAGGCGCCTTGCGCGACATGATTCAGAGCCACGTGTTACAGCTCACTTCGCTCGTGGCTGTGGAACCCCCTGCCGCGTTCGATGCCACCGCCGTTCGCAACGAAAAACTGAAAGTGCTCCAATCCATTCGCCCTTTCGACCTGGAAATGGTGGCCCAGTCGGTGGTTCGTGGCCAGTATGCTCCCGGAAAATTGGACGGCAAGCCTTCGCCCGGCTACCGCGATGAGCCCGGCGTCAATCCCAACTCCAAGACGGAAACGTTTGTCTCCGCGAAATTGCTCATCGACAATTGGCGCTGGGCCGGAGTCCCGTTTTACATCCGCACGGGAAAACGCCTCGCCAAACGCAGCACCGAAATCATGATTCAGTTCCGCCGCGCTCCGCACATCGTCTTCCGCGAACGCGAAGTCGAGCCCAATCGCTTGGTCCTCAACATCCAACCCGATGAAGGCATCTCCATTTCCTTTGGCGCCAAGCGGCCCGGAACGGAGATGAGCATCGGAAACGTCACCATGGATTTCAGTTACCGCGAAGGCTTTGGCGATGCCTCGCGCAGCGCGTACTCCACGCTCTTGAACGATTGCGTGCGCGGCGATGCGACGCTCTTCGATCGCGGCGACAGCGTCGAAGCTGCTTGGTCTTTGGTCGACCCTATCCTGGATGTTTGGGGTGCCGCTCGGACCGCGACCGTGGCACAATATCCCGCCGGGAGTTGGGGGCCGCGGGAGTCCGATCTTCTGCTCGAACGCGACGGCCGTCAGTGGTATAACCCTTAGTCCGGTATCTTTTGAACCGTTTTAAAAGCGGAGTTACGGGGGATTCAGGTGATCCTTGCGGGAGACGTTGGCGGCACCAAGTGCAACCTGGCGCTGTTTTCCGAAAAGAACGGGCGGCTCTCCGAAGTGTTCCGGCACCGTTTTGCGAGCAAGGAATTTGCGCAGTTTGACTTGATTGTCAAAGAGTTTTCCCGCCAGGCGGCTGAGCATCTCGGCGGCGAGCGCATTGTGGCTGCCGGCTTTGGCATTGCTGGACCCGTGATCAACGGCCGGGTTCGCGCTACGAATCTTCCTTGGATCGTAGAAACGCAAACTCTCATCAATGAACTCGATGTGCCGCACGTCGTTCTGCTGAATGATCTCGGCGCGTGGGGCCACAGCCTCGGACATCTTCCTCCGGAAGATTTTTGCGTTTTGAATCCCGGCCTCGCGGAACCGGGCGGCACTCGCGCTTTGCTTGCTGCCGGCACAGGCCTCGGCGAATCCATTCTTGTTTGGGACACGGGACGCTATCGCGTGGTTCCTTCCGAAGGCGGTCACTCGGATTTTGCGCCTCACACCGAACAGCAGATCGAACTGCTCCGGTTCATGCGCCGCCGCTATCCTCAGGTGAGCTGGGAGCTTATTCTTTCGGGCCGCGGTTTCCGCACGATTCACGAATTTCTGTCCCCGAAGGTCGTGCACCCGTCTTTTGAGGATCCCGATGCCGATCCCGCTCCGGAAATCACTCGGCGGGGGCTGGATAAATCCTGCCGCGTCTGCTCGGACACTTTGGATCTTTGGACCGCGATTTATGGGGCGGAAGCTGGCAATCTTGCACTGAAAGTGCTGGCGCTCGGCGGCGTCTACGTGGCCGGCGGCATTGCCGTAAAAATCCTTGAAAAAATGAAGGACGGCACGTTCTTTCATGCTTTTAAAGACAAGTGGAAATTTGAAGGCCTCCTCAGCAACGTTCCTGTCTCCATCGTCTTGAACGAATCGGCTCCTTTGCTCGGCGCCGCGTACGAAGCTCTGGCGGCTGCCGACAAGTAGCCCACCGTTTTCTCTCATGAGTTTTTCTTCTCTGTGATCTCTGCGACCTCTGTGTTGAGATCCCCGCGGATCCCAGCCACAGCCTAACCATCAGGGATTTCTACGCCGAATTTCGTATTTCGAATTTCGTCTTTCGCCACCTGCCGTTCTCAATTCAGTTCTGTGTCTGCCGAGCGTCTGCTAGCCTAATCGCAATGGCCCTCTTCGAAGAACAACTCGGCGAATGGAAGCCCGTTTCGCGCGGCGCGGGGATTGCCTGGCTCGTCTTTTACGCGCTTTTTCTCCTCTATGCGTTTCTGGATCGCTCCGGCTTTCTGATCCTCGACTGGGCCAACCTGATGATTCACGAGGGCGGTCATTTTTTCTTCAGTTGGTTTGGCGAAACCATTCACATTTTAGGAGGCACTCTCGGCGAACTCATTGTGCCATTGCTGTGCGCCGCCTATTTCTTCTGGCACCGCCAGACCACCGGCTTTGTCTTCTCTTGTTTCTGGTTCTTCGAAAATTTTCCTTACATCGGCGCGTACATGGCCGATGCGCGCGCTGCTTCTCGTCCGCTCGTGGGTTCCGACGAAAGCGACTGGACCATTCTCTTCGGCCAGTGGAATTTGCTTTTGCAGGATCAGAAAATTGGCGGCGCCATGCGCATCATCGGTCTAATCGGGATGACCGCCACCGCTCTTTGGCTTGCAAATCGAGTTCGCCGCGACGCCGCCGCAAAACCAAAACTGCTTTCTTTGTGACCTTTTCAGGCCTCCTTCCTCTCGCGCTTTCCCGCTTCCTCTCATCATTCTTTGATAAGCTAAAGCGACACCAAACCTGATTCGAAGGCCTTGCCGGACGTCTCCCCGGCTGCAAAACGAGGCCAAGGAGCGGACCATGAGCAGCGCGGTAACGACTCAAGTTCTGGAACTCGAAAATTACGTGAACGGCGCCTGGCAGCGCGCCACCGCTACCGAGTTCGCCGAAGTTGCGAATCCCGCTACCGCCGAACTGCTGGCGCGCACTCCGCTTTCAGCTCCCGCCGACGTTGAAGCCGCCGTCCAGGCGGCTGCCGCTGCCTTTCCCGCGTGGCGGCGCACTTCCGCGGGCGAGCGTGTTCAATACCTCTTCAAACTCAAGAATCTCCTCGAAGAAAATCTGGACGAACTTGCGCGCATCATCACCATCGAAAATGGAAAGACCTTCGCGGAAGCCAGGGCCGAACTGCGCCGCGCTATCGAAAATGTCGAGGTCGCCTGCGGCATCCCCATGATGATGCAGGGCTACAACCTCGAAGACGTCACACCCGGCGTCGATGAAATGCAGATTCGCCAGCCGCTCGGCGTGGTTGCCGCCATCGTGCCGTTCAATTTTCCGGCGATGGTTTCTTATTGGTTTCTTCCTTACGCCATCGCCTGCGGAAATACGTTTATCCTCAAGCCTTCCGAACGCGTGCCGCTCTCGATGCGCCGTGCGTTCGAGTTGCTCGACAAAACGGGCTTGCCCAAAGGCGTCGTCAACCTCGTCAACGGGGGCAAGGATGTTGTCAACGCGCTTTGCGATCATCCGCAAGTGCGCGCCATCAGCTTTGTTGGCTCGACCCCCGTCGCGAAACACGTTTACACGCGCTCCGCCGCCAGCGGCAAGCGCATGCAATGCCAGGGCGGCGCAAAAAATCACGTGATCGTTTTGCCCGACGCCGACATGGAGCTGGCCACGCAAATTATCAGCGACAGTGCGTTTGGCTGCGCTGGCCAGCGCTGCCTCGCCGTTTCCGTTGCCATCACCATCGGCGACGCGCAAAAAACTTTCCGCGATTCCATCGCCAATGCCGCTTCTTCCATTCGCGTCGGGTATGGTCTCGATCCCGGCGTTCAGATGGGGCCCGTCATCACCAAGGAAAGCAAGCAGCGCATCGTATCGCTGATTGGCGCCGGCGTCGGCGAAGGCGCAAAACCTATTCTCGATGGCCGCAACACGAAAATCCCGAAATACGAAGCTGGAAATTTCGTCACGCCAACCATTCTCGACGGGCTGCCTTCCACGAGCCAGCTCGCCCACACGGAGATTTTTGGTCCCGTCCTAAGCCTGATTCACGCCAACTCCATCGATGAAGCGATGGAATTTCTGCGCCGCAGCCCCTACGGCAACCAGGCTTCGCTCTTCACCACCAGCGGTTCGGCGGCGCGCAAGTTCCGTTACGAAGCTCCCGCGGGAAATATTGGCATCAACATCGGCGTCGCCGCGCCTATGGCCTATTTCCCGTTCAGCGGGTGGAAAGAAAGTTTCTTCGGCATTCTCCACGGCCAGGGCCGCGACGCGGTCGAATTCTTCACCGAATCAAAAATCGTGATCGAGCGCTGGTCGCGCCAGGAAACTCGCAAGTTCTAACAGCCGAATCATTTCCCTATGACAACAAAACCTCTTCATCTGGACATGCACGAACAAATCGAGTGCGCGCAAACTCTCGCCTCTCGTTTCTACACTGATCCCGCAATCCTGGAAATCGAAAAGCCTCGCATTTTCCTTCGCACTTGGCAGTTAGTCGGAACGCTCCAGCAATCCTGCGGCGAGGTAAATGGAACAAAGCGCACCATCTCCGACCCGGAGAGTTTTTTCACGGCTGACGTCGCCGGCGAACCGGTCATCGTCGTGCGCGATAAGCACGGCGAACTACGCGCCTTCAGCAACGTCTGCCGCCATCGCGCCGGACCCATCGCTCTCGGCAGCGGCTGCAAAAACGTCCTCCGCTGCCAGTATCACGGCTGGACCTACACGCTCGATGGCCGCTTGATTGGCACTCCGGACGTCGAAGGCGTCGAATTTTTCGACCGCGGCACCATGGGCATGGTCCCGCTGCGCTGCGAAACCTGGGGACAATTCATTTTTGTGAATTTCGATTTGAAGGCTGAGCCTCTGTCGACTTTTCTGGGCAAAATTCCCGAGCAGGCGCGCGGCTTCCAATTCGAAGGCCTCGAATTCGCCGAGCGCCGCGACTATATCATCGACTGCAACTGGAAGGTTTACGTCGACAACTATCTCGAGGGCTACCACATCCCCATCGCGCATCCCGGCTTGATGAAAGAAATCGACTACGCGCAATACCGCACCGACACCTTCCGCTATTATTCCCAGCAATTCGCTCCGATTCGCGCCATGAAGCCGGAAGACGCTGGCGAGCGCCTTTACGCGCCTGGAACTGGTTTGCAGGACGCGCTTTACTTTTGGGTTTTTCCCAACTTGATGCTCAACATCTATCCCGACAACATCCAGACCAACGTGATTGTGCCGCTCTCTCACGAAAAAACCCTCACCGTCTTCGAGTGGTTCTTCCACGACGCCGCCGCGGAAAAGGTTCGCGAACGCATCCGCAGGACCATCGCTTTCAGCGACGAAGTTCAACAGGAAGACATCCTCCTTTGTGAAAATGTGCAGAAGGGCTTGCGCTCTTCCACTTACGATCGCGGTCGCTACTCAGTGAAGCGCGAAAACGGCGTCCACCATTTCCACATGCTGCTCAACGAATTTCTTGCGCATCCTTGAGCGCTTGAGGTGCGCCTGTGATTGTTCTCCTCATGGGTCCCGCCGGATCGGGAAAGACCACCGTGGGAAAACTGCTCGCCGCGCAGATTTCGTGGGATTTCCTGGATGCCGATGATTTTCATCCAGCCGCAAACATCGAAAAAATGTCTCGCGGCATTGGCCTCACTGACGAAGATCGCCTTCCCTGGCTCGAGTCTGTCCGGGACACGATGCTGGAGTGGCAGGCGCAGGGGCGAAACGTCGTTGTCGCCTGCTCTGCCCTCAAACGTAGCTACCGCGAACTTCTCGGCGTTCATTCGAATCCAGAAATAAAGCTCGTCTATCTCAAGGGCGGCCGCGATTTGCTCCGCGATCATCTCCAGGCACGCACCGGCCACTATGCTGGTGAGCAACTTCTCGCCAGCCAGCTCGCCGACCTCGAAGAGCCCAGCGAAGGGCTAGTACTTAACGCGGCCGGTTCGCCGGAAGAACTAGCCCCCGAAATCCGGAGCAAGTTGGGATTGCATCCTCCGCTGAAATACCACTAAGTGCCTTATTAGCAAGGTCTTAGAGCGTCTTGGTGTGGGGCAAGCTTGGGTGCGAATTGGTCAGACCAATCCGCAATGTAAATTGCAATACAATCTAATTTTTGAGACGAAGTAGGTTGCCTCGCAAAGTTAGCTTCTTCGCGGGCCCTTCGGATGTGCACTGTGCCATGGACCTTTAGCCAACTGTCGTGATTGAGGTCACGCCGTTGTGCGCGGTCCGCCGAGGATCTTCAAGGCATGCCGCTGTCCACAATCGAAGTGAACGGGCTGCGACATGGTGCCAATCTCTGCGCGAATTCTCCCAAACTGGGCGCGGCAATTTGCGCAACAAACTTACGGTCGCCAAGTTCGTGTTCTTTGGAAACGACTTACGTCTTGCACAGGCGACATTTTCGATGGTGTGCCGCTTGCTCCACATTCGTGGGGGATTCCTGCAAACCAGAGAGGTGTAGCTGGGCAGGCCCAATTGCCTGGAGCGAAAAAACTGAGCCCAAGTATTGTTCATCACAAAAGGCCGTGACCGGCACACTCTTCCCCTTTCCCCGAATCCCCCAACACGGAGGATTCCATGAAAGAACCAATCATTGAGACCAAGGGTTACAAGCCAATCACCCCATTTGAAGAGTTCGAGGAGTTCACCACGCCAATGCAGGATTTCTTTGACCTGGTTGCGCGCCGTCCCTGGGAGCTGCTGGGCGCCTCGCCGCGCTTCCTGACCCGCGAATTCGAGAACTGGTTCAAGACCGAGCCGGAGCTTTTCCGCCCGGTGCACCTCAAGCTGTTTGAGACCAATGAAGCCGTCATCGCGCGCGCGGAAGTTCCCGGCTTCACCGAGAAGGAACTGGACATCAACGTCGAGCCTTGGAGGCTGATCATCACGGGCAAGAAGGAATTCAAGGAGGAGAAAGAGAAGAAGGAAGGCGTGCCCGTCTACAAGGAGAAGAGGAATCAAATCTATCGCAGCGTGAATCTCCCGGTCGAAATTCGTCCCGAGGAAGTGAAAGCGCTATTGAAGAACGGCGTGTTGGAACTCACTATGCCGAAGGTAGAAGTAGTGAAGAAAGTGCATGTGGATGTGAAGGGCGCATAAAACAAAGCTCGCCTGAAAGAGCGAACGGGGGGCGCGCCAGTCGGCGCGCCCCACCCTGTTTTCTTCTTCTCAAATTCGTCGTATCCTAGAGTGACACGAAGTTCTCCCCGCGATTTTCCCAAAGACCGTGTCGAGTTTCAGGGGAAGCTCTGTGCGGTCCAATAGCGGTATAAAGGTTGAAGGAAACATGAGCGAGGTGAAGACATTGCGGCCCGTGTGGAAACCCGCGGGCCGGGTGCACGCGAGCGAACAGCCGTTCAAGTACCCGCTTGAACGCGAGTTCGTCGAGCCGGACTGGCGCCGTTTGCCCGGCTACAAGAACGTTACCGCCGCGGAATGGGAGACGGCGCTCTGGCAGCGCCGCCACACGGTCAAAAATCTCAAGGAAGTCAAAGCCGTTTTCGGTTCGTTGCTGCCGCAAAGCCTGCTCGAAAGCATGGAGCGCGACATCAAAGAGCGCGCCACCATGTCCATCCTCATCCCTCCCCAGATGCTCAACACCATGGATGAGACCGATCTCTGGAACGATCCCGTCCGCCGGTACATGCTTCCCGCGTTTGACGATCGCAATCCCGATTGGCCGAGCCATCCCAAGTCCAGCCGCGACAGCCTGCACGAAGCGGAAATGTGGGCCGTCGAAGGGCTTACGCACCGGTATCCTACGAAAGTCCTTGCCGAAGTGCTCTCGACCTGCCCGCAGTACTGCGGCCATTGCACCCGCATGGACCTGGTCGGCAACGATGTGCCGCAAGTCGTCAAGCTGCGCTTCCAGCTTCCACAAAAAGACCGCTTCGAGCAGATGCTCGAATATTTGCGCAAGACGCCTTCGGTGCGCGACGTCGTGGTTTCCGGCGGCGACATCGCCAACCTGCCTATTGGGCAGCTCGAGCCTTTTGTCTTGGCGCTCATGGACATTCCCAACATCAAAGACATTCGCCTGGCCACCAAAGGCTTGATGGGCATTCCCCAGCATTTTTTGCAGGACGAAGTTCTGCGGAGCATGGAGCGGTTAGCGAAGAAAGCCCATGAGCGCGAAATCGATCTGGCGCTGCACACGCATGTGAACAACGCGCGCCAAGTCACGCCGCTGGTCGCCAAAGCGGCGAAGAAATTCCTCGAAATCGGTTTTCGCGACGTTCGCAATCAAGGCGTATTGCTGCGCGGCGTGAATACTTCGTCTGAACAGCTACTAGAGCTTTGTTTCACACTGCTCGACCGTGCCAAAATCATGCCGTACTACTTTTATATGTGCGACATGATCCCCAACGCCGAGCACTGGCGCCTGGCGATTCACGAAGCGCAGCAGCTCCAGCACGACATCATGGGCTATTTGCCCGGTTTTGCCACGCCGCGCGTGATTTGCGATGTGCCATTCGTGGGCAAACGCTGGGTCCATCAAGTGAAGGAATACGACCGCGAGCGGGGAATTTCGTACTGGACGAAAAACTATCGCACCAGCATCGAAGCCAATGATCCCGACGCGCTGAACCGCCTTTACGAGTATTACGACCCCGTGTACACGCTGCCGCCCTCGGGCCAGGAATGGTGGCGCCGCCACACCGCCGTCCTCGCCGAACGTTAGGCTGCTCAAACTTATGGGTCCCAATGTATATGTGATTGCGGGACCGAACGGCGCAGGCAAAAACAAGCTTTGCGCGGGAGTTCCTGCCCAATTACGCCAACTGCCCGAATTTTGTTAACGCGGATCTCATCGCCCAGGGACTATCGCCATTTTCACCAGAGACTGCGGCAGTACGCGCTGGTCGGTTGATGCTTGAGGAGATTGAACTCTTCATGAAACATCGGGCTGACTTTGGATTTGAAACTACGCTTGCTGGACGAGGCCACTTGAACCTGGTGCGTCGGCTCAAGGAACTCAGTTACACCGTGCGCTTCTTCTATCTGTGGCTGCCGACTCCAGACCTGGCGCTTCAGAGAATTCACGAACGGGTTTCCCGAGGCGGGCACGACGTGCCTGAGGCCGTCGTGCAGCGGCGATTTGCTCGCTCGATAAACAACTTCTTGGTTCACTACCGGCCTATCGCAGACGAATGGATCCTGTTCGACAACTCTGGGGCAGCACTCTCGGTGATTGCGCTCCAGAAAGAGGGTAAGCTTCGTATACTTGAAACAAAGCGATAGAATGATCTAATGGAGAGCTACGGAAGACCATGATCAAACCTCCGCCTAATGTTCTAGATTTGCCGCTGCTGGACCGCGCTCAGATGGCAATGAAGGCTGGGGTTGAGAAGGTCATAGAGGAACACGCCCGAGAAGGCTTACCCCTGTACCTTTGGCGCGACGGCAAAGTCATCGCTGTTCCAGCTAAGGAATTGCAACAACGCAATGGCCAAGCCAAAAAATAACTTGGGAGTGGTTCCAAGCTCCCTCTGTGTGCTCACCCAATCAATCGCCCGCTTCTCGTGTCCGATTCAATCTGCAAACTAAGCAGCTTGGTTGACTTAGCTCAGGTCGCGACCTAACATGACGACGCTGCGGCGGACTTCGAAGCGCTCGGGCTGACTGCTTCGCGCCACACATTCGTGCAGATTTGCAGCGATAATTTGGCAGTAGAACTCGTGCGATCAGCATTCCTCAACTTGGCTTCCGACAGAAGCGACTCTCCTCCGGGGGTGTCCTATGCAAGATGAACCGGTCATGGACGTGGCCCATCTGGGCCATTTGGAATTGCTCACGCCAAAACCCGAGGAGAGCCTGCGGTTCTTCGTCGACGTGATGGGAATGACGGAGTCCGGCCGGGAAGGCGACTCGGTTTACTTGCACGCGTATGACGACTATGAACGCCATTCTTTGAAGCTCACGGCATCGAAGCTGCCAGGCTTGGGCCATGTGGCATATCGCACCCGGAGCCCCCAAGCCCTGGAACGGCGCGTGGCGGCGCTGAAAGGATCAGGCTTTGACATTGGCTGGACGGATGGCGACCTGGCACATGGCCCGGCATTCCTATGCCAGGACCCGGACGGGCACAAGATCGAGCTGTATTACGAAACGCAGTGGTATCAAGCGCCACCAGAGTTGCGGCCAGCGCTGAAGAACCAAGCGCAGCGTTTCCCGGCGCGCGGCATCAACGTGCGCCGTCTCGATCACTGGAACGGGCTGGCCGTCGACATCAAAGCCAACCGCGAATTCTTCGAGGAGTACCTCGGTTTTCGCTTGACCGAGCAAATCGTGATGGATGACGGCTCGGAAGCCGCCATGTGGATGACTTGCACGAACAAGAGCTACGACTTTGCGTACACACGGGACCACACTGGAACCAAGGGCCGCCTTCATCACCTAACCTACGCGGTGAACAGCCGGGAAGAAGTGTTGCTGGCGGCAGACATCTGCCTCGAGAACGGCGTCTATATAGAAACTGGTCCGCACAAGCACGCCATCCAGCAAACCTTTTTCTTATACGTGTATGAGCCTGGGGGCAACCGTGTGGAGGTGGCCAATGCCGGAGCGCGCCTGATTTTGGCGCCGGACTGGAAGCCGATTCGGTGGAGTGAGGCGGAGCGCAAGAAAGGGCAGGCGTGGGGCCTCAAAACGATTGAATCGTTCCACACTTACGGCACGCCTCCCGTTGGGAATGTCACCAAGGCATGAACAACCTCCGAAAGCTGCGTGTTGCAACGAACGCACAACGGCGGTGCGCTGGCGCAAAGGATGCAAATCGTGGCGGATAAAAAAACGGCACTGGTCGTTAGCGCGCATTCGGCGGATTTTGTTTGGCGCGCAGGAGGGGCGATCGCGCTGTACGCTGAGCGCGGATGGGAGATTACTGTCGTTTGTCTCTCGTTCGGCGAACGAGGCGAATCCGCGAAACTTTGGCGCGAACCCGGCATGTCGTTGGAGAAGGTGAAAGCGAATAGAAAAGAAGAAGCGGCTCGGGCGGCGGAAATCCTGGGCGCGAAAGTGATCTTCTTCGATGTGGGTGACTATCCCATGAGAATTCCGGACAACATTCTTTATGAACTGGTGTCCCTTTACCGGAAGATTCGCCCCGAGTTTGTCCTCACCCATTCGCTCAAAGATCCCTACAATTTCGATCACCCTCTGGCGTCGCATATAACGCAGGAAGCTCGCATCGTGGCGCAGGCCCACGGACACGAACCGGGCGCATCCATAATCGGCGCGCCGCCTGTTTTTCTGTTTGAGCCGCATCAGCCCGAACAGTGCGAATGGAAGCCGCAGGTGCTGCTGGACATCACTCCTGTGTGGCCCAAGAAGTACGCGGCGTTCCAGGAAATGAAGGCCCAGGAACATCTCTGGCACTACTACGAGCGCGTGGCCTTGCAGCGCGGCGTGCAGGCCTCACGCAATTCGAACAAGAACATCAAGTACGGAGAAGCGTATCAGCGCATCTTTCCGCAAGTGACGGAGGAGCTGCAATGAACAAGCCCATGGTGGTCCGACACGTGGAGCAGCCGCCGGCGGAAGTAGTCGCGGCGTTGGAGAAGTATGGCGTGGCGACCGTGCATGAAGCCCAGGGGCGTTGCGGGCTGCTCGCCGCGTATATGCGGCCGATCTTTCCAGGCGCAGCAATCGCCGGAACCGCGGTAACCGTCTCCCTGCCTCCCGGCGATAATCTCATGATCCACGTTGCGGTCGAGGTTTGCCGCCCGGGAAGCATTCTGGTCGTGGCTCCCACGTCGCCTTGTACCGACGCCTACATCGGAGAACTGTTGGCGACTTCTTTGCGCGCGCACGGCGCGAAGGGAGCCGTAATCGATGCAGGATGCCGCGACGTGCGGTTTCTGACGGAAATGAAGTTTCCCGTCTGGAGCCGCGGCGCCAGTTCACAAGGAACGGTCAAATCTACGCTTGGATCGGTGAACGTCGGGGTGGTGTGCGCGGGCGCCTTCATTGAAGCCGGCGACGTGATCGTCGCGGACGATGATGGAGTCGTAGTCGTGAAGCGGGCCGTGGCCCGCGAGGTCGCTGCTGCGTCGGAACAAAGGGTTCGCAAAGAGGAAGCGACGCGAGAGCGTCTGGCGCGCGGAGAACTGGGCCTGGACATCTATGGCCTGCGCGCAAAGGTCAAGGAACTGGGTCTTGAGTACGTGTGAAGGAGGCGCTCGCATGGCTCGGCGATCGCAAACTCCCATAGCTTGCACGCTCATGCGAGGCGGCACCTCCAAGGGGCCTTTTTTCATGGCAAGCGATCTCCCGAGCGATGTTCCGTTGCGCGATCGTGTGTTGCTCGCCGTGATGGGTTCTCCCGATGCGCGCCAGATCGACGGCATTGGCGGCGCGGACCCTCTGACGAGCAAGGTGGCGATCATCTCTCGCTCATCGCGCGCGGGAATCGATGTTGATTATCTCTTCGCGCAGGTTTCGGTCGACCGTCCGCTTGTCGATGTGACGCCGAATTGCGGGAACATGCTCGCAGGTGTGGGCCCTTTTGCGATTGAGCGAGGTCTCGTGGCGGCGCGAAGTCCGGTTACCCCGGTTAAGATTTACATGGTGAACACCGGGAATATCGCTGTCGCGCACGTGCCCACACCCGGCGGGGTTGTTACGTACGAAGGAGAAGCATCTATTGCTGGCGTTCCCGGCACCGCCGCCGCGATCCGCATCGACTTCCTCGACACCGCCGGTTCGGTGTGCGGCGCACTTTTGCCAACGGGCCACGCGCATGACGTCCTTGACGGGATGGAGGCGACTCTGATCGACAACGGCATGCCAGTGGTCGTGCTGCGGGCCGCTGATTTCGGCAAATCGGGGTACGAGACTCCTGCCGAGCTCGATGCCGATCAAAAATTCAAAGCGCGCCTGGAAGAGATTCGCATCCTGGCGGGTGAGCGCATGGGATTGGGTGATGTGCGGCCGAAAGTGGTTCCGAAGATGACGTTGGTTGCGCCGCCGCGCGAAGGTGGACACTTGGCGACGCGCACTTTTATTCCGCACAAGTGTCATGCCGCGATCGGGGTGCTGGGAGCGGTGACGGTTGGAACGGCGTGCGTGCTCCCTGGTTCGGTGACCACAGGCATCGTGTCCGTGCCGGATGGCGCGGTGAAGCGGCTTTCCGTCGAGCATCCCAGCGGCGAGTTTTCTTTAGAAATTGAAGTGGAGCAAACGCGCGACGGACTGAAGGTGGTCCGCTCGAGCCTCATTCGAACGGCGCGCGCGCTTTTCCGCGGCGAAGTGCTCGTGCCGGCCAGCATTTGGGATGGGAACGTATCCTAACTAAGCACCGCGAATGCGCGGACGGCGGAACCTGCATAGGGGCGCTAGCCGCACCGCCGGAGGTGCGCGCGGGCACAGCGCGATAAGGCGGCTAGAACCCACGCAAATTCTTCATCTCGCTTATCTGTGACCGTCCCGTTTCGCCTTCAATGTACCTCAGAAGTGAAGGCACATCTTTGATTCGTGCCGCATCTTCGGGAGGCAAGATACTTTTCACTTCCTCCAGATCTGCTTCATTGGCGATCCAGTCCGGCACTAGACTCACCGGCTCCATATCCTTTATCGCGCAGAGAACAATGTAGCCATCGCAAAACTCGCTTAGTTTTAAGCCGTGCCACCTGTCCATCGAGTAGTAGCTGTGGTCATCCACCAAATCCCTGAAGAGCGGATTCTTGGCGTCAACGCCGAACGGTTTCTCATAGTCTCGGTAAATCTGATCGAGAACGGCGGGAAAGGGGTACGTAAAAGTGAGTTTCGTGGGCATTATGGACTGGACAAAAATTCTGGGAAGAAAGCACCTGTCTGGAAAAGGAAAATGCAATGCGATCATATAAGCCTGTCGGGATATCTCCCGTACAAATACTGGCCCCCTCTTACATCCTGCGTTTTCAAGAACAAAATGAAGGGTTGTCGATACCTTGTGAAAGCGTGATGAAGCCCCGAGTACCAGAGTACCTTCTTGTGCTTGTTTATGACCCACTCTCGATTATTCCGCCCATTTTCTCGTCATAGTAGAAGCGGAGCCCCTCTTTCCTTCTGATTTCAGGGTCTTTTGAAAGCAGCTTTCTGGGGTTGTAATCTGAACCCAACTGCAGGAATTTCAATTTCTCTTGACCACTTGGAATGGCTTGATTTATCTCCCAAATTGTTTTGAAAATGTCCAGATACTCTTCAAAGTTCCAGGCGAAAAAGGACTTCCTTAACAAGGCGATCGCCTTCTTGCGGTCAAATTCAGTGGCATTCACCAGGGAGTCGACTTCGTTCTGAAGATCGGAAGCGCCAAATTCCCACGCAAATATCTTTATGCCCTTGGTGCGATACAGGTAAGGAATCAACTTATTCACGAATTCCACATCCTGCTTCTTCCAGTGCATTTCGCCTATCAGGATGACATCATGACTGTCGAACTTGTCGGCAACGAATTGCAGCGGTTCAGAAGGATTTGTGTCCAGATACTTGGTATAGGTTTGCAGTTCGCCCTTGGAGAGCTTCCTCACTTCCGACGTCAATGGTGTGTTGTAGGCGATGTAAAGCGATGACAGCAGAACGACCGTAAGCAAGGATGCCAAAACAACCTTGAAGAACAGTCTCGCGATTTTGGATAACTTCTCTTTCATCCGGGGTCGACCTATTGTTCGCCTTCTCAGACTACTCTGTGCGCTATATCATGCGCCAGTGAACGCTCACGGGAAACTTACCCATGGCAAGCCGCGAAATCGCGTTGACAGAGGCCGAGGGCTACTTTAGACTTATTGTTTGTCTCTAGAGGGAAAGGTGTGACTGAAGGGTATGAGGACGTACGTAGCCAAGGGTGATGAAGCCGAAGCGCTCAAAGTGGGCGCCAACTGGTTTGTGATCGATGCGACGAATGCCGTGCTGGGCCGTCTGGCCACCAAAGCCGCGCGCATCTTAATCGGCAAGGACAAGGCGAATTTTACGCCGTATCTGGATTCGGGCGACCATGTTGTGGTAATTAACGCGGACAAAGTCCGCCTGACTGGCAACAAGATCGAGCAAAAGGTCTATTACTCGCACAGCGGGTATCCGGGCGGATTGAAGGCGGTGCCCGTGAAGCGCGTGCGCGAGTCCCGGCCGGAATGGATCGTGCGCGAAGCCATTGTCGGCATGCTGCCGAAGAACAAGCTGCAGGCGCGCCGGGCAAAGAAATTGCGCGTGTACCGGGATGCGGCCGGTCTGGCGAGGCATGCCGGACAGAAGCCGCAGCCGGTCGCGGTCTAATCGGGATTCCGGGTCTGTTTCCGCACGTTGCTGTTCCTTTCTAAGTGGTGCCTTAGCAGGGAGCAAATCGGCGTGGAGTTCGCTGGCCGAACAGTGGCCACAAGGGAATTGTCTCCGGCGCTGTCGGAGCAGCGGTTTTTGAGGACTGTTGAGGAGGAGCGTTGAGTACAGCAGGTACGCCCATCTCGGGCACACAAACGTGGTTTCTGGGGACGGGGCGGCGCAAAGAGTCGGTAGCGCGCGTATTTCTCCGCGCCGGGTCGGGCAAGTTCACGGTGAACGACCGCCCGGTCGACCAATATTTTCCGAATCATGCGTGGAAGCATGAAGCGACGGAGCCGCTGAAATTCACCAACATCGCCGAACAGGTGGACGTGGTTGTCAGCGCGAATGGCGGCGGCGTGGGCGGGCAGGCCGGAGCGGTGCGCATGGGATTGTCGCGCGCGATTGCGCGGTTCAATCCGGAGCTGCGGCCGTCCCTGCGCAAGAACGGATTTTTGACGCGCGATTCGCGCATGAAAGAACGCAAGAAGTACGGGCAGAAGGGCGCGCGGAAGCGCTTCCAGTTCACGAAGCGTTAAATTTTTGGCCCTGGCTTGTCCAGGGCCAAGACGAGCTCCAGGAGGGTGGCGCGAGCCATCCTCCTGAGATCACGGCCGGCAAGCTGCCGGCAAAAGGCTGTTCTGCAGCGAGATTGTAGTGGCGGGTCTTTAGACCCGTTCAACTCACTGTCGCAAGCAGCTATTCAATAAGGAGGAAACTTGGCAGTAGAAATTACGATGAAAGAATTGCTGGAGGCCGGAGTTCACTTCGGTCACCAGACCCGCCGCTGGAATCCAAAAATGAAAGAGTATATTTTCGGGGAACGCAACGGCATCCACATTATCGATCTACAGAAAACCCTCAAGATGTTCCGCGAAGCGAGCCGCTTCGTGAGCGACATTTCCGCGCAAGGCAGAAACGTTTTATTTGTTGGCACAAAACGCCAGGCCCAGGAAGCGGTTGCCGAAGAGGCGAAGCGCTGCGGTGCGTTTTACGTGAATCACCGCTGGTTGGGCGGCACGCTGACCAACTGGGCGACGCTCCAGAAGTCCATCAAGCGCCTGAAGCTGCTCAAAGCCATGACCGAAGACGGCCGCATCAAAGAACTTTCGAAAAAAGAACAAGCGCGCCTGGACCGCGAAATGAAGCATCTTCAACAGAATCTCGAAGGCATTGAAAACATGGCGCAGTTGCCGGACGCCATGTTCGTGATTGACTCGAACGCCGAAGAGATTGCGGTGAAAGAAGCGCGGCGCATGGGCGTGCCCGTGGTTTCCGTCGTCGATACGAATTGCGATCCGGACGTTGTGGACTGGATCATTCCCGGCAACGATGACGCGTTGCGCGCGATCCGCCTATTCACCACGAAGATTTCCGATTCCGTGCTGGAAGGGCACAACGCCTATCAGCAATCGCAAGTGGCGGAGCAAAAGTCCGCCGCGGATCAGGCGCTGGTGGAGGGCGCGGTGGAATACGTGGATACCAGCGCCTACGAGCAATACGAAAAGCAAGAAGGCGACTTTGTGGAGGGCGCGGAAGCCGTGGCAGAGGCCGCCGAGACTACCGTACCGCCGGAGGACGAAACACGCTAAGCGGATGGGATTGTGAAGTGGCCCGTCCCGATGCGCATCGGGGCGGGCCGTTCTGCAAGATGCAGACGCTTTTAACAGGATATTCATAAGCAAGGAAAAAAGGATGAGTACACAACTGTCAGCCGTGCAAATTCCAGCTCAACTCGTGAAAGAATTGCGGGAGAAAACGAACGCAGGTTTTTCGGATTGCCGCGCCGCGCTGATCGAAGCGAACGGCGACATCGAAAAGGCCATCGTCATTCTCCGCAAGAAGGGGCAAGCGGCCGCCGCGAAGAAAGCCACGCGTGAAGCCAGCGAAGGGTTGGTCGGCAGCTACATTCACGCCGGTGGAAAAATCGGCGTGCTGGTCGAGCTGAACTGCGAGTCCGATTTTGTCGCGCGCACCGACGCCTTCCAGCAGCTTTCGCACGACATCGCTATGCACATCGCGGCGCTCGATCCGCGTTACGTGCGCCGCGAGGAAGTCACGCCGGAGATGCTCGAAAAGGAGCGCGACATTTACCGCGCACAGGCTTTGGCGACCGGTAAACCGGAGCAAGTCGTTGAGAAAATCGTCGCCGGCAAAATGGAAAAGTTCTACGAAGAGAATTGCCTTTACGAACAGCACTACATCAAGGACGAGAGCGTGACCATCGGCGAGATGATCACTTCCGCCATTGCCAAGCTGGGCGAGAACATTTCCATCCGGCGCTTTGTGCGCTTCAAAGTGGGTGAAGTCAGCGGCGGAGCTTCGGCAGGGCCGGAATCCGCGGCCGTGCCTGTGCCCGTCAATTCGTAGCGCCTTCGCCAAATGAAATGTTCGGGAGCGTTCCGGCACAGCCGGAGCGCTCTTTTTGTTTGTGCCGCCGCTTCCGTGCGGGCCCGGAGATAGTTTGTTACAATTCGATTGCGTTCAGACGGTCTGGTTCGGAGACTCATGCCTGCGACGAAGAAAGCCAACAAAAAAGAAGCCAAGAAGCTTAAGCCGGCGTATCGCCGCATTCTCCTGAAGCTTTCGGGCGAAGCGTTTCAGGGGCCGCAGGGATTTGGCATTCACGGCGAGACGATTCAGTCCATCGCGCGCGAGCTGAAAGAAGTGCATGCGCTGGGCGTAGAAACCGCCATCATGGTGGGCGGCGGCAACATCTTTCGCGGGGCGCGGCAAAAAGGATTCGAGATCGACCGCGCGACCGGCGATTACATGGGCATGCTCGCCACGGTCATCAACGCCATGGCGCTCCAGGATGCGCTTGAAAAGGAAGGCGTGTTCACGCGCGTGCTGAGCGCGATTGAAATGAAAGAGGTCTGCGAGCCGTTCATCCGCCGCCGTGCGATGCGACACCTCGAAAAGGGCCGGGTCGTGATTTTCGGCGCGGGAACAGGGAATCCTTACTTCTCGACGGATACGGCGGCAGCGTTGCGCGCCATGGAGATCAAGGCCGACGCGATTCTAAAGGCTACGCGCGTGGAGGGGATTTATGACGCGGATCCCGAGCAGGTTCCCGATGCGCGGTTTTTCGCCGCGATTTCGTATCGTGAAGTGCTCAGCCAGAATCTCAAAGTGATGGACTCGACCGCGATTTCGCTGTGCATGGACAACGGCATGCCCATCGTGGTGTTCAACATGAACCGCCCGGGCAACATCAAGCGCGTGGTCTTGGGGGAACGCGTGGGGTCGAAAGTCACCCCGGCGTGAAGCAGTTTTCAGTGGTCAGTTGTCAGTAATCAGTCGTAAGTTTAAGATGATACCTGCCAGGGGCCGTGTGGTCTGCTTATATCGAGCTTGAAAACTTGCAACGAGCATTCTGTAATCTTCAATTTTTTTGCATTTTCACCTTCACCTGAGAACTGAAAACTGAGGACTTGAAATGAGCACGATTGCATCAACGAAAGACGCCGCGGTTCAGGGAAAGACGCGGATGGAAAAAGCGGTCGAGGATTTCCGCAAAGAGCTGACGACGCTGCGCACCGGCCGCGCCAACGCCGCCATTCTGGACGCCGTCCGCGTCGATTATCACGGCACGCCCATGCCCGTGAATCAGTTGGGCACGGTGACCGTGCCGGAAGCCACGCTGCTGCTGATTGCGCCGTGGGATCCCAGCGTGGTGCCGCTGATCGACAAGGCCATTCGCACGGCAGACCTGGGGCTCAATCCCACCAACGACGGTAAAGTGGTTCGTGTGCCCATGCCTGCGCCGACCGAAGAGCGCCGCAAGGAAATCGTCAAGCATCTGCACAAAATTCTGGAAAATCACCGGACCGCCGTGCGCAACATCCGCCGCGATATCAAGGAAGCTATCGACAAGCTCGAAAAAGACAAAAAAATCAGCCAGGACGAGCAAAAGCGCGCCATCGAAGAGTTGGACAAGCTGACCCATTCGGAAACGAAGAAAATCGAAGACCTTTCCGCGGCCAAAGAAAAAGAAATTCTCGAAATCAAGTAGACTTCAACCGTCATGAACGTGTCATCCTGAGCGAAGCGAAGGATATCAACGAAAGCACTGGTTGCACTTTCGCTTGTAGGGGGGCGCTTTAGCGGGTCCCATTCTCATCATTTGGAGGGCTTGTCTTCTGGTGAGGAATCTGCCGGCTTTCGTTACTTCGAAAAAAGCAGATTTCTCGCTTCGCTCGGAATGACACTCTCAAGAGCGTTTATTAGCACGATGACTCTCTAGGGATGGGTTTTTGCGGCAGGTTCAGCGGCGGGTTCGCGTTCCAGCGTGAAATCCTGAGCTTCGTCGCTTTGCACGGCGTGAAGGAAGGCATTGTAATCGGCGGCACGCGTGGCCGGAATTTCCCGCAAGATAAAATGAATATGCCGCGAAGCCGTGATTGTGGAGCCTTTCACCGCATATTGCGAGGAGTACGTCGCGTAATCGCGCTCGACGGAAGTGCCCGTCGGCGCGCTGGCGGTTGTTCCCGGTGGAAGCTGGAGCGTCATTTCGATTTGCACGTCCAAGGGCGTGCCCAGATCAATTGGCTTGGCTGCCGCGCCGGCAGCTGGCTTTCCCGCAGGATCGGGCAAGCCCAGTTGCGGCAACAGCGCGGGGATTCGCACCGTCTTCTTCGACCAATCCACGAATTTCGCCTGCTCGATTTCGTAGTCCAGCGTGAACGGTTCTTTCGTGGCGTAAGGATCGGAAGCGTTGACGCTGCTCACTTGCCCGCGAAATCCGTCCGTGATCGAAAGAAGTTGCGCCAGCTCCTTCCATTTTTCCTTTGGCGTTTGATGAAACGCAACGCGCAACACCAATTCGTTGTCTCCCCGCATCGAGTAATGCACTTTGGCCTTCAGCTTTCCCTCGGCGTCCAATGCGGCTTCTACCTGTACTTTTTGCGAGGAAGCAAACGGCAAGCCCTTTGGGATTGTTATCAGCACGGTAGAGGGCACGTCATGTGCTTCGCTCATCGGTCCGACGTTCAGGGCAATGCTCCCGCGGGAAGACGCAGGCAACATTCGAAACGGGGCTACCTCCAGGCTCGGATCCAGAAAATCCATACCGGCCCAGACCAAAATGTGAGCAAAGGCCGAAGGCCGGGCAACAAATGCGCCAAGGTCCTTGGAAGGACCAATGAGAACTGGCTCGGCCGCAACCTTTGCAGCTTTCGCGAGTGCCATAAAGAGCGCCACTTTGTCCTCTTGTGTCGCATATCCAGACGAGGCTACGTCCCCTGCGGCTCGCAGATGAAAACCCGTGGCACCAAGAGGCAAATCAATCGTCTTGATCTTCTGAGAAACGAAATCATAAATCCGTTCCGACTTTTGGCTCGGCGTCTCCGCTCCTTGCGTGAGCTGCTGTCCCAACTGAGTGATTTCAGGCGGAAGAGAACCTTGTGGCTCAAATACAGCGTAGAGCCGATGAGAGAGAGTCCACAGAGTCGGCCCGCCGGGAGAGGACGCAAACGCGAGTTCGATGTCCCCCATGCCGGCATCGGTGTCTGCTTTCGCTCGTTCTGCCATCTTCTTCGATGGCTCTTCGAGCTCCCAGTGGTAGAGAACGCGTTCCTCGTTTCCTTCGGCCAATTTTTTAATGGAAGGTTCAGGAACTGGCTGGCCACTGACAACCAGGGCTTTATCGTAAGCTTGCGGAGAGTTCGACGCCCAAAATCCAGGTGGCGAAGCTGGCGGCGCAAGCGAAGCGGGCAGGTCGATCTCGAAAGTCTCTTTGGTGACCACGCCGGTGCGGTCGAACGTGTGATCGAGCCAGAAATGCCTGCCTGCAGCCAGCGGATGGTGAGTGACGGTTTTGATGACGCGATATTCCAGCGTGTCCCCGGGAGCAAGGCCGAGAATGCGCACGGTCTTGACGCGCACGTCCTGATACGCGGGGGCATCGATGACAGCGGGATTCGGCTGATCGGTGATGGCGCTGGGCAAAATGTCAGCGGTGCCACCAGTAGCGTGCGTGATGTGAACGACGGGAATTTCGACGGACTCGAACGAGCGGTTGAAATCAAAACCGAGCCGAGCAAACTGACGCACACCCAGTTCGCTATTGATTTTCACCACAGCATGCACTTCTTTGCGGCTGTCGCCGTTCGTTTCGAAGCGCACCCTGGTTTCGAGCAGCTCGATTTGCGCGGGATTGACCGCTTTGTCCGGCGCTTCTGTCTTCTCTGAAGACTTTGCGGCGGGCTTTTCGACGGGCTTTTGCGGAGCTTCCTGTCCTACGGCCGGAGACCAACAAAGAGCGAACAAAAGAGACGCCGCTATCGTATATCGGCAAGTGGCCAGGAGAGGGCGGAAGCGTCTCATGCGAATCACCAAAGCAGTGTAGAAGGCAAGCCATCGCCTGGTAAAGCGGCCGATGCCGCGCAGTTGCCGCAGCCACACTCCAAGGCCGCAATGCAAGACGGATGCTCACCGGCTGCATCTAACAGCATGTTAGAGTGGTCGAGCGCCAAGCGCGCAAGGAGATGACGGATGCGACGTGTCCTGAGTGGACTCAAGTTTGTGACGGCGGTGGTGATTCTCACTTGTTCACCGCTTTGTGCCAAGGATAAATCCCCGGCGAAAGGGCCCGACGAGGATGGCACCAAGCCGGCGCTGGTGAAGATCGCCGGAGAAGGGCTGCTGAATTCCCACGCGTTTCAATTCCTCACTGAACTGAGCGATGACGTCGGCGGCCGCGTTACTGGTTCTCCTAGCGAACACAAAGCCGAAGAGTGGGGCGTCGCCAAAATGAAAGCCATCGGCCTCGAAAATGTGCACACCGAAAAATATACGATCTGGCGCGGCTGGACGCGCGGCACCGCCGAAGCGGAAATTCTCTCGCCGGTGCGCCACAAATTGCACGTTGACGCGATGGGCTGGACCGGCGCAACTCCTTCAGGAGGCGCCGAGGGCGATTTGGTGGCGGTGAATTTCTTCGATATCGACAATGAGCTAAAAAACGTGGCGCGGTTGAAAGGTAAAGTGGCGCTGGTCGTTCAGAAAGGCAAGCCCAGCAAGGATGGCATCATGCTCTTTGCGCTTTTCGGCGATTTCTTGAAAGCAGCGGGCTCTGCGGGCGCCATCGCGGTGATTGGCGTGCAAGGCGGCGGAAAATCCGCCGGAATGAACCTGACGCACACCGGTATTCTTGGCTTCAACGCGGACTTCTCCGTGCCAGTCGTTTCCATGACCTCAGAAGACCAGGGTCAATTGGAACGGTTCCTCGAGCGTGGCATCACGCCACGTTTGCGCTTCAACGTGCAAAACACGTTCACCAACGGTCCGGTCGAGACCGCCAATGTCGTCGGAGAAATTCGCGGCCACGAGCATCCCGAGGAAATTCTCGTCGTCGGCGGACATCTCGATTCCTGGGATCTCGCGGAAGGAACCACCGACAACGGCTCGGGCACAGCCACAACACTGGGCGCCGCCGACGCCATCGCGCGTTCTGGGCAACGGCCTCGCCGCACCATTCGTTTTGTGTTGTTCACCGGGGAAGAACAAGGGCTGAATGGTTCCTTCGCGTACGTCAAGCAGCACAACTCGGAGATGGCCAATCATCTTGGCGATTTGATTTTGGATTATGGCCAGGGACCGGTGAAAGGATTTCAATTGGGCGGCCGAGATGATTTGATTCCCGTCTTCCAGCCGTTCGTGGATTCACTTTCGAATCTTCGGCCGCTGCAAGTGGACGACAAAGTAGAGTCCGGCACGGATACGCTGCCGTTTTCCATCGCCGGCCTGCCGGGGATCAACATGTTGCAAGACACGGCCGACTATTGGTACACACATCATTCCGCGGCCGATGCGCTGGAAGCGCAAAAGCCGGAAGTGCTGACGCACAACGCGACGCTGATGGCACTAGCTGCTTTCTGGATCGCGGACCGCCCCGACCGTTTTGCCGCGCCGTGGCCTCCCGAGCGCACTGCAAAAATGCTGCGAGCGCAGCACACCTACGAGGAACTGAAGGCCTTCAACCTCTGGCCCTACGGCGATCTCGGTGCCGAAGAACAGAAATAGACAACTCCAGAAATCAGCAACCTCAATTGTGCAGTCCGATGTGCTAGCATGTTCGCCAATGGCCCAAGGGAGGACCACTGCGGCTTCAAGCTCTGCTTCTGCGTTTGACCCCTCCCTCTATCCGCGAACCTACCGTACTTCAACCTCGAGTCGGATCTTTCTCTTTCTTGTAGGCAGCGCCAACGCGGTTGGTGGGCTTTTGGCAATGATTTATTTTGGCACCGGTCATGAGACACGTGGGCTACAGAATCAAATCGTTTTCTCGGCCATTGGCCTGGCTTTTCTTGCGTTAGGGCTCTCCGTCATTGCCTTCACGCTAAAGGCCAGACTAGTTCTTTACGCTGATCGCCTGGAAATGCTGAGCCTGGTGAAAACGAAGAGCATGACGCGAGAGCAGATCGCCGGTTGGCGAGTTGCCCCCACAAATAGCTATCCCATCTTGTTGCTCCAACCGAGGAGCACGGAAGTCAAAAAGTTAAGAATCATGTTGTTCTTTAAGACGGATGACGCATTTGAAGGATGGTTCGCCAGCTTGCCAAACCTGGACGCCGTCGAGCAGACCGAAGCGGTTGCCCGAATCGTGGGGGACCAGAGCCTAGGTGCAACAAAGGAAGATCGCGCCAGCCGCCTTTCAGCCGCGCAGAGAAATGCGAAACTCCTCACGAATGCTGCACTGATTACAGGCTTTTGGGGGATTATCTACGCGCATCCCTATCAAGTTGTGGTTGCGGCGCAGTGCTTCATCTTAGTGCTTGTACTGGCCTTGTTGATGTCTGGAGGCGGGCTATACCAAATAGGGGGCGATCGCAAGGATGCGAGAGCCGATCTTTCCTTTCCTTTTCTAATGCCAGGCTTTGTTTTAATGATGCGAAGTATAATCGACATTAACTTTTATTCGTTGGCTCTGATTATCAAGATGACAGCTGCTGCCGGACTCTTTTTGACGCTAGTTCTGACGGCTGCTGACCGAGGCTTGCGCCAGCGACGCTGGGGAATCGCTGTGATCACAGTATTTTCTTTATTATGCAGCTTCGGCGTTCTCGCCGAGGCAAATACGCTGCTTGATCAGTCCGAGCCTCAGATTTTTTCCGCCCACATACTTAGCAAGCGGATTTCAGGTGGAAAAACCACAACTTACTATCTCCTGCTGGAACCGTGGGGACCGCGCTTGGAAGGAGGCGAAGTGAGTGTTCCTCGCTCGGTTTACCAAGTGCTTGGCGTGGGGGAAACTGCTTGCGTGCATCTATCAAGAGGAGCTCTCCGAGTCCCCTGGTACACTGTCACGACCTGCGAATGATTTTCTGCCCCGCTTTACTTGTCCCGGGCATCACCGCAGACTCAAATCCGTCCCAGCGTCATTTCCTGGCTGAGGTATTCGGCCTGGCGCAGCGCGAGCGCCACAATCGTGAGCGTCGGATTCGCCGCGCCAGCAGTCGTCATCGCGCTGCCGTCCGAGATGAATAGATTCTTCACGTCGTGCGCCTGCCCCCACGCATTCGTCACCCCTTCGCGCGGATCGGCGCTCATGCGCGCGCTGCAAGTGTTGTGCGACGCAGGAGGCGTCGGGCCGTCAATAACCCGCTTTGCGCCAATCGCCTCGTACATTTTCCGCATCTGCCCTTTCGCATGCGCGCGCAGAGCCAGATCGTTGGCGTGTTCGTCAACGTGGACGTTTGGCACCGGCAGGCCGTAAGCGTCTTTAACATTCGAATTTAAGGTGATGCGGTTGTTTGAGCGGGGAAGATCTTCGCCGTTGATGAACATCCCCGCCAGGTTCCGGTAGCCTTCCAAAATCGATGCGAAGTCGCGCCCCCAGCCGTAGGGCAAGCCCACCAACGGAAATGTCGGAAGATCGAGCGTGACCAGTTCCATTCGGTAGCCGCCTACGAATCCGCGCTTCGGTTCGTTGACCACTTCATCTTCCACCACCCCCGCAATCGTGGCCCCGCGCCACGAATAAATCGGCTTGTCGAAAATTCCCCAGACGAAGCCTGTGATCTGATGGCAGTAATTCCTTCCCACCTGACCCGACGAATTTGCGAGCCCTTGCGGAAACTTGGACGACTCAGAAAGCAGCAACAGCCGCGGTGTTTCAATGCCGTTGCCCGCCACGCACACGATCCGCGCTTTCTGCCGCTGCTCTTTCCTCGCGGCGTCGCGATAGAGCACGGCATTCACCCGGCCATCGGCGCCGTGTTCAATTTTCGTCGCCGTGCATTCCACACGCAGGTCGAGATTACCGGTGGCTTCTGCGCGCGGAATCTCCGTGTATAGCGTGCTCCACTTCGCGGCCATCTTGCAGCCTTGCACGCAGAAACCTTGTTGAATGCAGAAGCCGCGGCCATCAAACGCACGCGAATTGATCGCCAGGTGGCCGGTGTGCACTTGCTTGTAGCCGAGTTTTTTCGCGCCCGCGTACATCACTTTGAAATTGTTCGATGCAGGTAAGCCCGGCACGCCGTTGCGGCGCGTGACGCCCATGCGGCGTTCGGCAAGTTCGTAGTATTTTAAAAGCTCGTCGTAGGAAATCGGCCAATCGATAAGCGAAGCGCCGGCGATTTCTCCGTAGGTGGTTTTTGCGCGCAGCTCCCACGGCTGCAACCGCGGTGTCGAGGCGGTCCAATGCACGGTGGTGCCGCCAACAGTCTTGCAATGCCACACGGGAAGCGTTGGAAAATCGCGCGCGACGCCCCAGTTGCCGCTTTGCGTGCGCGGATCGAGCCAGGTCAGTTGCGCAAAGGCTTCGCCGGGAACTTGCGAAAACGTTTCGGTGGACTGGCGCTTTCCCGCTTCGAGCAAGACGACTTTGACGCCGCGGCGCGTCAACTCATGCGCGAGCGTGCCGCCACCGGCGCCGCTGCCGATGACGACGACGGCATTCGCATCGTTGAAATCGATGCGGCTCATCGGGACTTCTCCTTGCGCTTCCTTCAGACCGGCATAGGGCCGCTATCGTCTGGCGGAACTTCCGGCAGCCAGCGCAGATCATTGAATCCGCGGTGCAAGTAGCCGCCTTTGGAGAAAGCTTCGCCTTCGTATCCAAAGTAGGCGTAAGCAATCGGATTGGAATAGAGAACCTGAAGAGTTTTCAGGTGCACATTCTGAAAAAAAACCGACGATTCGATTTTTTTGAGGGCAGCGACGCGGTCACTCTCTGCGATTGACGAAAAACCAAGACCAAGTTGTGCGAGGCCCTCTTTGAGCGTGGAGCGAATTTTTTCGTCTTTCGCCGCATCCGCATCCAGCGCCTGAATCACTAGCGCGTAAGCCGCATCATCCAGCTTGTCGTGCGGCGCGATGGTGCGCGCCGCAGCCATTAGCGTCGCGCCCTCAGAACTCGTTAATGCGTTGAGATCGATGGCCCACGCCCGGCCACGCGCGATGAGCGCTAGCGGGCTTCCCGCTACCACCAAACCGGTCAAGACTCCCGTTGTGGTCTTAATTAATTTACGTCGATTCAAATTTACGAGCGCATCCATGGCCTTGCCTCCTCCCTTCAATTCATTGCCGGATGGCGAACAGTGGATTTTCTCCTCAACGATAGTTCGGTGGATTCACGGACTGATCCATGCCCATGCATTTTTGGCCGCCTTTTGCCACATTGACGCTAATCAAACGGGGACCGCGTGAGGAGAAAGCTTCTCGAAACGCTGGCTCAAGTTCCTCGGGACGATCGACTTCCAGCGCAGTCATTCCATAGCCCTGCGCAATCTTCACCGCGTCAATTCCAGGAATGTCCATACCGGCGACGTTTCGGCCAACTTGCGTAAAATCGCAAAACCCTTTGAGAGCGGAATAATCCGAATTGCGGAGCACGATAAAAATCACTTCCGCCTTGTTTTGCACCGCGCTCCACAGCGCCTGCACCGAATATTGAAACGACCCGTCTCCGACGGGACAAATCACTCTTCGCCGCGGATTTCCCATTTGCAACCCTACTGCTGCCGGCAGACCGAATCCGAGGATGCCATTGGGAACGGAGTAAAAAGAACCCGGCTCATCGAGCAAGACATACCGGTCCAAATCGCCTTTAGCGGAAGGACACTCTTCGCAAATCACTGCATCGCGGGGCATGACGCGGTTCAACACCTCGAAAAGATACGCGCTTGTAATGGGATACTCCGGCTCAACCGGCGGCGGCGGCGTGAATTGCGAAGGCGAGTTGCTGCGCGGACGCGCGGCGCTGCGGGAGCGGAGATAACGCGCGGCACCCGCAGTATTGCCGACAATGCTTGTGCCGGCGAGAGCTGCGGATGCGTAGTTAGACGAATTCGTAATTTGAAAAAGCTGCGTTCCTGGCTTCACCGTGTTGCCGGGCACATACGCGTAATAGAGAAAAATTGGCGCACCCAGAACGACAACCGTATCGTAAGCCGAGAGCTGATCGGCGAGCGGCTGCTGCGCGGGGAGCAAGCCTCCGCGGAACAGCCGATGAGTTCGCGGAAAAGTCCAGCGCGGCGGGATTGGGTCCTGAAAAACGTCGGCGTTCAAATGTTCGGCCAGCGCGATAGCTTCCTGCCACCCACGGTCTTGCTCCAGCTGCGAACCCACAATGATTGCAGGATTGCGGCTGCCATCGAGCGCACGAACAACTTCATCGAGCGCGAGCGGATTGGGCAAGACCGTTTGCTCCACCTTGCGAACTTCAACTGGCTGACATTCATGAATCCAGTCATCCATCGGAATGGAGAGGAAAACCGGACCAGCAGGCGGCTGCGCAGCCAGATAGTATCCACGGGCGATGGCCGCGGGAACATCCTCCGCACGAACAGTCTCGTAAGCCCATTTCACGTATGGCCTGACGACATCGACAGCGCGGCTCGAAAGAAAAGGTTCCGCGAGCAGATGACGGCGATCCTGCTGGCCGGTGGTGATCACGAGGGGCGTCTGATTGTGGTAAGCATCCACAATCGCCGATAAGCCGTTGCCCGCGCTGGCGATCGAATGAAGATTCACGAAAACAGGCTGACCTTTGGCGAGAGAATAGCCCAGCGCCATTCCTGCGGCCGTTCTTTCGTGAAGCCCGAGAATGTATTTGAAGTCGGCGGGCATGTCGCGCAGAAACGGGAGCTCGGTCGAGCCGGGATTGCCGAAGATCACGGTCATTCCCAATTTGCGCAAGACTTCGTAGGTCACTTCCCGAACCGTGCTCAAAATGGATCTCCGAAGCTACAGATGTAAAGTTGCGCGATGGGAGGTTATACCATTTTCAGCAGCACTACGCGAAGGCGAACGACTGCCGAGAAAGCGTCGCAGAGCCCACGCCGTCACCACAAGCGGTTAATGGCCCGGCGCGCAGCAAATTCCGCCTGCGCTTTGACGAACAAAGCTTCAGCGCTCACCGCGGTCGCAAACTCTTTTTTCAAATCCTGCTCCGGCACCGGAATATTCAGCCGCTGTGAAATCCCTTTCGCGAGGGTGAGCTGTAAATCAGAGAGTGGTTTCGAGTTTGCCTGGAGAAGCGCCTTGCGAGCGGCCATGGTGCGCTGCACCAAGCTGATTTCCTCGGTTGGGGCGGCGGGGATTTGCGGGAAATCCTGGCGAGGATTGGCCAGAGTGAGAGCTTCCCCAACGTCTGGAGATTTGGCCTGGCGCAAACCCAATTTTCCGTTGGGCAGACCAAAGCACTTCACAATGGTGCTGATCGCGCTGGTGTGATCGAAAACCGTATTCACAATGGTCTGCTGCGGCGTGTAAGCGGAAATGACGATGGCGGGAACGCGGACACCGAGCCGGTCGAAGTTAAATCCAGTTCCACCAGGTTGACTTGGCGGAATGACAACCTTGTCCGGAGAAATCGCGAAATCGCAAGTCTTCGACGTGGGCGGGCAAGCATGATCGTAGCAGCCGCCGTGTTCATCGAAGAGAATCAAAAATAGGATCTTGTCCCAGTCCGGGCTGCTGCGGATCGCGCTGTAAAGTTTGTAGAGCAACTGTTCGCTCCGTTCCACGTTCGAAAGGCCATAAAGCTGAACTTTGTGAGACTCCGGATGCATGTCGTTTTCCGGACCGTAGATCAGGGAATCGATGTAGTTCGGCTCGATGAAGGAATATGCTGGCAGGCCTCCGGGGCGCGCGGCGTCCGAAAGGAAATCGCTGATGTGTCCGCCAAAATGATCGCCCTGCAGGGCATACTGCCAGGTCTGCTGTTGAGTGAGCAGCACCAAGCCGGTAATGGTCCATCCGCCGCAGTAAACCTTCCAGGTTTTGTTTGCGTTAGAAAGCAAATTGAAAATCGTCGGAGAATTGTTGACGAAGAGAATTCCGTTGTTGCCGTCGTTGTTCACGTAGCCGGAAGATGTTCCGGCGTGTACGTAAGAGCGGTTGCAGATAGTTTGCGTGGGGATAGAAGAAAACCAGTGGTCGCACACGCCGTAGTAGTAAGCAAGACTGGAGAGCACGGGCACGCTCGAGGGCGTGAAGCAATTCATGATGGTAGCGGCGTTGGCGAGATTCCCCTGGTTCCGTAATTCGTAGTTGTAGACGAAACCTCCCATGTTGCAGGCAACGTCGGGAACGACTGGCACGCCATTGGCGTAATCCGTTTGCTTTTGACCGTAGATTTGCGCGTACACATCCTGATAAGGCTCGCCAGGATCCGGGTAAGGAGCAGTGAGATTGTTGCCTTTGCCCACAGGAATGCTGCGGCCATCGCTCGTGGGATTGCTCAGATCTTTTCCGTAAACGCCTTCAAAATTATCAGGAGGTTTCTGATTGAAGGGAGCGGGATTCGCCGGGTCATAGAGCCAGCCGAGCAAGTTGTCGAAGGAGCGATTTTCCAGCATCACGACGACGATGTGTTGAATGCGGCCCAACTGATTGTCTGGCATGAGCCCTCCGGGAATTCGCGGCCAGGAATGTGGCCGTCTGTGCGTTCGACCTCAGGAGCGGCACCGGCTGGATTTGGCATGATACCACTCTGCAATTCACCGCGGAGTGAAGAAACCAGCGGGCGCTCGTCCAGTCAAGCTTCGGCTCTCTGCACGCACCGGTTGCGAGGTTGCAGCAGTACGCGTATGGTGACGAGCGGAAGACCTTTAGAGGAAGTTGTGGATGGAGACAGATGGGAACTTCGCCCTTGAGAGAGGCACGGGTAATCGCGATTGAGCCGGTGGTAGTGCGCATCCCCGAGGGATGGTTCTTGATGGGGTGCGATAGCGGGCGCGATGACGAAAAGCCGGTGCATCGCGTGTGGGTGGATGCGTTCGAATTGGCGGCCTATCAGGTGACGAATGCGGACTACGGGCGTTTTTTGCAAGCGACAGGCGCTGCCGCTCCCCCGTTTTGGAATCGCCCGCACTTCAGCGAGCCAAGGATGCCGGTGGTCGCAGTCTCATGGTATGAGGCAACACAATATTGCCATTGGTTGAGCCGCGTAACGGGTAAACACTATCGTTTGCCGACGGAAGCCGAGTGGGAGTGCGCCGCGCGCGGCGGAGTGGAAGGACTGGCGTATCCCTGGGGCGACGCGGGGCCAGAGGCTGTGCCTGATTACGCAACGCGCTGGAAGAACGGACCCGAGCCAGTGGGAATGTATTCTCCGAATGCCTATGGGCTTTACAACATGGGCGACAACGTCCACGAGTGGTGCGCCGACTGGTATGACGCCAACTATTATCAACACTCGCCGGAGCGGAATCCTGCCGGGCCCGTCGACGGGACCCGGCGTGCCTCGCGTGGAGGCTCGTGGAGGCATCACATTAAGGTGACGCGAACCGCGGCGCGCTCAAGCATTCCGCCGGAATTTCAGTATGCAGATTATGGCTTCCGAATGGCGCGTGAGTTGGAGATGCCGGAACGCAAATAATGTGAGGTTGTCCCCGAAGAACCTATGTCAGAAACCAACGCGCCGTTGCCCGCGAAGCAGACGCTCCTCCTGATTCTGATTCCCATGCTGTTCACTTTTGCCGCTCTCCGGCTCTATCTGCATTTGGTGCATGTTAGGCACATCTATCCCGGCGGATACCTTGTACATCACCTGTTTCTTGGGGTTGTGTTAGCTTTGCCTGCGGCTTTTATCTTGGCATTTGGTCCGCGAACTCGTCGGTCAAAGCTGCTGGCGCCCGTGGCACTGGGAATTGGCAGCGGAATGATCCTGGATGAATTCACTTACCTGGTGATGACGAAGGCGAGCGACGAGGATTACGTCTCCAGGATTTCCTTCCTGGGAGCGATCGTATGCATTTCGGCAGCAGTGGTCCTGCTCCTGCTGCTCTACGTCACGCATCGGGATTGAAGCTTGAGTTTCAAGAAAAATGCGGGCAAGCTGGGGATAAGGGCTGCCCCGGTATGAAACAGACAAGCCAGTACGTTAGTACTATAGCGAGGGAACTAGGCAGAGTGAAAACATGCTAAGGTTGTCTGAGTTGCCTGCATTTTTGGCGGCTTTCCGCAGCCTTTGGATCGATTTCCGCCGGGTAACGTGCCCAGCCCCGGCGTGTAAGGGACGACTGGATTGTCTTCCACAGAAGACACAACCCCTTTGACCGCTACGCCTTCGGTAGGCTCGACGGATTCGTCTGTCGATCACCGAGAGGCCGGGGCGCCGAGCGCGCCCGCTGCTCCGGAGGAGTTTCGCGTCGAACCCAGCGAACCAGCCGCGGCCCAGGCGAATTCCGCGCAGCCGAGCGCATCACCTGCATCTGAGCCATCCCCCGACGAACCCAGCGAAGAAATCCCCATCGAAGTGAAGACTGCCCCGTTGCCGAAAGTGAATGCGGTGGCGCACGAAGCGCGGATAAAGGTCACTGGTGCGCGTCCAGCCAATGCCGGCGGCGAGCGCGAACTCTTCACAGAATCAACCAGCACGGTATTGGTGTTCGAAAAGGGCGGTGTGATCCTTCTGACGGCAGCCGTTGCGCCAGGGCAGCTGTTGTTCGTGAGCAACGAAGAAACGAAACGCGAAGTCGTTGCACAAGTTACACGGAAGCGCGCCCACCGGCCGACGGACTGCTACGTGGAGCTGGAGTTCAACGAGCCTGCGCCGAAATTCTGGGGAATGGAATTTTCCGCCGCGACGGCGTTGCTGCCGAAGGACAAGAAACAGGAAGAAGCGGCGGCGCTGGTAGCTTCGGCGGAGACCACAACCGACGAGCCGGGGCAGCCATCACTGTCCGCGAGTTCGGAAGAAGTATTGGCATTGAAGAAAGAAGTCGAAGCGCTGCGCAAGCAGCTCAATTTGCAGCAAACGCCAAGCCCCGCGCCAAGCGCTGAGACGGAATCCAAACCGGTGGCTCCGGTGGAGACGGTGCCGGCACCAGTGCCCGCGCTTGTCCCAATGGAAGCAGCCACGGCACCGGTTGAGGCCCCGGTGGTTGTGCCGAACTATGAACAAATCGGGACACCGAGCGCCGGAGTTGTGGAATCCGAGCCGGTGGCCACGTTTGCCGCCAAGTCCCTGCCAATCGAGCCCGAGCCGCGCCCGGCGGAATTGACTCCGGCAGAACAGGAATTGCTGCCCAAGCCGGCGCTGGATTTCAGCATGTCGCTGCCGAAGAAGAAAAAGCGATCGTTCCGGGCAAGGGGAAACTTCACACCTGGATTCCGGTCGGGAATGCTGCGCGTGATACTTCTGGGGGCGGTGCTTGCAGTCACTATCATTGGAGCAGCGTGGTACAAAGATTGGCTGCCGTGGAAGCGGTCGGTGAAAAAAATCGAAGTCGCATCGTATGTGCCCATACCAACGGCGCCCGCCGCGAACGGCACGGGGAAAGGGACTTCTGGGGCTGGCGCCGCAGTGGCCCAGCCATCAACCGGGAAACCCGGAACGGAGAGCGCTCCTTCCGACAGTCACGCAAGTGAGAACGCCAACACCGTCAGCGGGACCAAGGCACCGGACACGCCTGCGAGCGAAACATCGGTCGATTCTTCCGCTCCCGGAATTATGGCAACGCAACCGAGCGATCGAGGGAAGCCGGCGTCGCTCACGCCCGCCGTAAAACGTACACCAGTCCACTCAAAAGCTCCGGCTGGCGTCGATTCGCCAGCTGTAGCGCCCGAAGAAGCTGTCATCGTGCCTCCAAAATTGATACACGCTGCGCAAGCACTGGCGTCGCTCGAAGATTTGCGGGACTTCGAAACTGGCAGCGTCATCATCGACGCGGTGGTCGACACCACGGGCACGGTGTCCTCCATGAATGTGCTGTCGGGGCCGCCTTCGTTGCGCCAGCCCGCGATGGATGCGCTGAGGAATTACCGGTACGAGCCCGCCACGCGGAACGGCAAGCCCGTTCCTGCGCGCGTCAAAGTCAAAATCCAATTCCATTTCGAATAGTGTGCTCGGTGGCTGGGCGCTCGAAGCTGCTTGTCCGCTTACCGGACAGGCACTCTGATAGACTCACGCCAAACCTGCTGCATCAGAAGGATAGAGAAAACTTTCGATCTCATCGATTTGTTTGTCAGCGTCGTAGTAGCCGATTTCAATCAGATCTCTCGTGTACTTGGATGTGAACAGCAAATAACTCATCAGATCCGCGCACGAAGCCGAGTCTCGTCCCAAACTGTTTACAAAATACTGGATAAGATAAGGCATGTCTTTCTGATGTCCCTCTGCCACTTGTGATAAATCGACCGAAGGCGTCATGAGAAATGAGGCCAAAGGGCGCATTTTTTCGCAACCTTCAATGCCAGACTGGCTGATTTTGCCGTCCGCGAGCAGTTGATTCAGCCGCTCAAGGTGTTCGATGTCCGTGGCGAGATGATCCAAAAACATCACATTAAAAAGAACTCCCATGATCTGCGCCAGCGAAGGATATTTCTCGTCGGCAGGTTCTCTTTGATGCTCGAGATTTTCGCAACGGACGCCAACTGCAAAAATTCTTTCGGCCCCCAAGCGGATGACCGGGCTGAGAGGCTGTTGAAGGCGCACACTACCATCGCCGAAAAAAGCCGTTCCTCGCGCGGTCTTGAGTCTTACGGGCTGAAAGACCAAAGGAATCGCTGCCGAAGCGCAAACATGCTCGACGGTAATTCTCGTCGCCAGCGTCACTCGCCGGCTCCGGTTCCACATGGGGTGGCCCTTCATTCCTTCAATGAAGAGATAGCTTTTTCCTGAGTTGTAGTTCGTCGCGGAAATTGCGAGAGCGTAGAGATGCCCGCTCTTGATATTGTTGCGGATTCGCTCGCAATGGAGGTGCTGGTTCAAAAAGTCCCGCAAAGGAGCCGCGTCCAGCAGAGATCGGGCATTGCCTCCTCCAAGAATTGCTCCAAAGGACAGATCCAATATCCAGGTAAGGGAATTGTGGGCTTGCGATAGAAGATCACAGTGAAAGATATCGGAGGGTCTGAGATCCGACCAAATTCGAGCGAGAATTTTGGTCGCCAAAGCAAAATCGTCACTGCCTGCGGCAAGGGCTGAACCGTTGATCGCTCCGGCAGAAGAGCCTCCGATTATAGGAAAAGGATTGCCGCGCGTTTGAACCTGCTTGATCTCTCCAATGCGTTTGAGAACGCCCGCTTGATAAGCGCCGCGCGCACCCCCGCCTGTCATCACCAAGCCGAGCGCGTTTTCCATTTTCTCCCTCTGCGGTCGGGCCCGTAAGAACCTAGGCGAGACTCTTTTCGTCTATCACAATTGTGTACATGCGTTTTGCCTAGCGCCGTGACGCTGGTCACAGTTGCTGTGATTGGCAAACGGGATTAGCAGACAATTTGCCCGGAACGCCGGCCTGCGTTGGATCCGCTGAAGAATTACCAGCACGAGCCTGGCACGCGAAATGGCAGGCCCGTCGTCGCGCGCGTCGAAATCAAAATCCATTTCCATTTCGAGTAGTCCGCTGGACGGGCTAACTCTGTCCTCACCCCCGCCTGACCCCGCCCACTACCGCCGTGCTGTCATTCCGAGGAGCGAAGCGACGAGGAATCCTGGCATGGTTTCAACCTTTTCGAGGGCACTTGAAAGCGCTGCGGGTGTGTCCCCAGCTCTTCACTGCGGCGCATTTCGTACCGTCGGCTTCCAGCCGGCTCTTCACGCTTTTGTAGAGGCCGGGCTTCAGCCCGCCACTTCTGTCTCTTTGCCTTTGTAGGGGCACGACATGTCGTGCCCGTTCTGTCTCCCCCGTAGGGGCGGGGCTTGCCCCGCCCGCTCTTCGCCTCTGTAGCCAAGCCGGCCCGCGACAATGGCAAGGAAAAGAGCCGGCTGAAAGCCCGTCCCATCCCGCTTTTCGTCGCCAAGCAAGGCAAACAATCCTCCAACTCCGTCCTCACCCCCGCCTAACCACCAATCCTCTCCCAATTCCGCTGCCCGTCATTTCGAGCGAAGCGAGATCTCTGCGCCATTGCGCGTTTTTCGCGCAATGAAATCCCTCTTACTTTCTGAAATGATTTACGGCTTTGAAACAATGACCACCACCATCGATCTCGACGAAAAAGCCTACGGCCAGCTTCTCCGCCGCGCGCTCCCGCACGTCATTCGCACCGGCGAGCAACACGCCCGCCTCACCGATGAACTGTTGCGCCTCGACCAGCGCGAAGAACCTACTCCTGAAGAACAGGAACTCGCCGAGCTGCTGACCGTCCTCATCGACGAATACGAAGAGCGTCGCTACTCCCATCCCCAAGGCCAGTCCGCACCAGGCGCTTCAGCATCTGATGGAAGCCCGCAGCCTCACGCAAAAAGACCTTTGGAAAATCTTCGGTTCCAAAGGAATTACGTCCGAGGTTTTTCACGGCAAGCGTTCGATTAGCAAAGCCCAAGCCAAAAAGCTCGCCGCCTTCTTCCACGTCCCCGCCGACTTGTTCATCTAAGAGATACGCGCGTCTGCGCTGGGATGGTAGCCGTCGGGCCATAATTGCTCCTAGCGTGCCTTATTTTCTTTATTCGCTTTTTCTTCGTGTAATATAATGTCAAAGTGCCAGCAAATCTTATATGAAGGGAGAGACTATGGCGCAGCAAGCAGTTGCACAAGTTCCGCAAAACATAACCCGAGCAAACCATGTCCTCCCGATCTGCTATCAACTACCATTCACCAAAGAAGACGGAGAATTGTTTGTCCAGTTCTTACACAAAGACCGGCCACCGATAAGTCTTCATCCGGTCAAGGTGGGGGTCATCAACGATTCTATACACAGGACGTCGAAGGCAAAGAGGACGACAGTATTGAGAAGTTCTTTAGCACGTTTGTAGAAGGCGACTATGCGGCCGTCGCAAAGCGAATGGCGGATCTGAAGGGGGACTTTGTATTGCGCCCGCCTGAGATTCCAGTGCTGCTGAGGTTTGTTGTGACACAGATCGTCCGGACCCAAGCACATCTTGAATGCATCAAGAAGCAAGCCGGGACGGATATTTCTCGCGGTGTTTTTATCCATAATATGTACCGAAAGATGAAGCTAATTGCGAGCAGGTGGCAGAGGCAAGCGCCCGAAATAATCTTGTGGACCCCTCTGCCCTTCATGGCGACGCAGTTCATCACAGGCGATAACCCTGTACTTTGTTTTTGCCGCACGGAAGAAGAGCCACGTGTGCAGCGTTTGGTACCGCCCGAGCCTAGGATCATCGACTTGAGTGTGAGTTTGGAAAGTTCACATAATGGTTTCATTGTTCCACTGTCTCCTTATCTTGCTTTGACGATAGTTAATTCCGGTACGAGGGATTTTGTCCGGCTGAGACCGGCACAATGCACAGACCCGAGGATTGTCCGGGATTTTAACCGGATGATTTACAACCAATGCGTGAACTTTGTGGCCGCGAAGGACCCCGACCATCTGAAGTTTCACATCAAGAAATAAACGAACATCTGGAGGACAGACGACGCGGGCGACGGGACGCCTTCCTTCCGGCGCTTTCACCACAGCCGGGACGGGGAATGTTCTTGAGAACGTCGCCGTCCCGATCTAAGCTCTTGCATCCACTGCATTTCTCTGCGTACTCTGCGTCTCTGCGTTTCCTTACTTCTGAAAACGCACGGTCCCCCCAGTCCCACCAAGTTTCTCCAATCTCCAGGCCTCAGAATCCAAAAGACTTATTTTCTGCTTGACAAATATTACTAAATCTATATAATTAGTTCTTGTTTGGGCACGTTTTCGTGCCTGCTCGACCATGCTCGCCCGCCGCGCGGTCCTCCTAAACGCCGCGCGCTTTTCTACCTCGATTCAAAAGCTCTCTAACCTCTTTCTTTGCCACACTTCCAGGATTTCGCCCGCAACTCCTTTACTTGCCACAGATCCGAAAACCCGCTCCCGTAACCCCTTTGCTTGCCACACTTGCGACACCCCCAGGGGGGCTTCGACCCGCCCAGTTACCCAGATCACGTTGTCATTGCTCTCAAAAATCCTGCAACTCATCCGTCGGCAGCGCCACGCGCACCGCATTCAGCACCGCGAACAAGTCGATCAATTCCTGCCCAATTGCTCCGCCGATGGGCGGCAGGTACCCCGCCGCGGCGAAAATCATGCCGATCATGCTTGCGGCCATCCCGCCCAGCGCGCTTTGCAGCGCAATGCGCCGCATCCGTCGCCCGATGTGCATCAGCTCATCGATTTTTCCCAGCGCCAGTTCCAGTACCACCGCGTCTGCCGCCTCCGCCGTGATGTCGCTCGCCGTCCCAAACGCCACGCCCACCGTTGCCGCGAGCAGCGCCGGCGCATCGTTGATCCCGTCGCCCACAAAGAGCGTCTTCGACCTGCCTACTTCCTGCTTCACGATTTCCACTTTTTCTTCCGGACTTTTTCCCGCGTGCACTTCGGTAATTCCCACCGTCTCGGCCAGATACTTCACTTCGGACTCGCGGTCGCCGGAAACCAGCATCACTTTCGCCACGCCATGCCGCGGCTGCAAGTGCTCGATAAAAGTCCGGCTGTCTTTTCGCGGTGCATCGTGGAAGCGCAGCGCCGCGGCGTATTTTCCGTCGATGAACACCAGGCATTCCAATCCGCTCGCCAACGGCGGCAACGGAAATTGCTCCGCCGCAACTTTTTTCCGGCCCGTGATTTGCACGCTGCGGCCGTCGATCGTGCCTCGCAATCCCTGGCCCGGATGCTCGCTGACGTGTGCCACCGGCAGCAGCGCGACACTTTCATGTTTCGCTGCCGCCAGAATCGCTCCCGCCAATGGATGCTTGGAATATTGCTCCAGGCTCCCGGTCAGCTTCATCACTTCTGCCCGCTCGAACCCCGCCACGCAAATCACTTCCGTCAGCGTCGGCCGCCCATACGTCAGCGTGCCCGTTTTGTCGAAAATCAGCGTCCGGCAGGCATCGATCTGCTCGAGGATCGCGGGATTCTTGATGATGATGGCGCGCCGCGCGGAAAGCGAAATCGCGCCAATGATCGCTGTGGGAATTGCCAGCAGCAGCGGGCACGGTGTCGCGATGACCACCACTGCCAAAAATCGGTGCGCATCCCAGCTCAACAGCGCCGCTGCTCCAGCCACTCCCAGCGCCAGCGGCGTGTACCACGCCCCAAGCTGGTCGCCCAGCCGCCGCAGCCGCGGCTTTTGCTGCTCCGTCGCGTGCATCACCTGCATGATGCGCGCGTACCGCGAATCCACCGCCAGCTTTCCCGCGCGAATCAACAGCGCTTGCTCGCCGTTGATCGCGCCGGAGATCACCTGCGAGCCAGGTGTCTTGGAAATCTCGTACGGCTCGCCGGTCAGGTACGCCTCGTCCATCACGCCGTGCCCTTCCAGCACTTCGCCATCGACCGGGCAGATTTCATGCGGAAAAACGGTGAGCACGTCGCCCACGCGAATCTCTTCCAGTTTCACGTCTTTGAGCACCGAACCGTCGTGCCGGTGCGCCACGCTCGGCATTCTTCGCGCCAGCGCATCCAGCACTGAGGAGGCTTTTGCTGTCGCGTAAAACTCCAGCGCCGCGCCGCCCGACAGCATCAAGACCACAATCGTCGCAACCAAGAATTGTCCCAGCAGCACGGCGGTGAGAATCGAAACGCCGGCAAGGAGATCCGAGCCAAATTCTTTTTTGATGAGTTTGCCAGCCAGTTCGTAGACCAGTGGCCCACCGCCGACGAGCAGCGCGGCGAAGAGAGGCAGCAGGGAAGTGCGCGCGGGGAGATTCGTTCCGTAACGGAACACAAGATGCAAAACTATTGCAACAAGCGTCAGGCCAGCGATGTAGGTTTCTTTGGGAAGGTTCGAGAATGGCTTCGCGGCCATCTACATCTACATTTTAGCTTGGGGGAAACGCTCCAAGATTGCCGTGAGTTGTATCACGCAATAGACGCGCCGCTGTCACAGCCGCGGTCAGATCGTTTTGTCTTTGGCGTAGCACAGCGATTCCATGTTGCATTCGACGCATTTCGGTTTGCGCGCTACGCAGACGCGCCGGCCGTGCCAAATAATCTGATGCGAGAACTTGATCCATTTTCCCTGCGGAATGACCTGCATCAGGTCCCGCTCAATTTTTTTCGGGTCTTCGTTGCGCGTCAAATCCAGCCGGTTGGCGATGCGCTGCACGTGGGTATCGACGACAATTCCACTGGGAATTCCGTAAGCGGTTCCAAGCACCACGTTTCCCGTTTTTCGCGCTACTCCCGGCAGCGTCAGGATTTCGTCCATCGTCCGCGGCACTTCGCCGCCAAACTTCTCCACGATCGCTTTGCTCGCGCCCATCACCGATTTGGTCTTGTTTCGAAAGAATCCTGTGGGCCGGATTTCTTGTTCCAACTCGCTCGGCGTGGCGTAGGCGAAGGCTTTCGGGTTCGCATATTTCTTGTACAGCGTCTCAATCACTTGGTTCACTCGCACGTCGGTGCATTGCGCGGAAAGGATCGTGGAAATCAGCAGTTGAAACGCATTTTCATGTTTCAGTTCGCACACCGCGTCGGGATACGCTTCGTCCAGTTTCGCGAGAATTGCCGCCACGCGCTGCGGATCGGTTCCTTCCGCGCGAGTCGGTTTTGCGGTCTTGGAAACCTTCGCGGCTTTTGCTGGTTTTGCTTTTGCACGCGCGATCTTCTTTTTTGTGGCTGATTTCTTTTTCGGTTTGGTGGCCATGAGAGCCAAAACTATAGCATGGAGGAAAGTGCCGCGAGCAATTTGCGAAACGCTTTTCCGCGATGGCTGCGCTGATTTTTTTCTTCGGCGGTGAGTTCCGCAAATGTTTTCCGAAGGGCAGGGAAATAGAAAACCGGATCGTAGCCAAATCCTTGCGTTCCGCGCGGCGCTTCGAGGATAGAGCCATTTACGTGGTCCGTCATAATCGCCACCGCGCGCCCCTTTCGCGCCAGCGCGATCGCGCAAACGAAATGCGCGGCACGCTCTTCCTCTTTCAAGTTGCGCATCTCGTAGAGGAGTTTTGCAATCCGCTTCTCGTTTGGCGCATCGACCCCCGCATACCTTGCGGAATGCACGCCCGGCGCGCCCCCGAGCGCGGGAACCACGAGTCCCGAGTCGTCGGCGAACACGAGTTCTTCCTGAAACCTCGAGTAGTGCAGCGCTTTGCCTGCCGCGTTTTCGGCAAACGTGAGGGCATTTTCTTCAAACGCGGGAAGCGCAACGAATTCCGGTACCAATTCCAGTTCGACCGGAGCATGCGGCGGAGCCGCGTCCGCAAGCACACGATACTCTTTCAGTTTTCCGGGATTGGAGGATGCGAGAAACAGCTTAACGGGCGCGCGCACTGAATTTCATGGGCAGCACGGCGCGCTGCTCGTCGGTGAGCCGGCGGATTCCCGCGGCAGCGAGCGCCAACAAATCCTGCATCTCGCTTCCGGTGAACGCGCGGCCCTCCGCCGTCGCCTGGATTTCGACAAAGTGGCCGCTGCCGGTCATCACGACGTTCATGTCGACTTCCGCGCGGGAATCTTCTTCGTAGGCGAGATCGAGCAGCGCGCGGTCATCGACAATGCCGACGCTGGTTGCCGCCACGGTATCGATCAGCGGCGAAGTTTTCAAAATGCCCGCCGTCTTCAGCCGCTCCATGGCCAGCGCCAGCGCGACAAACGCGCCGGTGATGGAGGCCGTGCGCGTACCGCCATCGGCCTGAATCACATCGCAGTCGAGCCAAACGGTGCGCTCGCCGAGCGCTTCCTGGTCCGTCACCGCGCGCATCGAGCGTCCAATCAATCTTTGAATTTCCTGTGTGCGGCCCGACTGCTTGCCACGCACAGCTTCGCGCGCCGTGCGTTCTTCTGTGGCGCGCGGTAGCATCCCATACTCGCTCGTGACCCAGCCTTTGCCCGTGCCTTTCAAAAATGTGGGGACGCCGTCATCGACCGTGGCGGTGCAAATCACGCGCGTATTTCCCAACTCAATCAGCACGCTCCCCTCGGCCGTGGAAATAAAATCCGGCGTGATTTTCAGCGGGCGCATCTGATCCGCGGCACGGCCGTCAGCTCTCACTCTTCCTCCTGCACAAATCTACCTGCGCTCGTACTTGCCCGCGGCTTTGCCGCAGGCTGCGCCAGTTTGCCGGGGCCTGCGTCTGGTGTCAACCGCAGCCGTTCCATTTCGCCCCGTATCCTGAAGAACACACGCGTATCACAATTGGGTGTTGAATCTGAGGCCCCTTGAAATTATGATGTGGCTACACGGGAAAGGAGGCTGATCCATAAAAATGAAAATTTCTGAATGTAGTACCAATCGTGAGGTGGCTGAGGCTTAAGGCGTGAGCTTTTAAGTCCTAGCGAAAATCGGATTCGCAAAAGGCGTACGCGCCTTCAGCCAATCCCAGACAGACTACCGGCGGCCCCGCGTAACGTTTGCGGGGCCGTTCCATTTTTGGTCAAGGTTTCGGCGCGGGGATTGTGGTTGAAGGCGCCGCAGGCGCGGGACCCGGCGGTGGCACCGCGAGGTTTGTGTTGACAATAAACGTGCTCGTCAAGTCGACGTGGCCGGCAAGCGTTTCGACTTCCTGTCCGTGAATCAAAATCTTCAATCGCTGAATCTGCGGCACGTTCGCTTCCAGGGTTCGCGCCATGGAATCCACGGCCAATTGCTCACTGACGATACCGGAAGGAATTGAAGTGGCCATCGCCTCCGAAAAATCGGCGATAGCCGTACCGTCGGGCAAAATATAAAACGCCAGCAACACGGCATCCGGCGGAAGCGTGCGCAAATCGGTGTCCACCGGGCCCGCGAGCAAAGTATTCAGCACTTGCTTTGAGCGAAGGACCGGATCGTTCGATAGTGGAAGTTCGACCACAACGGGCGCGAGCGTCGACCCGTCCGAGTCGGAGGCCCAGAAGAGCTTGGTTTTCACGCGGGGATCGCCGGGATTCACAGGAACAGGCTGAATCAATTCGCGGCGCGCCTGCTCCTCACTTTGCTGCTGCTGGCGTGCGGCGCGTTTCATCCGTTTGCGAAGAATCGGAATATAGATGGCCGCGGCAACTAGCGTTGTTACGAGCGCGGTAATCACCCAGAATTTCCAGCGCCCCATCATGGCTGCGTCCCCGGCGTGGCTGGCACGACGTACATGGGCTTGAAGGCTGCCGCACCGCGCGCGATGGCGTCGGCCACGCCCGGCGCCATGCGATCCAGGTCCGTGCGGTCATTCACGACCACGCTTGAAATCTCGACGGCGATTGCGGGAGCCGCGGTGGTACGAAGTTGCCGTACGGAAGCGGTTTGCGCGGTATCGGGAGAGCCCTTGAAGCGCTGCGCGAGGAATCCCTGCACGAGGTCGCCGAATTTGTGGCTCAGGCCAAGAAACGGCGCTTGTGCGCGGTCCCAGGGGATCATGCCGGTGGCGTCGGTGAGTTGCGGCAGGTCGGAATTTACATAGACACGCACTGTGCCCGGCAAGCCGGTCGAAGAAATGTGTAATGTGACAAAGGCCGCTCCGCGCTGCGCGTTGGCGATTGCCGAACGATCATCGAATGAGGGATTGTCATTTCCCTGGCGCGTGGGCACAACTTGAAAGCCTTGCTGCTCGAGGGCGCGGCGCACTTCGGCGGCAAAATCCAGAACGATTTCGCTCTCGCGCATTCCGCCGGTGCCACGCGCGCCGGGGTCGGTGCCACCGTGAGCCGGATCGAGCACAACAATGTTGAAGCCGCTTTGCTGTTGCGGCGAGGTTACGAGCGCTCCCGCAGTTCCGGTTTGTGGGGTGGGCGCACCCGGAACTGCCTGAGATGGTGAAGTGGCAGGTGGCTGTTGCGTTGGAGAAGGAACTTGAAACGAAAAAACGATGGCCGTGCTAAATAGAAGTACCGATGCGAGTCCGCAGATGGAAAGAAACCTGAAGCGAATGATGTTTCCCACATCGAGCAGCATACCAAATCCGCAAGCCAATCCGTGCCGCTGGAAGTCAGCTTTGTTTCCGGTCTCTTAGACTGAATCTAGTGCGCTGCGGCGGACTCTCCGATAACCAGCGGCTTGAGATTGGCTTTCTGGAGCTGCGCGTTGACGGCGGTGAGGTCTTCGTTTTGAAATTTGGACCAGCGGGCCAAGGTTTCCGCGGCGGCGTGATCCCATTTGTCGCCCGCCAAAACGGCATCCGCGCTCGGAGCAACATCCGCGCTTTCGATGACACTCAAAACGCCAGACAACGCCGAAGCGACTTTCTCGAGCGGCTCTTTTTCCTGGCTTGGAAGTGAGAGCCCGAACAAACCGAATCCGCCTCCCCCCTCCTGTTCGAGCAGTACCTGTAATTTCTGATTTAAATCGTCGAGAGCTTTCGTTGTTTCGGCATTCTTCGCCGCTTCTTTTTTGCGGGCTTCGATTTGCTTGATGAGATCGCTGCTCTGCTGGACCGCGATGGCGACGGCACCTTGCGTCGCAGACAGTCGTGAAGCCATCTCGAATTGACGACGCAAGTGCTCCTGCGGAGTTTTCACGCGCGGGTCCATTTGGATGACGAGCGGTTGCGTGCTGCTCTTGCCATGGGCGGTCAGCTTGACGATGTAGTTCCCGGGCAAAGCGTAAGGTCCGGACGGTCGCCAGAACGACGCGCGCACCCCTTTTGGCAGAGCGCAGCGCAGGTCCCAGACGAAGCGATGCATGCCCGCTTCGGCGGAAGGAGGCGGTGGGGACTTTGCCCAAGAAGCAGGGAAGGAGAGTTCGTCCGGATTGATCTTGCGCACTTCATCTTCGCTCGAAAACTTGCGGACCAGTTTGCCGTCGCTATCGAAGATTTCCAGTTGGATCGGAGCGACAGATTTTTCTTTCAAGTAATAATCCAGCATGGCGCCATTCGGCGGATTGGCGGCCAGCGCTTCGTCCTCAGGAATCGGCGTGCTTTGGTCGGAGCCGGGCCGCACGTGGTACGCCGTTGCTGGCTTGAAGAGCCAAACGTCGGAAGCGGCGGCGCGACCATCGATCTGGCGCAGCGGAGTGATATTGTCCAGAACCCAGAACGAACGCCCGAACGTGGCGATGACAAGATCGTCCCCATGCACGACGAGGTCGCGCACCGAAGTCACAGGCAGATTCAGTTGCAGCGGCTGCCAGTCGTCGCCGTCATCCCAGGAAACGTAAACACCTTTTTCCGTGCACGCGTACAGCAGAGCTTTGCGAACCGGATCTTCTCGGATGCAGTTCAAGAAACTGCCGTCGGGAATGCCGGTCGTGACACGCTGCCAAGTTTTGCCGAAGTCGCGGGTGCGGTAGAGATACGGCTGATAGTCTTCGAGGCGATGGCGATCGACGGCGGCGTAGGCTGTTCCGGCGTCCGAGTGAGAGGCTTCGATGTGTGTCACCTTGCTCCAGGAAGTCAGTTCCGGCGGGGTGACGTTGTCCCAATTTTTTCCTTCATCCTGGGTCAACTGGATTTGGCCGTCATCCGTTCCCGCCCAAATTTCTCCGGCCTTTAGTGGAGACGGTGCAATCGTGTAAATTACGCCGCGTCGCTTTCCTTTGGGCGCATCGGCGGCTGTCGCTGCATCCAAGTTCGATGGCACGCCGGGATCTTCGCGGGTCAAGTCCGCACTGATGGCCTGCCACGAACTCCCGCCATCCGCGGTGCGCAGCAGAATCTGCGAACCGAAGTAAAGAACATGCGGATCGATGGGCGAATAGACGAGCGGCAGCGTCCACGTGCGGCGAAAATCGCCAACTTGCGCTAGGGTCGGCGGCATCTGCTGAATCTGCTCGTTGCTCAAATCCTGTCGCGAGACAAATCCGCCAAAAATCACGCCGGGGTTGAGCGGATCGGGCGCGATGTAACCGTTTTCGTCGCCGGCTTCGAGCGGCCGCCAGTCGTGAAAATTCAAGCTGCGAAATTTGCCAGCAACAGGAGTGGCAGCGGGACCGCTATCCTGCTGTGCTCCATAAACCCAGTAGGGAAACTGGTTGTCGGCCGCGACATGGTAGAACTGCCCGGTAGGCTGGTTGAGCCAGGAACTCCACGTCTCGCCGCCATTGTGCGAGATCACAACGCCTTGGTCGCAGCTTACGGCCATGCGCCGCGAATCGTCGGGGTCAATCCACATCGCGTGGTAGTCGGGGCCCGTCGGGTCACCCTTGAAAACAGCAAAACTCTTGCCTCCATCGTGCGACTGATAGACGGAAGTGTTCGGAATATAAACGATGTCGGGATTCTTAGGGTCGACGGTGACTTCGTTGAAGTACCAGCCGCGTCCCCAGATGCGGTGGTCCTTGGAAACGCGATCCCACTTTTGCCCGCCATCGTCGGAGCGATAAAGTCCGCCCTCTTTGGCGTCGACGATGAGATAAATCCGTTTCGGATTGCTCGGAGCAAACGCGATTCCCATTCGTCCAAGGCCCTCGGTGGGCAATCCGGCCACTCCCTGCCAGTGGTCGCCGCCATCGGTTGAACGATAAAGCCCGCTGCCGGGGCCGTTCGAAGGAGGATAAATGCTCCAAGGTGGGCGGCGGGTTTGCCAGAGCGCGGCGTAAATGGTTTTGGGATTGCCGGGCTCGAAGGCGAGATCGATTGCGCCCGTGTTTTCGTCATGGAACAAAATTTTCTTCCAATGTTTGCCGCCGTCGGTGGAATGGAAAACGCCGCGCTCCGGATTGGGGCCGTAGGGATGCCCGAGGGCCGCGACAAACACTTTGTTGGCGTCGCGCGGGTCGACAAGAATACGCGCAATCTGCCGCGAATCTTCGAGGCCGACGTGCGTCCAGGTTTTCCCTGCGTCTGCGGATTTGTACATTCCATTTCCGTACGAAATGGAAGAGCGCATGTCCGCTTCGCCGGAGCCGACGTAAATCACGTTGGAATCCGAAGGCGCGACGGCAATGGCCCCGATCGAGGCGATGGGTTGCGAATCGAAAATGGGCTTCCAGGTGCGGCCGGCATCGTTGGTTTTCCAGACGCCGCCACCGACGGCTCCGAAATAGTAGGTTTCCGGTTGCCCGCGCACGCCCGTAACTGCAAGGGCGCGCCCACCGCGGAACGGGCCAATCGAGCGCCATTGAAGTTCTTGAAACAGTTTGGGATCGACTTGCTTGGGCGTGTCCGGCGCGGCGAGGAGGCGAACGGCGGCGAAGACGGCAAATGCAACGGACAAAAGCGCGGGAGCGATGCGGCGCGAATTCAAGGCAATCATCTCCTGAGAGTGTCTGGTCTATTCGAACGAGCGTTGAGTATATCTCAGCGCCGCAAAAACAAAACCGCCCGGCTCAAGCAAACCGGGCGGTGAAAAGGTTTTCGTTCGGGAAGTTCCTACGGCTAAGCCGGCTCCCCTGAGCCGATTTCTTCTGTTACGACTGGCTTCACTTTGAGGATTTTCATTTTTTTGCTCACGAAGTAGATGATGAAGCCCACGAACATAATGATCGTGCCGAACAAAAGTCCGTTGATGCCCAGTACCGTTTCGTGATTGCTCTCGATCATCGCGAGCAGGAGCAGCAACAACGGAAACACACCGAGGAGAACAGCGCCGGTCAAGCCGCCAGGAACGCGAAATTCGCGCTTCAGTCCCGGCTCCTTGATTCGCAGCACCACCAGCGTCACAAACTCGAGCATCAGGCTCGCGCCGTACAGCATAATGTCTAGCGTGACCAGCCGCCTGAAGCCCAAGCCCAGGCACAGCGTCCAGCAGATGCAGCAGGCGACGATGGCCACCCAAGGCGTTTTCGACTTTGCGCTAGTCTTGGCAAAGAGCTTCGGCATCATGCCGTCTTGCGCCATCGCCAGCGGCAGCCGCGAATAGCTCATCACCAGCGCGTTGAACATCCCAAACGCGCTCATCATGCCGCCAAGGACCAGCAGAAAGCCGAGCCAGTTGAATCCGTGCCAGGTTCCGGCAATCATGCCTGCTACCCGCGCCCAGGAACCGTCGCCCTCAAAAGCCGACGTCGGCACACCTGCGGCGTAGACAGCTACAAACGGCAAGATGTAGGACAGCGCAACGAGCACCACAGCGGCAATCATGGCGCGAGGATAGGTCCGCTGCGGCCGCTCAACTTCCCGCGCGATGGTCGAGGCGTTGTCCCAGCCCATATAGTTCCACATGGCCACGAGTACGCCGCCAAGAACGCCAAGCTCCCCCGCGCTTGCCGCAGTGCTATGCGTCGCAGCCACCGTTCCAGAACTGAACGGCGCCAGCAGCACAACCAGCGCGAAGGGCGCGGAGAGCAAGAAGAACAGCCAAAGCGATGTGATGCCGACGACTCGAATTCCGGCCAGATTGATGACCGTGGATCCTAGAATCACGAATGCGCCGACCATCATCGCGCGCGTGATCACCACGCCGGGGAGAATTTGCCAGCCTTGCCCACCCGCGAACCACGGCGCCACTTGCGTCAGGTACGCAACAAACAATGTAGGGTAGATGGCCATATCAAAAATGCTGGCGGCCAGCGACAGCCACGCTTCCTGAAATCCCCAGAAATTTCCCATGCCGCGCCGCACCCAGGCGTAGTAGCCGCCTTCCGCGGGCAGTGCGCTCGAAAGCTCGCCCACCATGAACGCAGGCGGCAAGCTCCACAACACCGGCAAGAACAGCAAAATCAAAATTCCGCGGCCGTAGCCCGCTCCATGAATAATTTCTTCCGTCCCGTAGGTGCCGCCCGACACCATGAAGAACGTCGCAGCCACAAGCGGCCAGAGTGAGAGCTTGGCGATTGATTTTTTCGCTGTCGGGATTGTGTGGGAAGGATAGTGGGCGGGAAGCGATAACGAACTCAATTTGTACTCTCGTCCTCCTGAGGGAACATCGCTCTCGCGCTGCGGTGAAGCGAGTTCGCAGTTGCAGGATACAAGAGTCGTTCCTGCATGCAAGCGAAAAATGCATGCGGGCGAATATTTTTTCAGTCTCGCCAACCGTACTTTCGTACTACGCGAATTGGCGCTTGTGGGACGTGTCGCTCGCCCTCCTTGTCTCCGCTTGCGGCCTCTGTCTGTGAGCCCATGCTAGACTGCTCGTTTGCTCTTGGCTCGCAAATCCGATCAGGGAGAGTTTCCGAATGCGGCGCGTCCTTCCACTCATCATAATTTTTCCAGTTCTGGTACCGGCGAGTGCGCTCCGTGCGCAGCAATCGGCGCCCCTTCCGCGCCCCATTACGGTCGATGATTATTTTCAAATCCGCGCGGTGCGCGACCCGCAGCTCAGTCCCGACGGGCAATTTGCCACTTACACCATGCAGACGGCCCTTCTGAAGGAAGACAAGAACGAGGAACGTATTTGGATGGTTCCCGTTTCGGGCGGGGAAGCGCTTCCTCTGACGGCTGCTGGCGTTTCCTCGAGCCATGCCCGGTGGAGCCCGGACGGCAAGTTTGTCGCGTTCCTTTCCGAGCGCGACGAGGGCAAGACGCAGGTGTGGCTGCTGCCGCGCCACGGCGGCGAAGCCGAGCGCCTCACCGGCACACCGCAGGACGTAGAGGACTTCGCTTGGTCGCCGGACAGCAGGCGGCTTGTGTTGGTTCTGCGCGACCCAAGTTCGGAAGAGTTGGAAGCTGCCAAGGAGAAAAAGGAGAAGGCGGGTTCGGGTTCGAGCAAGGAGAAGCCAAAGACGGAACGCCCGCACGTCATCGACCGCTTGCAATTCAAAATGGACGAGATTGGCTACCTCGACCGCCGCCGTACTCACCTCTATACATTCGACTTAGCGTCCAAAACACTTACGCAAATTACTTCCGGCGACTTTGACGATTCCGAGCCGGCTTGGTCGCCCGACGGGAAGCTGCTCGCGTTTAGCAGCAACCGCTCGCAGCCAGACCCTGACGCCTCGTACGACATTAATATTTGGGTGGTCGCCGCAGACAATACGGACAAGGGCGCGCACTTGACCCAGGTCACCACCAACCCCGGCGCAGATACCAGCCCTGCCTGGTCGCCGGACGGCAAGTGGATTACTTACGTGACCCAGCTCGATCCGAAGCTCTTCGACTACGCGACCCACCATCTCGCCATCTCACCTGCTGGCGGCGGCCCAGCCAAAGTCCTTACCTTGGCATTTGACCGCAACGTCAGCGATCCCCATTTCTATGGTGGAGGCGAGTTCATCTCCTTCATCGCTGACAATGATGGAGAGCAGGTCCTCTACATGGCTGATCCCGGGGGCCGCGGGGTAATGCGTTTAGAGACGCGCCCGTACATTTCTTCTCTTCCCGAGGTCGGGTTAAGGACCGTCAACGGCTACTCCGTCGGAAATGGCTCCACGCGCATTGCTGTCGCCCAGGTTGCCACGGCAACACGTGCCGACGAACTCTTTTCCATCATCGACGGTAAATACAAGCAAATCACTCACGTCAACGACGCCCTGTTTGCTCAGCTCAGGGTATCTCCCGCCGAATACGTCCATTTCAAGAGCAAAGACGGCACAACTGTCGCCGGCTACCTCTATAAGCCGCTCGACTATGTCCCCGGCAGGAAGTATCCGACGATCCTGCGTCCGCATGGCGGCCCGGTCTGGGCCTATTACGCCGAATTCGCGCACCTTGCCCAGCTTTACGCCGCGAATGGTTACGTCGTGCTGTTCCCAAACCCCCGCGGTTCCACCGGTTACGGCCAGAAATACGCTCAGGCCATCTGGGCGGATTGGGGCAATAAGGACTTCCAGGACGACATGGCCATGGTCGACTACGCCATCGAGCAGGGCATTGCCGACCCCGATAAGCTAGGCGTTGGCGGCTGGTCCTATGGCGGCATCTCGACCGACTTCATCATTGCGCAGACCACGCGCTTTAAAGCGGCCATTTCTGGAGCGGGAGCCGCCTTCTTTACCAGCATGTATGGTCACGACCAGTACCAGCGCGACTACGAAAGCGAGCTTGGCAATCCCTGGGAGCACGAGCACCAAGCGGTCTGGGAAAAGGTCTCGCCCTTTTATCGCGTTGAGAAGATCACAACGCCTACGCTGTTCATGGGCGGCGAGATCGATTGGAACGTTCCCATTTTGGGCGGCGAGCAGATGTATCAGGCGCTCAAGCGCCTCGGCCGCACCACCGAACTGGCCGTCTACCCCGGCGAGTACCACGAATTCAAGACGCCTTCGCACATCAAAGACCGCCTCGAACGCTACCTCGCCTGGTACAACCACTACGTCAAAGGCGACTCCGCCCCCGCTCGCCCGCCCGAGCCACCGCGCACAACTGAAGCCAAGCCTTCCGACTAGTGGTCGCTCAGACGCTAGACCAAAAGTCTATTTCGTCGGTGCTGCCAGCCACACATATTCCAAAATCTCTGTTCCGGTATTCGTGACGTTGTGATTTGCCGCGGGTGGAATATACGCGAGCATCCTCTCGTGCAGGGATACATCACCATGACCCTCGATGTTGGCCGTGCCTTTGCCACGCAAAATTACAAGAGCCTCTTGATTTCCGTGTGTCGAGTGCCACCCTACACTTTCTCCCGGCTTCAGTCGTACCGATCCAGCCCACATGCCGCTGGTTTGCGGCGCCCCCTTCAACAACTGGCAGTCGCCTCCTCCGCAGTCTAATGAAATTGTCACGGCCTCACCTTTTGCGCCGCGCTCCTGCGCTTCAAGCACAAAGCCAACCAACGTCGCGGCCCCAATTGTTACAGCGCGGATTGTCTTTCTCATGTTTTCATACTCCCTTCCTTCGGGGCCGCTGCCTGCTTGTTTTGACGAGTTTACATGCCTCTCGACCTCCTTCTTTGCGTTGAATTGCCTTCTCTTTTTGCAGCCGCCCGATGTTTGAATCGCATTATTCTGTTCGAATTTCTTTCTTACAAATCCAGAGCCATCCGCAATGCGCGGTTCAATTCCGTCACTTTCGACGCAGACAGCGAACCGACGTATTGCGTGAGATCGATTTTCCGCAGACTCACCAGGTTGTCGCACATGATCCAGCTTTCGTGTTTCAAACCTTCGTCTGGACCCACAGCAACCTGCGTGGATAATCCTTCGCCGCTGGTGAATACTGGTGCGCACACCACCGTGAAGAATCGCGAATCGATCAGAGCCTGACGGCTGACAACAACAAAAGTCCGATATTGCTTGGGATCACCACCCGGCTTATATACTCGATAAAGCTCGCCGCGGTTCAATGTATCGTCCCCTCGCAGGATAGACTTTTCTTGTCCCTACTCGGATGCTTGGTACTCCAAGACGTCGGAGGCTTCCTGATTGAGCCGGTCAGCAGCCCGGTTGATTCGCTCCACATCGCGTGCATGAAGGGCAGCCCGGGTGCGGTCGCGAAGGTATCTGCGGATGACTCGCTCGACGAACGCCGAACGGGACTGTTTCGACCCGGAGAGACGGTCAATCGTAGTCAAGATCTCGCTCGACAGTGTGATTGAAATCTTCTGTTTCATGCTACCATCCTACTACTCCGCCTTTTGCGCTGCAATGCTTGTTGCTGGCGTCTGCTACACTACGCAGCCGTCTCGGTTGCCATCCCATCGTTTTAGGAGTGCCTGTATGAAAGCTCGCGTCTACGCGACGTTTGCTCTCGCCCTTTTCTGCTTTGCGTTGCCCGTTTCGGCCCAGGAATCACCGGCAAAACCCGCGCCAGCCACGCCTCGCGCCATCACCATCGACGACTTCTTCCAGATTCGGGACGTATCGCAGCCCGAGCTTAGCCCGGACGGCCAATGGATCGCCTACGCCGTTCGCACCCGCCTGCTCAAGGAAGACAAAAACGAGCAGCGCCTCTGGATGATCTCGACCCACGGCGGCGACCCGCTTCCCATGACCGCCGAAGGTGTCACCTCCTCCCATCCGCGCTGGAGCCCTGACGGCAAGTATCTTTCGTTCCTTTCCGCGCGCGACGGCGGCAAAAATCAGGTCTGGCTGCTCGACCGGCGTGGCGGCGAAGCCGTCAAGCTCACCGACGCCGCGCAAGGCATCGACGATTTCGAGTGGTCGCCTGACAGCACTCGCCTCGTGCTGATTCTTCGCGATCCCAAGCCCGAGGACCTCGAAGCCGCTAAAAGCAAGGAAAAGCCCGCCGCAGGCGCTCCCGCAAAACCCAAGACACCGCCTCCCTTCGTCATCGACCGACTACAATTCAAACGCGATACGGTAGGCTACCTCGACCGCCATCGCACCCACCTTTACGTCTTCAACCTCGCCGCCAAAACCACCACACAAATTACATCCGGCGATTTCGATGACAGCGACCCCGCCTGGTCGCCCGACGGCAAGTCTCTCGCATTCACCAGTAATCGCACGCTGCCTGACCCCGACGCTGCCTATAACTCGGACATTTGGGTCGTCGCGGCCGACAACACCGATAAGGGCGCCCATCCCACGCAAATCACCACCAATCCCGGCCCCGACGCGAGCCCCACCTGGTCCCCCGACGGCAAGTGGATCGCTTACACCACCGAGCTCGACCCACACCTCTACTACTACAACACGCGGCATCTGGCAGTGGCTCCGTCAACTGGCGGCGGTCCGGCCAAAGTCCCGACGCTCTCCTTTGACCGCAGCGTGCGCCGCCCTCGCTTTTCCGCGGATGGCAAGTCCATCTACTTCATCGCCGACGATGACGGCACGCAGAATCTCTGCCGCATCTCCGCGGCCGGCGGCGAAATCTCTCGCCCGATCGGTGGCCGCTCGTTGGTCGTAGGAACCTATTCGCTCGGCAAAGACGACTCAATCGCCGCGCTCATCAGCACCTATGACCGTGCCGACGAGATTTTTTATCTCCCCAGCGGCGCGAAGGATCCGACTCGCCTTACCAAGACCAACGACGCGCTCTTTGCGCAGCTCCGACTTGCCCCAGCCGAGTACGTCCATTTCAAAAGCAAAGACGGCACGGTCATCGCCGGATATCTTTACAAGCCGCTGGACTACACTCCTGGCAAAAAAGTTCCTACGCTCCTCAATCCTCATGGCGGACCCGTCGCGCAATACACCGCCTCCTTCTCTCATCTCACCCAGCTTTACGCCGCCAACGGTTACGCCGTCTTGCAGCCCAATCCGCGCGGCTCTTCCGGCTACGGCCAGAAATTCTGCACCGCGATTTATGCCGATTGGGGCAACAAGGATTATCAGGATGACGTGGCCATGGTGGATTACGCCGTCGCGGAAGGCATCGCCGATCCCGACAAACTCGGCGTGGGCGGCTGGTCCTACGGCGGCATCTCGACTGACTTCATCATCGGCCAGACCAAGCGTTTCAAAGGAGCCATCTCCGGAGCGGGCGTGGCACTCGTCTCGAGCTTCTACGGCCACGATCATTACCGGCTCGAATACGACATCGAGCTTGGCTATCCCTGGGAGAAAGAGAAAAAAGCGGTGTGGGAGAAAATCTCGCCCTTCTATCGTGTTGCGGACATCACTACGCCCACTTTATTCATGGGTGGCGACATCGATTGGAATGTGCCGGTTCTTGGCGGTGAGCAAATGTACGAAGCCCTAAAGACGCTTGGCCGCGAAACGGAATTGGTTGTTTACCCCGGCGAATATCATGGCTTCACCGCGCCATCGCACCTGAAGGATCGCCTGGAGCGCTACCTTGCCTGGTACGCCCACTACGTCAAAGCCGACGGCTCGCCCGCTAGGCCCCCCGAAAAACCCGCCCCTCCCGAGACGAAAGCAGCGGGTGGTGAATAATGGGTATCCTTTGCAGAATACTTCCGGTGTTATTTCTGGTTTTTCTGTTCGGTGTCTCCGTCGATGCGCAATCCTCTTTCACCGTGGGCACGGCTTCCGCCGCCTCCGGCCAAAAATCCACCGGTTTCCTGGAAGTCACCGCGGGAGTGGACGCTGCGACGAGCATTCCCGTGGTCGTCGTGAACGGCGCGAAGCCCGGCAAAACCCTGGCGCTCGTCTCGGGCGCCCACGGCACCGAATATGTCTCCATCATCGCCATCGAAAAGCTCATTGCACAACTCGATCCCGCGCAAATCACCGGCACCGTCATTCTCGTGCCGCTCATCAACATTCAGTCCTTCGAACAAAAAGTCCCGCACGTCAATCCCGTCGACAACAAAAGTATGAACCGCTTCTATCCCGGCAAACTCGACGGCACGCAAACTGAGCGCGCCTCCTTTCTCATCACCAAAGAAATCGTCGACCGCTGCGACTATCTGATCGACTATCACGGCGGCGACCTTGACGAAAACCTTCGACCCTACGCCTATTGGGGCCCCACCGGCCGCGCGGAGCAGGACCGCATCTCCAAAGAAATGGTTCTCGCCTTCGGCCTCGACCACATCATTATCTGGAGCGAGCGCCCCACCGACCCTAATGCCACGCGCTATCTCGACAACACCGCTTCCGTCCGCGGCAAGCCTTCCCTCGTCGTCGAGGCCGGCCACGCTGGCACCGTCGAAACCGACGATGTCAATCTCCTCGTCAACGGCACTCTTAGCACCATGCGCGCCCTCAAAATGCTTCCCGGCGAGCCTCATCCTATTGAAAATCCCGTCTGGATTGAAAAGCTCTCCGACGTTCTCGCCGATGGTCCAGGCATCTGGTATCCGCTCGTCAAGCGCGGCACGTACGTCTCCGCCGGAATGAAGCTCGGCATCATCACCGACTTCTTTGGCAAAGTCATCGCCGAGCCCCGCGCTCCCGTTTCCGGAGTCGTGCTGCACGTCAACGCCGTCCCTTCGCTCAAGAAAGGCGACAATATCGCCGATCTCGGTGTGGTCGCTTCCCACGCCCCCTGAGTAACCTGCTTCGTTGGTGTACCAATTTTGTATAACCCCGCATCTAATTTCGGGTATGCCTATTGATATTGAAGGACGCCAGAACGGGGTTGGCGTCATCTACAACTGCCGCGGCCCTGTAACGATCGACGATTTTTTTCAAGCTGGTCTCGGCTTCCTCGCTTACCCCGAGGAAATCAAGAAGTGGCGTTACTGCATCATTGATCTCAGCGCCATCGAATCCATGGATATCAGCTCCGGAGATATTCGCACGGTCGTCGAGCAGAACAAACGCATCGCTGCATCCGCGGTACCCGGCATAATCCTCGCTGTGGCTTCTCCACGTGACTTGGGTTTTGGTCTTTCCCGCATGTGGGAAGTCCTTATGGAAGACATAGGTTGGGAAACCATCACGCTTCGCTCTCGCGTCGAAGCCGATCATTGGATCCAAGAACGGATGAAACAAAAGTTTGGCATCGATGTTCGCAACGGCTCTTCTCCCTTGTGACCTTTTCCCATCGCCCTCGCGCGAATGCTTTCCGTTCCTGACGCCTACCCTCTCCCTCCGCCTCTCCCCATTTCTGTGATAAACACAGAGTTGCAGTAAGGAGCACCTGTTGTGGATACGGTGTGGGCCATCGGCATCGTCGTTCTCTTTCTCATTGCTTTGATTCTCCTGCTCCTCCGCCTTCCTCGCATCCACGAGCTATTTCATCAACACGTCCGCGACCGCCCCCGACGCCGTCTCTTCCTTGCGGCTCTAGGATTTTTTTTCACTTTTGGCGTAGCCCGCTTGCTGGCTTTCGCCGCCTCGCGCCAATTCGGCCCGTTCCGCTACATCTACATTCATGGCACACACGTGCATCACCTCGTTTGGGGCATTCTCCTGCTTCTGATTGTGGGCTTCTGCTTTCTCATCGAAGTGGGCACGGGAACGAGATCGTCCTCGCTCTTCGCCAGCCGCCTAATGTCTCTTCTATACGGTGTCGGCGCGGCTCTCACCCTCGACGAGTTTTATCTCTGGCTTAACCTCGAGGATAGCGCCTACTGGACCCGCGAAGGCCGCGTCAGCCTCGACGCCGTTTTGCTTTTTGGCGCCGCTCTGGTCATCGGCATCTGGGGCCGCCAATTTCTCAAAGCCCTTACCGGGGAACTTTTCCATCCCCGGCGCAAAAAATCCTGACTCGCTTCCTCTCGCCCTTCGGCAGCAGTTACTCTCGCGTGTCATTCCTTTCCAGGTTTCTTGACCCTTCTTCCTACGCGGTCTAGCCTGCCTTAAAGGGCCCATCTTTCGCGAAACGGGCAAACGATGAATCGCATTCCCTCTCCCATCGAAAACGAGCAGTCCGACTTCGGCGCCGCGGAAATTCGCGCCAACCTCCAGAAAATCGAGCGTCGTGACCTCTGGGTGTGGGGCAACGCCATCGTCATCATCATTGCTTTGGCCGTCGCGATCTTTTCTCTTTCTTCGTATCTTGTAGGTAATAAGACCTTTCTCGGCGTCGACGAAAGTCTTGCCGTCCGCATCCTAGTGACGCTAGTGTTGGTCTTTACCGGCCAGATCATCTACCAGCACCTGAGCTTTCGCCGGCTGCAGCGCGAACTGGCTGAGCAGCAGATTCAAGCGGAAGTTTTCCGCCGCTTGGCCATGTTCGATCCCCTCACCGGCCTCTATAACCGCCGCTTCGCGGAACAGCGCCTCAAAGCCGAAATCGCTAGGTCCGAACGCAAGGGCCATCCCCTTATTGTGGTCCTCATTGACCTGAACGACTTCAAGCAAATCAACGACACTTACGGCCATCAGGCGGGCGACACAGTGCTCAAGGAATTTGCCAAGCGCCTCAATCGCGCCACGCGCGGCTCCGATTTGGCCGCCCGCTGGGGCGGCGATGAATTCATGATGCTGCTCGTGGATTGCGAGCAGGATCAGCTCCACAACATCCTCGAGCGGTTGGACAGTTTCAGCATCGAGGCTCACGGCAGGGAATTGCCCGTCGCTCACGCGGTGGGATGGAAGTCTTATGAGCGCGGCGACAACATGACCGAACTCATCGAGGCCGCTGACCGCATGCTTTATACGAACAAAGGCGCCTCCAAGAAGAACGATTCCGCCTCCCCTGCTCAGCCCGAACTCGCTTCACGCCTCCTCTAACCACGTGTTGGCATTCTTCGCGTCTCGGCGAGGATCCCTGCCCGCTCCTATCCAAAATTAGCCGCTTCCGCACGAATTCCGTTGCTCAATAAAATCATATTAATACGGTTTGCTTTGACGTTTTATAGCGTACTAAAGTATCTAGCGCTCATTGTGGGCTTCAGCCTCGCTGGGTTTCAAGCCCCCCATTCCGTTTCGGCAAAGGAGATTCCATGCGCTTCGTTTCTGCCGCCCTCACTTCCTTGGTTGTCTTGCTCGCAGCCGCCCCTTTCGCGCACTCCCAAGGTACGGCTAACTCTGGCTCGAGCACTGATCCCGGCTACTTCGCGGATTGGTTCAACCGCGTTGATAAGACCCAGGCCGAGCAGCCGCATTGGGCTACACCTCTCGCCACCACGACGCCTCGCCTTGAGGAAGAATTTCGCTTTGATGCCCTCTGGCAGACGAATAACAAAGGTGTCACCACGGAGAACTACGGCGGGGCAAAAGGACTCGAGCTCATCCCCGCCGAGCGTGTCGAGGTCATCCTCGTTGCTCCCCCTGCCTACATCGTCCACAACAATCCTGCCGTTCACGATGGCTTCGGCGACTGGGGCTTCCTCATCAAATATCGAATCCTCTCTTCCAACGAAGAACAGGGCAAATACATTCTCACCGCGTTTTTTCAGGCCACCGTTCCCACCGGGCAGTACACCAACGGTGCCACCGACGCTATACTTACGCCGACCATCGCTTATGGAAAGGGCTTTGGCGAGTTCGACGTGCAAGGCACCTTCGGCGTCACCCTGCCTGTCGCCAACGAGCTGAAGATTGGCCGCACCTATCCTTGGAACAATGCCTTTCAATACCACCTTTATCGGAAGTTTTGGCCTGAAGTCGAACTCAACTACACGCACTTCCAGAACGGCCCCAACAACAGCAAGACCCAGGTCTTCGCAACTCCCGGGCTAGTCATTGGCAGGCTGCACGTCTGGAAGCGCCTTGCCGTGACTGTTGGCGGCGGCTTCCAGATTGCTACCACCCATTTCCACACCAACAATCACAATGGCATCTTTTCCGTCCGCTTCCCGTTCTAAATTCCGAGCCCGCCAACCGAGCGAGCTTGCCTCTTATTGCCACGGGAATAGAATGATTCCCTCTACAGTTCTTTACATGACATTGCTTGTACCAGCTGCTCACTTCGAGAGGCCACCTTATGAAAAGACTGCTCTTTCTGTTTCTTCTGACCGCGCTTTCCGCCAGCCCCTTGGTGGCGCAAAAGTACCCCGAAGGCATCTGGCTCGGCTACGACGGCGAATGGCGCCACGTCTCCAGTCAATTGATCGCGCTCGCCGAAGCTACTCCGGAAGAAAAATTCGCGTGGCGTCCCGCCCCAGGCGTCCGCTCCACGAGCGAAGTCTACATGCACATCGCCATGGCCAATTTTTACTTGCTTAGCATCACCGGCCCGAAAATGCCTGCGGACATGAAGGAAGGCATGGAAAAGTCTGTCACCTCGAAGGCCGAAGTTGTTAACTGGCTCAAACGTTCGCTCGAAGCCGTCAAGCAAGCCCATCTTGCCGTCAGCCCTCAAGACCTCCAGCGCAAAGTCCACATCGCCGACCGCGACACCACCGTTGACGGCATGTATCTCCGCATCATCGTTCACGCCAACGAGCACATGGGCCAACTCGTCGCTTACGCCCGCATGACCGGTGTCGTCCCTCCCTGGTCCAAAACAGAGTAAGGGGCAGATTCATTAGGGGAGAATCACTGCCGTTGCCGCGCTATCTCACGATCTCCACGTCCTCGAGCACATCGCCGTTCGGGGAATCCAGCAGCACCCGCACGCGCTGCTTCTGAGCGATCGCCTCGCGCACTTCCCGCAAGATCGCCTCAAATTTGGGGTTTTTCCGCTGTAGCTTGTAAAACCGGGCGGACTCCAGAAACACCACTTCCATATTCTCCGTGCCCGCTTCTTGGCGGACGTGCACGGCACTCATTTCGCGGAAGGGTTGGCGCACTTTCTTTCGGCGAGCACCCACGCCGGTCTGGCTCCTAATATTCGTCAGCAAGTTACCAAATTACGATAAGCGATTAGCGTCGCATTTGTCTGCGTATAGTTCGGGTCGGTGGTAAACGCGGTCCCAGCGAAATTTGCCGGGCTATAGGCCGTCCCCGGCTGGATCGAGTACATGGAGACGTGCGCGTTCGCGCTGCAAGTCTTGTTCTCTTGCGCCGCCAGCCAGGTGGTCAATAGCACCGGCTTGTCAAACATCCCCGGATCGATCACCATCAGCAGCGTCGCGATTCGCCCCAGCCGCACCCGCACCAGCGGCGCCACGTGATACCACCAGAAAACGCAACATCCGCCCCACTTGGTCGCTTGCACCGCCAGCGTATCGGACCCCTGGTTTGCAAAGCTGAACACTTTCTCGCAGCAATAATGATACTTTGTCGTGATGACCCACCGCATCTTGTGCGCCCGCGCGTAGCAGCCATCAATGACGTACTGAAACGGGATGCATGGCGTTATCTGGAACGGTCCGCCCAGGCTGCACGTCTGCCTCGCGCAGAAATCGAAGATGTCCTTTGCTTTCTTATAGCTGGGGATGATTCGCCGGCAGTGACGGAAACACCGCACTCTTCGGTGATAACGCTCGATATTGAAAAACGTCGGATCCAGCAAGGAAACGCTAACCCGTTGCGTTTTCTCCGGCTTCTCCAGCGGGATGTGCAGCCTCTTGAATTCGTCGATCTCCCGCTCCGAGGCCTCACTGACCCGGTGAATCGCGCCCTCCCGTGTGTCGATCTCGGCTTTCACCGGCAGCTTCTTTCGCAGTGCCTCCTTAAGCAGCGCACCGGCTGCACGCGCTGCCTTCCCGCCGGACAGCGCAAAAATTGCTTCTTTTTCGTTAAACAGGTACTGCGTTTCCCCGCGGACCTTCCGAATGGCCGCCAAGGTCAGGATTGAGGTCTCTCTAGAGGTTGCCATTGCCCCACCTCCTCCTGCTTCCCAGTAGTGCCGGATAACCTCGCATCGTTTCCTGTCCAGCTTTCGCGCTAGCCTTTCGTTTCAACTCAGCCCTTGGTAGTTTTTTCGGCTATCCAAGCGGCCAAGAAGAGGATTTTCAGTCCTAGTACCTCCGTTGGTTATTGACACTTTTACTAACCCGTGCTAACATGTTTTGTGAACTCGACGCTCCAGGTCTTCTTCTCCCGCAACTCCCTTGCTTTCTATGTCTTGTCTTTCTGCTCTCTCCGTTCTCTGGGCCACTGCGTTTCGTTTCTCCATCGTCTTGCTTCGGGCGATTTAGGTCTCAACTTTACTTTTTTGTCTTCAATAGCTTCCGCACTCTTCCATTTTACGTATGGGGTAAGTCCTTTGTTTGCCGCTCTTACGAAAACTGCCGGGGTGTCCAAATTTCTTCCCAGAATGGAACTCCCCCGCCCGCAGCGTCCTCCCCTTCGCTTCCCAGCTCTTCACGGAACACGGTTCGCGGGGCACTTTCCCTGCCCCGCCGTTTGCTCCGGCGCGCCTCGCAGAGTATCCTCTCCGCTTCCGGGGAGGTGTTGAATGCATCGCTCAACGCGATTTCCTGCGGTCGGGCGTTGGTCCTGTCTTGGATTTGCGATTGGAGTCGCTCTCTTTTCTGGTTTCAGCCTCGCGGCCCAACCGCAGCGCTCTCAGGACGTCCCGCCTTCGCTCTACGCCGACATGAAGTGGCGCAGCATCGGCCCGTATCGCGCGGGCAAAGTGAATGGAGTTGCTGGCATTCCGGGAAATCCCGCTGTCTATTACATCGGAGCCGACGGCGGCGGCGTTTGGAAAACCACCGACGGCGGCTTCACCTGGAAGCCCATCTTCGACAGCGAATCGGTGCAATCTATCGGCGCCCTCGCCGTATCTCCTTCCAATCCCAACATCATTTACGTCGGCACCGGAGTCAACAGCGTCTTCCGCGACATCTCCTATGGCAACGGCGTCTACAAATCGGCCAACGGCGGCCAGTCCTGGCAGCATCTCGGCCTCGAAGACACCCGCCATATCGGACGCATCCTCATTGATCCTGCGAATCCCGATATTGTGTTGGTCGCGGCAATGGGTCATTCCTTTGGACCGAACGAAGAGCGCGGCGTTTTTCGCTCTGCCGATGGCGGAAAGACCTGGAAAAAAGTCTTGTTCAAGGATAACACCACCGGCGCTATCGATCTTTGTTTCGAGCCGGGCAATCCCAAAGTCGTCTACGCCACTCTTTGGCACTCAATTTGGATGCAGAGCCTGCGGGACCGGTCCTACGAGCCGGGAAGCGGCCTATACAAATCCAAAGACGGCGGAATCACCTGGACGCAAATCACGGGTGGAGGCCTGCCCACGGAAAACTGGGGCCGCTCCGGAATTGCCGTCGCCCCGGGGACGAAAGGCCAGCGCCTCTATCTCATCATCGAGACGAAAGAAAAGAAAAATGGCGGTTTGTTCCGTTCCGACGATGGCGGCACAACATGGAAGAAAACCACAGAAGACGAGCGCATCAACGGTTTCTGGTACATGAGCGAAATTTTTGCGGACCCGAAAAATCCCGACGTCCTTTACGTTCCTTCGCAGAATTTTTACCGCACCACCGACGGTGGGAAGAATTTCACCGCCATCAAGGGCGCTCCCGGCGGCGACGACTATCACACCCTGTGGATCGATCCCACCAATCCGCAACGCATGATTCTCGGCACGGACCAGGGGGCAACGATCACGATGAACGGCGCGGAAACTTGGAGCACCTGGTACAACCAGCCCACCGGCGAGTTTTATCGTTTGTCAACCGATCATCGCTTTCCGTACTGGATTTACGGGCCGCAGCAGGACAGCGGCACCGAAGGAATTGCCAGCCGCGGCAACAACGGGCAAATCACTGAACGCGATTGGCATCAGGTCGGCCCGGGAGAAAGCGGCTACACCATTCCCGATCCCCTGGATCCGGACGTGGTTTACAACGCCGGGCCCGGCGGCAGCGTCATTCGTTTGTCGATAACCACGGGGCAGGTCCGCGACATTTCTCCGGCACCGATTTCTTTCGGGAGTAAATACCATTTCAATTGGACTATTCCCATGGTCTTTTCTCCGCAGGACCCGCATTTGCTCTATTTGGGTACGCAGTTCTTGATGAAAACTACGAACGGTGGAACGAGCTGGGATGAAATCAGTCCCGATCTAACGCGCGTGAAGGTGGATGAAACAGAAGCCGAAAAGAAAGGTCCGAAGAAAGCTACGGGAACGATCCTCACAATTGCGCCTTCGCCGGTGAAAGAAGGCGTCATCTGGGTGGGGACGGATGACGGAAACATTCAGGTCACGAAAGACGCAGGAAAAACCTGGAAAAACGCCACCCCCTCCGCCATGACGGAATGGAGCAACGTCAGCTTGATCGAAACTTCGCATTTCGACGCGGGCGTCGCCTACGCCGCCGTGAATCGGAATAGCCTGGATGATTTGCGCCCTCACATTTTCCGCACCCGCGACTTTGGCGAGAACTGGCAGGAAGTGGTCAGCGGCATCGGCGACCAATCTTTCACTTGCAGCGTCCGCGAAGATCCTGTCCGGAAAGGTTTGCTGTACGCAGCAACCGAGACGGGCGTTTATGTTTCCTTTAATGATGGGGAACACTGGCAATCGCTACGGCTGAACATGCCGGTTGTCGCGATTCACGATCTCGCGATTGAACAGGATGATTTGATTGCCGCAACCTATGGCCGCTCGTTTTGGATTTTGGATGACGTGACGCAATTGCGCCAAGCCGATGCAACCATCGCCTCGGCTGGAGCGCATCTTTTTGCGCCGCGCGCCGCGATTCGCGTGCGCCGCGATGAAAATCAGGACACGCCTTTGCCGCCGGAAGTTCCCGCCGGAAAAAACCCGCCCGATGGCGCGATTCTCAACTATTTTTTGCCCGCGAATGTTTCCGGCGAAATTCAATTGGAGATTCACGACACCGACGGAAACTTGATTCACAACTATTCGAGCGCGCCGCTTCCGAAAGAAGAAAGCGAGCCGCCGTACGTGGCGGAGTATTGGATTGCGCATCCGCAACCGCTCTCGAAAGAAGCGGGCATGCACCGCGCCGTCTGGAATCTGCGCTATCAGAATCCGCAGGCCGTGCATTCGCAGTCGCCCTACAACTATCCGAGTGCCGCGACGGTGGGCGGCACGCCTCTGCCGCCGGAAGGGCCGCTGGTGCTGCCCGGAAAATACGAAGTGCAACTAAAAGTGAACGGACAGACTTTGCGCCAGCCGCTCGAAGTGAAAATGGATCCGCGAGTGAACACGCCACGAAATGAATTGCAGAGCGCTCTGGATCTGCAATTGAAAATTTCGGCGGTGCTCACCCGAAACTACGAGGCTTTCCAGCAAGTGAAACAATTGCGCGTGCGCCTCAGCGAGCTGAAAAAGCGGCCGAAGGATGATCTAGCTGCCACCGCCGCAAACGCGCTGGATGCAAAAGCCGGCGCCTTAGTGGGTGAAGCAACTCCAATTCTTGAGACGCCCAAAGGTCCCAATTTGATGGCGGTCAATGACAGCATGACCGCGCTGATGGCGCTCGTCGATGGCGCCGATTTTGCGCCCTCCGAAGAATCGTTCGTCGCTTTCCGCCGCGTGTGCAAAGCAATGAACGAAGCCTTTGGAACCTGGCAGGACTTGAAAAACAAAGACGTGGACGCGTTGAACGTGCTGCTCAGCAAAAACAATCTGGCGCCCGTGGCGAGCATGCCCGCGCTCGCCGCCGACTTTGCTTGTGGAAATTAGGAAGCAGGCCTATAGATTCCAGGGAATTGACAAAAAATAAAACTGGACGGAAAATCACCTCGATACCTCTCGAGAATCCTCCAATCGGCTTTGCGGGAAAACCAGGTGCCCCATGGCGCGTTTCAAGAGTTTCATTCTTTTTGTGGGTCTAGCTGTCGGCGCTCTTGTTATTTCGCAATTGCACGCCCAGCAAGCCGATAAGGTACGCCAAACGCAGGTACAAGCGTCTGCTTCTCCGGCTCCTGCCTCGACAACTGTTGCTGTCTCAAGCACCGCACCAACAGTGCCACCTCCTTCTCCCCTTGCAGCGGCCACACAACTGTTTCGCTCTGGCAAGTTCTCCGAAGCGGAGTCTGCCTACAACGCGATCTTGCAAAGCAACACAAAATCCACTCTTGCCTACATCGGCCTCTTTCGGACTCTACTCCTCGAGAGGCGGCAGCCTGAAGCCGCTACTGCCCTCGCGAAAGCTATCGAGCTTGAGCCGAATTCAGATGCCGTCCGCGTTGCTCAGGGCGAAATGTATTTCCGCCAGGGCCGGATGCAAGACGCACAGGGGGTTTCACTGCTTTGGTGAAGGCCGGTACGAGCGAAGCACGCGCCTATCTGGGACTGGCGAAAATTTACTGGGCGCAATCGTATTACCAGCACGGAAAACTCATGTTTGACAAAGCCCACGAGCGCGATCCCGACGATCCTGAAATTCGTAAACACTGGCTCTTTACCCTAACAGGCAAGGAAATGGCGGATGAACTGAAGCGCTCCCTCGCCAGCGACAACAACGACGAAGAAGATGAGCGCGAGCATCTTCATGTGGGCCTGGAACTGGATGAGGGGATGCTCGCCTCGCGCTCACGCTGCAAGTTGGTCAGCACCGCCACGGACGCGAAAATCCACATGGAACGGCTGATGTACGGCGCGACTTACGTCCGCGGAGCCGGCTTGAAAGTGCAAGTGAACAATGTTGGCGCCAAGCTGCTGCTCGACAGCGGCTCTTCGGGAATCTTGCTGAGCCGCAAAGTTGCCGAAAAGGCTGGGATTCATTCGTTAGCAGAAACGGATCTGCACGGAATCGGCGACAAAGGGACAGTCAAAAGTTTTATCGGCATGGCGGACTCGATAAAGATCGGCCCTCTCGAATTTCAAGGATGCCATGTAGAGGTAGTCGAGCGAAACTCGGTGGTCGACGATGACGGGCTGATCGGTTCGGATGTGTTCTCGCATTTTTTGGTGAACATCAATCTTCCGGACTATCTACTCGAGCTTAGTGCATTGCCGCCCATGCCGCCGGCCACTGCCGCCGAGAAAGCGTTGGTTGAGAAATATCCGAAAATCGCGCGATTCCGCGACGGGTTTGTCCCGCCGGAGTTGAAAAATTTTACGCCGGTGTACCGCTTTGGCCATCTGCTGCTGATTCCAACACGGATCAATGAGTTGCCCGCAAAGCTTTTTATAATTGATACGGGAGCTTTCTCCGACACGATCTCGCCCGAGGCAGCGCGCGAAGTGACCAAAGTTCGAGGCGACGACAATTTCAAGGTAAAAGGTATCAACGGAGCGGTAAAAAACGTGTTCACCGCAGATGAGTTGACGCTGACGTTTTCGCACTTTCGCCAGCCCGCGAGAGACATGATCGCTTTCGATACCTCGAAGATGATGCCTGCCACGGACCCGGAGATTGCCGGCGGCCTGGGTTTCGCGATGCTGTACCAGATGCAAATCAAAATTGACTATCGCGACGGGCTGGTGGACTTCATTTACGAGCCGAACCGGATCCACTGAGGCAAGATTTTTCCGAAAGAACTACGTTTGTGGCGACGCTGTTTGCAGTGCAACCAAGTCCGCCAGGATTTCCGCGCTGTGCTTGCTCGGGTCTACCTTGAGATAGACCTTTCGAATGACTCCGGCTGGATCGATGAGAAACGTGTGGCGCGCGGAAAGCTTGGCGACGCCGAGATTCATCAGGGAATCGTAGCGCGTGGAAAGTTCGTAGTTGGTGTCCGCCAGCAGTTTGAAATGCAGGCCTTCGGCGGCGCAAAATTTTTCGTGGGATTGCGGGTCCTGGCCGCTGACGCCAAGTATCACCGCGTTTCTCTGTTCGAATTGCGCCAGGTCGCGCTGGAAATTGCGCGCTTCTTTGGTGCAGCCGCTAGTGAAATCCTTCGGATAAAAATAAAGCACCACCCACTTGCCGCGAAAATCGCGCAGGCTGACCGGCTTGCTATCTTGTGCGTTCAAAGTGAATTCCGGCGCGGGAGTGCCCGTGCCGGGAGCGTTTTTTCCGCTCCGCGCGGCAAGAAGCGCGACGGCAATCGCGAGAAGAAGGACAACCGCAAGGAAAATGAGGGCGATTTTCATTGTGCGCTCTTCCTTTTCTTCCTTCTCTTTCTTTGGCGGGGCTATTCCTTCTGGCTGAACCAGCCAAAGCCGACGCGCAACTGCACGGTGTTGATTCCGGGATTCGGGGAAGCCAGCCCGGCGTTCGAAATGTGCATGAAGCGAAGCTCGGCGCTGATATTGTGCTTGCTCTGAAGGAAATGCAGACCTAAAGCGCCGCTGGTAGTGAAATTGACGCGGGAAGTTCCCGCAGGAACTTGCGTGTTGGTGAACAGCGTGCCGCCACCCAGTTCGAAATAGGGGGCCACGCTTTTGCTGGTGTCGAGAATCCATTTGAATGCGAACGGATTAAGGCCGGCTCCGTACGCTGTATTTTGTTTTTGGACTACGAGAAAAGCAGGAACCGCGTCGATGGCGTATTCCAAACGGCCGCGCAAAAAGCCCGGACCGTGCGGCGCGGTGAGAATCAAGCCGTAGCGGAAACCCAGATTCCAAACCTTGTCGCTTGACTGGCTGCCGTTGGTGCCGTGGCCACCGCCGGTCCAGATTTGAACTTCGTGCTCGCCTTCGACGGGTCCTGCTTGCGAACGGGCAACAGGAGCGCATAAAGCGAAGGTGAAAAACGCCAGAATAATCCTTCCCAACGCACGGTCTCCTTCAGAAGAATTCGAATCCGGACGGCGGAATTCGGATGCAGAGAAGATATAGAAAATCGCGAAGAAAGGCGAATCTCTTCCCGGTTATTTCAGATAGGTTCGAACGATCTGGATGACGTCATCGGCGGCTTCTTCCGAGGATTTGGAGTTGCGAGGCATGTGATTGCGGATGTGATCTTCCATGAGTTCGGCCATGAGACTGTTGATGGCGCCGCGAGCGGCGGAGAGCCGTTGGAGGATCTCGGCGCAGGCGTCATCGTCGTTGAGGCCGCGCAAGACGCTTTCAAGCTGGCCGATGACCTTTTTGGTGCGGTTGACGAGGTCCAATTTTTCACGGGAAGTATGTGACATTTCGCTTGCCTACCCTATGGGGGTATGGTATCAAGGATCCGGGCCGGAACGCAATGCCCAGAGGAACAGTAGAGCAAAGGGACAGAAAAGCGCAAGGGACGGGGCGGGAGCGGCATTCATCATTCGTTCATGAGAGGAGAATTAGGCTGTAAAGCCGGAAAGGCGAGGCAGGGGCAAGCACCACGAGAATACCCGGTATCCAACTATGCGACGATTGTTCTCACAATACAGCCGGATGTTTTTCCTCGTTTTAAGCGGCCTGCTGCTCAGCGCAACGACCTTGCGGGCGCAGGATGCGTCCAGCGACCCACCGCCTCCCGGCGGCGGGGCGGTAGGGGATGGCGGAGACCCTTTGCCGACGATGCTCCCACATTTTGAGACCGACCGGCTGTGGCTTTCCGGGCAGGCGAATTTCATTTCTCAGGCGCATTTTGCGTTTCACGCTCCGTACACTGGCACAAACAGCCTCCGCCCCGATTTTGAACATGCCACGTCTCGCATTTTCACGTTGTATACGGGCTGGCGCCTGAACGATTCAACCGAGCTGTTGGCGGACGTGGAAGACGCGAGCGGATATGGAATGAGCAACTCGCTGGGGCTGGCGGGGTATACGAACCTGGATGTGGTGCGCATCCCGGGCCAGGGTTCGCCGTTGAGCACCGCGCCGTATCTGGCGCGTGGAATGATCCACAAGGTATTCGCGCTAAGCGACGACAAGATTGCAGCCGAGCGGACGCCCTTCTCGTTGTTCAGTACGCTTCCGCGGCGCCGGCTGGAAGTGCGCTTCGGAAAATTCGACATGGTGGATTTCTTCGACCAGAATTCCGTCGGCTCAGACACGCATTTCCAGTTCTGCAATTGGACGGTTGTCGACAACGGCGCCTACGACTATGCGGCGGACACACGGGGATACACATTTGGCGTGACCGCCGACTACGAGGACCGCAATTGGGGCTTCCGTTTCGCGGAGACATTGATGCCGAAAGTGGCGAACGGGATCGATCTGGTGTGGAAGCCGTGGCAGGCGCATGGCGACAATTTCGAATACGAACTGCGTCATGGTCTAATTCGCAAGAAAGCGGGTGTGGTGAGGCTGCTGGCATACGTGAACCATGCAAACATGGGGATTTATCGCGAGGCCATCGCGGAGTTCGAGGAAGGCTTTGTTCCAATTCCCGAGATCACTAACCACCCCTGGCACATCACGCGGAAATACGGGTTCGGTGTCAACCTGGAGCAGAGTCTGACGCGGTACCTCACAGCCTACGCTCGTTTCGGCTGGAATAACGGGAAAACCGAATCATTCGCGTACACGGAGGTTGACCAGACATTTTCCGGAGGTTTGGGCTTTAGGGGGGGCATGTGGCATCGCCGATTCGACGGTGCAGGCATCGCGGTGGTGACGAACGGTATTTCCAAAGACCACCAGACGTATCTAGCCGACGGGGGCCTAGGATTCTTGCTGGGAGATGGCCGACTGAATTACGGGCGCGAGAATATTGTGGAAACTTATTACACGGCGCATGTTTGGCGGGGCATCTATACGGCTCTTGGTTTTCAGCATATCGACGATCCGGGATATAACCGGGACCGCGGGCCGGTGTATGTGCCCTCGCTGCGGTTGCATCTGGAATTCTGAGTCCCCAGAGATTCGCAGCCGGGTCTTTTTCGACCACTCTCCTCGAAAACCGCTTGGCAGTCACGCGAAAGTCTGCTAACTAAGTAGCGCTATTTTCGTCCGAGTTACAAAGGGTAAAAGCCCGCTTCAATCCTTTCGATGCCAGGTTCTCAAGGAGTCTTTGGGGGAAACGCATGCAAGCAATTGCTCAACCGGCCCAGTCTGTGGGGAAGTCCGTCATGGCACGCTTTTTTTTGCCAGCGATTGCGCTACTTGCTTTCTTTGGCGTGAATGTGAGAGCGCAAACCGTGGATGAAGTGATCGCGAAAAACATTCAGGCGCATGGGGGAATGGACAAACTAAAGTCGGTGCAAAGCAAACGCACGACGGCGAAATTCAGCCAAGGATCGTTTGAGGCGCAGTTTCGCCAGGAAATCAAGCGGCCTGACAAAGTGCGCGAAGAGTTCATCATCCAGGGGATGGCGCAGATTCAGGCCTACGACGGGAAAACGGGCTGGCAGATTTCACCGTTTGGCGGGCGCAAGGACCCGGATCTGATGTCGCAGGACGACATGAAGAGCCTGGTCGTGGACTCGGATATCGATGGGCCGTTGGTGAATTACCAGGAAAAAGGACACAAAGCAGAGCTGGTGGGGCACGACTCGATCGAGGGGACAGACTGCTACAAAATCAAACTGAGCATGAAAAACGGAGACGTGCGCTACTACTACCTGGACACCGATTCGTATCTGGAACTGAAACTGGAAATTCAGACGACCATTCGTGGAGCGCTGCAGGAATCGGAGATGTACTACGGCGACTACGAGCAAGTGGATGGGATCTATTATCCGTTTGCCCTGGAACAGGCGCAGAAGGGCAGCGATTCCCGCTCGCAGATTTCCGTCGAAAAGATCGAACATAACGTAAAACTAGATGACTCGAAATTCGCGATGCCTGCAACGAAGACGGAGACGAAGAACGCTCCAGCCGGCAAGTAATCCGCCATTGCACGAATTCTTTTGACTCCCGGGGAAAAGAAGTTTTCTTGCGTTCAAATTGACTGCTGAGGACTCGATCGACATGCGAAAATCCATTTGCTGTTTTTCCGCCGTGATCCTGCTGTTTGCTGCTTCCGTGCTGTTTGCCGGATCAATTTCAGCGCAGGAGGTCAAATTCGATTCCGACACGATTTCCGGTCTGGGTGCGAGGAACATTGGCTCCGCGACGATGAGCGGCCGCGTGGCCGCAATTGCCGCGGTGAAAGAGAACGGGCGGCTCACGGTCTACATTGGCGCGGCCAGCGGGGGCGTGTGGAAATCGATGAATGGCGGGACGACGTTCAAGCCAGTGTTCGACAAAGAAGCGGTCCAGTCGATCGGGGCGATCGCCATCGATCCGCAAGCGCCGAAGACCATTTGGGCAGGCACGGGGGAAGCATGGACCCGGAACAGCACTTCGATCGGCAATGGAATTTACAAGTCCACGGACGGTGGTGACAGTTGGACCAACATGGGCTTGCCGAACTCAGAGCGCATCGCCAAAATCCTGATCGATCCGAAAGACAGCAACACGGTTTACGCCTGCGTGCCGGGAAAACTCTGGAGCGACAGCGAAGACCGCGGGGTTTATAAGACGACGGATGGCGGGAAAACGTGGAACAAGATTTTGAAGGGCGCGAATCTCTCGACAGGCTGCGGAATGATTTCAATGAGCTCGCAGGATTCAAAAACGCTAATTGCCAGTGTGTGGGATTTCCGGCGGAAGGGCTGGACGTTCCGATCCGGCGGAGAGACTCCAACGACGGCGAGCGCCAGCGGGTTATATAGAACCAGTGACGGAGGCGCAACTTGGCAAGAGCTCGACGAAAAAAGCGCCAAGGGGCTGCCGGCAAAGCCGTGGGGACGCATCGCGTTGGCAATGGCGCCTTCGAAGCCGGATGTCGTTTACGCGATGATCGAATCGACGCGCAGCGCGCTGTTCCGTTCCGATGATGGCGGGAAAACCTGGGAAGAGCGGGACCGCAGTAATTGGATGGTGTGGCGCCCGTTCTATTTTGCGAATTTGATCGTGGATCCGAAGAACGAGAACAAAGTGTACAAGCCGGATCTCACTTTGATCATGAGCGATGACGGCGGCAAAAGTTTCAGCGGGATTGGCTGGAACGCGCATGGTGATTTCCACGACGTGTGGGTGAATCCAGAAAATACGAACCATTTGATCGCGGGCGATGACGGCGGCGTGTGGTACTCCTACGATGGCGGGAACACGTGGTGGAAGGGCAACAACCTGCCGGTTTCGCAGTTCTACCACGTGAGCGTTGATGACGCCGATCCATATCACGTTTACGGCGGATTGCAGGACAACAGCGTGTGGATGGGCGATTCGCAGTATCCCGGAGGAATCACGAACGGCAGGTGGGAAAACCTTTTTGGTGGAGACGGCTTTTGGGTGTTTCCGGATCCTGCGGATGCCAATTACGTGTACGCCGAGTCGCAAGGCGGCTACATCGGACGCGTGAATAGGAAAACACTGGAGGGACGGGCGATCAAACCGCAACCAAATTACGGGGAAGGGAAGTTGCGATTCAACTGGAACACGCCGATTCACATGAGTCCGAACGAGAAGGGCACGATTTATATTGGCGCGCAGTTCTTGTTCCGGTCGCGGGATCACGGGCAAACGTGGGAGAGAATTTCGCCGGATCTGACGACGAACGATCCGGAAAAGCAAAAGCAAGAGGAGTCCGGAGGCGTGACGGTGGACAATTCGGACGCCGAGACGCACACGACCATCTATTCGATTAGCGAATCGCCGCGCGACGGGCAAACGATCTGGGTGGGAACGGACGATGGAAATCTGCAACTGACGCGAGACGGCGCGAAAACTTGGTCAAACGTCGTCGGCAATGTGCCGAACCTGCCGAAGAATTCTTGGGTCTCGTGGGTGGAAGCGGGTTTGTACGACGCGGGGACTGCATACGCGGCGTTTGACCTTCACACGTACGGTGACATAGATCCACACGTCTATAAGACAACGGATTATGGGAAGACTTGGGCGCCGATTGTCACAACCGATAGCGGCGTTCGTGGCTACGCCCATGTCATTAAAGAAGATCCAGTAGCACAAAATATTCTGTATCTGGGCACGGAGTTCGGGCTTTGGATTTCGCTGGATAGCGGCAAGCATTGGGCGCGATACAAAGGACACGAATTCCCAAGCGTTGCGGTTCGGGACATTGTGGTTCACCCGCGCGAGGCAGACCTTGTGCTGGCGACGCATGGCCGCGGAATCTGGATCATTGACGACATCACGCCCCTGCGAAAACTGACACCTGAGGTGATGAGCCAAGAAGCAGTGTTTATTTCGGGCAAGGCCGCGCAGCAGCGGTTGGTGGCGAATGGCGGCTGGACTGAGGGGAGCGCGGCTTTCGCGGGGCCGAATCCGCCGGATGCGGCGCTCATTACGTACTATCAGAAGAAACGCCACATTTTTGGAAAGATGAAAATCGAAATCTTTGATGCGCAGGGAAAATTGGTGGACACGCTTCCTCCAAACAGCCGTCGCGGCATTAGCCGGGTGGAATGGTCGATGCGGCTGAAAGCGCCGCGAGTTCCGCCTGCCGCCACGGCCGCATTCGAAGCGGCGCAAGGACCGCGCGTGTTGCCGGGAACTTATACGGTGAAAATGACGCGGGGAGATCAGACGTATACGACGCAGCTTTTCGTGACGCTGGATCCGCGCGCGAAATACAATCCGGAAGACCGCAAGCAGGAATTCGACGCCGCAATGCGTGTCTACAATCTGCTCAGAGAGATGAGTTTTGACGTAGAACGCATCAACGGCACGCGTGACGCGCTGGCGGAGCGGAGCGGCAGAGTGAAGGGAGACGCGGCGCTGGCGAAGCGCTTACAGGATCTTTCGCAAAAAGTCGACGAACTGCGCAAGAAAATCGTGGCGACGAAAGAAGGCGGTGCGGTCACCGGCGAAGAGCGCATCCGTGAAAAAACCACGGGGTTGTACGGCGACTTGCTGAACTACGAAGGGCGGCCAACGGACTACCAAGTGGGGCGGATTGATTCGCTGAAGAAGGAACTGGGAGACGTTGTGACAGAGTTCGAAGGCTTGATCACGAAGGAATTGCCGGGAGTGAATAAGTCGCTGACGCAGAAGAAACTGGAAACCATCCAGCCGTTAAGCCGCAAGGATTGGGACGCGGCGAATGGGGAGTCGACCGGTGGAGCGTTAAGCGGCGGGTTATTGCGCGAGCGCGACTAGGTTGTTCGGCAGCGATGCCAATACGCTGCTGAGCCGGTGCGCAAGCCGGTGGCCAAGCGATGCCGAATCCGGGTGGTTGTGAGGGCGTTGTATCCGCCGTCGCTTATTCACCACGAGGGTAAACCTTTCAGCATGCAACGACCTTTTTCGCTTGCTAAGAAAGTCAGTTTTGGTACTTTAAAGCTACCTCGGTAAACCCCTTCAGGAACTCAGGACGGAAAACTATCGTCCCTGAGCAGCGCCCCTAACTTGCAATGGATATCACCCAAAGCCAACAGGTCAGAGAATCGGTCATCGAATATTGGGGGAGGTTTGCCTCCAAGGATATGGAAGAGAGATTTCGTGGTGAGCACCTGGTCGAAGACTCAAAAACTGTGAAGTTTCTGGCATTGATGTATGCCGTGACGGTCGTAGTGTCTCTCTTCATGGACTGGGGGCTCAAGGGTGTTACACCGACATTCCTAATCCTGCTTGTCCCTCGCTCGGTGAAGGTGCTGTCCACCGCCGCTCTAGTCCTGCGGTTGCGTTACGCCATTACACCATCTCTGTTTGACCATTGGCTTCTAGGCTGGTTCAGCGTCAACCTTGTGATGGAGTTGTGGGTCCATTCCACACGCCCCGCTTTCGAGGCAGCTCTAACAAGTTTGCTTTTTGTTTGGGCTCTGACTTTGCTCTTTCCCTTGAAATTCTCGCATCAGGCTTGGACTGCAACCGTCACCACGCTTGCTTTCACGAGTCTGATCATCAGCCAGAAGCCGAGGCTTGCTTTGCTGGCGCCCATTTTGCTCGCGTTGATGTTGGCGCTGGCGATTGGCTTGGTTTGTTCGAGACGATCCCATCGGACTCGCCGAGAATCGTTTGCTGCTCATCTCGTAGAACGCGAAACGGGAGTCCTTCTGGAGTTGGCTCTGGCTCAAATTAAGACGCTTGAGGCGATTCTGTCGATTTGTGCTGCTTGCAAGAAAATCCGCGAGAAAGATGGCGCTTGGGTTGAGCTGGACGTGTACGTCAGCGAGCATACCGATACGCGCTTTTCCCACGGAATGTGCCCTGACTGCATGGCGAGGCTCTACCCGGACTATTCACCCCAAAAGGTGAAGTCGTAGACGAAAATCAGGTTTTTCTGCCGCCTCGGTTCCAGCCGATAGGTGCACCTCGCCTTACTCCCCCCAGGAACGGCTCAGTCGTGCGCTGCATCTTTTTTCACCTTGCTGGACGGTTAGGGCCCCGCAGCGGCAACCGACCGTGTTACCGGTTTCGACAGCGCCTCGCGGAGCTTTTTCGCCAGCGTCTCGCGACTGAAAGGCTTCTGAAGAAATACGGCTCCAGAGGAGGAGATTCGGTTTCCGACGACGGTGTCGGTGTAGCCGGAGACGAACAATACCTTAAGATCCGGGTAATCGCTAGTGAGCCGATCTGCAAGCTGCTGACCATCTACAAATCCGCAGTCCGGGCCAGCGCTCCGGGAAGTTAGAGAGGATACCTGAGTAGAGAAAGTCCCCACGTGTAAAACCGACACGTAGGGCACCCGGCCACCCGTCCGGCTTAGTAAACGATTAGAACGTAGCCTGGTCCTCCATTGGAACCCTGATTTACGTTGGGACTCGGTGCTCCGCCTTGGGCGCCGGAAGAAGGTAACGAAATCGACCCTGCAGGCGGCAGTGACACACCTGAAGTACCACCGTTACCCGATCGACCGATTTCTCCCGTGCCGGAGCCGCCCAAGCCGCCGCCACCCATTGGACCTGCGAAGCCGTTGATGCAGAAACTAAAATTGCCGAGAGGATTAACGATGATTGTACCTATAGGAGGTAACCCGTTTGACCCTGCGCCGCCGCCACCGGCGGACACAAGAACATTGTTTGAGCTGTCTGTAATTTGGGAATCTCCACCGGCAGTGGGGCTGCCCGAGTTGATTGATCCTCCAAATCCCGTGGCGCCGACGATGATATTGTAGGTGGCTAACGGAGTGACGGTTACAACTGCGCGCGCGTAGCCGCCTGACCCACCTCCGCCGCCCAGCCCGCCGGAGCAGGATTCAGTGCCATATGTAACGATGCCGCCACCAGTTGAACCCCCTCCACCTCCTGCTCCCCATAATTCCGCCAAAATGCTTGTGATCCCGGCAGGAACCGTGAACGTTCCGGTCTGCGTAAACTCCTGGATACCGTTAAACGCGGTGCCCTGAGGCCCTTGCGGACCTATTGGCCCGATAGGTCCCTGCAACCCCTGCGCGCCGGCGGCCCCGGTCGCACCAGTGGCTCCCGTTGCGCCGGTCAAGCCGATGGCGCCTTGTTGCCCCTGCGGACCCTGTGCGCCTTGCGCGGCCACCAATTGCCAACTGGTGTTTGTGCTGGAAGGCTCCGAAGAGTTGGCCGGGATGGACTGCAACACCAGCCAAGAAGAGCCCGATGCGGTATCGAAGACCACATCGTTAACATTGTAGGAGTTGGTGGCGTTCCAAACGCCGCGATTGACCGTTCCCCCAGCTAGTAGTTGCCAGTTTGTATTTGTGGGCGATGGCTCCGAACCCATGTTGGCCGCGGTGGCCAGCCAGTACGATGCAGAATCAAACACCGCATCACTCGGGTTGTATGGCGTTGCAGCGCTCCATGCTCCACGATTGTTGATCCCCACAGGGCCTTGCGCTCCGGTCGCACCATTGACGCCGTTAACTCCTGGCAGTCCTTGTAGGCCCATCACGCCTTGGATTCCTTGAAGCCCTTGTTGCCCGGTTTGGCCTTGTGTCCCCTGCGGACCCTGCGCCGCCAGCAACTGCCAGCTCGCATTCGTGCTCGAAGGTTCAGAGTTGGCCGGGATGGCCTGCAACGCCAGCCAAGAGGAGCCCGATGCGGTGTCGAAGACCACGTCGTTGACGTTGTAGGAGTTGGTGGCGTTCCAAACGCCGTGATTTACGATTCCGCCGGCTAGCAGTTGCCAGCTTGTATTTGTGGACGACGGCTCCGAACCCATGTTGGCCGCGGTGGCCAGCCAGTAGGACGCAGAATCGAACACCGCATCATTTGGATTGTAACTGTTGGCCCCACTCCACGCACCGCGGTTGTTGATGCCAACGGGCCCTTGCGGACCGGTTGCACCGTTGACGCCGTTAATCCCTGGCAAGCCTTGCGGACCCTGCGCTCCAGCGGCGCCCGCCGCGCCTGCTGGTCCGGCTGGTCCGATTCCCCCCGGAGGGCCTTGAGGACCCTGCGTGCCCTGCGGGCCTTGGGGAATCTGAAATTTCAGCAGAGCAGCGCTTGAGTTTCCTGCGTTGGTGACCATTGCCGGCGTAGTGGAAGACACGGTCGTCGTCGTCCCGACGGTAATCGTGGCTGAGGCACCGGCAGATCCATTTGTCCCGGCGGTGCCCTGTGGTCCTTGCGGACCCTGAGGTCCTTGAGCTCCTTGCGGGCCGCTATTGGCCAGCACAATTTCCAAGCGCGGCGCTTCACTGGTGACGATGTTCTTTCTGGTGTCGAAAACCACGTAGGTGGTGCTCGTGTCAGCGACGAGTGCGATGCCGTCGTTCGTCAAGGCGCCATTTAGCCAGTCCTGCACCAGAGCTGTCGCATCCCAAACCAAAAAGGATTCCGCTTTGCCTACAGCAATGGGCGCGTTGTTAAGGGGCGCCCCAGCCAATGCCGGCGGAGAAGACGCGCTCAGGGTCGATTCCGTCCATGAACTGGTGACAGGATAAATATCGATCGCGCCGCTCGGAGTGGTTGCAGGGCTGAGGAACAGCTTCAGCGTGGCTTTGGCCACATTTGCGGCTGTGGTCCCGGGCGGCAGCGAAGAGGTGAGTTGAAACTTGAGGTAAGACTTCGTGAGTCCCACGCTTACCGGCGGAGTCCCAGCCACCCCGCTGGAACCCGCGACGATGAGGACCAGCCCATTACCACTCAGATTGAGCTGCTGCGTCGTCGCGTTGCTGGAGATAAAGCCTTCATCGGTCACGGTGCCCGACTGCGCCGCCGTTCTGCCCGGCAGCAGCAAGAGCATCGCTGCA
>Ga0187778_10000010_pt1 | contig 101173 bp, 94 predicted proteins | sample 1015_Q2_SP5_20_M_FD_132418 | JGI IMG/M metagenome (GOLD analysis project Ga0187778, IMG submission 132418) | Tropical peat soil microbial communities from peatlands in Department of Meta, Colombia - 1015_Q2_SP5_20_MG | ecosystem: Environmental > Terrestrial > Soil > Wetlands > Peat | place...
CCGGGAATCTCCATTCCTTGCGGCAATTCGCGCGAAGGGCTGCCCATCGGGATGCAGATCATGGCCCGGCATTTCGACGAGTCGACGCTCTTCCGCCTGGGACACGCCTACGAGCAGGCGCGCCCTGCCGCCTAAGAATCCACCACGGAGGCAGGGAGGCACCGAAGAAGTCCTGCGGTCTCCGTGCCTCTGTGTCTCCGTGGTGGAAGTGGGCGGCGCTACGCTGGCTTGTAGTAGCTCTCTCCGGAGCAGGCGCGGCACAAGATTTGCCCGCGGCGCCGCACCTCGCGCTTAAAGTTGATGCCCTCGCCGCATTTCTCGCAGACCACGCGCTCGCCCTTGTAGCCGGGGAACTCTTCGGGCGGCAGCTCGACCTTCACCCATTGCAGATCGAACAGGTCGTCATTGCGCATCTCGCGGTAGGCCGACATCTGCTGCTGGTTCTTGCTGGCGATCTCGGGATGCATGGAACGGGCAAGCTCTTTGGAGGATTCTTTCGCCGCAATGCGGACCGCCTTTCCGCTGACGACGTCCACGAACGTGGCCGCCACCTTGCCCCAGTCACGGAACTTGAGCGCGCGTTTGCCCAGGCGGCATCCTGTGACTACGGCGACGGCGTCGGTGGCACAGCGATCGATCTCCACAAAGGTCACCAGGCGCTTGCGGTCCTTGCCTTGCGGGTCCTCGATGCCGAGCTGCGCCAGACCGAACATGGCCATGCGCACTCCTAAAACCTGCCCGGCACAGAGGTGGCCGTGGGCGCGCTCGGCATCTTGCAGATATTCATCGAGCGACTTCATTCTTCTGGCCCCTGCTCCGAAGAGACTTCCGCGTTCTGGCGATGAATGGCGAACGTGGCCGGCTCCCCATCCTTTGGGGCAATAGTCACGCGCACCGGCTGGCGCTGCCAGGTGGGCGCGTCGCACTCCGAATCCGGCATGTCACCGCCGTGGGCACGTCTCAGCTCCTTGCGCACCAGCGGCTTCTTCACTCCGACCTGCGCCACCACGGCGTACACTTTCTCCGCGTCGGCGCTGATTCCGCAGTAGGCTACGTAGTCGCGATACCAGCTCGCCGTCGAATAAAACGGATCGAAATCCGGCAGGTGCAGTTCGGTGACGCGACCGGTGGGACGATCTACCAGCAACCATCCAGCGCGCTGCCACTTCCATTTCGGTGTCTGCTTAGCATCGGAGGGCAGCCGGTCGTTGACACGGTAGACCTTGCGCACGACGAAAGCACGATCGGTGATGTCGCGCGGTTGGCCGGTGGTGAACTCCTTCAGCTTGCCGTCCACAAATAGCGGCCGCACTCTTAGCTTAAGCGCACTCTCTTCCTGGGCGCCCACGAACCATTGCACCTGCGTGGGAGCGCCGAAATGGATGACGTGGTCCTTGGAAGCCGCCGCCAGCGCGGCGACGGCGAAGGCCGGCCACACCAGAACGAGAAGCCGACTACCGCGCATCCAGCAAGCCTAACGGTTCGAGGCCGAGGGTGCAAATGGGCCAGGCGGTTACTCGGAATGTGTCACGTGCTGGCGGTTTTCCCAGGCGGCGCACTTTTGGCTTAGAATACGGATCGGGCCACATCATGCATTCCTTGGGCAAGGCTGTACCTTCACCGGCTCCAATCCTGGAAGTCGCAGGGCGGCGCCGAGCGCAACGCATCCTCCTCGTGGACGACAATCCCGACAACATTCTGCTCACTCGCGAGTTGCTCTCCTCCCGCGGTTACGAGGTGGCCAGCGTCGGGAGCGCCGAGGAAGCACAGCAAGCAATCCAGAAGCAGCAGCCGGACTTGATCTTGCTGGACGTGATCCTGCCCGGCAAATCAGGATACGAGCTGTGCCGCGAGCTGAAGGAGGACCCCTTCACGCGACTCGTGCCAGTAGTGATGATCACCGGCTTGAGTGATCGCGAGGACCGGATCCGCGGCATTGAGGCCGGCGCCGATGATTTCCTTAATAAGCCGATTTTTCCGGAGGAGCTGTTTGCGCGCGTGCACTCGCTGCTGAAGCTGAAGGAGTTCACCGACGAGCTGGAGAGCGTCGAGGTGGTGCTGTTCACGCTGGCGCTAGGAGTGGAGGCGCGCGATCCCTACACCGAGGGCCATTGCGACCGGCTGTCGCGCTACGCCAGCGATCTAGGCCGTCACCTTAAGCTGGACCATGACGCGGTCACCGCGCTCAAACGCGGCGGCGTGCTGCACGACCTGGGCAAGATCAGCATCCCCGACGAGATCCTTAAGAAAGGGGCGGACCTCACCCCCGAGGAATGGGAGATCATGAAGCAGCACCCGATGATTGGTGAAAACATCTGCAAGCCGCTGAAGTCGCTGCGTCGGGTGCTGCCCATCATCCGCAGCCACCATGAGCACTGGAACGGCAGCGGGTATCCCGATGGCCTGCGCGGGCATGACATTCCGCTGCTGGCGCGCGTCCTGCAGGTGGTGGACGTGTACGACGCCCTGCGCACCGCGCGCCCGTACAAGCCGGCGCTGGACCATGATGAATCCCGGAGCACCATGGAGCGAGAGGCCCGAAGCGGGCTATGGGACCCGGAGCTGGTCCGCGAGTTCTTCAACATGCTCGACCAGCAGCGGCGCGCGGCCTGAGATTATCGCGTTCCAGCGGGACGTGGAGCTGTTTACGTACAGCATCGTTATTCCTGCTTACAACGAAGCCGAGCGCATCGGGGCCACCCTTGAGAAGGTGGTGGCCTATGTTGCAAGGATGCGCTGGACTGCAGAAGTTATCGTAGTCAACGACGGCTCGCGCGATGCCACGCCCGAGATCGTGCGCCAGTGGGCACAGAAGAACCCCATCATCCGCCTGTTGGAGAACCCGGGGAATCGCGGCAAGGGATATAGCGTTCGCCACGGCATGATGGAGGCCACCGGCGATGTACTGCTGTTCACCGACGCCGACCTGTCTTCTCCCATTTATGAAGCAGAGAAGCTTATCGCCGCCCTGGGGAGGGGCGCGGACATCGCCATCGGCTCACGCTGGCTTCAGGCGGACCTGCAGACCGAACGCCAGCCTCTGTATCGCCAGTTCTTCGGGCGCATTTACAACCTGTTGCTGGCCATCATTCTCGGCCTGCACTTCAAGGACACCCAGTGCGGCCTCAAGGCCTTCACCCCACGGGCCGCGCGCGCTATCTTCCCGAGGCTGCGCATTGATCGCTGGGGGTTCGATCCTGAGATCCTGTTCCTGGCCGTCAAGGCCAGAATGAAGGTCGCCGAAGTCCCGGTGGAGTGGGCGCACGACAATCGATCCAAAATCAATCCCATTACCGACGGCTTTCGGATGTTCACCGAGATGCTGCGTATCCGGCGTTACGACCTGGCAGGAAAGTACAAGGAACCAGCAACTAGCGCGGCCCAAACCAGGTAAGAGCCACCCCTCGGTTCCAGGCCGACAAACGCACATCGAAGATCGACGAGTTCACGATGCTACCGCGCGCGGAAGCCCGGGCGGATCCAGAGGGACCGTCTCTGCTTTCCCACCGTTCATGATCAGCGTCATGGAGATGGAGCAGAACCCGCAAAGCCAGAAGTGCTCGACCTTGCGTATCGGCCTTTTGTCGGCCGCCCCAAACTCCTGGCCAAGAGCCTGCTGTTCGGTATCGTATTCCATGCGAAAGAGCTTGCCGTCACGCAGGTAAAGAAATGGAACCGAGCAGGCGGGGTTGGCACACTTCGCTACCATGAGGCGAACCGGAGTTGGAGTCCGATTCCAGCTTAGCCTTGTTCGATGCGGAGCGGTCTTCGGAAGTTACTGTGGAAAATTTTGCGGCTTGGTGGAAATCGGGAATTGCCGTTTTGGCATGCATTGACAACCTTTGGGCTCGACCACGTGGCACAAGCGGGTCGCGCCAGCGCCACGAGACTGCCCTCGAGCGGCCCGGAGCCACACTTTTGGTCGCGCCGCGGCGCATTCTAGCCTATGATACGTGCCTGCTGCCGGGAGCCGATTCGGCCCCCTCGCCTTGGTGTTGGATGGAACTGCGATTGGAGGTAGTCAGGCGGGCCGACGTTGCCATTGTCCGCTGCCGGGGACGTATCGTCTTCGGGCAGGAAGTGGACGAATTGCGCCTGACCGTGCTCTCCCTCCTGAAAGAGTTCAATCGCGTGGTGCTGCAGCTCGCCGGCATCGAGCAGATCGACAGCGAGGGGCTGGCAGCCCTGGTGGGGCTGTTCATCTCCGCGCGTAACCGTGGCGGCGAACTGAAGCTGGCGGATCTGTCAACCAAGTCAAGGGAACTGCTGCGGGTCACGCGGCTGGACGAAATCTTCGGGAGTCACAAGTCGGAATCGGAGGCAGTCGCAGCCTTCCGTCCAGCCAAAGCGGTTTCGGCCCGTAACACGGCTGCCCCGGACGAAGACACCCGGTATTGATCACCTCCCACGAACACGCCGCCAGCACTAGCGGTCGCCTTGCAGCAGCGCGTTGATCTCCTTCTCCAACTTGGGGAAGTCCGTAGCGCCAACCAGCCGGGAGCGGATCCGCCCATCGCGGCCGATCAGGAATGTGGTCGGCAGGCCGAGCACGCCGCCGAAGTTTTCCGCGATCTTTTGGTTGCCCATCACCATCGGGTAGTTCACTCTGTAATCCCGGCAGAAGTCGCGCAAGGCTCCCTCCGGATCGTCCATCGAAATGCCCACGGCCTGGAAGCCGCGGGCGCGATATTTTTGCTGCAACGCGACGAACTGCGGGATCTCTTCGCGGCAGGGAGTGCACCAGGCCGCCCAGAAGTTCACTAACACGACCTCACCCCGTAGGCTTGCCAGGTCGAAGGTCTCGCTGTTGAGGTCGGTGAGCGTGATGGCAGGCGCCGGCAGCTCGATCGACTGATTGCGTACGGCCCGGGTGTGGGTCGAGAGGTAGAGGGCGGCCGCTAATCCGGCCACCGCGATCACGACCGCTACTCTCCTCACGGCTCGCCCTTGGCAGTCGGGTAGCCCTTCTCCACCCAGTCGGAGCCGAAGCTGGTCGCGATGTACAGTACCTTGAGCCGGGTGAACCCCATCTGCTTCAGCTCCTTGTATGCCGGACGGATATTGGGACAGTGCTCCCAGGGGCAGCATCCGCAATAGATCACAAGAAACGTGTTGCGGGGCAGGGAGGCGGCGCGGGCGCGCAGCTTGTCCAGCCCCTCCGACTTAGCAGCCGGGCCGATATACTCTGCGCCGGGAATATGTGCCTGAACATAAATCAGGCGCGGGCCAACGTTGAACACGATGGGCTTTTGGGGCGACTGCATTGCCCTGGCCAGTTCCGCAGGTCTGATCAGCTCCGGACTGCCGGGGAGCAACTCCGCAGTTTGAGCCCGGGCAGACATCACAGTCAGCAGCACCAAGGCAACCATCATAAGCAAGACGTCTTGCCGGCGGTCTACAAGCATTTATGACGTGAGCGGTGGGCTGGCACGATTCGACTGCGAGAGAGCTGGCCACCGTCCCTGAGTAGCTTAACATCGGGACCCCAATGGTGGGCCCGCCTGGATTCGAACCAGGGACCAAGGGATTATGAGTCCCCTGCTCTACCGCTGAGCTACGGGCCCAACTCATTGAATGTTAACACCTTCCCGAAATTGCGCTGCCTCAGTTTCGGTGCTTTTGTGCCGCATCTGTGCCAGATCCGCAGCCCGCTGCTTGGCACGCGCATCCAGCTTCTTGGCGGCTTCCTTCAGGTCGCTGCCGCTGACGATGTGGTATCGGTCGAAGACGGAACGAGTCTTATGCCCGGTGATTTCCATCGCCACTCTTTCAGGGATGCCGCTGCGGATCATGCCGCGCACCGCCGTCCTGCGTAGATCGTGGAAGAGCAAGCCCGCAACTCCAGCCGCCTTGCAGCAAGCCCTCCACGACTTCCTGAAGTCCAGCACGCGCCCGCCATCCCCACGTGTGAATATGTAGTCGTTGGGCTGCTTGCCGTGGCAGCACTGTTTGATCAACTCGTACAGCACGGCTGGCATCTGGACTTCCCTGCCATCGTCGTTCTTGGTTTCGCCGCGCTCCAGCCGGATGCTGCGCTCAACGAGCCTAATGCGTTCGACCTTGAGGTTGAGCACTTCTTCCGAACGCCAGCCAAACTGGTAGGCAACCTCGAAGATTGCCCGCATCCACAAGCCTACTTTGGCGGTCTGGTCGGCAAGCTTGTCGTAGCTCTCGTCGCTCAAGAAGCCCTTGCGGACGTTGGCACTCTCATCGAGACGCGGGATGTAAGGGATCACACGGACTTTTCCCTCCTTCCGCCCCAACTGCAGAGCGGCACTGATTACCGCCAACTCGCGGTTGACGGTCGCGTTTGCTGGCACCTTCTCGCCGCTGCCATCCTTGTCCTTGCCACTGGTGGTGGTGAGCCGCTTCGTCACGTAGGCGCGGAGCAGGTCGGTGCTCAACTCCACGACCTTGATACTCCCGAAGAACGGTTGGATGTGGTTCTCCCAACGGCGGCGGTCTTTCTCGACCGTATCATCGTCGCGCCGGTCTTCAAAGAGTGTGGAGACGAGGTCGGCCAAGGTTACCGTGTCGGCTTCAATCGAGATGGTTCCCGCTTTCGCCTCTGCGCGTCGCTGGTCCAGGTAGTTCTTGGCGGCGCGTTCGCCGTCCCGCTTGTTCGGGTTCTTGCATTCAATCCCGGTGGGAACCCGCTGCCGCCGACCGCGCACGGTGTAATCGGCCCACCACACGTGGTTGCGTACATATACGCTGCCGTCACCTTTCATTGTTTGCCTCCGCGTTTCTTGCGCCTGGGCTTGTCCCAGTACGGTGATCTGCATTCAGGGTTGGCACAGCGGGACGGACGCCCTGGTTTCCGTGGATACCATTGGAATCCGCACCGCAGGCAGGTTTGCTGTTTGATTTGTTCTGCCGTCATGCCACTAATGGTATCCATTGATGGATAGCACGTCAAGCACTATTTTGAGCCGATACGGTGCCGGTCGATGAAGGCGTCCAAGTCGCGGACATCGAATCTCCAGGCGCTGGTGTTGTCACCAACGCTGATGAACGCCAACTCGCCCGCCGCGACTAACCTCCGCAACAGCCACGGCGACAGGGATAAATATCTGGCGGCCTGCTTGGTGCGCAGTAGGCGCTGTGGTAGTGCTAGCGCGGGCGAGTTGGGGCTGTTTCTCATCTACCTACGGTTCACTGAGCACAGTCATGGCTTCCCGGAATGCGTCGTCATAGGCTTCCTTGAGCTGCTGCCGGAAAAATCTGGTCATTCACCTCGTTGTATACGTCGGCGCATGACTGTGAGCCCGATGCCTCGGCACAGCCCGCAGCGATTTCCTCGCTGATCTCACTGGCCCGGTTCGTGGCAGTGTTGGCGGCGTACAGGTGGGCAACGTCCTCACTGGACAGCGTGCTGACTCCCGTACCCCAGATCGGCGAGTGCTCTCACTTCTTCCTTGGTCATGCTCGTAGCTCCTTTTTCACTTTGTTGGTGTGTTGTCACAGATGGGCCGGTTTCGCCAGGATCACCCGATAGCGGTAGGCGTGCCCGACGCTGCCTTGGCGCACCACGAAATTTCTCTTCTCCAGCTGGCGCAATTGCAGCAAAGCGTTCTGCTGAGACAGGTGGAGTTGGTTCGCAATCGTTTTGGTGGGGACGGGTTGGTACCGTTCCACAATGCCCACCACGCTGCCATCGAGATCGGACTCTTCCCATTCGGTGACACGCAGCACCAGCCAAATGAGACAGCGGATGGCAGCACTACTGCTGCGCACGTCCTGCAACTGGCGCAGCCACTGACTCAGGAAGCTGCACTGGCACGGCTTCGGCTGCTCGCGCTTTGGTCGCTTTGGAGTGCGGCCACTCATTTCAGCCCTGCCTGATCCTGCCTATGACGCACATGACGGACGTGACTCTGTTCCAAATCTCTGTACAAACCACTTCGTTTCTACAAAGGCTCTGGAACTCCCCCGTTTGCGTCATGTCCGTCATTGCCCCATGCTTCCACTCACCGTCCCACCAGAACCGCATGCTTGGTCCCGTCCTTGACCTTCAGCCCATCGAAGACCACGCCCACCATGGTCTTTCTCTTCTTGAAGGGGCGCCCGTCCGGGCTCCGGCGTCGCTCCAGATCTGCAAAGAAGGCTTTCATGGTCGGAGGCTTTTCCTCGGCTGTCTTGGCCCAGCGGCAGAGCGAGAGAAACAGGTCCTTCCCCGTCTCCGTGAACTCCCTGGAGAACTCGCAATAGTCGGCCATCCAGTTGCCGACAAGGTCTGAGGTCTGGCGATACTTTGCAGTCGCCTCATCTACGGCGCGGCAGCTACCGAGGCCGTCCGCGAGCCACTCGCGGCAACCGGCCAGCAACCAGTTCAAGATGCCGGGATATTCGCTGCGCAGGCGGTCCCGTAATCCCTTGTCGCGCTCTGCCTCCGTGAACTGGCGGTTGAAGGGAATCACGACGAGGCGCCGCCAGATTGCATCATCCGTGCCTTTGATTTCGGGTTGGTGGTTGCTGACCAAGATCACCTTGTACTCGGGCACGTAGGAGAACCACCGCCCGAACAAGTGTCGGCAAGCTACTTGTTCACCGCCGCTCAACAACTTAATTACGCTTTCATCGAGTGCCGCGCCGTGAGCCCCTTCCGCAGAGCGCACCAAACGTGCGCCACACAGAGCAGCCAGGTCATCGCGTGGAGCGCCAGGATACTTGTGTATCAGGAAGGTGGAGAACGGTGTGGTGCTGGCATGTCCGCCCATGACTTCGGCGATGGTTTCAACAACCGTGCTCTTGCCGTTGCTGCCGCCGCCGTAGAACAGGAAAATGCATTGTTCGCGGATGTCGCCGGTCATGCCGTAACCGAAGACCCGCTTCACAAACCCGGTAAGATCTCGATCATCCTCGAAGACTTCTCCTACCACCTTCTCCCACAGCGGGCATGTCGAATCGGGGTCATAGGGCACAGTGCTGGCGCGGGTGATCATGTCCTTGGGGTTCGGGTCCTGCAGTTTCCCGCTCTTCAGGTTCAGGGTGCCGTTGCCCACCGTGAATAAGAACGGATGGCGGTCGAAATCGCTGGTGTTCTTGGCCAAGCTGCGGATGCGCTGGGCAGCTCGCAGGGTGTTGGTGACACCGGCGTTCGATTCGGAACGGAGTGCAAAGTCGAACCGGCGCTTGGCGTCAGTCCGGTGGTTGATCTCCGCAGCAGCTCTCTTCTTGGCGAAGGCTACGTCCAGACCAGCGCGTTCAGCAGCCCCATTGCGGTCTAGCTCCCAGTAGAGGGCATCCCACTGCAGCCACAAGTTACGGTCGTGGTCGTAGCAGAATTCATTACCGTGCAGCATCTCGAATGCCTGTCCGTTGCCCGCGTGGCTGTCCTCCAGCTTCAGCAGCCTGTGCAACAGCGTGCGATCCGTGCTCATTTCTTGCCTCGCGGTGGCCGTTGCATACGAGCCAGGGCTCTGCGGTAAATCTGTTGATACTTCCGCGTGGTGCGCTCCATCTGCGCGATGGCGCGGCGGTGCGCAATCATCGTCGCCCGATCACTGATGGCTCCTGGCTCCGTCGTACGAACGTGGTTCGCTCCTGGCTGCACACGCTTCTGCTTGTCATTCATGCCATCCCAAACTTTCGTGGACGCACCCCGCCCCCCGAGGACAAAATGGTAGGAGCATGGTTGAACGCGCCCTGCCGGGCGCAGGGACGCCTGCGCTGTACTGCTGCTGATCGCCGCTCTACGGCGATCAGCGCCGCGATGCGTCCCCCGTTTCGATATTCTGAAGTTGACGGCTGGGACAGCGTGGGGCTACAAGTAGACATCACATCACCACCTAGTTCCTTTGGCGTGCCCCGTTGACGCGGGGCATTTTTCTTACTGCGCGAGCCGACGAATCGAAGTCACCAGAACCAGCCGCCTTCTGCCAATCCGACGTGTCCGCAGCCTCCGCGTGCGGATCAACATGTCCACGGTTCGCAGCGAGACGCTCAGAGCGGTAGCCGTGGCACGCCTGGACACGAACACCGGCTCAACTGTGGCAATCTTGGGCTGCTGTACCGCTGCCTCCGACATTTTTTCTGACCCTCCCAAACTGCATTGAAGCGCACGACGGCATTGTCTGTCTATCATGGTGTGATACAATCTTTTTCAAAGAAAGGTTGTACTACACCTGGGATGCCGATACCGATACCCGCCAACCTGCAGTTGGTGCTTGATGCGCTGAATGGCGGTTACGGCGCTGAGCGCATGCGATACGGCGCGACGGTAGTAAAGGGTAGAGAAATGTCAGCAGCAGGGCGGCCAGTGCGGGAAATCAACGCCCTGCATCTGCCTTTGGAAGCATTCATCAGACCCGCGAGGCTGTTGCAGGAGAAGCTCAGGAAACTGGTCGATCAGTGGCGTCGCACACCCAAGAGCCGGCGGGAGCGGGCTGCTTATCTAAAAGCTCATCCCGAGGTCGAGCGCCAGATCACCGACATGGTCAAGCGTTTTCCCGGCAAGAGGTTCAGCAAACGTGACATCATACAACTCTTCCTTGACCCCAGCAGTGTATCGTTCCCCGACAACCCAACGCTCACCGCAGAGTTCGAGGCTGTGCGCCTCTTCTGGATTGTGCTGGACAACAACACCATTCCGATTCGTAGGTGCGCCCTGCCCCGTTGCCAGCAATATTTCGCCGATGTTACCGGCCAGCGGAAGCGTCGGAAGCGCTGCTGCTGCCGAAAACACTCAGGGGCATTGGTGGTGGAGTGCCGTCGCCAGCGCGAGGGAAAGGAATCTCTGGCAAGAGCAACCAAAGCCATACGGGTATGGCAGCGCACCCACCCTTCACAGGACTGGACTCCGTGGGTCTCCCGCCGCACTGCTCTCAGCAGGAACTTCCTAACCAGGAAGGTCAACGAAGGCAAGCTGAAGACGCCGCGCTAATTGCTAAGGTGGAACGCTGTGGTCTATGAAGCGATAGCCGCGCATGTAGTAGCCATTGACAGCTTTCTTGCCGCGCCATTGCAGCTTATCGGTGTATTCATCAGCATATTGCATGTGCGAATAGTCGATAGCGCCTGGAACGGTCTTTGCACAAGTGCGCTGGTAGTACCTCGCATAAATGGTCGAGGCGAAAATGTCGGTGAGCTGGATGCCGACGGACAGTTCCGAGAATGTGAAAGTCGGGGCCTCAATGATGCGCTCGCACCGCTGGCCAACAGGATTCCCGAAGATGAAAGACAGGTGCGAGATTGCGACGTTCAAATCCAAATTTCGCATTCTGCTGTCAGCGATGATGATTCCCTGACAGTGGTAGGCGTCGGCACTAAACCGCCCATCCAAGCCACCCTTGGCTTCCTCTAAGAAATTGCTAAACCTCTCCACGGCATACTGCAGGCCCATGTTGTACATCGAGGTCCTAGCGGTCGGCTTTAGGGGATTCTTCTTAAAGATCACGGCGAATCCAGTCCCGCCATGATCAGCGCAAAGCTGGAGCGTCTGCCTGAGAAACGTGTGGCGGCGGCGGGATCTTCTGTTGCTGGGGCGAACTAGGTCGCTACCCTTGACCTCATACTGTTCCGGGCGATTCGTCCCAATTTCCTTCTTGAAAAACCGAACTTTTAGGTCCCGGTAGTCGCGGTCTAAGTCTCGCCACGCATCGGCGGGAAAAATGAGGGAGGCGAGAACAAAAATCGGCGTCTGCCCGACCACCAGCGGTTCTTCGTGGGGATCAGCTGACCCGGCTTCGTCAACGTAGATAAGAAACATGTGATAATTTTGAGTGCAAAAAACAAACGGCTCGCCATCGCTGGCGGGCCGCCGGGTCGCGCGTGGTGCTCAGGCTAGCTGAGCCATTGGCAGAACCGTTCGATTCCGCCCCAAGCGCACCACTATTGTGAGGATTTGATGCACTACTGTCAAGAAAAACCAAGCACTATTTTCCTTTTATTATCAAGTGGTTAGCGGTTTTTACATTACCTAGGTACATGCACTTTCGTGCTTACGCGCTAGACAGCGCCCTTTTTTGTGCTAGAATAATGCCCCTTCGAAGGGGCACTTCTAGTCTGAAATCAACTCCGATGCGATTGCAGACGATGACGCACATGACGGAAATTGGCCTCCATAAGTTCTAAGATTTTTCTCTCTCGCGTATATAGATCTGGAACAGCACCATTTGCGTCATGTGCGTCATGCACCCCGATTACAACACCTCATCCGCTGTCCGGCGCCCCGGTAAATTCCTAGCACCCTAGTCAGTTCCTGTCCGGCTTGTCACCCAACCCGCGACACTGTCACGCTTCCACTTGATATGAGACGCCGCCGCGCCTTCGCCAGCTTCTTGCCGCGCAGTAACTGCACCGTTTTTGCAAGTTCGATTTTTGCCGGACGGCAGGGCGCAGTGGATAGCCAGTCCAACGTGCCGCGCTAAGCCTCACGCAGTGAATGAGTTGGCAGGAGCTGTGACGAAATTGTGACTAACATCGTGACACCAGAAGTACCGGCAGAAGCCCTCGCAAAGCCAGTAAATATGCGGGTTCGCCGCACCAAGCGTGTGCGGAAAGTAAAAGTGAAGCTGCGCGATACCACTTCCATCGACGTGAGAACGTGTGCGGGACGCAACCTCGTTGCGTGGCGCAATTCACTGCTGAAAGCTCTGGGTGGCCGGGAGCACATATCCCCGCAACGGGAGGCACTCATCGAATCGGCAACGACCACCAGAGCGTTGCTGGTACACCTCGACAGATACCTTCTGGAGCGCCCACACCTGGCAGGCAGGAAGAGCTTGTTTACGGTGCTCGACCGGCGGCAGAACCTTGCGGATTCGTTGCTGCGCACACTCACCGCGTTGGGGCTGGAGCGCATCGAAGTTCCAGATCCGGGCTTCACTCCCACGGTCGTGAAGCCATACGGGTACGTCGAGGACAGGACCGCATGATCTCAATGTCGCCAATGACGCCAAACTTCGTCGAGGCCATGGACGACCCGAAATGGTTCGGGCGCACTTTCCGTCGCCGCGTCTTTGGCTCCGATACCTGGTCAGCCTGGCGTTCATGCGGCGCGGCAATCTTCGGCTTGGAGATGACACCTGAGCAGCGCGACATCTACACGAAATGTACTGGCCGCACGGACATCCCGACAGAACAAGCCAGCGAAGCCCACCTCATCATTGGTCGTCGCGGCGGCAAAACTGAGGACGCTGCTGCTGTTGCCGTGTACCTCGCGTGCGCCCGCGACTACAGCCAAGTCCTTGCGCCCGGCGAGACCGGGACCATTATGTTACTCGGCGCGGACCGAAAACAGTGCCAGACCATTCTGGGCTACATCAACGCACTACTCGATGCACCGGCTTTGAAGCCGCGTGTGAAGGAACGGCTCAAGGAAAGCATCACCCTGGACGGCAATATCGTGATCGAAGTGCACACCGCCAGTTACAGGTCAGTGCGCGGCTACACCGTGTTGGCGTGCGTGTGTGATGAGTTGGCGTTCTGGCGCACGGAGGATGGTTCCGCCAACCCCGACCGCGAGATCCTGAACGCACTCCGCCCCGCGATGAGCACCATCCCAGGCTCGCTCCTACTCTGCATCAGCAGTCCGTACAGTAGACGCGGTGTGCTGTTCGACACCTATCAAAGATATTACGCACGGGCAGGCGCACCCGTGCTCATCTGGCAAGCGTCAACGGCGGTCATGAATCCCACCGTGCCCGAAGCCGTCATTCAGCGCCGCTACGACGAAGACCCGGAGAGCGCACGGGCGGAGTATGGTGCCGAGTTCCGCAGTGACCTGAGCAACTTCATCTCGCTGGAGACGGTGGAGAGCTGCAGAATGCGCGGGCGCTACCAGCTTGCGCCGCTCACTGGACAAAACTATTTCGGCTTCTGCGACCCGTCTGGTGGCGCTTCCGATTCGTTCACCATGGCCATTGCGCATGCTGAGAATGGCCGCAGTGTGCTCGACCTGGTGGTGGAGAAGAAGCCGCCGTTCAGTCCCGAGAATGTAGTCCAAGAGTTTGCCGCGACCCTAAAGCTGTACCACGTCCACCAGATCATCGGCGACAGGTATGCCGGTATGTGGCCGGTTGAGCAGTTCGCAAAACGCGGCATCACCTATACGCCAAGCGAACTCACCCGCTCCGATTTGTATCTGGAGTTGTTGCCCTTGCTCACATCGAGCACAGTGGAGCTGCTGGACAACCCACGCCTGATTACACAGTTGGTGAGTCTGGAACGGCGCGTAGCTAGAAGTGGCAGGGACTCCATCGATCATGCGCCTGGTAGTCACGATGATCTGGCGAACGCCGCCGCCGGTGCACTGGTGCTGGCCTTGAGCAATGTGGCCGCCGATGGTTACGTCGAGTTCATGAAGCGCTACCAGGCCGACCCCAGCATCCTCGACAAGAAACCGGCCTGGCTGGAGCGGAAGGTTCTCGGCCCGCTGAAGAGCGCAGTGAAGGCGGTGCTGATGATTCCCAGCGATGATGGCACACCGCCGCCAACCACAACCACGACCACAACGGCATCGGCGGAGTCGTGGCCGAGTACCCGATGCCCGTACTGTGGCCTTTTCACTTTACCTGCGGTGCGCAATAACGGTCCCTGTTTCTGCAGCGCGTGCCGACGTGACGTGAATCTTTTTGCTCCGCCTGAGCCGTGCCCGCAGTGCAGCTCCCGCTGCGTGGTGTGGGTCGGCGGCCACTACCAGTGCAACTCGTGCGCAAACAGTTGGGGCGGTACGCCCGTCGAGGTTCCGCGATGGAATCGACACGTGGTTATTGAGCGCGGCTTCCAGCTTCACCGCCACTGAAAGTGTGAGGAGGATTTTTATATGAGCGGCACCAACGGGAACGCTAACGGAAACGGCCGCGCTACACACGCCGAACTGACCGCCACACTCGCAGCCGCGAACAAGGAGATGGCTGAGGTCGATGACCAACTCGCTGCCATCGAGCGCCGCCTGGTGGGAATCGATTTTGAGATTTCGACCGAGGTAATGCCCGCCAACCAGGCGGCCCTAGAACGGTTGAACGCCGCGCAAACTCCGCAACAGAAACAGGCCGCGCAGCGCAGCCTCGAAACCTACCGCCAGCGCTTGCAGGAGTTGACCCACGAACGAACCTCGCAGCAGCAAGTCGCGGCAGAACTCAGGACCCGACGCCAATCCCTATATGACCAGATCGGCGCTGTGCAACAGGAATTGGAGTTCTTGTCGAAGGAGGCAGAGCTGGAGCGCCTGGACGCCGATTTCCAGGCATTGCGGTTGCGCGTCTCGCAGGCACGGGACACTTTCCAAGAAGCTGAGCGACTTTGCCAGCAGGCCGAAAAGAGACGAGACCGATTCCGTCAGCAGTTCCAGGCGCACCGATGGGAGGCGACAAATCCCGGCAAGCGTGCCAGTGTCGTGTGGGGAAGTGGTGTGTAGCAATCGAGAAAGAGTTGTGAGTTTTGATCCCATCAAAGGAGGAACAGAAAACAATGAATGGTTGGCTACTGGCAGACATGAGTAAGTGTGGCTTGGAAGCCGATGAGAAGCCGGTGCGGGCGACCTTCCGGGAAGTATCGCTCGTCAAGGCGATGGACGATGCCGCCGCCGCGCAGCGCAACTTTTATGACCCGTTTGGCGACTCACTGCCGTCCAACGTCCAGCTAAGCGCTGCACAAACCTCAACCGCATTGGCGCGAGCGGCAAAGAAAATCGTAGAAACATACATCACCACGGGCGAACTGGATGCCATCGAACGCATGGACTCCAGCCTCACCTTGGCCAAGCGCCACCGCTCACCATCCGGCACGACCGACCGTTCCAGCGAGGAGCGGACGCACAGCCAGGTCTTACATTCCCACTTTATGAAGCTGGCCGAGCATCACACTGAAATGCATAAGCGCTTCTCTCGCCTCGCGGGCCACCACAGCGACCTCGCGGACGCCCACCGCGCTCGTCTGCGCAAGGCGGTAAAGGAAGACGAGCAGGCCTGGCACGAGGCGGCAGCGGCTGCTCACGAGAACCTGGCCGAAGAAATGGAAACGGTCGCAGACGCGCACCATGCCTTCAGCACGCACGCCAAAGAAATGGCGCGGCACCATGCTCGCCCTGGCAGTGGCGGCGGTGAAGAGGATTGATAGTTTGTGGGATGCCCCAAGGAGCCGAAGGCCTTGGTGCGGGCCCGGCGCGGCCCGAGGGAAACACTCGGAAATACGGGCGAGTGTGGCCGCGCCGGGGAAATCTTGATGTGACGTTGCTCGCGGTTTCATAGCACCGTGAGCGGCTCGCCAGCACGGCGTCTCCCCCTTGCTGGCTGCGAAGGTGCGTGGGTGGTGGCCTCTGGTGCTCGGAGGGCTGCTACCCACCGCGCCGATATGTTCTGTCGTGTACCGCGCATACGACGGGACCGGCGCGGGCAGAGCATGGCGCGGATGGCCGGTCACTCTGCCCCGCGCCGGTAAGAGTAAAGGAGAGGCCATGACCCAGGCGGATGCCACCGCTGCCACTGACGCCACGACCGTCGAGTACACCGACCAGACACTGTCCTGCCGCGATTGCCGCGCCGACTTCACCTGGACCACGAGCGAGCAGCGCCACTATGCGGAGCGCAACTTTCTCCCACCCCGGCGCTGTCCAGATTGCCGCAGGGCCGCACGGGAGAGAAAACGGCGGGATGAACATGAGGCCCACAACTCGGGAGGCATGGCGGTAACAGGGGAGAGCACCATTAAGGATTAGCTACTGCCTCCTGCTGTTCGGATCGGCGGTGCTGGGTTGACGACGAGACCGGCGCAAGCACAATACTTCCACCACGAACCACTCAGACAGGTTCGCCATATCATGGATGAAACCCTCAAGTCCATCCACGGCGTGGATACTTTTTCCCTTCCAGAGTGGCTTGGCGCTACGTAAGTTCTCGGGGAAGAAGGCGTGCGCGATACCGTTACGCAGGTTGTTGAGACGCTCGATGTCGGCCACCACGAATTTTGGGACACGCCGGACCGCTCGAAGCAGCTGGAATTTCTCCATCAGGCTGAGTTTTTCCAGCACATAGTAGTTAAAGTTCCGAAACTTCTTGGTGCGCCATAGCTGCATGGCATTCCTCTTCCGCCCGAAGAAGTAATCGCACAGTGCGCCATTCAGGTACTCGTCCATGAGCGTATATTGTGTGACTACTTCACCACGGACTACATGGTCCCGCATGCGTTGGATGTGCGGAGTCCGGGAGTCATAGTCGTAATCGAGAATATTCCGGTAGTCGAGCCGGAGCAGCTCCAACACCCTCTCCAAGTCGCGGACCAGCTTCTGTTGGTTGCGCGTTAGACGGTCTTTCGTCACGATCCTAAATTCCATCCGGGACCGGGACCGGACCTGTTCACCATCGGCGGTTGAATCTCCGCTCCATGCGGCCAGCCACGCAGACCGGGTTGCGAGTCACTGCGTTGCTGGATGGCATTGAACGTAGCGAAGGTGAACAAACAGACGAGCCCCACCAAGAACAGCAGCCTTGCCGCAAATCCACCCGACCGCCACATCCAGTAGTACCGGTCCTCTTTCTTCTTCAAGTCACGGGCGGATGAAGCATATGCCTCCGCCTTCTTCTTTAGTCGTGCCCGCTCCTGCTCATACTCGGCAGGTGGCAGATCGACTATCGGCACCTTCCCCACAGCATCGGCCTCCGCCGTCTTCTGGTTACTGAGCGCGTCCTGGTACTCGCGCATCCGGGCGTGGTAACGATAATGCGAGTACAAGAATGAGTAGAACAGTCCCAGCGCCATAGTCACAAGCAGGCATGCCCAACTCGCAATGAGGATCGCCACATGGGCAACCGGCGCTCCGGTGCTCTTCAGGTAGCCGAGGTACGTGACGCTGAGTGCTATCGTGCCACCTGAGAAGAGCGCAAGATTGGTGTAGAAGGTCTCATAAGATTTTTGAAGTTGTACGTCCTCTTGGACGAGAACATCCTTGACCGAGTGCGCAAATTTCTGGGCTGACTGCAGGTCGTGGTGAGCAATCAAATTTTCCAGCGGATTATCCATGGGCAATTCTACGCCGTACCGGGCCTGGGTAGGATGCGCCCCATCACCCCTCTGGTAGCCAGCAACGCATACCCGGTGGGCATTGCTGACAACTCTTCCCAAAACGTCGTGGCAATGGCAAAGCAGCCGTCGCGCACCACACGCACGGTGACTTTGACGAGGGCTAGATATACTGTCTGGCATGCTTCTGGTCATCTTCGGCGCAGGCGCTTCTTACGACTCCGCCCCAACATATCCTCCCGGCACCATGGTCCCGGGGGGTGACACGTTCAATAACTTCCACCGCCCTCCCCGCGCAAATGAACTGTTTGAAAATAGGCCGGTCTTTGCGGAAGCGATTACACTTCTCCCGGAAGTCCAGCCGATTGTTCCACGACTAAGACTTCTCAAGGACGGAGTCCCTCGAAGCCGCGCTGCAGGATCTGCAAGCACAAGCCCAGGACTATCCCCCCCGCCACCAACAATTGGCGGCGGTCCGCTACTACCTGCAGTACGTCCTGTGGCAATGCGGCGCAGCATGGAGAAATGTCGCAAAGGGCGTTACGAACTACGGCACCCTGCTCGATGAGATCCAGCGATTAAACAAGAAGAACGAACCAGTTTGTCTCGTAACTTTCAACTACGACACACTACTCGACGACGCCCTCAGCAATCTCGGTCTGCCGATCCAAGCCCTCTCGGACTACACGAAGAAGCACCCGTTCTACAGAGTCTTCAAGGTACACGGATCGGTAAACTGGGCACGCATAGTCGAGAACAAAATCCAGAGCCAGAACCCTACTCACGCTTGGTCTGTAACCCATGAGTGGATCCAACGAGCCGCAGAACTGCGCATTACTGACAACTACATCCTGAGCCCGACGTATCCCACCGCCGTCATCGGGGGACGGCCCGCATTTCCGGCAATCGCAATCCCGGTCGAGAGGGAAAAGAACTTTGAATGCCCGCCGACCATGATCGAAGAGCTGAAGGAACTGCTGCCCCGGACCTCAAAAGTCCTTGTCATAGGCTGGCGTGCAACCGAGCAGCACTTCCTCGACCTCCTGAAAACGCACTTAAGGCGAGGCGTTCACTTACACGTCGTAGCGCGAGATCTAATAGACGCCGAGGATGCCAGGGTCAGAATTTGCCGAGCCCTCACAAACAACCCCCCGGCCCACAGTTCAGTGAGCGATGAAGGGTTCACCAGCTTCATCCTCTCGCGCAAAGCTGAAGAATTCTTGGAGATGTGACGCAAAGCCCGAAGAGCGACCCGCACTTGTAGCTGACAGGGCCTTCACAGGAGCCATTTTCGAGTGTGACTTATCTGTGACACATCGACCTCAAAACCCCTAACAATTCCGCACAATCCGCTCACCGGCAAAAATGGTAAGCCCCGGAAACCCGCATATTTACAGGCTTTCCGGGGCTTGGCTCCGACGTTTATGAGTCCCCTGCTCTACCGCTGAGCTACGGGCCCTTCCTGAGTAGCTTAACACCGGCTGGTGGAAATCACTCGTTTCCCGCCAACGTTGGCCTCGAACTTGCTCTATGACCCGGGCGGGCTTTCGATCACATAACGAAGGCGGCGCAAGCCGGACAGCAAACTACGGACATTCAATCCTTTTGCAAGGACTTAGGTGAATTTCGAGAAAGGCCGGAAGGGAGCACTGGTGCCAGTTACTAATTCCTATCTAACCTTTGACATTAACGCGCTAATCCTCTGCGACGACAGCCACTTTCTGAGAACCCTGGAGAGCGTGTTCGCACGACTTGGAGTGAGAAGCGAACGAAGTCCTGACTACGCCGCCGCCTTGACCGCTCTCGAACAGCAGAGGATCGACACGGTGGTAGTGGACTGGCGGGAAATCATCAACTTGGGTGAATTCCTGGAGACTTTGCGCCAGTCGAAAATGAATAAGCAGTGCCTGCTGATCGGCATCGCCAGCGATCTGTTGGACCTGCGGCAGGCCTTCAGCACCGGCGTGCAATTCCTGATTCACAAGCCCGCGTCCGTGGTCCAGATCGCACGCTGCCTGCAGGCGGCCCATTCCGCGGTCATCGTAAAAAGGCGAAAACAGCATCGGGAGCCGGTCAGGATTGCTGCCACCATCCACACCCGAGGCACTCCGCTCTTGGGAGCAATGGTGGTCAATCTGGGCAGCGAGGGCGCCGGGCTGAAGCTCAACACCACCGGGTGCAGAATGAGTGCCCGCTTGAGCGCGGGCAATGAGATTGACCTGACTTTCATTTCGCCTGGAAGCGGTAGACCGATAGACGCCACTGGGGTAGTAGTTTGGGTGAACCCCAATGGCGACGCGGGAGTGCAGTTCGACTACGTTCCCGCGGGCGAGAAGTCAAGACTGGAGCAATGGTTGGGCGAGCGCTTTGACCGCGCCGTGCTGCTGTTGCGGGAGCGTCTGCAAGCCGGATGCGCATAACCCATCCTGGTCCCACCTCGTGACGCCCGCCGATGACCTTCAGGCACGTTGTCCTGGCGGTGGGATTCATCCACCATTAACACGTCGCATTGCTGAGTCTTGTCATCTATTGGATTAACGGCAGGGCGCGAGACCTGCCGTGAAATGTCTTGACCGGCTGGGGTTGGAGGAGATGAGAGACGTCTGGATCGCCGCCGCGGCCATGACCCGCTTTGGCCGCCGGTCAGAAAAACTGGAAGACCTGATGGCCGACGCCGCGTTGGAGGCGCTACGCGAGGCCGATTGCCAGCCCGACGCTCTGGTGGTGACGGCCATGGACCCGGAGGAATTCGTCGGCGAGGGCAACTTTGCCTCGCACATCGGCACTTACCTCGGGCTGTCGCATGTCCCGGCCATCCGCGTCGAGACCGCGACCTCTTCCGGCGCGGCGGCGCTGTATGCCGGGTTCGCGCAGATCGCTTCCGGATTCCACCAGCGCGTGCTGGTGGTGGGTGGCGAGAAGATGACGCATGTTTCCACCCCGCGCGTTTCCGAGATCATCAGCCGTGTTATTGATCCCCACGAGCGCTCCTACGGCGCCACCATGCCGGCGCTGGCTGCCATCGTGGCGCGGGCGGCGCTGGCCAAGGGGATCATCACGGAAACGGACATGGCGCGCGTCGCCGTCAAGAACCACGCCAACGCTGCCCGCAATTCCTATGCGCATTTCCAAAAGCCGGTAACCCTCGAAGGGGTGATGAGCAGCCGGATGATCGCGGACCCGCTCCGGCTGCAACACTGCTGCCCCATTTCCGACGGAGCGGCGGCGGTCTTGCTTACTTCCGACCCCACCGGGCTCAAGCTGGCAGGCATGGGCCAGGGCAGCGACTATCTGGCCGTGCGCTATCGCACTTCGCTGACCAGCTTCCGCGCCACGGAAGACGCGGCCAAGGCGGCTTACAAGATGGCCGGCTTCGGGCCCGAGCGCGTACAGGTGGCCGAGATCCACGATGCTTTTGCGCCGTTTGAGATCCTGGCGCTGGAAGACACCGGGCTGTTCCCACCGGGAAAAGCTGCCAAAGCCGTTGAGAACGGCGAACTGACGCTTGAAGGACGCCTGCCGGTAAATCCCTCAGGCGGATTGAAAGCGCGCGGTCACGCCTTGGCCGCCACCGGCCTCGCCCAAGTGGTCGAACTGGTGTGGCAGCTCACCGGTCGCGCCATCGGACGCCAAGTCAAGGCGCGGGTTGGGCTGGCGCACTCAATCGGCGGTATGGCGACCAACAACTGGGTGACATTGGTCGAGCAGGTGGCGTGATGGAGACCATTGCGGCCGCGCGATGTCCCGATTGTGGCTGGGTAGTCGCGCCGCCGGTGCGCATCTGTCCACGGCACCCCGTAGAGATGGCACCGGTCGAGGTTTCCGGCCACGGCTCGGTGCTTTCCTACACCACGCTGACAGTCGCTCCCGAGGGGTTCAAGCCGCCGCTCCACATTGCCGTGGTGGAGCTGCCCGCTGGTGCGCGGATCTTTTGCCACGGCAAGGAGACCCGCGCCCTGAGAATCGGACGGCGAGTGGCCATCGAGCAGGTGGACGGCATCTTCTATTTTGCCAATCTTGGAATCGCCGATCGCGTCTCCCTGTTATGGAAGCGCCGCGGCGCCGCTCCCGAGCGCACCCGAGAAGCCATCAAGAGCGCCGTCAAGCGCTTCTTCAGCACCTACAAGAATGGCGGAAACACGCCTCTAGCCGGGAATGGCACGGTTTCGAATGGCGAAGAGAAGAACTCGCGCCCGGCCGAAAAGCGTTGAGCTTACCCGAAGCGCTGGGCAGGCTGGCGGCGAAAGGGCCTGGCCACCGTTCTGGCTAGCAGTCTGGCAACACCTAGCGGATGCGACCAGGCGCGCTTGACCGCCAGCCAAGGATGGAGATACGAGCGCTTCAGTCCGGCGGGTGTGAGCTTGTGCGTGGCATCTTCCACCGTCAAGATGCGGTACCAGTCACCGATCAAAGTTCGGTTCCGCATAGCTTCTTCGCCTCTCCAGACTCCCTCGGTCCCTCCGGGGTGGTGGGAGTAATCGTGGTTTTGGTGGACGACCATGACCACAGAGCTGGCGTCGACCACGGTTGCCATCTGCGAGCGCGCATGCCAGATGAGCCAGTTGTCCCACCGCATTCGGCCGATGGCCAGAGGAAGCAGGTTGCGTCCTAACCCCCGGCTGAAGACGAAATAGTCGATGGCTGCGGTGGACTGCAGCTTCCCCTGGTTTTGCGCGTAGGAACGCAGACCTTGCTGCCAATCGCGGTGCGCGAAATCCCAAGGCTTCTCAAGATCCACTTCCCAGCGCCGTCCCACCATCATCAGCGGCGGACCGCACTCGCGCACGCGCGCGACCGCAGCAGGGAAGTCGTCCATCAGCATGATGTCGGAATTCACGTAACAGAGGAGGTCAGAATCCGCTGCCTGTTCAGCTCTCGCGAACAGGTCGTGCAACAGGGGAGTTCCCTCGGGGTTGCGCTCCACTTCAGGGATGTGGCGAAGGCCAAACTCCTGTGCGACCTCTGCCGTGCCGGGGTCGTTGCCGAAAAGGATGATCTCCGGCCTCGGTTGCAGTCGAGTCCAGCTGGTAATCGCGTTGCGCTGGATAATCTCAGTGTGGCCGCGAAATGCCTTGGGCAGGGCGAACAGAGTAAACGGCGGGCTGGAAGAGTTGTTTGTTGTCATGCTTCGAGACAGGGGATCACGCCGGGCTTTCGCAGGCTCCCAAGCCAAGATAACGCACGCCCGGCTGCCGCTCCAAGTGCTTCAGCAGACGCCAGCAATCCACCACGGTACGCGGCGTGCCGGCGCGGGCCCATTGCTCGGCCGGAATGGCAGCGAACTCTTGCCACGGCGTCGTAAGCACGACGAGGTCGGCCTGGGCGACGCATTCTTCCGCTTTCGGCGCGAACCGCACTTTATCGCCCAGCACGCGCGCAGAATTCTTCTCACCGAGGGGATCGTAAGCGATCACTGCCACGCCGCGCTGCGATAGCTCCCGCGCCAGCAACAGGCCCACAGCCTCCTCGACAACGTCGGTGCCCGGCTTATAAGTCAAGCCCAACACGCCGATGGGTCCCTGCGAATGCTGCTGCACGAAATCGGCGAGCCAGTCCACCTGCCAGCGGTTGAAGTGGTCCACCGTCTGGGCCAGCTCGGGCGAAGTTCCGACTCGGCGCGCCAAGGCCGCCATTGCCAGATTGTCACGCGGAAAGCACGGCCCACCGTAGCTGATGGCGCCTTTGAGATACTTATTGCCGATGCGTGTGTCGAGTCCGAGCGCGGACGTTATGACGTCCACATCCGCCCCCGGCAGGCGTTCGCTGATGCGCGCCAGCATGTTGGCAAAGCTGATCTTGGTGGTCACGTAGGTGTTGACCGCCAGCTTGGTGATCTCGGCGTTCACGAAGTTCATGCGCGCTACCGCCGGCTGGTTTTCGCAGACCTGGCGATAGAGCGCCTCCAGAGTGTCGCCGGCGCGCCGGTCCGATTCGCCGATCAGCAGCATGTCGGGATTCAGGAAGTCGCGGATCACGCTGCCCAGCGCGATGAACTCCGGGCTGTAGCAGAGACCGAAATCCGGCCCGCAACGTTTGCCGCTGCTTTGCTCCAGCACGCCGCGCACGGAGCTCCCGGTCGAGCCCGGCATCACCGTGCTGGTGAGCGAAACGAGGTGATAATCCTTCCTGGCCGCGAGCGCGCGTCCGATCTCCCGGCACGTCGGCTCGACGTACTTCAGCGAGAAGCCGCCGCCCGGCTCGCTAGGAGTCGAGACCACTATGAAGGTGATGTCCGTCTGCTCAACCGCAGGTTGGACTTGATCGATCGCAGACAGGCGTCCGCCGCACTTAGCCAGCATTTCGGCGAGGCCGGGCTCACAGACCGGTGGCTTGCCCTGGTTGATGGCCTCCACCTTGCGTTTGTCCGCGTCCACGCCGATCACGGTGAAGCCACGCGCCGCGATGCACGCCGCCAGCGGCGCCCCGAGTTTCCCCAGGCCGATCACGCATAGCTTCGCCGATTTCGCCTTATCGATGGTGACCTCTGCCATCTATTTTCCTGCTGGGCCGTAGCGTCGGCGCAGACGCTCCCAGTTCTCCGCCCATGGCCGTTTGAAGAATGTGCGCAGCTTGCGCCCAATCTTGAAGACACGTGTAGGATCCGTTGACCAGAGGTCGGCTCGCCCGCTGGGCTCATCGACCAGCAGCAGCGACGAGTCCTTGATTGGCGAAACCGGCGCGACCACGATGGTGCGCCAAGGTTTCCGCCCCGCCCTGCCCTTGAAATCCTCATGCTCAGGCAGACAGGTTGTGCGGTACACCGCCGGGAAGCCGGCCCGGTACGCCATCTTTACCAGCGCACCCTGTGACGGATACCACGCCACCGAGTGAAGCGCCTGGTCTTCAGCCTGGGCCTCATCGCGCAGGTAAAGCGCCGGCGCGCGTTCGGGTACGCATACGCTCTCGATCAGCAGCACCCTCGCGGTCATCGCGCGCAGCCGCCGCATGGCGCGCAAAGGATTCTCCAGGTGATAGAGCAGTCCGAAACAAAGCACCAGATCGAAGGTCCCGAACTCCTCTGGACGCAGCTCCTCCGCATCGGCAGCGCGGAAATCTATCCCCGGATACCGAAGGCGGGCTTCCGCCACATTTTCCGGACGCGCATCGAACGCCGTCACTCGCAATCCCATCTGCTGCAACAATTCGGCAAAGTAGCCAACGCCACAGCCGGCGTCGAGGGCCGTCCGTAGCCCAAACCGGTCCCTGAAATCGGCCACGAAGCGGCGCAGAAATCCGCGTCGCGCCTCCACCAGGCGCTGTGATTCTTCGAGATCAAACACCAGAGGCGTCGCCACTTACGCTAGGAGCCCTCGCGCCCGCAACGATTCCATGCGCTCCTCGGGAGCGGCAAAAAAATTTCCGTCCACCGCGTTCTTATCTTCCAGCGGCCGAAGCGCTCCGCCCGACTGCGCTTGGAACCAGCAGTACCCCATTGTATCCAGCAAGGCGACGACGTCGCGTGGGTGATATCCCCACGGCTGCGTGCGGATCTCCTCCAGCTCACACTGGATCACTGGCCGCGGGCGCGACTCGAGCATCGCGCGCGCACCCTGCAGGATGGCCAGCTCTGCGCCCTCGGCATCCAGCTTGATGAAATCAAGCGGCGGCAGAGGATGCTGGGCGAGATAGCCGTCCAGTGTCGCAACGCGCACCGCGACCGAACTCGTCGAGTCCGCGACATTGGGCTGGCGCAGGCTGTTACAGCCGCTGTTGTTGCTGTCGACCAGAATCAGCTCCTGCTGGCCGGCGGCATCCGCCAGAGCGCAATCTTCCACCTGAACGTTGCTGCACCCGTTCAGCGCCAGGTTGCGCACGAGCTTTTCGCGCTCTCGCGGCGAAGGCTCAAATGCAACCACACGCCCGCTGCTGCCGACCTTCATCGACGACAGCAAGGAATAGAAGCCGTGGTGAGCCCCAATGTCCAGCACCGTCATGCCGGGTGCGAGGAAGCGCTCGACGAAGCGCCACTCGGCGTTTTCGAAGTTTTCACGCAGGATGGAGCGGCTGCAGAAGTCGTTTTCCGCCATCCACCAGCCGCCGAACGGCAGGCGCACCTTGACCGGACTGCCAAACCACAGTTTCAGCCGCGCCCAGTGCATCACGCTTAGAGGGTATCACCTTGAGAGCACGAGAGGCGCTGTTCCGCGCTACCCATTCCTTGCTGCCGGATAATTCGCGGCGGCAAGCCATATCTGCCGCCGCGGCTTAGGGTCCGCGGTTCCGAGGGCCGCGGAGAGCAAGGGCACCAGTAAGTGGGTGTCGGCCAGGAAGCCATCGTGTCCGTGCTCGGAGACAAGTTCGAGATACCGGCTGTGGACCCCAGCGGTGCGCAATCGGCCGAGCAGCGCCCGCACGTCGGCGGCGGGGAACAGCCAGTCGGATGAGATCCCGACCAGCAGCACCTTGCCCCGGATCCGCTGCAGCGCCTGTTCTTCCGACTCATAGCCGAGCGCCAGGTCGAAGGTGTCCATGGCCTTCGAGATTACGAGATAGCTGTTGGCGTCGAAACGCTCCACCAGCTTCCCGCCCTGATAATCCAGGTAGCCGGCGATGTCATAGCGGTTATCCAGCGCCGTCCGCGGGTCTTCCCCGTTGCGGTTGGGCTTGCGCGCGAAGCGCTGGTGGAACAGCCCCGATGACTTGTAAGTACACATGGCGATGGAACGCGCGATCCCCAGCCCTCGAGCCGGTTGCTGGTCGTAGCGCCCGTCGCGGAAATCGGGATCGAGCCGGATCACCTGCCGCTGCAGATGGTTGAGCGCCAGACCCATGGCCGAGAGCGGTGTGGCGCCAATCGCGACCGCGGTCCCCACCAGCTCGGGGAAGTCCACCGCCCACTGCAGGGCCTGCATGCCTCCAATGGAGCCACCAATCACCATGCCCAGCCGCTCCACCCCTAGGTGCCTGAGAAGCTGGGCCTGCGCCCGCACCATGTCACGGATCGTGATGAGCGGGAAATCCGGTCCATAGGGTTGGCCCGTGCCCGGGTTGGTGGAGGTCGGGCCGGTCGAGCCGTAGCACGAACCCAGCACGTTGATCCCAATCACGCAGTCGCGATTGGTGTCGAAGGGACGTCCGGGCCCGAACATCTCCGGCCACCAGTTGGCAGCGCGCGCCGAGCCTGAGAGCGCATGACAAATCAGGATGGCCTCTTCCCGCAGTTTGCCGTAGATGGCGTAGTGCAGCGTCACCGGCTGCAGTTCACCGCCGGAATCGAGGCGAAACGGCGTGTCCACGGCAAAAGTAAAGTCGCCCTCGAGTGTCGGTTCCGTGCTCATAATTACCTCCCCGCAGCCGTGGCGGGTGCTACTTCAATTGTTGGCGCAGCTGGCTTGCGTCCCCCGCGCTGCGCTTTGGTCAGCGCCTGGTCGAGATCGGCGATAATGTCGTTCACGTCCTCGATACCGATGGAGAGCCGCACCAGCTCGGGCGTGGTGCCCGTTGTGCGCTGTTCTTCCTCCGTTAGTTGCTGGTGCGTGGTGGACGCCGGATGGATGACCAGCGACTTGGCATCACCGATGTTGGCCAGCAGGCTGAACAGCTTCAGCGAATTGATGAACGTGCGCCCGGCCTCGAGGCCGCCACGGATGCCGAAGGTGATCAGCGCACTTGCTCCGTTGGGCAGGTACTTGCGGGCCAGTTCGTACCAGGGGCTTTTCGGCAGCCCGGGATAATTCACCCACTCCACGTCCGGGTGGGTGGAGAGGAACGTAGCGACGGCCAGTGCGTTCTCCGAATGGCGCTGCATGCGCAGGTGCAGCGTCTCCGCGCCTTGCAGCAGCAGGAAGGCGTTGAACGGCGAGAGGCACGCACCGGTATCACGCAGTCCCTGCACCCGCGCTTTCAGGATGAACGCCAGCGGTCCGAAAGCCTCTGTGAACGACACGCCGTGATACGACGGGTCAGGCCCGACGAACTGCGGGAAGCGTCCGGACTTCTTCCAGTCGAAGCGGCCGGCATCCACGATCACGCCGCCGATGGAGTTACCGTGCCCGCCGATGAACTTGGTGGCCGAGTGCACCACGATGTCGGCGCCCCACTGGATGGGACGGCACAGCGCCGGCGAAGGGGTGGTGTTATCGATCACCAGCGGCAGGCCGTGCTCGTGCGCGATCGCGGCGAGGCGCTCGATGTCCACAATATCCAGCTTGGGATTGCCGATGGTCTCGGTGAACAGCGCTTTGGTCTTGCTATTGATGGCGCGATGCAGGCCGTCGTAATCCACCGCGTCTACGAAGCGGACAGTGATCCCGTAGCGCGGCAGCGTGTAGTGGAACAGGTTGTAGGTGCCGCCATAAAGCGAAGTGGTCGAGACGATCTCGTCCCCCGAAGCTGCCAGCGTGGTTAGCGCCAGTGTCTCCGCCGCCTGTCCCGAAGCCAGTGCCAGCCCGGCCGCCCCGCCTTCGAGCGCCGCGATGCGCTTCTCGAAGACGTCGGTCGTGGGATTCATGATGCGCGTGTAGATGTTGCCGAATTGCTGCAAGGCGAACAGGCGGGCGGCGTGCTCGGCGTTCTCGAAGACGTAGGACGTGGTCTGATAGATGGGAACGGCGCGCGCGCCGGTGGTGGGATCGGGCTGCTGGCCTCCATGTACGGCCAGGGTGGCAAGTCCGTAACGGTTATTGCTGGTGGCTTCGTCGGCCATGATTTTCTCCTTAAGGAAAGATGTCGGTAAAAACGAAACGACCCACGGATCATCGTGGGTCGCCAGAGATTACTGATTATTGCTGTCGCCGTCTCCGATCACGACCCACAATTCGCGGGCATACACATGGCCATGGCCATGGTGCAGAAATGTCCGCAAATGCGGGTCACGTGCGACATAAAGGAGCTTTTACGTTACGCGCAAGCTCCGAATTTGTCAACAGCCAGTTCGGGCCCGATTTTCTGTACACTAGTGGTTTGGGATATCTCCTTGGAGGAGCGCCTATGGGTTGCTGCAGCACACCTCCCGGACCGCCGGCGCCCGAGACCGCGGGCCAGCGCAAGGTCTTCTGTGTGAAATTCCAGCGTGAGATGCCGGGGCTCGACGAGCCGCCCTTTGATACCGAGCTCGGCCGCCGCATCTACGAAAACGTCTCGCAGGAGGCGTGGAAGATGTGGGGCGAATATTGCAAGATGGTGCTCAATGAGTACCGGCTGAATCCTGCCAACCCGCGCGACCAGGAGGCCCTGGTCAAGCACCTGGAGGATTTTTTCTTCGGCGAGGGCGCGGCCCTGCCTCCGAATTACGTGCCTCCCAAGACCAAAGGCTAGATGGCGGCCATGCGTGACCTCAAGGTGCTGCTCGTCTCGACCTATGAACTCGGACGGCAGCCCTTCGGGCTCGCCTCCCCGGCAGCCTGGTTGCGCGCCGACGGCCACTCGGTCCACCTGCTGGATCTCTCTCGGCAAAGTCTGGATGAAGACCTGGTGCGCGCGGCTGACCTGATCGCGTTTTTTCTTCCCATGCATACCGCGACGCGGCTTGGAGTGCGCGCGCTGGCCAAGGTTCGCGCGCTGAATCCGCGCGCCCATCTCTGCGCTTACGGTTTGTACGCTCCAGTGAATGCCGGACTGCTGCGCGGCCTGGGCGTCGCGACCATCCTCGGCGGCGAATTCGAGAGCGGGCTGCGCTGCCTGGCGCGGCGACTGGCTGCCGCGGAAGGCGACATCGCGCAACTTCCACAGGTCGAGCCCGAGATTTCGCTCGAGCGCCAGGAATTTCTTGTGCCCGACCGCGCCGGTCTGCCGCCGCTCGACCGGTACGCGCGCCTCACTCTGCCCGACGGCTCTACGCGCATGGTCGGCTACACCGAAGCCAGCCGCGGGTGCAAGCATCGCTGTCGCCACTGTCCCATCGTGCCGGTCTACAACGGCAAGTTCCGCATCGTGGGCCGCGACGTGGTGCTCGAGGATGTCCGCCGTCAAGTTGCGGCCGGCGCGCAGCACATCACCTTCGGCGATCCGGATTTCTTCAATGGGCCGGCGCATGCGATCGAGATCGTCGAGGTGCTGCACCGCCAATTCCCTGACGTCTCTTACGACGTCACCGCCAAGGTCGAGCACTTGCTCGAGCAGCGCGAGCTGCTGCCGGTGCTTCGCCGGACAGGATGCGCATTTGTGACCACGGCGGTCGAGTCCGTGGACGACCGCGTGCTTCGCATGCTGGACAAAGGTCACTCGCGCGCCGATTTCATCTACCTGGCGATGCTGATGCGCGCCCTCGGCCTGTTCCTGGTACCCACGTTCGTGCCGTTCACTCCGTGGACTACAGTGGAGAGCTACCGGGAGCTGCTGAGCACCATCGCCAAGCTGGAATTGATCGAGAACGTGCCGCCAGTGCAGTTGACCATACGCCTGCTCATCCCAGCGGGCTCACGCTTGCTGGAAATCACGGACCTGTACGGAGTCGAACTGGGAGCGTTCGAGCCTGAGCTGCTGGTGTATCCGTGGCGTAACCCCGATCCCCGCGTGGACGGACTTCAACGCAAGTTGGAAGAAATGGTGCAGCGCGAGAGTAAGAAAGGGACTGGACGGGGGGAAATTTTCGCGCAGATATGGAAGCGCGCACAGCGCGCAGCAGCCGCGGACTCGGCAGAAGCAGCGATGCCGCCGTTGCCTCCGATGGCTGCGCGCGCCACCATCCCTTATCTGACCGAGCCCTGGTACTGTTGAAGCGAGCCGACGAGTGGGCAGTTGGCCCAGTTCTGAAAGCGTCGTCGGCTCTCGGTCATCGGCCTTCGGCCACTACGATATCGGTTTTGGGCCGCCGACCGACGACGCTTAGGCCTGTCGGAGCGGCTGTCCCGGCGCCGGCGCTCTGCGGTTACGTGTGACCAGCCACACGATCAGCGCGATGATCAGCCAGACAATCACCACCAGGAACCCGACCGGAAGCAGGACCCACACTCTGCCGAACGACACGGTCTCGCCGTGGATCGTCGCGGTCGGGGCCTTCCTGATGGCGCCGCCAAAGACGGCCACATCGCCGCCCGCCTGGGCTCCGTCCTCCAGCCGTACCGTCCCCCAGAAGACCGCGATATCGTGCTTCACGCTTCCTTCCACCACCACACGCCCGCCGAACACTGCAATGTCGCCGTTCACCGCCCCGCGAACGTAAACCGAGCAGTTGAAGCAGGAGACATCGCCTGAGGTTTGCCCAGCCTGGACGGTAATATTGCGGCCGAATTCCACCCGGTCTTCGTCAGGCTTTTGCGCGAACGCGGCCGTAGTCAGGGCAGGCGCGACGATGAGAGCGGCGAGCGTGATGCGGATAGCAATGCGAAGTCGCGCGACCATAGCGTCTGTTGAGTATACGTTGGCCAACCGCAAAAAGTTCAGATCAGCCCCTGCCGGCCTCGAAGGCAAGGGTTAGCAGCGTCTTCTGCTCCAGTGCGTGAGCTTTGGCGGAGCCGGTCGCCGGGCTGGCGCTGGCCGAGCGTGCCACCTTCAGGATGGGCCGCCCGCGCGCGATGCGCCGCAGCCGGGGCCGCATGTAGAAGAGCGCTCCCATGTTGGCCGGCTCTTCCTGCACCCATGCGATCTCCGCCTGGGGATGGCGCTCCAGTTCTGCTGACAGTTCCGTCTCGGCGAATGGATATAACTGGTCGACGAAGACAATTGCGGCGGTGTCATCGTTCCGGCGCTTGCGCTCTGCGCGCAGTTCGTGTCCGATCTTGCCCGTGCAGAGCAGCAGGCGCGATGCGTTCTCGATTTCAGGGTCGGGTACCACGCGCTGGAAGCGCGGCTCGGAGAACGCCGCCAGCGGTGAAGCCGCATCCGGATGCCGCAACATGCTCTTGGGCGTAAACACGACCAGCGGCTTGCGCCACCTGCTGAGCGCCTGCCGCCGCAGCAGATGAAAATATTGTCCCGCGCTGGAAGGCTGGCAGATCTGGATGTTGTCCTTGGCCGCCAGTTGCAGGTAGCGCTCGATGCGCGCGCTGGAGTGCTCCGGTCCCTGGCCTTCGTAGCCGTGGGGCAGCAGCAGCACTAGCCCGGAGAGCAGGTTCCACTTGTCCTCGCCCGAAGTGATGAACTGGTCGATGATCACCTGCGCGCCGTTGGCGAAGTCTCCGAACTGCGCCTCCCAGAGCACCAGCGTCTCGGGATAATCGCGGCTGTAGCCATACTCGAATCCCAGGACGGCGGCCTCCGAAAGCTCCGAGTTGTACACCTCAAAGCGCGCCTGATCCGGCGCGACGTGCGCCAAGGGGAAGTACTTCTGTTCATTCTCGACGTCCACCAGGGCAGCATGGCGCTGGTTGAAGGTGCCACGCTGGCTGTCCTGGCCGGTCAGGCGCACCGGCACGCCCTTGTGCAGCAGCGAGCCGAACGCGAGCGCCTCGGCCATGCCGTAATCCACCGGTGCCTTGGCGTGTCCCATCTGCGCGCGTTGCTCCAACAATCTCTTGATCTTGGGATGGACGTGGAAGCCTTCTGGAATCCGCGTCAAGGCATCGGTGATCTGCTCCAACTCCGTCGCGTCCAATCCGGTATCGACTTCATATTCAGGCAGCCAGCGCGCCCCGGCGAACGGAGACCAGTAATCCGGCAGCGTGCGCATGGTGGGCTTCTTCTCCAGCTTGCGCGCGGCCTTCTGCGCGCCCTCCAACTCGGCGCGCGTCTGCGCGGCAATCGGTTCAGTCACCGACGCGCTTGCGCCGATGCGCTCGGCATAAAGCTTCCACAGCGGCGGATGGGCGTTGATCTTGCGATAGAGCAGCGGCTGAGTGATGGTGGGATCGTCCACCTCGCTGTGACCGTGACGGCGATAACCGATCAAGTCGATCACTACGTCGTCGTGAAAGCGGTAGCGATATTCCAAAGCCAGCGCGCCCACGCGCGCGACCGCCTCCGGATCCTCACCGTTGACGTGGAAGATGGGCACAGGCTGCCGCTTCGCCAGTTCGGCGGCAAAGCGCGCGGTGTGCAGCTCCGGCGGGCGCGCCGTGAAGCCGATCAGGTTGTTGGCGAGGATGTGGATGGTCCCACCGACTGAGAAACCCTCGAGACCGGAGAGGTTCAGCGTCTCAGCGGCAATGCCCTGGCCGGCAAAAGCGGCGTCGCCATGGATCACGATGGGCAAAACCAAGTCCTGGCCGCTGGCGCCGGCGCGGACCTGCTTGGCGCGCGTGCGGCCCATCGCCACCGGATCCACGGCCTCCAGATGGCTGGGATTCGACACCAGATGGATGTGGACCTTGCGCCCGTTGCTGGCCGCGTAGTCGCCGGTGGCGCCGATGTGATACTTGACGTCGCCGCCGCCCAGGACGCTGCGTGGATCCACGTCTTCGAAGCCGGCGAAGATCTCCTCCGGCGGACGATTGACGATGTGCGCCATCACGTTCAACCGTCCGCGATGGCTCATGGCCAGCACCAACCACTCCGCCCGATGTTCTGCCGCGGCTTCCAGGATTTGATCCAGCAGAGGAATGAGCGCGGTCACACCCTCGAGCGAAAAACGCTTGGTCCCCAAATACCGCGCCTGCAGAACCTGCTCGAAGATGTCCGCGCGTATCAGCCGCTCGAGAATACGGTTGCGATCCGGCGACGGCGGCGGGGTTTCCAGCCGCTGCTCGATCCAGCGCCGACGCTCTGGATCAGGCAGATGCATGAACTCCGCACCGATCGTCCCACAGTAGCAGCGGCGGGCTTGCTCGGCGTCCGGGCCGCTGAGGCCGAGGTCCGGATAGAGCTCGGGCTTGAAGAACCCAAGCGGATCAAGGTCCGCCTCCAGGTACCCCCAGCGGCGGAACAGATCGAGAATTTGTTCCTTATCGGAAGCTGCTGTGGAGACAGGCATCTGCAGTTTAAGGATGCGCGCAAGCACCCTGCGGACTCAGCTGCTTAACTTCTCCACCGCGGATGCACGCGGATGAACGCGGGTCAACTCCGCCGACAAGAATCCGCGTTTGTCCGCGTAAATCCGCGGCGGAGAAGTTATCCGTAGGCATGCACGTGCTCGGGCTTGACTCTGTAGAGGACGCGCACTTCGCCCGGCTTGGCATAGGGATACTTGTCCACGCCCAGATACTTCTTGGCCAACTTGTCGATATGTTTGTCGGCGCCCTTCTCCGTGATGTCCACCACGCGGCCGCGGACCTCCAGATAGCGGTAGGGATTGTCGGGGTCCATGAGCGTCAGTGTCACTCGCGGATCGCGGCGAACATTCCTGTCCTTCACCCGGCCGCGCGCCGAGTTGAAAATCACGTTGCCGTTATCGACATCGACCCACACCGGCGTGACCTGGACATCGTCGTTGGGCATCCGCGTGGCCAGGCTGGCGAAAGCGGGCTTGTTGAACAGGTCTCGGTATTTTTCCGGGATCGTCACATCAGCCATGGATCTCCTTTCAGAGGGCGCGAGAAATGCCCTGGCGCGGAATCTCCGGCGCGAAGAAACGACAACAATTCTAGCGCAACGGAAGACGAAGCTGCCGCTCCGCGCTCAGATCACCGGCAGGGCCGGGCTGATGACAAACCGCAGCTTCTCATGCGCCCGTCGCAAGGCACCCTCCACGGATTCCGGAGATGCCCCGCGCGCGAAAATGAAGCCCAGATAGCTCGCGCCCTCGGGCAACGGCACCAGCTTCTGGGATTCCTTCGCGGTGATTACAACGTCTTCAATCCCACTCACGGCGCGCGCCTCGTCGATGCCTTGTGTCTCCTGGTAGAAACCAGCTTCGGGAATTGGGATCATCATCACGCCGGAGGCTGCATCCTCGCGATAGATGCGCGAGACGTCCAGTCCGAGCATCAGCCGGATGAGGAGCTCTTCGAGCGAAACTTCTTTATCTACCAGCGGGATCACGAACCTGAGCGCGCGCGAGCACAGGCCGCCGATCGAACGCGCCGCCACTTCCATCACCCAGACGCCCACGGCATTGATCCGCAGTTCGGCATGCAACGGCCCGTGGTAGAGCCCAAGCGCGGCGACTGCCTTGGCCAGGGTCTCGACGACCTGCTGCTGTGCCTGGCGCGCCATGCCCGACGGGGTGACGTAAATCGTCTCTTCGAAGAACGGCCCGGTCAGTGGGTCAGGCTTGTCGAAAATGGCGAGCACACGCAGACGGCCGCGGTCCACGATGGCTTCCACCGCAACCTCGTCGCCCTCGATGTAGGTCTCCACCTGAATAAAGTTGCTGGTTTCTTCGCGCAGCACGCCGACTTCGGGACTTTTCAGCAGCGCGCGTATGCGCTCAAAGGCGGCGACGAATTCTTCTGGGGTGTCGGCGCGGATTACCCCGCGACTGGCCGAGAGCGCCAGTGGTTTCACCACGCGCGCAGCGCCCATGACGACCGCGCCGCTGGTCAGAAGTTGCCGGGGATCGTCGCTGATAGAAAAACGGACATAATCAGGGACGTTGAGCCCGGCCTGGCGCAGCCACCCGCGGGTGAGATACTTGTCGCGGCAGGCCTGGGCTGCCGCTGGTGGATGGTTCAGCAGGCCGAGAGCCTGGCTGGCGAGCGCTGCCGTTTCCGTAGCTCGATCGCCGATCTGGATGATGGCGGCCAGGGACCGCTCACGCGCCAGCTCCACGATCTTCCGGGCATTCTCTTCCGGATTCTCAAAGCGCAGCGGAATGGCGTCGTCCCCCCAAGGATCATCCAGCACATGGCAGCGATCGGTGCCGAAGATGACTTCCAGTCCCAGCTTGTCAGCCGCATCCGCGAAGGCTTGCGCCTGGTAGCCAGTGGTAGTGCAGAGAAGCAAAATGCGCGGTTTGGAGGTTGTGGACAAACCCTATCCCCCGAGAAAGGCACGTTTTCGGCTCCGTCTCTCGCAGCCCTATACCGAACCGGCGCCGGACTCAGGAACGGCATTGAATAAACTCGTACAGTGCGAGAAAACTAGGCGTAGGTTACAAGCCCATGCCGCAATACGAACACTATGAGATTTGGATACTCGAAGGCCGCGACTGGACGCTCAAATCGTGCTGGCGCGAGGTGGAGGTGGGGCTGGCGGCAGCTCGCGCTCTCCCTGGACCAGTGCGCATCGTCCGCGCCGTATATGACGCCGGCGCGGCGACCGAGAGGCAAGTAGTGGCAGAGCTGGGCACGACCCGCGAGGGGCCATCAGGGTGAGCGTTGAGTTGTCTTTCTCTAGTCAGCAGCGCGGCGCACCCGTTCGCGCAATTTGAAGCGCTGGATTTTGCCGGTAGCGGTCTTGGGTAGCTCGCTGACGAACTCCACCCAGCGCGGCTTCTTGAAGGGGGCCAGCTTGCCAACCACGAATTCCTGCAATTCGCGCGCAGTCTTTTCGTCTCCGCTGGCATCCGGCTCTAAGACAACGAAGGCCATGGGCTTGACGAGGCGCTCGGCGTCCTCGCGGCCGATCACCGCCGCCTCGCGAACCGCGGGATGCGCCGCCAGAGCCGCTTCGATCTCTACCGGGCTCACCCACTGCCCCGCAACCTTCAGCATGTCATCGGAGCGGCCGGCGTACCAGAAGTAGCCGTCGGCGTCCCGGTAGTACTTGTCGCCGGTGCGAATCCAGTGGCCCTCGATGGTCTGTTTGGTCCTTTCGTGTTTGTTCCAGTAACAGGCGCAGGTGCTATCGCCGCGGACCACCAGGCTGCCGGTCTCGCCCACGGGCGCCGGCTGATTGTTCTCATCCACGATGCGGGCTTCGTATCCGGGGACCACCTGCCCGCTGGAGCCCGGCCGTCCGGCCCCGCGCCGGTTCGAGATCGCGATGTGCAGCATTTCGGTCGAACCCAGGCCGTCCAGGATCTCCACCCCGAAGCGCTGCTTGAAGCGCTCAAATACCGCCGGCGGCAGCGACTCGCCCGCCGACACGCCATTGCGAATCGAGGAGAGGTCGAATTCGGCGCCTTCCCGGCGGTGAGCCAAGAGGGCAACGTAGTTGGTCGGGACGGAGTAGAACAGCGTCGGCCGGTGGCGCTCGATCACAGCATAAACGTTGGGTGGCGTGGGTGGACCCGGCCACAGGATGGTGGTAGCGCCTACGGAGAGGGGAAAGTAGAGTCCATTTCCCAGCCCATAGGCGAAGAACAGCTTGGCCACACTGAAGCAGCGGTCGCGCGCAGTGATGCCGAGGATTCCCTGGCCATAGAGCTCGCAGGCAACCACAATGTCGTGCTGCAGATGCACGCAGCCCTTGGGGAAGCCCGTGCTCCCGGAGGAATACAGCCAGAAAGCAGCATCGTCCGGACTGGTGGGCTCGGCCTCGAGCTCGGGACTGGCCTTGGAGATCAGATCAGCGAACGAATGAGCGGCCGCGGGAGCCTTACCCACCACTATGATGTCGCGCAGATATCGGAGCCGCTCGCGGGGGATGGTCTGCACCTGCGGCAGAAGAGCTTCGCTGACGATAACCACCCGCGCCCGCGAGTCGTTCAGCATGTATTCGTAGTCGGGAGGCTTGAGCAGCGTATTGACCGGTATCGGTACGATGCCGGCCTTGATGGCGCCCAGGAAGCTGTAAGGAAATTCCGGGGTGTCCAGCAGAATCAGCAGGACGCGCTCTTCGATGCGCACGTCCAGGGCGCGCAAGGCATTGCCCACGCGGTTGACCCTTTCCGCCAACTGTCTGTAGGTAACCCGCTCATCCCCACATTCGATGGCGACGTTCTCTCCGCGTCCTTCTTCCAGGTTGCGATCCACCAGCCAGGTGGCGACATTGAACACGTCAGCCGGAATCATGGGTTTCCACCCGCTTCATCCCCCGGTTCCGCATTGCACCGGAGCGTGCCGCGCATTGTCTCATAGCCACCCAAATTGTTGCGCCAGGTAACCTCGTTGCCATCCGGGTAAACCAAGGTAATCGACCGTATACGGTGGGGGGGCGCTGATGCGTAATACAATTCTGGCAGACTCCCCCGATTTGCGAGCAAGAGGCGTTTCCGGATAGCAGAGAACTGGCCGCTCCCGACAAGCGGCCCTGGTTAGAAACTCGCAAAACTGCTCCAGAATCGAGGCTGCAAGGATGGACAAAGCCAAGCCGCAGCACTCTCAACCTCACGACCCTGGGGAAGAGTCGCAGCTTGCGGATAACAGTTTGGTCAGCAAGTTGGCCCGCGCGTACAGCAGTCTGCCCCCAGAACAGCGCGAAGCCAGCGCCCTGCCGGGCAGCAGCGACTCTATAGCCAATCCCGAAGTCGAGGACAGATTTCAGAAGCTGTTAAAGCAACTGGAAGTGCTGGAGACATACCAAGGGCGCAGAGATCACAAGCCCGACCCGAGGGTAGTCGCCCTGCTGGAGAGAAAGATCGCGGAATTGCGGATGCGAGGCGAACAGCCTTCCGATGACAGCGCCTCCGCCGAGGCAACACCGGCAACCGGGGCTGGTTCTCCGGTCGGAGGAGATATTCAATGCGGTAAGTGCGGCCATTCGAATTCCGCATCCACGCGCTTTTGCGGGATGTGTGGGGCGGAACTCTCGAAATCCGGCGGTGACGGATCCGTGTCAGCCACTAGCACCGCTGCAGCGCGGAGCGAGGCGGAGGCTCCCATATTCTCGGGTGAGGGCGCCCCTGACGCTTGGCCGCGCCGAAGATTGTGGATCGCTCTGCTTGTTCTCTTGCTCGTGGCGCTGGCACTGCTCGCCTCGCAGCAATGGCCCTGGTTGCGGCAACAGCTTTTCCGTATCGACTGGCTACCCGCACCGCCTGCCCCTTCTGCGACCGCGACGTCTGCTCCGGCCTTGGCAGAACCCCGTGAGAAGCCGCCGGCTTCTGTCAAGGTTCCGCAGCCGCTTCCCACAACGCCCAAGCTGAGCAAGGCGGTCCAGAGCCCTTCGGCGAAGCCCGCGCCGCCGACGACTATCAAGCGGCCTCTGCCTGGCCCGGTTCCGTTGACCTCCACGCTGCCGGAAATAGAAGCGACGTCTTCCACGCAGCCCGAATCGGCAGCTCCGCCGCGCACTCGCGTGTCCCCTGCGGTGGCGCAGGGCGGGCTGATTTTCAAGCTGGATCCTGAGTATCCCCCGGTCGCGCGCTTGGCGCGGATCCAGGGCTCGGTAGTGCTGCAGGCGATCATCGGGAAAGACGGTACCGTGCAGCAATTGCAGGTGGTAAGCGGCAACCCGCTGCTAGCGGGTCCGGCGCTGAATGCGGTGAAAAACTGGCGTTACCGTCCCTACCTGGTCGACGGTCAGGCGGTCGAGGTGGAGACTACGGTCACCGTCAACTTCAAGGGCGAAGACTAAGGCAGGTCTGTTGTTTTTTGCTCGGCCCGCTGGGCCTTCTACGCTGCGCACTGCGTGGGCCTCAGCGGCGCAGTTCCACCCGGGACGGTCACCTTCGTGTAGGTAGTATTGCGTTCCGCGGGAATCCTTCCCACTTCGCGGATGCGTTCATGGAATTCCCCGGGACTTAGATACTGTCCGGAAGTAGCGCCGGCCAGCCGCGAGATGTTCTCTTCCATCAGGGTGCCGCCGTAATCATTCGCGCCTGCGCGCAGGCAGAGCTGTGCCACCGCGCGGTCCAGCTTGACCCAGGAAACCTGCACGTTGCGGATGGATCCGGCCAGCAGCAGCCGGGCCAGCGCATGGATCTTCAGATGTTCTTCCAGAGTGGGGCCGGGCCGCGCGATGCCCTGCTGATAGAGCAGCGTGTTCTGGTGGACGAATCCCAGCGGCACGGATTCGGTGAAGCCTCCAGTCTCGCTCTGGATCTGGCGCAGGAGGCGCAACTGCGCCAGCCAGTGCTCCGGCGTCTCGATGTGGCCGTACATCATGGTGGACGTGGTGCGAATGCCGCACTGGTGCGCGGTGATAATCACCTCGCGCCATTGCCCGGTGCGCAGCTTGTTGCGCGAGAGGACAAAGCGCACGTCGTCGTCGAGGATCTCGGCGGCAGTGCCGGGCAGCGTATCGAGACCCGCATCCTTGAGCATGAGCAGATACTCGCGCAGGGGCATGCCCGTCAACTCCACGCCATAGACGATCTCCATGGGCGAGAAGGCATGCGTGTGCATATCCGGGACGGCGGCTTTGACGGCGCGCAGGATGTCGCGGTAATAGAACCTGGGCAGCCCGTGCGGTAACCCGCCCTGGATGCAGACCTCCGTGGCGCCGCGTTCGCGAGCCTCGAGCGTGCGCCGTGCGACCTCCTCCAGCGAAAGAAAGTAGGCGTCGGCTTCGCGCGGCCCGCGGCTGAAAGCGCAGAACTTGCAGCCTACAAAGCAGATGTTGGTGAAGTTGATATTGCGGTTCACGACGTAGGTAACGACCTCGCCCACCAACCGCTGGCGCAGGCGGTCGGCCGCACAGAGAATGCCCAACAAGTCGTCGCCCTCCGCATACGCCAACAGGCGCTGCTGATCAAGCGAGATCGCGCCACCATCCTCGGCCTCCAATAACGTGTCCAGCGCGCCGCGCACACCGGCGCTAAGACGTGGCTCGAGGTCGCGCCACTCCAGTTCGTGGAAGCGTTCCAACGCTGCGGTGGTGAGTTCTCGGGGCACAGTCATCGAAACAGGTCGCGCGATTGCGGCCTGATGAGTTGTCGCGCGCTGCCGCTCGCCGGATGGTAGCGGAAGCCGCGGATGATACACGCCGGGCTCCGCGAAAGCTTACCGCAGGCGAGGCCGGCCATGCACGCCAGCTCGTCTGCAACGGCTTCAAGGGACGCCCGCAGCATATATCCGTGGGGATCGGGCCGCCCGCGAAAATCGCGGAATGGTTTCATGCCGGCGACGCCAATGGCGACTTCACATAGGCCTTCGCGCCAGGGACGCCCGAAACTGTCAGTAATGAGCACAGGCACGGACACGCCTAGTTTCTTCTTGATGGCGCGCTGAATCTCCCGCGCCGCCCGGTCGGGATCGGCAGGCAGCAACACCGCGCAGCGGCCGCCGTCAACGTTGGAGACATCCACACCGCTATTGGCGCAGACAAACCCGTGCGCTGTTTCCGTGAGGGTGATGCCGCGGCTACGCCGTACGACGCGCTTGGCCTGCTGGAGCGCCAACTGCACGACACGCGCATCGAGGTGGTAGCGCGCCGCCCAGCGACGCGACGCCGGCGAGGGTTGTATCCGGTCGAGCTTTACCGTCTGCCCTTCCGCTTTGGAAACGATCTTGTGCGTAATCACCAGAATGTCTCCCGGCACCAGCTTCAACGGCTGCCGCCGCAGGGCCGTAAGGATCGCATCCGCGACCGAGTCACCCGGCAGGATTTCGCCTATCCCCGCGATGGGGATGGCTCGCAATTCCGCAGCCTCTTCGCTATGCCCCGCCCTCACGAAGCCGCGACCTCAAGCAGCCCGGGGTCCCCGGCGCGCCCGTTCTTGGCGCGCTTGGGCATGAGCTCCCGCAGGAATCCCAGAACCGAACCTGCCAGAGTTGTCTTATCGGCCTCCGATTTCATTAGAGTGCTGGTGTAGCGCACTGCTATCCCTTCGACTCGCCCGCCCTGCGTCAGATCCCGTTCGTCGGCGATCAGCAGATCGAGGAAATCGCCATAGCAGCGCGCCACGCCGGCGATCGAAACTGGCAGGCCTTGCGTCCGCATTAGCTCGCCGGCAGGCCCGGAGACCGCCGCGTTTCCGATGATCGGGCTGACTGCCGCCACCGGAGCCGCGGTCTTTCGGAGCGCTTCGCGGATGCCCGGCACGGCCAGGATTGGTCCGATGCTAGTGATCGGATTGCTCGGCGCGATCAACACTGCCTCTGCCTGAGCGAGCGACTCCAACACTCCTGGCGCCGGACGAGCCCGCTCCGCGCCTTCGAACCGCACTCCACGTACTGCCAGACTGTAGCGCTCACGCACGAAATATTCCTGAAAGCCCAGTTCGCCATTGGCGGTGAGCACGCGAGTCTCGACACGGTCGTCGGACATCGGCATGATTCGCGCGTCGATGCCCAGTCTGCGTGCGATCTCCACGGTGACCTCGCTCAGAGTCTTGCTCTGCGAAAGCAGCTCGGTGCGCCGCAGGTGTGTGGCGAGATCGCGGTCGCCGAGGTGAAACCACCCCGGCTCGCCCATCCGGCGCATCGCCTCGCGACAATGAAAAGTGTCGCCTTCGACGCCCCACCCACGCTCCCGGCTCAGCATTCCAGCGAGCGCGTAAGTGATCGAGTCGAGGTCGGGGGAGACATGCAGTCCCCACCAGGTGAGATCATCACCAGTGTTGACGATTACCGTCAGCTCGCGCGGGGGAACCACTGCTGCCAGGCCTTGCACGAACTTTGCGCCGCCGGTACCGCCCGTTAGCACGACGATCATGCTGCCCTCGCCAGTCCCTGTTTGTCCGCTGCCGCGCGCAATCTCTCCGCCATCAGGCCGGGACGCGCAGCGACTTTATCGACGAATTCCGGATAGACGCACAGCCGGTGTTTCAACCGCTGACCAACAGCCGCAGTGCGGCGCTCGAGTTCCTCAAGGTGCGGCCACGGAGCTTCGGGGTTGATGAAATCCGCGGTCAGCGGCGAGATGCCCCCCCAATCGTTGATGCCCGCCGAAACCAGCATCTCGTAGTCGGGCGACGAGAGATTCGGTGGCGCCTGGATGTTCATGTTCGCGAGCAGCAGTCGCGCCACGGCCACCGTGCGCAGCAATTCGCCGCGCGAAGGCTCGGGCCACGACGCCATCGGGATCGTCGGCTTCACGCGAAAATTCTGCACGATCACCTCCTGGATGTAGCCGTAGCGGCGATGGCAATCGCGGATCACGAGCAGGGTATCGACGCGGTCTTCCGGCGTCTCGCCGATGCCGATCAACAATCCGGTAGTGAATGGGACCGCATGCTTGCCCGCAGCTTCAATGGTCCGCAAACGCCGTGCGGGAATCTTGTCTGGTGCGCGGTCATGCGCGGCCCCGGGGCGCGAGAGGGCGCGGCTGGTCGTTTCCAGCATGAGGCCGAGGCTGGGACACACCGCGCCCAGCCGCCGCACCCACTCTGCGCTCATCAGGCCGGGATTGGCGTGTGGCAGCAGCGATGTCTCGCGCAACACCAGCTCGCACATGGCTTCGAGATAATGCAGCGTGGATTTGTATCCCCGCTTGCGCAGCGAAGCGCGCATCTCGGGAAACTCGAGCTCCGGCCTGTCGCCCAGGCTGAACAGGGCCTCGCGACAGCCCAGCTTCTCGCCCGCCTTTGCCACCTGCAGGACTTCCTCCGGGGGCATCGTGTGCGCGCCGGGATCGGAGGGATCGCGGCGAAAGATGCAGTAGCCGCAGTAATCGCGGCACAGGTTAGTCAGTGGCAGAAAGACCTTGCGGGAATAAGTGATGACGCCGGGGTGGAAACGTTCCTTGACTGCCACGGCCGCGCCCAGCAATTCAGGGAGTTCCTCATCGGTTGCGCGGATGAGCCGGCAGGCCAGTTCGCGCTCGACGGGCGAGCCGTCGCTCACTTCGTCCCACAGCGATCCCAAATTGAGCCATTGGTTCATCGATTCATTGATTCATTGGGCCGGCTTGCAATGATGCAATGAATCAATGAGTCTGTGAATCAATCCGTTCTCGGGCTTTCAGACGATACATGAGACGACAGCAGCGGGGTAGGGGCTGCTTTTTTCTCCGGTCGGACATAGACGAGGATGCGGCTGATCGCCGTCAGCCCACATCAACTATTTTGAGGCATCGGGCTTTCGGAGGGCGGCTGAAAGGCAGCCGCGCCGACGGGGGAAAATGCGGCGGCGCTGCGGCGAGCTAAAGGAAGGCGGGATCGTTCCCGGCAACAAAATCGTATTGCTCGATCGCGGCAGCCACTCCAATCTTGCCGCCGTTGATGCCCCTTACTACGCGGACCACCTTGCCCCTACATCGCACTCGAATGTTCTCCGTGAGCGTGATCTCTGCGGGGAGCGTGAGGATCAGCTCAACCGGTGCGCCCTCGGCCAGGCAGCCGTCGAGATAGAAGAATGCGCCCCGTGCGCTCACATCTCGGGTGAGCGAAGTCTCTTCCTGGATGCCGTCGTGTATCGATTTCACTACAACAGGTAAGCGCAGCGGGAAACGCTGCTCTCCCCGGCGCTCTTCCTGAGCTTGTTCCATAACCTCTCCGCGTGTGTTGGTAGGTGCCGGAAAGCAGCCCGAAGTTAGTCCCGGGGAAAAAAACTCCGAGCTAACACTCCGCCAAGCGTGCAACCAGGGTGCCAACAACCAGCCTGGAAAAATCGGATGCGTATTCCAGTAACTGATGAAGAATTCGATACTTAGCGGTGGCGGGTTTACGCGCCTGAAACTCACAAAGCGAAAAACTTTGCCATTTTTGTGAACAGGTCCCGCGACCTCTCTCGCCATGAAGGGAGTTGGTGGGGGAGTTGGCCGCACTCAGGTTCCCGAGTGGACGGCATAAACCAGCAATTCGGAAGCTGGGCCGCTATTGCGGCCTCGAAATCCCGTTGGTCCGAGCCCCGCCTTTTCCCGCATGAGGTTGCGCGGTCTCCGAAGCGTGTGGGCACGGGCTGAATGGCTGGCCTTTTGCCGGTTGATTCGGCGCCGACCACCCGGGAACCAAAGTCTCGGCTGAGGATCCACTGATGCAATTCCAGTGCCAGCGGGCACATTGCACCCGATAGTTGCACGCCCTCGCATTTTCAGTCATTTTGCGGCATCACATCGTGTTCACCGGCGAAGTAGCGTCCCCACGGGTGCAAGCGCTTGCAGAACGGTTGCATCCCACTGGCCTGCCGGGTATGGGCTTGACAACCGCAAGCGGCACGCCAAGTCCTGAGCCCGCGACCGAATGTTACGCTCCCTCCGCGACCAAGGGGGCCTCGACCGGCTCCTCATATGGCTTGGCGAACAGCGCCGCGAGCAATCCACACGCCGCGGCAAAGGACAGCCACAGCCCTGGGACGGCGCGGTTTCCAGTGACGTGGATGAGGTAAGTGCTGATTGCCGGCGTGAAGCCGCCGAAGATGGCGGTTGCCAGGCTGTAGGCGAGCGAGAAGCCGGTGGTCCGCACCTTCACCGGCATGATCTCGGTGAGGAACACAATCATCGCCCCGTTGTAACTGCCATACACGAATGACAGCCAGAGTTGCACGGAGAGCAGCCGCGAGAACGAAGGCGCGCCCACCAGCCACGACATCGCCGGATACGCCGAGGCCAGCGCCAACACCGTGCATGCCACCAGCAACGGGCGCCGACCGATGCGGTCGGAAAGCGCTCCCATCACCGGCAGCCAGAACAGATTGGAGGCGCCCACACACAAGGTCACGATCAGGTTGTCCACCGTCGCCAGGTGCAAGACCGTGCTGCCATAGGTTGGTGTGTATGCGGTGATGAGATAAAAGGATACCGTGGTCATCGTGATCAGCATCGTTCCCAGGCTCACCACGCGCCAATTGGTCGCCAGTGAGCTCAGGATTTCTCGCTTGCTGGGACGCACCTTGCGCGCCAGGAATTCTCCAGTCTCTTTCAGTGAGCCCCCGCAGCAGGAATAGCAACGGGATGATCAAGCAACCAACCAGCAACGGCACGCGCCAGCCCCAACGCGTCATTTGCTCGGTGGAAAGCCGGGAGTTGAGCAGCACTCCCAGCAGCGCCGCGAACATCACCGCTACCTGCTGACTTCCTGACTGCCAGCTCACGTAGAAACCCTTGTTTCCCGGGGTGGCAATCTCCGACAGGTACACGGACACGCTGCCCAGCTCGGCGCCGGCCGAGAACCCTTGCAATAGGCGCCCGCACACCACGAGCAGCGGCGCAACAACGCCGACGGTCCTGTATCCGGGCACGCAAGCGATGGAGAGGATGCCGACCGCCATCAATCCCAGCGTCAGCAACAGGCCGGCGCGGCGGCCGTGATGATCAGTGTAAGCTCCCAGCACGATCGCGCCCAGCGGCCGCATCAGAAAGCCGGCCCCAAAGGTCATCAGCGACAGCATCAGTGATGCGAATTCAGTTCCTGCCGGGAAGAAAGTACGGGCGATGGCCGAGGTGTAGTAGCCGAATACCATGAAGTCGTACATCTCCAGGAAATTGCCGCTGGAAACGCGAACGACCGACATGATCTTGGACCGGCGGTCGGGCGATGCCCTCATTGAGCGGTGGATTATAAGCCGGGTTGTGGGCAGGCAAAAGATGCGCGGCCAGGCTGCGTCTCCACGGGGGTCAGGCGCAATGTGTGCTCAGGCGGACGTCCCGGAACGCGAGGATTGCCGGCTGGGCCCCTCGATCCCATACTGGCGCGTCTTGTACAGCAGGGCCTTGTAGCTGATGTTCAGAATGCGGGCGGCTTCCTTGCGATTCCAGTTCGTCTGTTCCAGGGTGTGGGCGATGGCCTCGGCTTCGGCCTCGTCCTTGAGGCTGCGAACCAGCGACTTCAACCCACCAGGCACGTCCTGCGGCTTGAGGGCGCTTTCCGCTGCGGTGGCATTCTTGGGATCGAGTTCGCAGACGACCTGCGTCTCATCGCCGAGGATGAGGTAGCGTTTCACAAAGTTCTCCAGCTCGCGCACGTTGCCGGGCCAGTTGTACTTTACGCAGGCGTCCAGCAGTGGGGCGGAGAAGGGAAGGGGTGGGCGTCCGTAGCGTTCGGCGATGCGCGTCATGAAGTGCTTGAGCAGCAGTGGCACTTCTTCCTTGCGCTCGCGCAACGGGGGAATCTGCAGGGTGAACGCGTTGAGCCGGTAGTAGAGGTCTTCGCGGAGTTTCTTGTTGGCCAGCGCCGCCTGCACATCGATGTTCGTGGCGGCCAGGATGCGGACATCGACGTTAATCGTGGTGCGCCCGCCCAGACGCGAGAAGGTCTGGTCCTGCAGCACGTGCAAGAGCTTGGCCTGGAGCAGCGGCGGCATCTCGCCGATCTCGTCCAGCAGGATGGTGCCCTTGTTGCAGAGCTCGAATTTGCCGGGCTTGGGGCGGTTGGCCCCGGTGAAGGCCCCTGGCTCGTATCCGAACAGCTCGCTCTCTAGCAGGTCGGCGGGAACGGCAGCGCAGTTGACCTTGAGGAAGGTGCGGTGGGCGCGCGCCGACATCTTATGGATCAAGCGGGCCACGACCTCCTTGCCAGTCCCGCTTTCTCCCAGCATCAGCACCGGCACATCCACCTTCGCCACCTGCGCCACCTGGGTGCGAATGCGGCGCATAGCTGCGCTGGCGGCCACAAAGTAGGTGTCATCTCCCAGCGGCTCGGCCTCGGGCCAAGCATCTTCCATGGCCTGCTGGTTCTGGAAGCAGTGGTGCAGCACGGAATCAAGTTCCGTCTTATTGAAGGGCTTGGTGAGGTAATCCTGGGCGCCCAGACGGATGGCCTGCACTACCTTACGGGTATCGCTCACGCAGGAGAGCATCACCACTTTCAGGTTGGGGCGGACCTCGCGCATCTTCTCCAGCGTTTCCAAGCCGTCCCAGCCGGGCATCAAAAGGTCGAGCAGGACCACATTAGGCTGGGGATCGCGGCGCACGCGCTGCAGCGCGTCTTCGCCGCTGGACGCGGTCTCGACGCGGTGGGAATCCAGCTCCAGCAGGGTGCGCATGTAGCCCAGCATGCTGGGCTCGTCATCCACCACCAGAATGTTCGCCGCGTTGGCTGCCACGTCGCGCCTCTCTCTCAGAACGGGTTCAAGGGAATCAGAAATGAGAACTTCGTCCCCGAACCCGGCTGACTTTCCATCCAGATCCTCCCCCCGTGCGCCTGCACCAGCCGGCGCGCGATGGAAAGGCCCAACCCCATGCCCTGAGAATTCTTGTCCTGCGTAGCTTTGGTGAAATCTTCGAAGATCTCCTGCTGGAACTCGGGGGCGATACCCACACCTGTGTCGGAAACCGAGATGCGCACTGCGTTTGGCAGCGCCACCGACTGTTTGCGCCGGTCGCCCGCGACGCGTACGGTCCTGGCCGCGCGGCGTTCCCACACATGCGGCTCGGCATTGAGCCACACCGTGCCTCCGCTCGGTGTGAACTTCAAGGCGTTGTCCAGCAGGTTGGACACGATGTGCTGCACTTTGAAGTTATCGAAGGGGAAGGCCTTCAGCTTCTCGTTGGCCAGGAAGTACAGCGCCACGCCTTGCTGGTGGAAGCGGTGCAACCAGAAACTGCAGACTTCCTGAAGACAAGCGTTCAGGTCGGCCATTTCAAAGCGCATGCTGACATTGCCGGTCTCGAGCGCGCTGTAGGTAAGGAAGTCGTGGATGAACTGCTGCAGGCGCGTGCCATTGGCGCGCATGTCTTCCAGAATCTGACGCTGGCGGTCGCTGAGTTGTCCCACCTTGTCGCTCAGCAGCAGATCGAGATAACCGGCCATGATGGCCAGCGGCGTCTTCAGTTCGTGGGCAGCGTGGGCGAGAGCAGTGGTCCGGCGGCGGCTCTCTTCTTGTAATTTCTCGAACGACTGCAGCAGAGCTTCGAATTCCTGACGCTGGGATTCGGCGTTTTTGTCGGACCATGAGAATGGGACAGTGCTCTTGAACAACTCAGCGGGCGAGGCTTTCCCGCCTAACGCCTCCTCACTTCTATCGGAGATAGGCCTGCCTGTGCTCATGATGAGAACGGATGCCGTACAGCTGGTTGCTGAAGAATGGCCGCAATGCAGAGTCTCTAACAGGCCGACGCAGGGGGGACACGCAGAGCTCTCAAACGCGTTGCGCTAGTCCGTCGGTCACAGACTCTGAGGGGAGGAACTTCATGCTACGAAACCACACCGGGGTTGTCAAGGACGAAAACGCAAACAATTTGTCACTGAGAATAAGCAACAGCTTGCGCATCGACCCTGTGTATCATTTTGCGATTGCCGGAAGATGGCTGCAAACGCTAGACTTACTTGCTTACCAAGGTCAGCGTAGCGAAGGTTCTAGAACCCCGGTTTTGGCACTCGGAGTGCGGGACTTAGGTTTCAGCGTCTGGTCCCAGGAGCGCAAGTGGCCCCACGAAGAGCGTTCGTCGAACGTCGGAAGAACGAACGCGTACCTCTTGCAGTTCCGGTGTTCCTCCGCGGCAGAGACTCCGAGGGGAAAGAATTTCTGGAATTCGCGACTGCCTTGAATGTGAGCGCGGGAGGAGCGCTGTTGGCCACGCGCCGCTTCCTGCCGCCCTTCTCCGCGATTGGCCTCGAAGTACCCTCCGCACCCTTGCCACGAACGAGGGCCTTGCCACGCGCCGTGCGCCGCCTGCGGGCCCGCTTATTGCGGGTGACGGTCGTCGATGGTTACCAATTATGGGGGCTTAAGTTCAGTAGTCCCTTGGTATCCAAGCGCAAGAGATGGAAAGTGCATTCCGTTCGGTGAAAGAGTTTTCCCACTCCCTCCAGAGATGATTGCGACCCGGCTTTGAACTATACCGGCACGTGGTTCTGAATAGAAGTCGGAAGCTTACCCTATGCTATTGAAGACATGATGGTTAGTAATAACTCTCCCGGGACTGTTGTAACTATTCTGTTTGGTGCCCTGAGTGCAGTGTAACGGCATGGTAACCCCGAGAAATCCGCATTACGTTCTCAACTTGAGATGGTTTTGGCCGGGCTGCTGATGGAGGCATATGTGATCAATGGCTTACCTCCCGAGGAAGTAATCTTCGGGCAGTCGGAAGCGATGCGGGCAATCCGGCAGCGCGTGGAAAAAGTGGCCGGAGCCAACATCCCGGTCCTGATCCAGGGAGAGAGCGGAACGGGCAAAGAGCTGATCGCGCGTCTGATTCACTACCACTCGCCCTGGGCCTCCGGGCCCTTGGTGAAGGTGAACTGTCCAGCGATTCCCGGTACCCTGCTGGAGAGCGAATTATTCGGCTATGAAAAGGGCGCTTTCACCGGAGCCAATGGCAGCAAGCCGGGCCGGGTCGAGATGGCGCACCGTGGGACGCTATTCCTGGACGAGATTTCGGAACTGGAGCCGGGCCTGCAGGCGAAGCTCCTGCAACTCTTGCAAGACGGCCAGTTCTGCCGCATCGGCGCGCAGGAGGACAAGCGGGTCGAAGTTCGTGTCGTCTGCGCCACCAATCGGGCACTGGAGCATGAGATTGACAGCGGCAGCTTCCGCGCCGACCTGTTCTACCGCATCAATGTCGTGAGCCTGCGGCTGCCGCGGCTGCGCGAGCGCAGCCACGACATCCCCGTGCTGGTCGACTACTTTCTGCAGTATTACAACGAGAAGTACAACTGCCGGGCGCAACTGCCGTCCGGTCAGGCGCTGTCGCTACTTGAGCGCTATCACTGGCCGGGCAATATTCGCGAACTGGAGAACCTGATCAAGCGCTACGTGATCCTGGGTTCGGAAGAGACGATTACCGCCGAACTGCTGGCGCACCGGGAAGAGCACTTCGATCCCGAAATCCCCACCACCGATGCCCCCATTGCGCTGAAGAAGGTCACTCGCCAGGCGGTGCGCGAACTGGAACGAAGGATCATCTTCAAGGTTTTGCAGGCTAACAACTGGAATCGCAAGAAAGCTGCGCGTTCGCTGAGCATCAGCTACCGCGCCTTGCTCTACAAAATACGCGAGGCCGGCCTCGGCAGCATGGGTAGCTCGGCGAATGTAGACTCGGCCGCTTCGGCAGATTGAAAACGAACCCGACTGTACTCGGAACAACCTGCGTCCAGTCCGTATCCCTCATCAACCCTTCCCTGGCGGGCGCATCGGTGTGCGCGCTCTAGATTGGTGGGTCGCACAGGATAGAAGCGCTGGCGTGTCCTCGGGGTGCTACTAAGCGCCATCTGCTTTACGTCTTGGATCTCACGACTCAGTCCATCCGAGGTGAAGTGGGGAAAAACATTTCTCACGCGGAAAATAATGCGGCACGAAGGCGATCTCATCTTGATATCGCATTATCTGTCTTTAAGTTACCGGACTAGCCGCAACTTGGTGTCGAGCGGGCAGCATACTTTGCTTGGCAAAATGGAGAAAAGTTTTGTACTCGGGCCGGTCTACGAGAGACTGGCTGTAATCGGCCTCGGGCTGCGCTAACCGCATGAAATCATTGCCCATGTGGGAGTTATTCCCCCGTCGTTCGTGCTCAATCTAGTTGGCAACGCCCGTGCTGTGCTGAGACATATCGAGCACGACTTGAAGACGATTCCTGACTTGACTCTATGCTAACGACAACTGTCCCCGATTCGGCCAGCGAAAGCGTAACCCTCCCTTCGCTTAACGGTACCCAGTTTTTCGTGCCCGCAGTGAGCGCGGCGATGCGCCATATTGAGCGCACAGTCAGCGACATTGCGGCGACCGACCTGCCTGTACTGATCAGCGGAGAAAGCGGTACCGGAAAGGGCGTGCTGGCGTTGCGCATTCATCAGTTGTCCAGGCGGACCCAGGACGCCTTCGTCAAGATGAATTGCGCCACGCTTACACCGAAATCGCTCCAAGAGCGCGGAATCGACGACAACTGGAGCAACTGGGCCGGCGCCGGAACGCTATTTCTGGATGAGATAGCCGACTTGGAAACCTCGTGCCAACGGCGGCTGCTGAACGCAATCCCGGACGGCGACGCCGCCGGGCCGGAGCACAAGGTAAAAGTGCGCGTAATCGCCGCCACCCGATGCAATCTCCAGAAGGAGGTGCGGGACGGCCACTTTCGTGAGGACCTGTATTACCGCGTCAGCGGTATCTGCCTGCGCTTGCCTGCGTTGCGTCAGCGCAAGGATGACATCCCGCTTTTGACTGACTGGTTCCTTTCCAAGTACGCAACGCAGCTGGGTAAGAACAAGCCGCAGCTGAGTTCCCGCACCATCTCCCGATTTATGGAATACGCCTGGCCCGGAAACATCCGCGAGCTGGAATACACGGTCCAGAAGATCGTCGCGCTCGGCGATGAACACCTCGCCCTGGAGAATCTTTCCACTGCTTACACGCCGGCTCCAAAGAGTGCGACCCGTGATGGTCTGTCGCTGAAACAGGCAGCCCGAGTTGCCTCGCGGCAGGCGGAGCGGGAATTGATCCTGAAGGTGCTGGCACAGACTCGCTGGAACCGCAAGCTGGCTGCCCGGGAGCTGCAGATTAGTTACAAGGCCTTGCTCTATAAGCTGAAACAGATCGGAGTCGATTCGGCCGAGTCGTAGTGAGGACAACAATGCAGGCAAAAACACTGGCAATACTGATTCTGACAGCTTCGCTGGCAATTGCAGTCGAAGCGCAGGACTCAAACGGGAATGCCAAGGACAAGAACGGTGCTGTGGCTGTGGCATCTGTCATCAATCCAAGAGTCACGGCAACGACAGCGGCGTCGGCGACCGATGATCCGGACTACCAGATCGGGCCGGGGGACAAACTCAACATCAGTGTGTGGAAGGAACCCGACCTCTCGGGGACCGTCCCCGTGCGTCCCGACGGGAAGGTCTCGCTGCCTTTGCTGAGCGACGTGCAGGCTGCCGGCATTACTCCCGTCAAGCTGGCGGGCACCATCACAGAACGTTTGCGGCAGTACCTAACCGATCCCCGAGTCACCGTGATTGTGACCGAGGCTAACAGCCGGCGGGTTTATCTGATCGGTGAAGTCGTCCACCCCGGGGCGATTCCCATGTTGCCCAACATGACGCTATTACAGGCACTCTCGACCAGCGGAGGGTTCTCCCAGTTCGCCAAGATAAAGAAGATGTACGTATTGCGCACGGACAATGGCAAACAAGTCAAGTTGCCGGTCAACTACAAAGCAGCGATCAGCGGGCAGGCGCCGGACCAGAACATCGCCCTAAGACCGGGCGACACGATCGTCGTCCCGTAAGAGAGCAAGTATGTCAACCACCGTGAAGCTGCTCGGCGTCGCGCTCATCACCCTGGGCCTTAGCCTGGGCCTGGTTGCGCAGGAGTCGGCGCCGCAGGAAGAAAGAATGCCCCCTCCGGTAGCAGGCATTATCGCTGAGGACAACACGCCTCTCGCTGAGGAGGCTCGGCCGGATACTCGCCCGGTCACCGGTCTCTTGCCGCTGACCGTGGGAAGTTTCGCCACTGAACGAAGTTTCTTGGCCCCCAGCTTCCAGTTTTCCCAATTGGCGGACACCAACCCGGGCATTGTCAGCGGACAAAATCAGGGCATTGTCAACGGTTCGTCAGACACGGTCGCGGTCACCACCCTGAATGCCAATGCCCTGCTGCAACAGGTCTGGAGGCAAAGCCAGTTCACCTTGAATTACAGCAGTGGCGGGTCCGTCTATGCCGGTCAATCTGCCCTGAACAGCATCTTCCAGGCAGCCCACATTCAGCAATCGTTTCAATCTCGGCGCTGGTCGCTGACCCTTGCTGATGATGTTACGTATACCCCTGAATCACCATTCGGTTTTCTGGGGCTGGCGGGCTCGGGCGCGCCAAACATCGCCTCCGGGACGACCCCTAACCAGACCATTCTGACCAACCAAACCGATCAAATTACCAACAGCGCCATCGGGCAAGCGACTTACAACCTGAATAGCCGATCGTCCTTGACTGTGGCGGGCAGCTTCGGCTTGCAGCGCTTTAGCGGTGGAGGACTTTTGGACTCTGACCAGGGAGGGATCCAGCTCGGGTACAACTACAATCTCAACCCGCGTGACTCTCTGGGCATCGGTTATGGGCTTAACCTGGTTCGATTTCCAGGTTCTGTAGTCTCAAGCGTTTTAGCCTCGACCGCTTCGAATCTCGACAGCCACAATGTCCAACTGGCGTATGGCCGGCGGATCACAGGCCGTCTAGCCCTGCGAGTCTCGGGTGGACCCCAGATCAACCAGATCAGCGATCCGACCCTGGGCCCGTCAACACAGGCGACGTGGAGCGCCCAGAGTTCGCTGATCTACCGTTTCCGACGTGCCCAGGTGCAGGCGTCGTATGCGCACGGTGTCAACGCCGGCGCCGGAGTCTTGGCTCTCGCCAAAACCGATCAGATTCAAGGCTTCTTCACCATGCGGCTGACGCGCACCCTTTCGGGATCGCTACGTGCAGGGTTTGCGCATAACACGAATCCCCAGCAAGGGATAGGTTCGCCGAACCCTTTGACAAACCCTGCCTTCAACACCGAATTCGTGAATGCGCGTTTGGAACGGCCGCTGGGCCACGAGGCCATCGGCTTTCTAACTTATATGCTCCAGCACCAATCCTCCAATGTGATGCAGTGCGGTGCGGGAGTGTGCGCCGGTCTGAATCGGCACGTCGGTGGTGTGGGATTTGAGTGGCATATGCGGCCGATACTGATTCATTAGATGCGCCTATTCAGAGATCAACGAGAAGACTTGACAAACTTTGGTGACGAGGCAGGCACGGCAAGCAGAGCATAACGAGGAAACCTGAGGGAGTATGTACAACCAGTTTTTCGGCCTCCGAACCAATCCGTTCAGCGTTAATCCGGATCCGCGCTTCATGTTCTTGACGCGGCACTTCCAGGAGGCGCTCGCTTGCCTGACCTACGGCATCCAGAGTCGGCGGGGCTTTGTTCTCCTGAGCGGGGAAGTCGGCACGGGCAAGACCACCCTGTTGAATAAGCTATTGGACTGGCTGCGGGGACAGCGGGTGGCGACTGCCTTCATCTTCAACTCGCAGCTCGACGTGCCGGAAATCTTCGATTACATGCTCGCTGATTTTGGCATTCATTGCGAGTCACGGCTGAAGAGTCAAGTACTGCTGCGTTTGTACCACTGGTTGCTGGACCGCTACCGGGCCGGCGAGACGGCCGTGCTCATCATCGACGAGGCCCAGAACCTTTCGCCGCAGGTGCTGGAGGAAATCCGGCTGCTGACCAATCTCGAAACCGCGACGGAAAAGTTGCTCCAGATTGTGCTGGCCGGACAACCGGAATTGGAACAGAAGCTCAACCTGCCGCAGCTGCGGCAGTTGCGCCAGCGGATAACCCTACGCTGCAAAACGCAACCTCTGACACAGGAGGAGACAGGCGCCTACATCGCCCAGCGGTTGAAGATCGCTGGCAGTAACGGGCACGCGATCTTCAGCCCGGAAGCTCTGGCGGCGGTTCACAAGTACGCAGGCGGCATTCCACGAGTCATCAATCTATTGTGTGACCATGCTTTGCTCAGCGCGTTCGTGGACAAGCAGCAGCAAGTGAGTGCGGACCTGATTGAAGGAGTGGCGCGTGAATTCGACTTGCTGCAGCCGCAAGCTTCGCAGGAGGTGAGCAATGGAGAACTTGTTGAAACGCTGCACAACCTGGCGCTGTTGACAGAGCGCTTTCGACATCCCGCGAACCCGTCGGGGATGCCGGAAAGACGTGGGCCCGAATCTCCCACGAAGGTAATTGACAGCGATGAAAAATAATCAGCAAGAATCCGTCGAGCGGCAACTCGAAAGATGCGCGTTTTCATTACCTTGGTCACTTGCTGCTGTTTGGCACGCCACTGATAATCCGAATCTCGATGCGGGAGTGTGCGGTTTCGGGTTGGATGTTGTATGGGACGCGAAATTTCCGCGGGAGATGAGCCCGCGCGCCTGCGACGTTAGACAAGATTGTTAATCCGGTGGCTGGCAGGATGTTGGCCACCGAAACAACTGGGTGTACAGACTAAGGGGAACCGGGGGATGGGACTCAGAGGGCGGAGCTATGGCCGGCGCAACGCAGAGCGCAGCTTACGATTGGAATAATAGAGCCACAAGCAGCGAACCAGCACAGTGGTATGCCATCCAGACGCGGCCGCGACACGAAAAGAGCGCTGCCGCCGAGCTGGAGCAGAAAGGGATCCTGACTTTCTTGCCGCTGGTTACGCAGATCCACCGCTGGAGCGACCGCCGCCAGAAGGTTGTACTGCCACTGTTTGCTGGCTATGCATTTGTGAACATCGCTCCCACACCCGAAACCCGGATCTCGGTTCTGCGCACGAGCGGCGTCCTAAATTTTGTGGGATCCCATAACCAGGGGGCGCCGATCCCGGAGGTTCAGATCCAGGGCATTCGAAGCCTGTTGGCAAATAGAATTCCATTTAGCCCATATTCTTTTTTGAAGGTGGGCCAGCGGGTGCGCATCCGCGGAGGTTGTCTGGACGGTGTGGAGGGGATCTTGATCCGGCAAAACGGGGACCAGCGCTTGGTGTTGTCTGTAGACATGATTCAACGTTCGCTCGTCGTCAGCATTGAAGGCTATGATGTTGAGCCAGTTTGATTGCGAGGAGCGCCCCGGTTAGCCGGAGCCATGAGATCAGCAGCATGGATAATTCTGACGAGCAAGGTTCGTTGAATTTTGGACGCTACTGGGCACTCATCTGCCATCGACGTTGGTGGATGATCGCAGCGTTGTTTGTGAGCTGGTCTGTAGTAGTGGTAGTCAGCAGGTTCCTGCCTGCGAAGTACCGCTCCGAGACTGTGATTCTGGTCGAGCAGCAAAAGGTTCCCGAAAGGTATGTCGAGTCGAATGTGGCGGTCGACCTGCAGCAGCAGCGGTTGCAAAGCATCACGCAGCAGATCTTAAGCCGCACTCGACTGTTGGTGATCGCGCAGAATTACCGTCTGTATGCGAGCGAGGGCAACAGGGATCCCGATGCGTTGGTTGATCGGATGCGCAAAGACATCACGATTGAACTCGAGAAGGCCAGCCAGAATCAGCTCACTTCGTTCAAGGTATCTTACTCCGCTTCTACACCGCGGCTGGCCCAGCAGATCACAGGTGAGCTGACGTCCTTTTTCATCGAAGACAGCCAGAAAATCCGGATAGATAGCTCTAAGAGGACGACTGCCTTCTTGGCAAATGAGCTGCAGAGTGCGGGAGCGGACTTGGCGCAGCAGGAGCAACGACTCAGGGATTTCAAGAGCAAATACCTGGGTGAGCTTCCGGAGCAACTGCAGGGTAATCTGCAAATCCTCGCCGGGTTGCAAGGCCGGCTCCAGTCGGAAAACGAGGCCTTGAATCAGGCGGAGCAGCACAAGCTGTACCTCGAGTCGTTACTGGGACAATACAAGTCTCTGCGGGGTGGTGACGCCGATTCTTCCCCGACCTTGCCAGCCCTGGAACAGCAACTGGCGAAGATGAAGAACCAGCTCAATGACCTGAGCGCCCGTTATACCCCCGAGCATCCGGACATAGTTCGTCTGAAAGAGCAGATCGCCACGACCGAAAAACTGGTAGAGAAGATTGAACAGGGAGCGAAGTCCGGTAAGAAGACGGATTCGTCTTTGCCGGCGGCCACCGCGGCCGAGATTCAGGCTATGTCCCCAGTCATGCAGATCGAAAGCCAGATCAAGGCCAACCAGCTCGAGATCGCACATCGTAAACAGGAGATCAAGAGCGTGGAGGCGGAAATCCGACAATACGAGGGTCGCCTGAACCTCACTCCGGTTCGTGAGCAGCAACTGGCGGCCGTCACCAGAGGTTATCAGCAATCTCGTGCGAACTACGAGGCTCTTCTAGCCAAAAGGCAGGAGTCGGAAAGGGCTACCGATCTGGTGGAACAGCAACAAGGGGAACAGTTCCGTGTGCTCGATCCACCCAATCTCCCGCTGAAGCCTTATTTCCCAGATCGCTTCAAATTCTGCCTGGCTGGTTTGGGTATTGGGGCCTCCCTTGCATTTGGACTCGTATTGTTGCTGGAAGTTGCTGATGCGCGAATCTACCGGGAGGAGGATCTGCGCGATTTGACATCGGCTCCCGTACTGGCGGGAATACCAGCCCTCACCACTCCTGCCGAACAGCGGAACCATTCTCGTCGGCTCTGGGTGGAAGTTGTTGCTGCTTCGTTGCTGTTAGCTTGCATCCCCGCTGTAACCCTATTCGCATACTTGAAGGGATAAGCCCGGCAAAAGCAGTAATCCAGCGGCTTCAGTAATCCGTTTCGACAGTCAATCTCACCATAAATGAGGTCAGGAAAGGGATGAGTCGAATATTCGAAGCCTTGCAGCAGGCCAAGGCGGACACCACTGCCGAAGCGGGAACATTCTCGCCGGTTCCAGTCCCCTCTACCCTGGACACTCCTCAAGACGTCAAGGGGGTCCCAGGCTTGGAGCAGGTTCGTTCCTTTTCTATCAAGACGCTTCCGGAGCATCGTCTGGTGGTGGTGACGGATGAGCACAGCCTGGCAGCGGAAAAAGTTCGAGTCTTGAGCACTCGTCTCAGGAACCTCCAGCAGCGACGCCAGATCAAGAAAGTGCTGATTACGAGCAGCATAAGCGCAGAGGGAAAAAGCGTGATTTCTGCAAATCTGGCTCTTACCTTGGCTATGCGGGCGCACAAGAGGACTCTGCTGATTGGCGGCGATCTCCGTCGCCCCAGTATGGGCAAATTATTCGGTACCAGTGAGGTCCCTGGCTTGACAGAGTGGTGGCGCGAAGGAGGAGCTGTCTGTGGCTACATGCGGCGGGTCGAGGGACTCCCGCTGTGGCTTTTGCCGGCGGGAGACGGCCTGGAGCAACCGCTGGAGATCCTGCAATCGGAGCGCTTCTCAAAATTGATGGAGCAGATCGGGGAATGGTTCGACTGCATCGTCGTCGATTCCCCTCCCTTGACTCCCATGGCGGATTCCGGTGTCTGGATGAATCTGGTTGACGGTGTTTTGCTGGTGGTAAGGTCGGGCCGGACACCGAAGAGATTGATGCAGAAGACGGTTGACTCGGTTGAAAAGACAAAACTCCTCGGCATCGTGGTGAACGGAGCCACCGAAACAGAGCAACAGCACTACTACTATTACAACCGGGACCGTCAAGAGGCCCGCAAGCAGCTCCAGATGGCGGCGCCAGCTCGGCAATCCTAAGGCCTTTCAGCAGGACGCTGCACAGGAGCCACGCACACTTTTGCACTGTTAGCGCAGGCGTTTGAACAGGGCTGATCGACCCTCCACAGTGTGCAAGGCCCTGCACGCGGCTGGCTGCCAGCTCAACCCGCTTCTAGCCAAACACTTAACAAAATGAAACCAAAGGCGTTGCGCAGCCTCCGCGGGGCGGTTCTGGCAAGTAAAGTGCTCAATCCGGTGATGAAAGTGACCAGACTGGAAGTTGTGTGAGGACAAAGACTAGACAATGTCTGCGCGAATACTTCGCCTTTTGAGTGACGATCTAAGCGCCGGCGGCGTCGCCAACAAGCGCGCTGCAGCGGCGGAGGCTTTCGATTTTGGATTGATGGAGGAAGCCTGCTTCACGCGCATGATTGCCGTGGAGCGGAAGCGGACGGAGCGCTCCGGTAAACCTTTCCTGCTAATGCTGATTCAAGGACAGTCGCTGCGCCCGGTCAACGGCACCCAGGAATTGCTGCAAAAGCTCGTATCCGTGCTGAAGAGTTCTATCCGCGAGACTGACTCTGCAGGCTGGTACGAGAGCGCTCGTGCCGTGGGAGTGATTTTTACCGAGGTAGGCGCCGCCGATAACGGCGTCATTGCGGCCATCCTGGCCAAGATTGCAAAAGGTCTGCGCAGCCAGCTGAGCGCGGAGCAGATGGCTCGTCTGGAAATCTCTCTTCACCGCTATCCCGAGGAAGAACAGCCGCCGCAGCGTCTCGATCACCTGCTCCTTTATCCGGATTTGCCGCGCCGGGATGCCAGGAACCGGGCGGGTCAGTCCCTCAAGCGTGCGATCGACGTCGTGGGTAGCGCGCTGCTGCTCCTGCTTCTGTCTCCGCTGCTTCTGTTGATTGTCCTTGCCACCAAGCTGACGTCGCACGGCCCGGTGCTGTTCAAACAGAAAAGAATCGGCCGATACGGAATTCCTTTTACGTTTCTCAAGTTCCGATCCATGCACGTCAATAGCGACCCGGAAATTCACAAGGAGTACGTTTCCCGGCTCATATCGGGCGAACAGGGGCTCCGTCACGCGGGCAGGAACGAGTCTGGCGGTGTGTATAAGATCACACAGGATCCTCGAGTTACCGCCGTGGGCCGCTTTCTGCGCCGGACCAGTCTGGATGAGCTCCCTCAGTTGTGGAATGTTCTTACAGGCGAGATGTCTTTGGTTGGACCGCGGCCACCGATACCCTATGAGTTCGAGTGTTATGACATCTGGCATCGGCGCCGGGTTGTGGAGGCCAAGCCGGGCATAACGGGATTGTGGCAAGTAACCGGGCGAAGCCGAACCAGCTTCGATGAGATGGTCCGGCTCGACCTCAAATATGTCAAAAGCTGGTCCGTTTGGCTGGATTTGGAGATTCTGTTGCAGACTCCCCGGGCAGTTTTTTCCGGTGATGGCGCCTATTGAGCGCCAATACCTCCCCACTCACATCACCTCCCCTGGACCATTGCTAGTTCGCCAAGTGCGCTACTCAGTTCAAAGGCAATTTGCGAGACCTGGCAGGCCAAACGGCCGCTGAGAGTAGGTGTGCAATGATAAGGGTTGGTGTAATCGGGTACGGATACTGGGGGCCAAACATTGTCCGGAACCTTCACGGCCTGGAGTCGACCCAGGTGGTGATGATCTGCGACAAGAATCCAGGGGCCTTGCTTCGAGCCAAGCGTGCTCACCCGAGCATAGATGTGACCTCGGAGACCACGGACCTCATCTGTTCTCCCCGCATTGATGCAGTCGCCATCGTTACCCCTGTCTGGACACACTTCGAACTGGCAAAGTCGGCTCTCATGAATGGAAAGCATGTCTTCGTGGAGAAGCCCCTCACCAGTCGTTCCAGCGAAGCGGAAGAGCTGACCGAATTGGCGCTTAGGAAGAATCTCACTATCATGGTCGATCACACCTTTCTTTACACGGGCGCCGTAAGAAAGATTCGCCAGCTCATCGACAACAATACTCTGGGCAACCTTTATTATTACGATTCCATGAGAGTCAACCTGGGCCTGTTCCAACACGATGTCAGCGTCATCTGGGACCTGGCTCCGCACGACCTTTCGATCATGGATTATCTAATCAAGGAGCAACCACAGGCCCTGGTTGCTACCGGCGAGAGTCATCTGAACGGCGTGGAGGATGTCGCGTTCATTACCGTCTACTTTCCCAACAATATCATCGCGCACGTCAATGTAAATTGGTTATCGCCCGTCAAGGTCAGGACCACTTTGATTGGCGGCGAGAAAAAGATGCTGGTGTGGAACGACCTTGAGGCCGACGAGAAAATCAAGGTTTATGACAAAGGAGTTCACATCAACAGCCAGGAAAATGTTTATGAGCTTCTGGTCAGTTATCGGTCCGGAGATATGTGGGCGCCGCAGGTCGAACAGGTCGAGGCCTTGAAGCTTGAACTCGGGCATTTCATCGATTGCATCGTGCACAGCAAGACGCCCCTCAGCGACGGCGCGGCCGGCCTGAGAGTCGTCAAAATGCTGGAGGCGGCCGACAAGTCCGTCGAGAAAAAAGGGGAACTCGTCTATCTATGAGCGACTACGTGTGCATCGCCCCGGACGTCCGGCTGGGCAAAGGCGTGAAACTTTCGAAGTTCATCAACCTCTATGGTTGCGAGATCGGGGACGATACCAAGATTGGTGCCTTCGTCGAGATCCAGAAGAATGCCCGGGTTGGCCAACGCTGCAAGATTTCCAGCCACACCTTTATCTGTGAAGGCGTGACCATTGAGGACGGTGTGTTTGTAGGGCATAGCGTCACCTTCATCAATGATTCTTATCCTCGGGCCACCTCCGCGGAAGACCAACTCCAGACGGAGAAGGATTGGAATGTCGAACCGACGCTGGTGAAAAAAGGGGCGTCGATTGGTTCTGGGGCCACGATCCTGTCCAATCTCACAATCGGGGAGAATGCCATCGTGGGGGCTGGGAGTGTTGTTACTAAGGATGTACCAGCAAACACTATTGTAGCGGGGAACCCCGCGCGTGTTCTCAGGTACATCGGTAGCGAACTGGGAGCCGCAAAATGAAAAGCGCAAACGGTAATCATAATTCTACCAACGGAATTCCCTTTCTGGATCTCGTTACTCCACACCGGGAGCTGGAAGCTGAGCTGGTCGCCGTGTTTAAAGCGGCCCTGGACACCGCTGGATTCATCGGCGGTCCGATGGTTGAAAGCTTCGAACGGTCATTTGCCCAGTACTGCGGGGCGCGGCACTGCGTCGGGGTTGGCAGCGGCACCGATGCCCTGCGCTTTGCTCTGATCGCCGCAGGAGTATCCCCCGGCGATGTGGTCATCACGGTTCCAAACACATTCATCGCGACCGGGGAGGCTATTTCGCAGTCGGGAGCACTTCCCGAGTTCGTGGATGTTGATGAGCGCACCTATAACATGGATCCGGCCAAGCTCCGGGAATACCTGGAATCGAAATGCGACGCCGACCCCAAGAGCGGTCGGCTGATTTCGCGCCGGTCGGGAAGGCCTGTAACGGCCGTCGTCCCGGTCCACCTGTACGGCCAGATGGCGGATATGGACTCGATCATGGAACTCGCCGAGCGGTACCAACTGATGGTGATTGAGGATGCCTGCCAGGCTCATGGAGCCCAATACTTTTCCCGTAAAGCACAGTGCTGGAAGGCGGCGGGAACAATCGGACGGGCGGCCGCGTTCAGCTTCTACCCGGGCAAGAACCTGGGCGCCTGTGGCGAGGCAGGAGCAGTTACCACCGAGGATGGAGAGATCGCCAAGAAAATACGGATGCTTCGCGATCATGGACAGGCGGAAAAGTATTATCACGATGTGGAGGGCTACAACGGGCGTTTAGATGCCATTCAGGCCGGCCTGCTGGAACGCAAGCTGAAAAACCTGGACGAATGGAATGTGCAGCGCCGGGGGTGCGCCGCCATCTACGAAAAGCTCCTGGCGCCTCTGGCCGACGATCTGGTGCTGCCCTACGAGCCGTCCTGGTCACGCGCCGTTTACCACCTCTATGTCGTGCGTATCGCGGACCGCGAAGGGCTTCGCGCTTGTCTTGCTGAGCGGAACATTGGCACCGCTATCCATTATCCGATTCCGCTTCATCTGCAGAAAGCCTACCGGCAATTGGGGTACAGCAAAGGTGATTTTCCGGTCAGCGAGAAGCTGGCTCCAGAGATCCTCTCCCTGCCGATGTATCCCCAGTTGCGGCCAGATCAACAGAGGAAGGTGGCAGAAGCGATCTCTGAGTTGACCAGCAAGCCATCACGTGCACTTATTTCCGCTAGCCTTACGAAGGTGAAGACCGCAAAACAAAAGAACAAGGTCGTCGTGGTTGGACTTGGAGAAGTGGGGAAACCGCTCCTCGATCTGCTTTCCTCTTACTACGATGCCACAGGGGTCGACATCTCGCCCCCCACCGAACCCATCGGGCCGGTTGACGTCCTGCACATCTGCTATCCTTTCGATATCAAGGACTTTGTTGGCGAAACCGCGCGCTACATCAAACTTCTCAAGCCCGCGCTGACGATCATCAACAGCACCGTAGCGGTAGGGACGACGCGAGCGGTAACCGAACGCACGGGCACCGCTGTGGCGAATAGTCCGGTGCGCGGCAAACACAAGTGCATGCTGCAGGAGCTCCGAACCTACGTCAAGTTTGTGGGAGCGTTGGATGATGTGACCGCGCAGCAGGCTGCCCGGCACTTCGAGTCTGCAGGCGTGAAGACCAGGATATTGCCGTCTCCGGAAGCAACCGAGCTGGCCAAGCTCACCGAAACTACATACTTCGGCCTCTTGATCGCCTGGGCACAAGAGGTGGAGAGGTACTGCGATCAGTTGGGCGTGGATTATGACGACGTCGTCTTGTTCCACCAGGAAATAAAGTATCTGCCTCCGGTCAAGTTCTTTCCCGGAGTTATTGGCGGCCACTGCGTCATGCCCAACATCGAGATCTTGCGCAAGCTTGATGATTCCATAATCTTAGGCGCGATTCGCTCTTCCAACGAGATGAAGGTCGAGCGCGAAGCCCGCCGAGCGGAGGCCGCCGAAGGGATTGAGGCGGTCCCGGCAGCCGACTAAGCGCCCATAACCTCAGCAGCGACAGTGACGTTTCGGAGATGCAAGATTTTTGTCTTGGAGTCTCGACCCAGTCGTTTTGTTATGGATTGTCCGGCCGTAGCAGAATCCAATAAGACATCTGAACCGCTTCCCTCACTCGCCCCGGAGGCAATCGCCTCCCGTCCGCGCTTACGGGGAAAGCGAGTGGCGATGGTTGTGTTCTCTCATTATCCAGCCGATCCTCGCCCGCGGCGTGCCCTAGAGGCGCTCCTTAAGGAAGGCATGAGCGTCGATCTGATCTGCCTGGCGGATGACAAGGCCCCCCGACGCGAAATCTCAGATGGTCTTGAAATTCTTCGTCTGCCGATTACAAATCGACGTGGGGGCAAGTTCGCGTACGCTTATCAGTATTCTGTCTTTATCCTGATCTCTTCCATCATTCAGGCCTTCCGTTCGCTGACCCGTGGCTATGATTTGGTCTATGTGCACAACATGCCGGATGTTCTTGTTCTGAGTGCATTGATACCCAAGGCTCTAGGAGCCAAGGTGATCCTCGACCAACACGATCCGATGCCTGAACTCATGATGACAATCTTCAATCTTGATCAAAACAGCTCGAACGTACGCCTCCTGAGCAAACTCGAGAAATGGAGCATTGCATGCGCTAATCGGGTGGTCACAGTCAATATCGCGTGCAAACGAATCTTTAGCTCCCGCAGCTGTTCGCCGGAAAAAATTGGCGTGGTGATGAATTCTCCTGACGCGGAGATTTTCCCCTTTCGTGGGGCTCGCTCCTACGATCCCCCAAAGGATCCGGCTCGACCTTTCGTCATGATGTATCACGGGTCATTGGTCGAAAGAAACGGCCTGGACCTGGCAGTCGAGGCCTTGGCGAGAGTGCGGGCGGACGTTCCCAGCGCAGAACTCAGGATCTACGGACGCAGTACTCCTTTTCTTGAACGCGTAATGGTCGATGCGCACAACAAGGGCCTGAGCGATTGTGTGCAGTATCTGGGACCGAAGAGCCTGGAGGAGTTGGTTCGCGAAATTGAAATGTGTGATGTGGGGATAATCCCCAATCAGCGGAACGCGTTCACGGATATCAATACGCCCACTCGAATTTTCGAATATCTGGCACTAGGCAAACCGGTGATTGCTCCCCGGACACCAGGCATCCAGGATTACTTCGGTCAAGATTCCCTCTTCTTTTTCGAGTCCGGCGATGCCGAGGGGCTTGCTCAACAGATTCATTATGTCTGTTCGCATCGCATCGAGGCTATCGAGAGAGCTGAGCGAGGACAGGGGACCTACTTGGCACACACTTGGTGTCAAGAAAGACAGACGCTCGTGAATCTGGTAAGCGAACTTCTTGGACAGGAACCCGCCCATTGATTCCGGCGCAGACACCATCGGGTGGGATGAGCGGAGTCGCCAGGAATGGCGGTAATCCGGCGGTTGGTTGCGCGGATCTGTCACTGCGCCGGCAGAGCAGTCCTGCGATGACCAAACCGTTGAGCTATGTGCTGATCACGCCGGCTCGTAACGAAGAAGCCTTCATAGAGAAGACCATCGAGTCTGTGATCAATCAGACGGCGCTGCCGCTGAAATGGGTCATCGTCGACGATGGGTCGACGGACAAGACTGCGGAAATCGTGAGCCGCTATCTTGTGCAGTACCCTTGGATAGAGCTGGTCCAAATGCCGCAACGGCGGGACCGCAGCTTTGCGGCCAAAGTGATGGCCTTCAACGCCGGCTATGAGAGGGTCGAAGGTCTCCAGTACGAAATCATCGGGAACTTGGATGGGGACATTTCCTTTGAGAAAGACCATTTCGAGTTTCTTGCGCGGAAATTCTCGGAGGATCCTAGCCTTGGAGTGGCCGGAACAATATTTAAGGAAGACGGCTACAGTTCTGAAACTGACAGTTTCGAGGGACACAAGCACGTTTCAGGTCAGTGCCAGCTGTTTCGCAAGCAATGCTGGGACGACATCGGGGGCTATGTCCCCCATCGTGCCGGTGGAATCGATTGGATGGCGGTGGCGACCGCCCGAATGAAGGGCTGGAAGACCGAGTCATTCCGGGAGAAATGGTTCTTCCACTATCGGCATTTAGGTACCGCAGAACGCAGTATCTGCTCCTCGTTGTTTTCTTATGGGGAGAAGGACTACTACCTTGGTGGGCATCCGGTCTGGGAAGCGTTCCGAGTTGCCTACCGTGCCACTAAGCAGCCCTACCTTATTGGAGCAATTGCCTTGGGGTTGGGCTATTGCTGGGCTCTTATTCGCCGCACACCTCGTCCCGTTTCCAGGGAGCTCATGGCCTTCCACCGCAAAGAACAGATGCTCAAGCTCAAAGCCATCCTCAAATCCTTGGTCAGATTCAAGAGAGTCGACAACTTTGATGTGGCGCGAAACTGACCTGGTCTCTTGACACGCCTAATGAACGAAATCCCAGTCAATAAAATCATCGCGGCCGTTAACCACTTCTGTGCCTGGCTTGATCGTTATGGGGAGACATCTCACGATCACCAGAGCTTTTTTGCGAGCGGGCTAGGGCGAAGGGCCAAGGCTTTGTATTACCGCAAACCTTGGCTCGGCACACTTGCCGTAGCGCCGATGATTTTTTCTGAGGCATTTGTGCCCGCGGCACGAGTGCTCTTTTGGAAGCGCCAACGCTTCCCAATCGCCGATGCCCATTACGCCATGGGCTTTGCATGCCTCGCACGAATCTACGGAGCGGACAAGTATTACCAGCGAGCCGTGCACTTCCTTGAGGTGCTTCAAGAGACTCGCTGCCCAGGTTATGAGCATTACGGTTGGGGATATCCTTTCGACTGGGAGACGAGATTGGGCACCATCAAAGCGGATACACCCCTGATAACGACAGTGCCCTATGTTTACGAGGCATTCTCAGAAGCTTACGCGATTGATAAAGAGCAAAGGTGGCTACAAATCATGCGATCCATCGCCGATCACGCCTTCCGGAATTACCGAGATTTGGAGACGGCGCCGGATGCTGCTAGTTGTGGCTATACTGCTACTCCTGATGGCCAGTGCGGCGTCATAAACGCGAATGCCTATCGAGCGTTTCTTCTAACCAAGGCCGGGATCGAGCTCTCGGAACCGCAATACCTGGAGCTCGCAAGAAAAAATTTGAACTTCGTTCTCTCTTCTCAGAATGCAGATGGTTCCTGGTACTACTCGACGGATGGCCAGCGTGATTTTGTCGATCATTTCCATACGTGCTTTGTTCTAAAGGCGCTCGCAAAGATCGAAGAGCTTCCTGGGGCACCTCGGTGCGGTGCTGCGCTCGAACGAGGGATTAGGTACTACTTGCAGAACTTGTTTGACGCAAAGAAACTTCCCGTGCCATTCTCCAAAGCGCCACGGCTCACGGTTTATCGCCGAGAACTCTACGATTATGCGGAGTGCATCAACTTGGGTGTTCTCTTGTACGGCCGTTTCCCGGAGCTAGACAGGGTGTTGTCAGCAGCCGTTACGGATTTGGTTCTGCGTTGGCAGAAGCCCGATGGCTCTTTCCGTGCCCGTCAGCTTCTGGTCGGCTGGGACAGTGTCCCGATGCATCGCTGGGCCCAGTCACAGGTTTTTCGAAGTCTCTGCTTCTTGCTTTTACGGAACCATAGACCCTCCCTTGGCAGGAGCTCGCGCGAAAGGCTTGAAACATTGGCGTCTACGGCTACGAGATAGAGGGATCCCATGTGCGGTATCTGTGGACAATATAACTTCGGAAACCAGGCGCCGGTTTACCGCCGTGACCTCGAGGCGATGACCAGAAGCATCGTCCATAGAGGTCCGGATGACGAGGGCTATTACATCGCAGGGTCTATTGGTTTCGGTTTTCGCAGACTTTCCATCATTGATCTCGCTGGCGGCCATCAACCCATGTCGGATCAGGAGGAATCCGTCTGGGTCGTTTTTAATGGTGAAATTTATAACTTTCCTGAACTGAAGCGTGAACTGGAAGGATACGGCCACGTCTTTCGCACTAAATCGGACACCGAGGTCATCGTCCATGGATACAAACAATGGGGCGATGCCGTGCTCAACCGCCTCAATGGCATGTTTGGCTTGGCCATCTGGGATGCACGGCAACAGCGGCTGGTTCTGGCGCGAGATCCATTTGGTATTAAGCTGCTCTACTACCGGATCGATGGGAAACGGTTGTATTTCGGCTCGGAAATTCGTGCGGTTCGTGCTGTCATGCCGGACAGCGCCGAGATCGATCCGACCTCGCTGAATCTCTTCCTGCGCTATCGTTATACGCCTTCCCCCTACACGCTGTTCAAGAATGTACGCAAGCTAGCACCAGGAACCAAATTAACGATCCAAAATGGTTCCTATCAGGTGAGCCAATGGTACAACTTCAAGCCAGCTCCTTTTGCGCCACCCAAGTCACCTGCCGAAGCAAGAGAAGAGTTGTTATCTATTTATCAAAGGGCTATGCGCCGGCAACTGATCAGCGATGTGCCGGTTGGCCTGCTGTTGAGCGGCGGTATCGATTCCGGGCTTTTACTGGCCTTGATGAATTTAAACGGCAATAATTGGCCGACTTACACGGTAGGATACGGCTCGAGCTTCGCCGATGATGAATTGGCAGATGCCGCCGAAACCGCTCGCATTCTGGCCTCGGAGCACACCGCCGTCACGATAACGCAATCGATCTTCGAGGAGGCGCTGCCCAAGATTGTCACATCCCTGGAAGAGCCGATTGCAGCGTCCTCGATTGTTCCCATGTATTTCGTCTGCGAACGAGCCCGTCAGGATGTGAAAGTAGCTTTGGTCGGGCAGGGGCCGGATGAATTATTTGGAGGTTATCGCCGTCATCTTGGAGTTCGCTACCGCACACTGTGGGCAGGATTGCCGGGCTGGATGCGCGGCCCAATCTCCTCGACCGTCGCTGCTTTGCCGAGAAACGAAACCTTGAAGCGAGGAGTCTACTCTCTGGCGATCCCAGACCGAATGCGAAGGTATCAGCATGTTTTGTCGATCCTGCCAGGTAGCAGAGTCGATGAGCTATTCCATGAAGGGTTACTGAGTCCCAGTGCAGGCGACACGATCCTCGAATGCTGGGCGAGCCTGGCTGACCTTTCAGCGGCAACTGATGAGCTTGGTGGCCTTCAGTTCCTGGAAGTGCGATCCACCCTCCCCGACGAACTTCTCATGTACGCGGACAAGCTCTCCATGGCTCATAGTCTTGAACTTCGAGTCCCCTTTTTGGACAAGGAAATCGTCGAGTATGTTGAAAGGCTGCCAGCCAGCTTTAAAGTGAGGCATGGCTCGCGGAAATGGCTACACCGGCAGATCTGTCGCACCTATCTACCCGAGTCGATTTTAAAGCGGCCAAAACGTGGGTTTGCAGTCAATGTTGTAGATAGCTGGTTTCGCAACGCTATAGACAATAAGATGGCGGAAAGCCTCCTTGACAATGACTCAAGGATCTATCAATACCTGCGCCCCGCCGCGGTGCGCAGACTCTTCGAGCAGCATGCCTCCGGACGGGACGACCATCATAAAATCCTCTTTAGCCTTGTTGTTTGTGAGCAGTGGCTCCGGGCGCATGCCGAGCCGGTCGCAGTGTTGAATTAGGATCGCTGACGATGATCGGCGTTATTGCAGATCCTTCACAATACGATGTAGTCCGCGAGTTTTTTGAGCTTTTCAAGACTCCGTGGCAGTTTTACCAGAAAGATCGGCGGTACGAAGTTCTGCTGTGTGCCGGAGGTGACCAGGTTGACGGAGTCGCGAAGCTGGTCATCTTCTATTCTGGCAGAAAAATGCTGTTGGATGATGAGCAGGGAATCCAGGTCGCCTGCGAGCGGAGAGAAGCCTGCATCCTCTCGTATAAGGGAAGCCGGATCCCGATCTACGGCGACACGATCACATTTGCGGAGAAAGGGAACGGTGGTTTGACGGAAGAGGGCTCTCAGGAATCCGCCATATACCACATCCAATCGGGAGAAAGAGCGCTGGCTCGGATCGGTTACGACCTGTTTGGCGAGATTCGTAGGTTGCTGACGGTGGGTCAGCCTCCCGCCAACGCTGATATGCCGGCACTGGAGCTGCATATCGCGTTCCTGAGAGACTTAATCATCGAGTGCGGGATTCCCTTGGTTGAGATTCCACCGGTTCCCTACGGATATCAATTCATAGCTTGTCTGACTCACGATGTTGATCATCCTTCGATCCGTCGACATAAATTGGACCACACGATGTTCGGGTTCTTATACCGCGCCGTCATCGGTTCCTTGGGCGACCTGCTCCGAGGACGGATACCCGTGCGAACTCTGCTCGCAAATTGGATGGCGGCCCTGAAACTACCGTGTGTTTACCTCGGCCTTGTCAAAGATTTCTGGTGTGACTTTGATGATCGTTACCGGGAATTGGAGAAGGGGGTCCCATCAACCTTTTTCGTGATTCCATTCAAGAACTGCCCGGGAAAGAACTCTCACGGTACGGCACCCGTGTGGCGTGCTGCTCGATATGGTGCGGCAGATATCACAGATACGATTCGAAAGCTGGTTATAGGGGGTTCCGAAGTGGGGCTTCACGGCATCGATGCGTGGCTCGACGGTTCCAGAGGGCATGAGGAACTCGAAGAGATCCGACGCCTAACAGGAGCCTCGAAAATTGGTGTGCGAATGCACTGGCTCTACCACAGCCAACATTCGCCTGTAGCCTTGGAGGAGGGCGGAGCCTTCTATGATTCCACGATTGGTTACAATGAGACAGTGGGATATCGCGCGGGCACAACGCAAACGTACAAGCCGCTAACAGCGACTCGGCTGCTCGAGTTACCGTTACATGTGATGGACACGGCGCTGTTTTACCCGGCTCATCTGGGACTGTCCCCACGACAGGCTAGCGTATTCCTCGGCCGACTAGCGGAAAATGCAGCCCAATTCGGAGGCTGCCTTACCATCAACTGGCATGATCGTAGCCTTTCACCGGAAAGGCTGTGGGACGAATGCTATCGTTACTTGGTGCAGGATTTGAAGAGTCGAGGCGCGTGGTTCTCTACGGCTGGACAGGCGGTCTCCTGGTTCCAAAAGCGTCGCTCGGTAGTGTTCGAGACGGATTCAATTGAGCCGAGTACAGTGCGCGCCAGAGTCTCGGCTGATGGTCGTGATCGTCTTCCCGGCTTGCGAGTGCGCATCCATAATGCGCGAGAGTCCCGCGGGGCTGGTACCCAGGATCCAGAAGGCTATGTCGACATGACTCTCAATGAAAGTGCCGACACTTGGGTTCCCTGCGGAGTCAGCGGATGAATCTTCGAGGGGCCGGCATTACAAGCCCGCAAGCAGGATCGCGGCCGAGCCCTGAATCAGAGCACCCGATGCATGATTCTTTCATCGTCGCTCCTGACGATCGGATATTGGTGACAGGTGCCGCAGGCTTCATAGGATCTCGTGTCGTAGAGAGTTTGGTTACTCGTGGGTTTCGTCACCTCGTCTGTTTTGTACGGCACTCTAGCGATTTAAGAGAGATTGAAGCGATTGCCAAGCGTCGGCCCCTGGGGACACGTATTGAGATATTCAAAGGCAATCTACTCTGCCGCGCAGACTGCGAGGCCGCGTGCAAGGATGTGGCGGTCATCTTTCATCTGGCTGCGGGAATCGGTGAGAAGTCCTTTCCCGATGCCTTCATGAACTCGGTTGTCACGACCCGCAACCTGCTCGAGGCCAGCCTTCAGTACGCAAATCTGCAAAGGTTTGTCTTGGTCAGCTCGTTCTGCGTCTACACTAACCGTCAGAAGTCCAGATGCTTGGACGAGACCTGCCCAACAGAAGAGCATCCCGAACTCCGCGGCGAGGCATATTGCTATGCCAAGGTCAGGCAAGAGCAGATCGTCGCGGAATATGGAAGGAACTTTGGAATCCCCTACGTCGTCGTCAGACCCGGCAGTGTTTATGGTGCGGGCTCTGAGATTACGGGCCGGGTGGGCGTCGGAACGTTCGGCGTCTTCCTGCATTTAGGTGGTTCTAATGCGATACCGTTCACCTATGTCGAGAACTGCGCAGAGGCAATCGCGCTAGCTGGCTTAGTCAAGGGGATCGATGGCGAGGTTTTCAACGTTGTTGACGATGACCTCCCCTCTAGCCGCCAGTTCCTGCGTCAGTACAAGGAGAATGTGAGACATTTCACATCAGTTTATATCCCTCATACGGTCAGTCACATGCTGTGCTATTTGTGGGAGAAGTATTCGCAATGGTCGCAGGGGCAATTGCCGCCCGCCTTTAATCGGAGGCGTTGGTACGCTGAATGGAAGAAGACCCATTACAGCAACAAGAAACTAAAACTGAAGCTCGGCTGGGTTCCAAAGGTGTCCACCGCGGAGGGTTTGCGTCGGTATTTCAAGAGTTCTGGTGACGGTGAGCGATATGCTTAAGGTTGCCATTGTTGGATGCGGCAAAATCGCCGACGCTCACGCCTCACAGATCCAGAGGGTGGGGGGATGTGAGATCGTTGGTGTGTGCGACCGTGAACCTTTGATGGCCAAGCAACTCTACGAGCGCTTTCCGGTTAAACGGTACTTCACTGATCTGCCTGAACTCGTGAGCAATACTCGGCCGGATGTTGTCCACATCACTACGCCACCAGAAAGTCACTTCGACATCGCCAGATTCTGTCTTGCGCACGACTGTCACGTATACGTTGAGAAGCCCCTCACCCCCGATGCGGAGAGCGCAGAGCGAGTTATCGACCTGGCCAACCAAAAGGGGCTTAAGCTAACCGTTGGCCACAACTACCAATTCAGTCATGCGTCTCGACGTATGAGAACACTGGTTGAAAGCGGGTACCTGGGCGGGCCTCCGGTCCACATGGAGGCTTACTACGGTTACGACCTTGGGGACGCCAGCTATGCTCGCGCCCTGCTGGGCGACAGGAATCATTGGGTCCGTAGATTACCCGGGCAGTTACTACACAACGTCATCAGCCACGGGATCAGCAGAATTGCGCAATTCCTGACTAGCGATGATCCTCAGGTGATCGCATACGGCTTCATAAGTCCGCTTCTCAAAGGGATAGGCGAAACTGAGATTGTGGATGAGCTCCGAGTTATGATTCTTGAGGAAGAGCGGGCCACCGCCTATTTTACTTTTTCTTCCCAAATGAGGCCTTTGATCCACGAGTTTCGAATCTATGGTCCGAAAAACGGTCTCATTCTTGATCAAAGCCACGAAATTGTGCTTCGGCTTCGCGGCAAGAAATTCAAGAGCTATGCGGACAACCTGATTCCTCCTGTGCTGTTTGCGAAGCAGCATCTCGGAAATCTGGTCGAGAATGTAAGACTGTTTCTGGCTAGGGACTTTCACATGGACTCCGGCATGAAGTTCTTGATTGAATCCTTTTACCGCTCGATCCGTGGGAACACTCCAGTTCCCATCCCTTACCGAGAAATTTTGCTCACTGCACGAATTACGGACGCCATTCTTAATCAACTTCGTGGCTCCCGTTCGCAGAGGCATCTGGCACTTCAAGACTCAGTTAGGTAACGGATTCAGGATGCATGTTTCCTAAGGGCCGCCCCCACAGGCTTTGGTGCGGATTCCTTCAACTACTTTAGAGAACCCCGCGCAAGCGGATTTATGCAATGCCTCCTCCATTAGCGCTCTTACTGTGGTCCATATTTCTTGTGTGGCTACTGCGCTTCGACCTGAAGCTATCACGCTCGGACTCCGCAAGAGCGGGGAAGACCTCGTTGATTTTGTGGGTGCCGGTGATCTGGATATCTATCGTGGGATCGCGGCTGCCCTCGCAATGGCTCGGCATGGCGACAGGCCAGGCTGCCCAGACACTTGAAGAAGGGAATCCATTAGACAGCGTCATCTATTCTGTCTTGATTCTGTTAGGAGTCGGCATCCTCATTTCGCGGCGCTTCAAATGGGGTGATGTTGCGAATCGGAATTTGGCCTTGACCGTATATCTATTTTTCGCTCTTACGAGTGTATTGTGGTCAGACTATTCCTTTATTGCTGTTAAGAGGTGGGTGCGAGACCTTGGCAGCTATTTGATGATATTTATTGTTCTGTCTGATCCTATTCCCTTAGAAGCAGTGCGCACACTTCTTCGCCGGCTTTGCTTTTTGCTGATCCCCCTTTCCATTATGCTGCTCAAGTATTATCCCGGCATCAGCATAGGCTACGATCGATGGACAGGCCTGCCCGAGCATATGGGAGTCACAACCAGCAAGAACATGCTCGGCGTCCTGTGCCTGGTCAGTGGGATTTTTCTTTTCTGGGATACGGTGATGCGCTGGTCCAAACGCAAGGAGCGGTGGACGAAAAAGGTCATTCTCGTCAATGTCGCGTTCATCGCCATGACCCTGTGGCTGTTGGATATGTCAAACAGCGCGACCTCCCGTCTGTGCCTGGTGCTCGGCTGTTTGGTGATCGCAGTGGCGCACAGCAAAACGATCAAGCGCCGTCCTGTTTTCCTCGAGGTAGCGATTCCAGTCGTGGTCTGTCTGTATCTGGTACTAGCTTTCGGCTTCGGGGTCGACATCAACGCGGAACTTGCCATGGCTGTCGGTCGGGACCCGAGCCTCACGGGCAGAACCAACATCTGGAGTGCTGTTCTGAGTACCCACACGAATCCACTCATTGGCACTGGATACGAAAGTTTTTGGCTAGGGCCTCGGCTCAGACAGGTATGGGCGCTGGCCGGTGCGGTCAATGAAGCTCACAATGGTTACCTCGAGGTGTACCTCAACCTGGGCCTAATTGGTCTCTTCCTTCTTGCTGTGTTCTTGATCTCGAGCTACCGGACGGTTTGTAAAACTTATGCAAAATTGCCCAGCCTGGGTTCGTTCGCCTTAGCACTATGGGCCATTTTGCCTTTCTACAATGTCACTGAGTCGGCCTTCAGAATTCAGCTGATGTTTGTTATGTTTCTGCTCGGAGCGGTTGCTGTGCCGCAAGCACCGAGTGTGCCCAATATTGCCCCGCTGGCCGACCTTCATTTGAAAGGGGGCGAGGCGCCCCACTCAAGTTGCGAAAGAGTAACCGTATGAGCTCCCAACTGGCACAGTGTCGGCCCGACATCAGCTTTCCCTTCAACCGAGAGTCTCGCACACAGCAATTCGTTTACTTCGTCATAACTGTTCTTGGCTTCTCTTTCTGGTTCTTTATGGTCGTACCGTTTGCCAGTCACAGAGAAAGCTATGAGTGGCTTGCTTGGGTGCACAGCTACAGCTTTGCCCACGCGTTTTCCTTTATCTCTAAGTCGTATCGGCCATTGGCCCAGGCGACTACGTGGCTCGGCTTTCAAATTCTGGATCCGGGGGTGTTTCCAACCAGCATACTACGCCAAACGTTACTTCAGGGATTTGTGTATGGAATGTTCGTCGTTGCATGGTGGTTTATCTATACTGCCGCGACTGAGCGACGCTTGTTCGCAATCATGGCGCTTCTCTGCGGTTGTGTTTTCTTTCCCGGTTACGTGCAGCTGTTTCATATATACGGAATATTCTATGTCCCCGTTATGCTGACTCTCGGAGCCGTGCTCCATCTCACTGCAGCGCAAGCGGGTGGCAAACGGGAGATGTGGTGGGGGGGGATTGCTATACTACTCCTATTGTGGCATCCGTTCGCGACCGCCCTTTTCCTGGGTTTTTACTGTGGATTCTACTTTGACACCTTCCGGCAGCGCACGAGGGCACAACACCTCCGAGCGATTGCAATTTTGCTTGTGGTTGCGATGATGGTTGCTGTTATGGCGGCTCCTGTTCGGCCGACCGAGAAGATGTCTATCACTAGCAGACTATTCGGGTTTCTTGTAAGCTACAGAACTAATGAAGTCAATCGCATTGCATCTGTGGTGGCATTTCTGTTGACGCAAATTGCCGTATTCAGCATGCCCCTCGAATCCAAACCGAAGCTCGCTGTGTGTCTGATTGCGACGGCGCTCAGCATCGTCTTTTTCTTAGAAGGGTTGCCTCTGCTGCTTCTTTGGTTTTGTGTGGTATTGATAAAGCTAATCCTCTCACGGTGCTGGAGACTTTTCTTCCTAATGCTTGCAGCGGCGCTGCTCCCGTTTGGTGGCGGAATCGGTACGCCGATCTACGGGCTCTTTGCCATAATTGTCGCGGCATATGTGACTGCGATGGGGTGGGCTGAGGCGGAAAAGACATTGTCCGTGGTCAAGACTCGTTATGCCCTAGGAATCATCATTGTGTCAGCACTGGTCATTTTGCTGATCCGTGCGGGAATCAGAGTACCAGTTGTTACTACGGTTGCCAGTCCACTTCTCACAGAGCGTGAAAGAACGTATCAGCTGGAGAGTGTTCTGGCCTGGTTACACACTTCTGAATATTGTGGCTATGATTTAACCTTCATAGACAATGCCGGCAACCCCATAGATTCTGTGGAAAGTGCGATTAGAAGGCAGAATCGCCCTCCCGCCGGGCTTAAAGAAGTTCACTTCTTTTGGAACACTGTCTTGCGATGCCGGGAAGGCCAGCATTCCAATAACAAAGATGAAACTGCCATTGTCACATTTGGCGGGCCGGTGGTGGCCAACTCCAGACCTGTATTCGAAGTCAGGGGCAGGTATGCCGGCAACGCGACGGTATGGATCTCTGATCCTCGGAAAGGTCCTAATAGTTCTGGCATGCCTGCTGCAAGCCTGTCCACGGGAGCGGTGTTCTAAATTGCTAATCCGGAGGCGGCATTCAATTCGGGTTAATGAGGAGTATATGGGTCACACTGAAATTCGCATAAAAGGCAAGACCGTGTCGGTCCCGTCGGTGTGCATTGATGGAAAAACAGTGGTTACTAGTGGTAAATGGATCAAGATAGCCGCTATTAAGGATGAAGAGCTGGTCGAGGGAGATTTGATTGCCGACCCTGTCTCGTTTGTTAGGCAACTGAAAGGATCGGCTCTCAACGCTGACCTGTTCACATTCGCCCAGAAGCTGCCGGAAACGAGTCCGAAGTTCAACTATTACCTTGAATGGGACAACTTGGCCGTGATTCCAATAACAACCTTTTCCGACTGGTGGGAGAAACGAGTCGAGGCCAGCGTGCGCAGGGCAGTACGGAAAGCCGGTAAGAGCGGAGTGGTCGTGAATGTGGCGGAACTCGACGACACATTTGTCCAAAGCATAGTAAATATTAATAATGAAACTCCGATTAGACAGGGCAGACGCTTCTGGCATTTCCAGAAGAGCTGCGAGGCTGTGAAGTCTGAGAACTCAACATATGCAGATAGAAACGTTTTCTTGGGCGCATACTGTCAGGGCGAATTGATTGGTTTCATTAGAATGACTTATGCGGACAAAGTTGCAAATATCGTTCAGCTGCTCAGCATGATGAAGCACTACGACAAGAGGCCGGCCAATGCGCTGATTGCGAAGGCAGTCGAGATCTGCGAGCAAGTGGGGATGTCTTGTGTGGTCTACTACAACTACACCTACAATGACCCGAATAGCTCGCTTACCGAGTTCAAGCGACGAAATGGTTTCGAGAAGGTGTTGGTACCACGATATTACATTCCGCTCACGCGCAAAGGAGATGTGGCCCTGCGGTTGGGAGTTCATCGCGGGCTCGCACCGCTCGTTCCCACACCTTTACTCTCGCGAGTTCTGAAGATCCGGAGCCTGTGGTATGGCCGCAGGCTGAAGGCCATCGAGGGGACGCTCTAGGGATCGGGCATGCCGGGAATCGTCGGCCTTATCACAAAGATCCCTCGTAAGCAGGCGCTGGAGCGGTTGGTCCAGATGCTGCACACCCTTTGCCACGAGTCTTTCTATACGACGGGAACCTGGATCGATGAGACATCCGGGTTTTACGTCGGATGGACTGCGCACGGGAGTGGTTCCTGGAACGAAATGCCTCTGCGGAACGAACGGGGAGACGTGACTCTCGTGTTTTCCGGGGAAGAGTTTCCGGCACCGGGGAGGAGGCAGGCTCTAAGAGATCGAGGGCACGACCTTGAGTTAGACGGGCCCTCCTATCTGGTACACCTCTACGAAGAAGATCCATCGTTTCCAGTCGGATTGAATGGAAGGTTTCACGGGTTCCTGGCTGACCGGCACCGCAAAGCCGCGGTCCTGTTCAACGATCGATATGGTATGCACAGGATCTACTACCATGAATCAAGCGATGCGTTCTACTTCGCTGCCGAGGCCAAAGCGGTCCTGGCCGTCTGTCCTGAAGTTCGCAGGATGGATCCCGAGAGCCTCGGAGAGTTCGTTTCTTGTGGTTCTGTCTTGGAGAATCGGACGCTGTTTGAGGGCATCCATGTTTTGCCGCCAGCTTCGGCGTGGGTTTTTCAGGATGGATCACTCGAGCAGAAGGCCAGCTATTTTCACCCACGGGAATGGGAACAGCAGGAAAGGCTCGATCCGGAATCTTTTTATCAAGAGCTCCGAGCGACTTTTGCTCAAAACCTTCCTCGGTACTTCAACGGCCATGAACGGATCGCGATGTCCCTGACCGGCGGCTTAGACACGCGGATGATTATGGCTTGGCGGAAGCCCCAACCTGGTTCCCTGCCCTGCTACACGTTTGGAGGAATGCTCCGCGACTGTCAGGATGTTATCGTGGCACGTCAGGTGGCTCAGCTGTGCGAACAGCCGCACCAGGTAGTGCGGGTGGGAGAGGAGTTCCTTTCGCATTTTCCTCATTATGCAGAGCGGGCGGTCTATCTTACCGATGGATGCGTCGATGTGGGACGCGCTCCCGACTTGTATCTCAATGAGAGAGCACGCACGATCGCTCCGGTTCGAATGACTGGGAACTACGGTGGTGAGGTTCTCCGGCGGGTCCGAGCGTTCAAGCCCGCGGACCCAGTGCCAGGATTGTTCCAATCTGGAGTTCTTACTCATCTCCACCGGGCCGAGCAGACATATGCTGAGCTGCTTAGGCAGCACCCGCTTTCCTTCGCCGTGTTCAAGCAAGGCCCGTGGCATCATTACGGTGTGCTGGCCCTGGAGCAGACACAACTCTTGCTCCGGTCTCCCTTCCTCGACAATGATTTTGTCCGAACGGTTTTCCGCGCACCAGAATCAGCTCTTACTACGAGCGAGATTTCTCTGCGCTTGATCAGAGATGGAAACACGGATCTTTTGCGGATACCAACGGACCGCGGCCTGGCCGGAAATGGGCGGCGTCTTTCCGGCGCGGCCTCCCGGGCTTCCCTCGAGTTTCTGTTCAAGGCCGAGTACGCATGCGACATGGGCATGCCCCAATGGATCGCTCGTGCGGACCATATTTTGTCGCCTTTGCACCTCGAACGGCTCTTCCTCGGGAGGCACAAGATCTTCCACTTCAGGGTCTGGTACCGGAATCGTCTCGCTGAGTACGTTCGGGAGATGTTGCTCGATGCGCGCAGTCTCGGCAGATCTTATATCGACAGAAAAGGGCTTGAGGCAGTGGTAAGGAGACATCTTAAGGGAGATCGCAACTACACTACCGAGATCCACAGGTTGCTGACTCTGGAAATCGTGCATCGACTTTTCATAGAGAATTCCGCGGCGTGCAGTTTCAATCACCAGTCTCCTTCAGTCACTCAGCATCTGTGGTATCAGCCGTGCACGAGAAACGGCGAACGAAGCATTTAAGGATGTTGTGGGTTGAGTTGCAGCTATGCCTCATCGTGCCGCAAGTCGAGTGTTTTCAGCTACGTCAGCCGTTTACCCCTCTGTCACCGGCCTTCCAAACGATGCACCTTCGTGCCTGGACTTTTTGTCTCGTCCACGCAATATTTACCTGGACAGTGGCAAGAATGCGATTACCCAGAGAGAGGGAGCGATAACGATGCTGGTGAAACGGCTTTCATTCATATTTTTGGTGGGCACTTTTTTCAGTGCAGCGCTGCTCCGCGCCGCCACCTTCACCGCCGCTTCCTGCAATAGCAGCGATGTGCAGGCCGCGATCAATTCGGCAAGCGACGGCGATACGGTGCTTATCCCTGACGGGAGCTGTTCTTGGTCAAGCGGGATTACCACATCCAAGCAGATTTGGATTCGCGCGCAAAACTACACTCCGACCCCAATGGGAACGGGAACCAGAAGCGTCACCATCACCAACAATTCCAGCACCCCCCTCTTCAGTGTAACATCCGGCAACTCCTACCATGTGCGTATAACCGGCATACGCTTCAACGAAGGGACCGGCAATAGCAATCACATCCGCCTAAACGGCAGCGGGACCATGGTGCCGTTGATTGACGATGATTATTTCCAGGTTCAGAACCGCTTTGGTAACGAGCCCGACATCGCGGCGTTTGCGTGGCTGTCTCTTGGCGGCGTGATGTGGAACGTTATGGCAGAGGGAGTCAATGGCGGGCTTGGCGGTCAATGCTGTCCAGAGGGAGCAAGTTTCCTGATTAACTCTCCCCGCGCCTGGTACACGAACTCCACGCTAGGTGCATTGGACACCAACGGAGATCAGAACGATTATATCGAGGACAGCACTTGGAGAAACTTCGGCCAGGCTCCCGACATCGACGACAACGGCCGAGTTGTCATACGGCATTGTCTCTTGGATGGAGTCGCTGGTCTGACACACGGGTTCACTTCCGCATGGGGTGGCAGGCAGTATGAGTATTACAACAACACGATCACGACGACCACTGGCAATCGTAATCTGGGAGGCCGGTACTTTTGGGCCAGGGCGGGCTTTGGGATTTTCGCGGACAACACGGTAAGCTATCAGAACCAGGGCTACGGAGCGCCCATACTGTTCCAGTCTATCGTAGAATGTTCTCAAAGTACCTCATGTACTTCTGGTCAAGTTCAGTATCCATATCCACGGCAAGTCGGAACCGATTGGAACAATCCGCCGAATGGCATTTTCACTGACCCGGTCTATCTCTGGAACAACTGTCAGCCGGGGCATACCCTGCCCTGCGCTGGCGATTCCACGTGGGGCACGATGTCCCCGTATTACATCCAGTTGGGTCGCGACATCTTCGTGGACAGCGGAGCAAAACCAGCCACGGCATACACTTCTGCCTATGAGAAGTACACGTATCCGCATCCGGCGAGATCGGGTGGTAATCAACCGAGTGGTAGTTCACCCCCGCCTCCTCCCACTAACCTTGCGGCGACGGTTTCGTAAAGAAAGTTGCGACTGCCAGGCCCCCGGGTTTTGCCCAAGTAAACCCTGTCATGGAACCCCTGGTCTCGATCATAGTTCCCGCCTATAACGCCGAAGAATGGATCGCCGAGACGATCCAGTCGGCGATTGGGCAAACCTGGCCACGCAAAGAGATCATAGTCGTAGACGATGGCTCCAGCGATCGGACGGCGGACGTTGCGCAGCGATTTGCCTCTAAGGAGGTTGCGGTCGTGTCCACAGAGAACCAGGGAGCTGCCGCGGCTCGCAACCATGGGTTTCGCCTCAGTCAGGGCGACTATATCCAATGGCTGGATGCGGATGACCTTCTTGCCCCAGACAAGATCGAGCGACAGCTTGCGGCCTTGAAGGGATTCGAAAATAGGCGAATACTTCTTTCCTCGTCATGGGCCTACTTCAACTATCGGATCCATCGCGCCCGCTTCCTTCCGACTTCGCTCTGGCAGGATCTTTCCCCGGTTGATTGGCTCCTCAGGAAGATGGGCGAGAACTTGCACATGCAAACCGCGACCTGGCTGACTAGCCGGGAGCTGGCCGAAGCGGCGGGACCCTGGGACACCCGTCTCCTGAGTGATGACGACGGCGAATATTTTTGCCGCGTGCTCCTGGCATCTCAGGGAACTCGTTTCGTGCCAGAAGCGAAAGTTTTCTACCGAGTCACTCCATCCGGCCGGCTGAGCCACATCGGCGTATCAGACAGGAAGAAAGACGCGATGGTGATTGGAATGAAGCTACATATTCAGTACCTCCGATCCCATGAGGACAGCGACCGCGTCCGAAAAGCTTGCTTAAATTACCTTAAGACCTGGTATGACAATTTCTATCCGGAAAGACCGGATATCGTTACGGAGCTACAGAGCTTGGCCACCCAGCTGCAGGGAAGTTTGGATGAACCCCGTTTGCGCTGGAAGTACGCCTGGATGACACCTTTGTTCGGCTGGAAAGCTGCAAAGTGGGCCCAGCGAGTCCTTCCGCAGCTCAAGGCCCGCGGTATCAGGCATTACGACAAGATCGTCTATCGCCTGGAGGCGGTCCGACTTGGAGCAGGCCGACGGCCGGCCCTCTGAGGCGATTTAGTACCCGGTAATTGTGACTGCTCGTCGATTTTATTTCCACAGATGCGGGTCTCGCCAAGAGAACCAACTTATCAGAATTTCGAAGCGATCGAAGCCATGAGACCAAGCCTTGGGAAGTAATACGATAAGGCCATCGACAATAATCTAGTTTGGAGATGAAAAGAGCAAACAAAATTCAGGTGGCTCTACTTACGGGAGGTGGTGATAGGCCGTACGTATTTGGACTGGCAACCTCGCTTATGTCGAAGGGAGCGGTCCTAGATCTGATCGGCAGCGATCAGCTCGATTGCCCAGAGTTTCGTGACAATCCTAACCTGAGGTTTATGAACCTGCGAGGCGATCAACGTTCTGATGCCAGCCTTCTGAAAAAGATTTTCAGGCTATCTATGTATTACGCCAAGCTCATTTGCTATTCTGTGACGGCGAAGCCGAAAGTCTTCCATATCCTTTGGAATAATAAGTTTCAGATCTTCGATCGTACGCTACTCATGCTTTATTATCGATTCCTCGGCAGAAAGGTTGTCCTCACAGTGCACAATGTGAACGCCGGTAGGCGGGACTTACAGGACACGCATCTCAATCGAATAACGCTGAGAATTCAGTATCGGCTAGCCGACCACATCTTCGTTCATACCGAGAAGATGAAGCTGGAACTTATCGACGATTTTGGCCTGGATGCGGCTCGTGTCACGGTTATCCCATTCGGCATCAACAATTCTGTTCCCAACACGCGTCTTACACGGAACGAGGCTAAGCAGAGGCTGGGCATAGGTCCGAACGAGAGAACCGTTCTTTTCTTTGGCGTGATCACGCCTTACAAGGGGCTGGAATACCTGGTTACTGCGTTTCAAGAAATTGTGGCGCAGCATGAGAATTATCGCTTGATTATCGCCGGCAAGCCAGATAAGTGCGAGAGATACTGGCGGACAATCCGGGAACAAATTGATAAGACGGCACAGAGGGGACGAGTGTTAGTCAAGGATGAGTTCATTCCAGATGGCGACACCGAAGTGTATTTCAAGGCTGCGGACATTCTTGTATTGCCTTATCGGCACGTATACCAAAGCGGCGTCTTGTTTCTGGGACATAGTTTCGGTTTGCCAGTCCTTGCGGCCGACGTGGGGCCTTTGAAGGACGAAGTTGTGGAGGGCAAGACGGGGTTTGTATTCAGGCCCGAGGATGCGGCCGACTTGGCGAGGGCTATGGAGCGGTACTTTGCAAGTGAACTTTACCAGGAGTTGGAACACCGACGGCAGGAGATACGAGACTACACTGCGCAACGGCATTCCTGGGATGTGGTCAGTCAAACGACCGTGAACGTATATGCCGACTTACTTCGAATACCATCGCCTGCGGAATCGTTGAATCGTGAGGTGTCGACCGCTTCGCTCGATGTGAACGCCCGATCATGAAGGGTCCAGGGGGTGTACTTCAATTGATATATCTTGCTGTGATCGAACTGACGTCTAGGTATCCCCAACTGATGACAGCTGTGAGGCGCGGGTGGACGCTGTTCACATTCGTTTGCGTCACTACCCGAGTCAGAATGCCGGCTCTTACCATGTTCCCGTAGGGACAACCTAGGGTTAGGGTGCATGCAGTCGTCATTTCATTATCTGAAAGGCTGGGGCTGAGCACATGATCATCACTCGCACACCACTTCGTATCTCATTTTTCGGAGGTGGGACGGATTACCCTGTTTGGTATCGTGAACACGAGGGAGCTGTCCTAGCGACCACCATCGACAAGTGCTGTTACATCACATGTCGATGGTTACCTCCATTCTTTGAGTATCACAGCCGCATCTCCTATTCAAAGGTGGAGAACGTAAACGGCAACGGCGCCATCGAACATCCTGCGGTGCGCGGCTGTCTTCAGTATCTGGGGATAGACGATGGCGTTGAGATCCATCACGTCGCGGATCTGCCCGCTCGTACAGGCTTGGGGACGAGTTCGGCATTCACCGTGGGCCTCCTTCTAGGTCTTTACGCGCTCAAGAACCAGATGCGTGACAAGCAGGGGCTGGCTGCCGATGCGATTTATGTAGAGCAGGAGCTGCTGAAAGAAGCCGTGGGCGCCCAGGATCAGGTGAGCGCCGCCTATGGGGGGTTCAATCGCATTAATTTTCACCCTTGGGGCGAAATAGAAACCAGACGAATACCGGCTGCGCCGAACCGATTAGCTGAGCTCGAGCAGCATCTGGCACTCTACTTCACCGGATTTTCACGCACCGCTTCGGAAGTCGCCAAAGAACAAATTCGCATGACCCCGCACCGCAAGAAGGAGCTGGAGACGATGTATCAAATGGTGGGCGAGGCTGAAGCCATCATCGCCAATCCCAATCGCCCTATCGCTGAATTTGGCCGCATGCTGCATGAGGGCTGGACCTTGAAGCGGTCATTGACTCAGAACATTACAAACTCCAGCATCGACGAGATCTACGAAGCCGGACGCAGTGCCGGTGCGCTAGGCGGCAAATTGCTGGGTGCCGGTGGGGGCGGTTTTATGTTATTTTTCGTGCCGCCGGAACGGCGAGCAGCCCTGAGGACACGATTGCAGAAACTGCTGTGCATTCCGTTTGCCTTCTCTAAGCAAGGCAGCCACGTTGTCGTGTATGAGCCCGAGCAGGCTTACGACAAATCGCTGACCGATGAACGTAGCCTGATATATGGCCATGTCCCGCGGTCTGACACCCTGGCGCTTGCGGCAGGGCCATCACCTGAGGCAGCTGGTTAGGCAACCGTTGGAAGGTCAACTCGAGAATGCCAATGACGAAAACTGCACTCGTAACCGGTGCCGAAGGTTTCATCGGGTCTTACCTAGTGAAGTTCTTGCAGGCGAAGGGTTGGAATGTAATCGGTGGATACTGTTTACACGGCTCCAATTCATTTCCGAGACTGCGAAACCTGACCTTTGTCCAATGCAATCTACGCAACGGTCAGCGCGTGACACAGCTCCTGAACGAATACCAGCCAAACTACATTTTCCACTTAGCGGCCCAGAGCTTGCCCACGGTATCGTGGGCAGATCCGATTGGGACCTTCGAGTCAAATATCATGGGCTCGCTTCACCTGTTCGAGGCGGTGCGTCACCTTAAGCATCCTCCGGTTGTAGTGTCGGCTTGCTCGAGTGCGGAGTACGGCCACGTGCCACCCTCTGCGATACCGGTCACCGAAGAGCAGCCTCTTCGCCCTTTGCATCCCTATGGCATTAGTAAAGTCTGTTTGGACCTGTTGGCGCGAGAGTACTTTCTCGACTACAAGATTCCGGCAGTGAATGTTCGTCTCTTTAATACCACCGGCCCGGGAAAAATAAATGATGCTCCGTCGGATTTCGTGCGGCGGTTGATCCGTATCAAAAAAGGCCTGCACCCCCCTGTTCTGGAAGTGGGCAACCTGGAACCCCGCCGCGCATTCCTCGATGTAAATGACGCTGTCCAGGGCTTTTATGTTGCTGCTTTGAAAGGTAAGCGCGGCGAGGCCTACAACCTCTGCGCCACCACCACGTATAAGATTGGCGAGCTTTTACAGCTCGCGATCCGCCTATCCGGTGTCAAGGCGGAGATCCGGCCGGTTTCCCATCTCATGCGTCCTTCCGACGAGAAGATTATTTTTGGCAGCACGGAGAAGCTGCGCAAGGACACGGGCTGGAAACCGACGCGGACTGTCGAACAAACCTTGTCCTCCATGCTGTGGTACTGGGATCGGGTGATGTAGTGTCGATCGACCACGGAATTGCGGGAATGGTGCATCCAGCCACCGACGACTTGTCGCGAGAATACGTCGAACTATGAATCGGGTGTCCACGCCCCAGGCGGCTGACCGCTCGCGCTGCAGCGACGCTGCCGCCAGCCGGGGCATGAAAGCCGTTCTATTAGTGGGCGGTATGGGAACGCGCCTGCGGTCGGTGGTACAAACCAAGCCCAAGCCTCTGGCCTTGGTCGGCAGCTATTCGTTACTTCAATTGCTGATTCGCCAGCTGCGTCATCAGGGAATTCGCCGCTTGATTTTGTGCACCGGCTATCTCGCAGAGCAGATCGAGAATGAATTCGGGGATGGTCGCGACCTGGAACTTACCATTGAGTATTCGAGAGAACCCCATCCCCTCGGTACCGCGGGTGCGGTGAAGCTCGCACAACGGTACCTGCTGGACATGCCTGAGTTTCTAGTGATGAACGGCGATTCATTTATGGAGACTGATTTCTGCCGCATGCTTGAGTTTCACCGGGCACATGGTGGATTGGTAAGCATGGCCGCTTTGCACGTACAAAACTCGAACCGATATGGAAGGGTAGAGGCGGACTCTAGCGGGCGGGTGATCAAATTCGCAGAAAAGACCGGAGACAATTCTCCCGGTCTCATCAATGCTGGCGTGTACGTCTTCGACCGAGGTGTGTTGGAGCATATCCCCGACGGATCCGCCAGCCTGGAGCAGGATGTGTTTCCGCAACTGCTAGATCGCGGAATTCACGTCTTCGAACAGCACGGGATGTTTATCGACATAGGTACGCCGGAAGACTATGCGCGCGCCCAAAGCATCTCTGATCGTCTTTATCAAGCTGCCTTCTGCGAGGACGGTCCAGAGCCTGATCAGGAAGGCTGTCAAGGTTCGAAAGCTCGGAGGGTGAATGAAGGATAACGGCGACCTTGAGCAGCGTGTAAGCCGATCGATCAACGCGTCAATTGCCACCAAGCAGCGACTCCTGGGCAGCGGCGAAATCGTATCGACCATCGCCACAGTCAGCGAGGTCCTCGTGGAAGCGTTCGAAAAGGGTAACAAAGTGCTGCTGTTCGGCAACGGCGGCAGCGCGGCAGACGCTCAGCACATAGCGGCGGAATTTGTGGGGCGCTTCGCGTTTGACCGGCCGGCTCTGCCGGCCTTGGCTTTGTCAGTGAATACATCGTGTCTGACGGCGATCGGAAACGACTATGGGTTTGACCTGGTTTTTTCTCGCCAGCTTGAAGCCCTCGGCCGTCGCGGGGATGTGGTGATTGGGATCAGCACCAGCGGCAACTCACTTAACGTCCTTCACGCGATGGCAAGGGCAAGAAAGATGGGCCTACACACGGTTGGATTGGCCGGCTGCACCGGTGGAAAGCTCAAGAATGCGGTGGACTATTGCATTTGCGTGCCCTCCGACCAGACGCCGCGGATCCAGGAATGCCACATTCTTATCGGCCACATCATTTCAGAAATTGTGGAGCAGACGATATTCCATGACAAGGGCCGCATTTCTGGATCGTGACGGGGTCATCAACCAGAAGGCCCCGGAAGGACACTATGTGACGTGCTGGGAGGAAATGCACTTTCTCCCGGACGCGGCCAGGGCGATCGCCATGCTCAACCAAGCCGATTTCCGAGTGATCGTGGTGAGCAATCAGCGCTGTGTCGCCAGGGGGCTCATGACGGCTGCCGACCTGGATTCGTTGCATCAACAAATGTGCAATGCATTAGCGGGCGCTGGCGCGATTGTAGACGGAGCGTATTACTGTCCACACGACAAGCAGCCGCCGTGCAGTTGCCGCAAACCTGCGCCAGGCATGCTATTAACAGCGGCGCGGGCGCATCAGATTGATCTGGCCGCGTCGTGGATGATCGGCGATTCCGAGATCGATGTAGAAGCAGGCAGAAACGCCGGCTGCAGGACGGTTTTGCTCGCGCGCGATGGCGACACCGGGGTGGGGAACGCCGATGTCGTTGCACCGTCCTTGCTCGAGGCAGTCCAGCAGATCCTGAGGTGGGGGACGTCGAAGGAACAGCAAGGCTCGTCGGCAGACCACTGAACGAGACAGACACAACACAGGGTGGAATCGTGAGTGCCAGCGGTAGTTCCCCGCGGATTCTATACGTAACGCCATACCTATTTCATAAGGCCAACGGCGCCCAAGTGCGATCGCTTAGCGTGCTTCGCGCCTTGCAGCAGACGGCTACTGTGGAGGTCGTGAGTCTGAACGACCAGTACGCAACTGATGACCTGATCTTGGAGCCCGGACACGAATTAAGCGTGGCATACACTTTTGACGTGGAGCGACAATCGAACAAAGGCTTGATTGAAAGTATCAGGCGCGTGTTAGATCCGCGAAGCGACTATCCGAACGGTCGGGGGGTCGGAAACGAGGCGATGCGCAAGATTCTTGACGTCTTCAGCGAATTCGACCTGATTTGGTTTTCGGGGCTGCAGTCTGCGGATATGTTTCCGAATGCAGCCTGGCCGTGCTCGGTCGTGGATATCGATGATGTGCCTAGCACATATCAGCGCGTCAGCTTCCAAGTAGGAGACGGGCTGCGAGAACGGTTGGTAGCACTCAGACGCTTGTTTGCCTGGAAACGCAGGGAAAGGTTACTCGGAGACCGATTCAGCGTCCTCACTGTTTGTAGCGAGGAAGACAGGCAATACTTGAGAAGCATGGGGATAAGGGCATCTATCGACATCATTCCGAACGGCTTTGAAAAGCCCCGTAGTGAACCGGCTCGCAGCCCGTCAATCCCGCCAAGGATCGGGTTCATTGGGCACTTTAGTCACTTCCCAAACGTTGATGGAATCCATTGGTTTGTGAAAGAATGCTGGCCCGCCATCAAACGCGAGGTGCCGGACGCAAGGTTGCGAGTCGCAGGCCCAGGCAGCGATGGCCCTCTCAAACCTTCCGGTCCGGATGTTGAGGGACTTGGCTGGGTCGCTAATCCGGCGGAAGAGATCAAAACCTGGTCCCTGATGGTGGTTCCCATCCGCGTAGGGGCTGGCACCCGGGTTAAGATCGCCCAAGGGTTCAGTCTGAAGTGCCCGATTGTGTCAACTTTGCTCGGCGCACACGGCTATAAGGCACGGGATGGCAATGAAATGTATCTTGCGGACTCGGCCCAGGCATTTTCCAGTGCCTGCATCAAGGCCATTCGTGAGCCGGAGAAGGCCGCACAAATGGCCGAAAGGGCGTGGCACGACTTCCTGGCAAAATGGACGTGGGATGCGATAGGTCCTCTTGTCAGGGCAGCAGCGGAAGATTGTTTGCGCCTGAACCCTCGGGAGCCTATGCGGGACCGGAATCAGCCCACAAAATCTGCGTGCAGTGACGCTGGCTGTCTGCGAGTCGGTGGTCGCTGAGCAGGATTGGAAGAAATCTCCAACCAAACCAAGCCCATACTGTTGTAGTCGGACACTCGGTAATGAAGATCACCGTCATTCTCTGCACGTATAACCGTTGCCAGACCCTGGGGAAGGCACTGGATAGCATCGCCGTCTCAATTTTGCCCGATTCGGTCGAATGGGAAGTCTTGGTGGTGGATAACAACTCGAACGATCAGACATGGAAGGTTGTAGAGGATTTCTGCCGTCGATATCCCGGCCGCTTCCGTTACCTGCTCGAACCACAGCAGGGCTTGTCTTATGCCCGCAATGCCGCGATTCGGCAAGCCCAGGGTGACGTGCTGGTCTTTACCGACGACGACGTAATCGTTGAGGACACCTGGCTGCAAAACCTGACGGAGCCTCTGCGTCATGGTGAATGGGCGGGCTCTGGAGGACGGGTTCGACCAGCGTGCACGTTCGTGCCCCCACGCTGGCTTTCACTCGAGGCATACTCGTTGGGTCCACTCGCTATTTTCGATCGCGGTCCCAGCGCAGGCGAGCTAGCAGAGCCTCCCTTCGGCGCGAACATGGCCTTTCGAAGGCAGATGTTTGAGAAGTACGGAACTTTTCGGACCGATCTGGGGCGCTGTGGCAAGAACCTGCTTTCCAACGAGGACACCGAGTTTGGACGTCGATTACTGGCGGCGGGCGAACGACTACGTTACGAACCGTCAGCTGTCGTCTACCACCCCGTTCCAGAAAGCAGAATGCAGAAACAATACTTCCTGGCCTGGTGGTTCGCCAAAGGCCGAGCCGATTCCCGGGAAATTGGAGTTTGCCCGGACACCAAGCGATCGGTAGCAGGGATCCCACTCCTTCTGTTTCGCAGACTGGCAGTCAGAACACTGCGCTGGCTGTTCGCTGTCGAGCCCTCCCGGCGCTTCTCATGCAAGCTAACGGTTTCGGCGACGCTCGGGGAGATGCTGGAATGCTACCGCTGGTCGCGTAATCGAATCAGAGAGCGCACGCCGAGTGAAGGACTCCCTACGCCTCGCGCGACGAAATGATCGCCGGCTGGTGATGAGATGGAACTAGTGAAGAAAAACGGTATGTCGCCGCGTGGCGCGGAGGCTCCGACACGAGCCCGCGGCGCGCGGATCCTGATGCCGACCTGCAGGAACTTCATGAGGAGCACGTTCAGGTGCAGCATTTACGAGGCGGAGGACGTTCTTGTCGATATTGACGACGTCGACTTGGTTTGCCTTGAGCAGGGCTGGGGACGCGGGCATCAAGATTTGTTGAGGATGCCGATGTACCATGGGCAGCTGCTGTTCATGAATCCGGGACTCAAACGGGTCCAACTCACGCAAGAGTATGATTTATTTGTTGCCTTTTTCCAGAGCTTCTGGGAACTTCCCCACATCAACGCGATCGAGAAGTGGAGAGACCACTGCAAGACGAGCGTCTGCTGGATCGATGAGATCTGGGTAGCCCAGCTGCCGGGATACAAACACTGGATTCGGGCTCTCAGCCAATTCGATTACATATTCATCGGCTGTAGAAACACTGTCGCGACGCTATCAAAGGCCATCGGTCGAACTTGCCACTGGCTCCCGGGTGCGGTCGACGCTCTTCGATTCAGTCCGTATCCCAACCCACCGGCGCGCGTTATTGACATATACAGTATTGGACGGAGATGGGAGGGCATTCACGAGGCGCTGCTGCAGGCAGCTGGCGACAGGGAAGTCTTCTACGTTTATGACACATTTGCGGCAGCCATGGCGGACGTGTACGACCACCGGCAACATCGCGACCTCTTTGCAAATGTGGCCAAGCGAAGCCGGTATCTTACGGTCGCACCGGCAAAAATGGACGACCACATAACCCGTGGACAGGTCGAGGTGGGCTATCGGTATTACGAGGGCGCGGCCGCAGGTGCCGTGATGATTGGGCAACCGCCGAAATGCGAGGCGTTCAATGAGCTATTCCAGTGGCCAGATGCTGTGATAGCGATCAATCCCGATGGGTCCGATATCATGACAGTCCTTGATGAACTGGGTTCGGATCCGGCGCGAGTAGATGCCATTGGTCGTAGAAACGCTGTAGAGGCGCTCTTGCGTCACGATTGGCTGTATCGCTGGAAGGAGATTTTCCGGGTGACAGGAATTGAGCCAATGCCCGGTCTTGCAGCGCGTGAGCGGCGCTTGAAAGAACTGGCCGATTTCGCCTCAAACGTTACCGAAAACGAGGCTTCTGTTTTCCCATGAACACAGAAAGTCCAGGTAAGCAGTGTCCTGCACAACCCGGCTGCCATGGAGTGTCGACAGATCGGCTCTCCTCTCCCCGAGTAATGCCGCTGCGACATCCGTCAAAGGGGAAGATTGCCTTTTTTGGTAACTTCGGCACGGGCAACCTTGGTAATGAGGCGACGCTACAAGCCATGCTGTCTGGCGTTCGAAGGTACTTGCCAAAAGCGGAAATCGCCTGCGTTTGCTCAGGTCCCGCAAATACGGCATCAACGCACGACATCTCTGTCTTTCCTACCCGAGCCTCCTTTTCGATCAGAAAAATGTTTAGCGCATGGCGGAAGAACGAGGGTGGGATGGAAGGGTCTGGAGCGAGTGCTCCTGGACCCCCGCGAGAGACTCGACGACCGAGGGGCTTGTCCTGGCTGAAGGCTCCATTGATGGAGGCATATCGGTGGCTTAAAGGCCTCAAAACGCTGTGGGGTACAGACGCGCTGATCGTCCCGGGAACGGGCTTACTTACGGACGCTTACACCCTCTTCGACTGGGGCCCGTATGATATGTTCCGGTGGTCAGTCACGGCGAAACTGTGCCGCTGCAAGCTGTTCTTTGTGAGCGTGGGAGCTGGTCCCCTCTACAGTCGTGCCGGCAGATTCTTCGCCAAGGCGGCGCTCTCCCTGGCAGATTTCCGCTCCTACCGGGATGAATCCACGCTGCAGTATCTTAAAGGTATTGGCTTCCAGGCCCGTAATGACCGGGTTTACCCGGATCTCGCCTTCAGCTTGCCCGAGAGTCTGATCCCACGCGGTCACCATAGCGAGGGGCGCAGACTGGTTGTCGGCCTCGGGCTGATGGAGTACACCGGCAGCGCGAAGTACACCGTCGAGAGGCCGACCAGCACCGTTTATTCGGCGTATGTGGAGGCTCTCGTGGAGTTTGTAAGGTGGCTGCTGGCCCATGACTACGACGTCCGATTATTGATCGGAGACTTTGTAGACACGACCCTGACGCGAGAGTTCAGATCGTTGCTGAAGGAGCGGTCAGTGACACACGAAGAGAAGCGAATTATCGAGGAGCCTGTCGCATCGGTTGAGGACCTGTTGAGACAGCTCGCAGCAACCGACCTCGTAGTTGCGACGCGCTTTCACAATGTCCTTCTATCGCTGCTTCTCCACAAGCCGGTGCTCGCCATTTCCTTCCACCACAAATGTTCTTCCCTGATGAGACAGATGGGGCTGTCGGAATACTACCAGGACATTAACCACTTAGATTCTAGTAGGCTGATTGAACAATTCCGCCAACTCCAACAGAACGGCGACTGCGTAAAGAGGATGGTCAGGGAAAAGGTTAAAACCTGCAGGGATGCGCTGGAAGAGCAATACGGCATTATCTTCGGCGATATCTGTCCTGACAGGCACCAGGTGGTGCCGCCTGCCATGGCGATTCGACATAAGCCGACCACCAGTGTCCTATCGTGAGGTCCAGCCGATAACCTACCCAGTTATACGTGCACACCGTCAAAGTCAGCATTGTTTACCGGAACGGTTTTGCAATGACCGCGTGCGGTGGCGCCGAGGGGTTTCATTGAGAACAAGATGAAAGATCTGAAGGAGAGGACGATTCGGGGTGGTCTGGCAAGGTTCTGTGCCCAGGGCGCGAGTTTTGTTATTCGCGTGGGGGCTCTTATGATATTGGCCCGCCTACTAGGGCCGCGGGACTTCGGATTAGTGGGGATGGTTACTGCATTTACCGGAGTGTTGACTCTGTTCCGAGATTTTGGACTTTCAGCTGCCGCAATTCAGCGTGCCAGCGTTACTGACGAGCAGATCTCAACGCTCTTCTGGATCAACATATTGGTTGGTGCACTCCTATGGCTCCTGTCAGCAGCAATGGCACCAATTATTGCAGCCTTGTACCATGAGCCTCGACTCATTGCTGTAACGGTCGTGCTGGCAGTCGGATTCTTCATCAATGCAGCGGGGATACAACACGGGGTGCTCCTGCAACGCGAAATGCGTTTTACTGCCTTGTCGGTGATAAATACTGTCAGTTTGATTGTGAGTAGCGCCCTTGCGGTCGCCGGCGCAGTGGCTGGCTACGGATACTGGGCTCTCGTCGCGATGGCGGTAACCGCCCCGGTTGTCAGCACTGTAGGGTTTTGGCTTGCTACCGCCTGGGTCCCTGGGATGCCCCGCCGACGGGCTGGAATCCGTTCCATGATGCATTTCGGCGGCACTCTCACCGTGAATGGCCTGGCCATATATATCGCCAACAACCTTGATAAAGTCTTGTTAGGTCGCTTCTGCGGAGTCGATGCACTGGGAATTTACGGAAGGGCCTACCAGCTTATCAACATTCCAACCGACAACCTCAATTCAGCAGTAGGCGAGGTGGCGTTTTCGGCACTGTCTCGACTACAGGACGATCCCAGTCGCCTGAAAAGTTACTTCCTGAAGGGCTATTCGCTGATTCTGGCACTGACCCTGCCTATCACGATTGCCTGCGCTTTTTTCGCTGACGATATCATTCTCGTTCTTCTAGGGCCAAAGTGGAAGGCTGCAACGGCGATCTTTCGCTTGTTGACTCCGACGGTCCTGGTCTTTGCCATAGCCAATCCCTTAGGCTGGCTGGTATGCGCGCTCGGATTGGTCCGCCGAGGCCTGAAGATGAGTCTTCTGATCACGCCTATAATGATTGCTGGTTACGTTATAGGGCTGCCCTATGGACCCAGTGGGGTTGCCTTTGCCTACTCGGCGGTGATGATGCTGTGGGTCATCCCGGCTATTGCCTGGTCTATACACGGCACAGTAATCTCCTTTCGGGATATTATGCTGGCGGTGAGTCGCCCGCTAGGTGCAAGCATCGTAGCGGCGGTGTCCGCATTTGGAGTACGTTTGGCTTGGGGTCAATCGTTGTCTCCTTTGCTCCGATTGGTGCTAGAGACCAGCGTCCTTCTGGCTACGTTTGTTGGAGTGATTCTGTTTGCCACAGGACAGAAATCAATCTACCTGGATGTGCTTCGCACATTGAGACGATCTTCATCGCAAGTTAGAGAGAAGGAACTGGCTTCGGCCGAAGGCTAGAACGAAGTAAAATGGGCGTCCGGTAGAATCGGTATTCCTAAAGCAGTTGTGGCAGCGCCATCGTAGGTCGTTTCCTCCACCACCGAGTCGGACAGATTAGGAGTAAAGGATACCATGCAGCAAGCGAGTGCTAAGTTCTATAAGAGAGATTTTTGGATCAGCGAGAACTTGAAATATGCTGATCCCCACTTTCGGCTTGCCAAATCTGCACGACTTGTCAACAGGATCGCTCGGGGGAGAGAGTGCGATCTTCTTGATGTCGGTTGTGGGCCGGCTACTCTGATGCACCTTATCCACAAGAGTATACACTACCATGGAGTTGATATAGCTATACACAATCCAGCACCGTTCCTGCTTGAGTCTGACTTTCTTGAAACTCCGATCAAATTCGGTAACAAACACTTTGACATAATTATAGCTCAAGGTGTTTTCGAATATGTTGGAACCTTTCAGTCTCAGAAGCTGTCCGAGATAAAGAGTCTATTAAATAAACACGGCTCATTCATCGTGTCTTATGTTAATTTTGAACATCTACATAAGGATTTGTACGAGCCCTATAGCAACATCCAATCATTCGACGATTTCCGGAGGAGTCTGACACGTTTCTTTCATATTGACAGGATCATCCCCACCTCTCATCATTGGCATCATCATGAGCCCACTCGCCGGTTTATGAAAACCATTCAGATGCACATTAATATCAACATTCCCTTGCTCAGCCGTCTGTTCGCTGTAGAGTATTTCTTCATATGCTCCTGACCTGCTGCCAGAAGGTCATGGTCGGTGTCAGGCGTCGATGGAGGGTGATGTCTGAAAGGGCCTGTTCACGGATGACTTTCCCGCAACTTGTCGCTGCCAGGGTTCCTCGCCGTTTCTGGAAGAACTGCAAAACTTTGCACATCTGTAGCATCCGTTTCTGCCAGGACGGCTGGGAGGCAGATTCACACGGTCAAGCTGCGCTCATCAGCAGGCCAATCAGCGACCGGAAGCAGTAACTTGCCACCAATCACACTTATTTGAGGGTGGCTAACCATATGAAAAACATGATGTTAGCGCCGCGCGCGAGAAGATGGTTTTGAGGGCTCGTGGGTACGTGCGCGGAGCGAATCTGCCCGTCCAATCCGCGGATGTGGAACGCAAGTTGGCAGATCGATCGTCTTTCTTGTCTGGCGCTGGGAGTCGCTGGAAGGTCGATTGCAAAAGTTTGGGGTTAAGGGTCCAGGTTACTGGCATGCCGGTCAGTGATCACGCCAGGCATCCGTGGCATTACTGGTTGAACATATAGGATCCAAGAAAGGAGATTCAACTAGGTATGATCTTTACAGAGACTGAGTTGAAGGGCGCATTCGTGATCGATATCGAACGTCGCGAGGATTCGCGTGGTTTCTTCGCGCGGGCCTTCTGTCAACACGAGTTCGAGGCTCATGGACTAAAACCTGTGATCGCTCAGGCGAATGTCGCCTTCAATTATGAGCAAGGTACCCTCCGTGGCATGCATTTCCAGTTCCCACCGGCTGCGGAGACTAAATTGGTCCGCTGCACGCGGGGCGCTATCCTGGACATTATCGTAGACCTGCGGCCTGAAAGTCCGACCTACTTACAACACATCGCTGTCGAATTGAGCGAGGGCAATTATCGTGCCCTATATGTACCAGAGCGCTTTGCTCATGGATACCAGGTACTGCGAGACCGGACAGAAACCAGCTATCAGGTGGGAGAGTTTTATACCCCCGGGTGCGAGGGCGGATTACTGTATGACGATCCTCGCTTAGGTCTTCTGTGGCCTCTTCCGGTGACTGTTGTGTCGGATAAGGACAAAGCTTGGAAACGGCTGGACGAACAGGAAGCAGATCTCCAGCAGCGAATGAACTCGAAGCAACTACAACCGGCAGGCGTAAGCCTTTAGAAACTCCAAACAGCCCGAATCTTCGCTGAGGACTTTATGATCATCGTAGATAGCGCACTCAAAGCGCGTGAGAAGGAAAAACGGCCGGTTCGAGTGGCTTTGATCGGCGCTGGCTTCATATCACATGGTCTCGCCAATCACATCGTCAATACAACCCCAGGCATGCGCCTCGTAGGCGTCTTCAACCGCAAGGTGGAACGCGCATTCGATGTCTGCCACTACGTGGGTGCGCGGGATGTTGCCTCTCCTGTTCGGCAGGACGAAGTTGATCTTGCTATTCGGGAGGGGAAAATAGTGGTAACCGAGGATGCCTTCTTGCTGGCGCGCTCCACTGAAGTTGACGTGCTGGTGGACGTTACCGGCTCGGTCGAATTCGGTGCGCGCGTCGCCGTCGAAGCATTTCGGAATCACAAGGATGTGGTCCTGTTAAACGCCGAAATCGACGCCACAATCGGACCTATCCTGCAGACATATGCGGAGAAGCATGGCGTCATCTTGTCGGCTTGCGACGGCGATGAGCCGGGAATACAGATCAATCTCTACCGCTGGGTAAAGGGACTCGGTTTGACGCCACGGGTCATTGGCAATGTTAAAGGTCTCCAGGATCCGTACCGCAATCCGACCACCCAGAAAGGTTTCGCTGAAAAGTGGGGGCAGAATCCCGCGATGGTGACCAGTTTTGCGGACGGCTCCAAGATCAGCTTCGAGCAGGCGATCGTCGCTAATGCGACGGGATTTGTAGTGCGCTCCCGCGGCATGTCGAGAGGGATGGAGTACAAGGACGATGTCATGAAGATCGGTAAGATTTATGACATTGACGAAGTCCGTCGGTTGGGCGGCATCGTAGATTATGTGGTCGGCACGCCCCTGACGAAAGTCTACTGCCTGGCTGAGCACCCCGATCCCAGGCAGCAACACTACCTCAGTCTCTACAAGATGGGCGACGGCCCGTTGTACTCCTTCTTTATTCCATACCATCTGGTTCACTTCGAAGTGCCAAGCGCCATTGCGCGTGTAGTGCTGTTCCGGGACTCGCTGGCCAAGCCACTTGGTGGGCCTGTGGTGGAAGTCTGCGCGGTGGCTAAGCGTGATCTGCGAGCTGGCGAAGTGCTGGACGACTATGGCATGTATATGACCTACGGCGAGGCTGTGAACGCGGATGAAATGTGTCGCAAGCGCTATCTGCCGGAAGGATTGGTAGAAGGCTGCGAGTTGAAACGGGACGTGGGCAAGGATTCGGTGATTACGTATGATGACATTTCACTTCCTCCCAACAGGCTGGCCGACCAGCTTCGAGCCGAACAATATCGGGTATTCAGGGGAGAAACCTGGCTGGAAGAGTTGATCAGCGTGCGTGCCTGAAAAGCAGAGGGCTACGGACAAACGGAGGGTGAGCATGAAGGTCGTTCTATTCTGCGGTGGTCTGGGATTACGGATTCGCGACGCGGAAAATATTCCTAAACCCATGATCCAAATCGGATATCGGCCCATTTTGTGGCATGTGATGAAGTACTACGCTCACTTCGGACACAAAGACTTCATCCTGTGCTTAGGGCACCGAGCAGACGTGATCAAGAATTACTTCCTTAACTACAACGAATGTGCGTCCAATGATTTTGTTTTGTCTGGCGGGGGCCGGAAGATCGATCTCATAAATAGTGACATCCAGGATTGGCGCATCACCTTCGCTGATACGGGAATTAATTCCAACATCGGCCAGCGCCTGAAAGCCGTGGAGAAGTACCTGGAAGGAGAAGAAGAATTTCTGGCCAACTATAGCGATGGTCTTACGGACCTGCCACTTCCACAACAACTGGAGCATTTCCACGATCATGGCAAGATTGCCAGCTTTTTGTGCGTGCGGCCCAATCTCAGCTATCACTTAGTATCGTTGCAGGAGGGCAATGGCGGCCTGGTCTCCGAAATTCATGCCATAAACAACGGCAGCGTGCGAATCAATGGAGGATTCTTCATCTGTAAGAGGGAGATTTTCGATTATATCCGGGAAAAAGAGGAACTCGTAATCGAGCCTTTTCACAGGCTGATTGCGGAGAAGCAGCTGATCGGCTATCCGTACGATGGTTTCTGGGCGAGTATGGACACCTTTAAAGACAAGCAACAGCTAGAAGGCTTGTATGCGAGCGGAGTTGCGCCGTGGGAGGTATGGAAGGCCAATGGGAATGGTGGTCGGGCCTGCGACCTTTCTCGTACTTAAGTCTGGCGTGGCAATAGTATCGCTTCAAAGACTTCAGTAACATCAGTCTACACTACAACCTATCCGGCCCTCCTGACCTGCCGCATGTTTCCGCTTATTTGAGAATACGAAAGTTGACGTCAACCCCATCCTGGGATGTAGCGGGGATGGGGGTGTGGGGCAAGGGGACGGCGTTTGAGCCTCCTTGCCCCACTTCAGCTTTGTAGAGGCCTTGCCGTGCTTCTGCAAACTCTTTCGGGGTGCGATCGCCCAGGCTGCTGTGCGGACGCTGCCCGTTGTAGTCTTTCCTCCACGCCGAGAATCCTGCGCCGCGCGTCCAACAAGTTGTGGAACCAGCTCACGTTCAAAACGAGGATCGCGCGCCCGCACTCCACTGCGTCGTGCACGAAGTCCAGCGCCCACTCCCGATTGGCCGCCGTGCGCCCCACCAGGGGTCGCCCGCCTGGCCTGGCCAGCACTGCTTCCGCTGCTTGCGCCGGATCATCAACCCTGCCTCCCGGCTCAGCCGATGCATCCGCTTGTGATTCACTCGATAGCCCTCTCGTCCCAGCAGCACGTGCAGCCGCCGGTACTCGAACCGCGGCTTCTCCCGTGCCAGTTCCACCAGCCGGCTTGGCAGCGGCTCGTCCCTGCGCCGCAAGCGGTCACGATACGGCTTACCGCCAGCCACAGCACCGCGCATGCCGTCGCGCACTGAAGGCATACGTTGCCTGCATCTGCCCGATAGCGGTCTTCCGCGCTACGAGCTCCAGCCGCTTTTTCGGATCACCGACGGCAGCGCTTCCTTGTCTAGGCTGAGGTCCGCCACCAGCTCGCGCCGCCGCGTGTTCTCCTCCCGCAACTTCTTGACCTCCTGCGCCTGGCTCACCTCCATGCCCCCCTGCTTGGCCTTCCAGTCGTAAAGCGTCGGCTTGCTGACGCCACCTTCCGCGCCACCTCCTCCGCCTTGCGCCTCGCTTCCATCTGCTTCAGCGCCCCGATCATCTCCGCTTCCGTGTGCCTGCTCGGAGACATTCCCCTTCACCTTTCCGACTGGCTCTAAGATCATACTCAGGTCTGGGCGGATTAAGGGGAGCAGGTCACTCCGCGAGTGCCTGCCTGGAAGTGTCCATCTCCGCTCCAAGTGGACACAATCCACGTGTCCACGAAGCAAGCATGTTCTCCCGTCACCGCATCGTCCAGACGGTTATTTTCGGATGCTTACCCCTCGTCTTCGAGTCCGAATCGGCCTTTGAGGCCTGAAGTCCCTTTCCTCGCCGCCCAGCACCCCGCAGTTCTCGCCTAGGGGATTACCTCCCGCGATCCCCTCTCTCCCATTGCTACACCCGTCCTGTTTTCTTAACGCAAGCACGCCGTCCGACCTGATGGGGGATGTGCGAGATGCTGGGGGAGGGCGAGTGGGCATCCGCTGCACTCGGTTTCCCGCTACCAGAGGATGGTGCCCGGAACTCTCAGCAGGATTACTGTCTTTTGGAAAAAAATTCCTGCGGCATTTCCACAACGGAACGTCTGCTGCGAGTCCTCTCCTTGCAATCACAACCTGATAAGTGGCCTCAAGATTATTAACCGTAATGGCAACCTGCTTGCACTCTGCGTGCGGTAGTTCAGCGACACAACGTCAATAAATTTGGAAGGCGGAGCTTGCCGCTTATGGGCGGTGGGGTGTCGCCGGATGCCCGGACTCAGCCGCCAGGATTCATAAGGGAGATGCGTCCGGGGACGGAGATTTCTCGACCTGAGTCACTCTGCGGCTTTTGGTCGCTGAGCCCTACCGTCACGCGCCCCGGCAGCACCCCCGCTGGTCCCTCTCGCAAGCCAGGCCAAGCCCGACGCTCGGACTGCTCTTGTGGAGCAACCGACTACCCCGCCGAAGTGTGTTGGTCGTTACGCGCGGACATGTACCCATCCGTGTGCGCCGCCGCCTCTTGGACTTCGTCTCCGACACTCTTGGAATCTGGCCGCGAAAGGGGGAGGGGACTTAGGCTGCAACAGAGCTCCTAAAGAACGCAATGACCGCTTATGAACCAACGGCTTAGGAGAATCCCCGTGACCAAGTGGTGCGTTTTATTCGTCTTTCTTACTTTAGTAGTGCCGCTTTCCGTTGCCGAGCGACCCGATATCCCGCCGGAGCCGGCACCTTTTATCCCAGTGAACCCCATGGTCCTAAGGGCGCTTTCACCGGCGCAGGCCACAGCGGGCGGTGCGAGTCTTACCCTGCAGCTCACGGGCCTCAACTTCTGCGATGCGTGCGTGGTCCAGTGGAATGGGGCCAGCCGCCCCACGATGGTGCTCAGTTCGACCAGAGCCAACGTCAGCATTTCCGCCACCGACCTCGCCAAGGCGGGGAAGAACTCGGTGCTCATGCTCAATACGCTGAACCAGAAGAAGTCCAATGTCATGTGGTTCACGGTCGCGGCGTCTCCGAGCTTGCCTTCCACCACGGTCAGTGTCGTCATCTCTCCTTCTGCTACTTCGCTGCAGGCGGGCAAGAGCCAGCAGTTCGCGGCCACAGTCAGCGGGACCAGCAACACGAGCGTGAGTTGGGCGGCGAGTGTTGGGGCGATCTCTTCAAACGGCGTGTATACAGCCCCCAGTAGTCCCGGGAGCTATGTGGTGACCGCCACCAGCATGGCGGATACAAGCAAGTCGGCTTCGGCGGCGGTTACGGTCAGCGCGCCGGTTTCGATTACGATCTCGCCTACCTCGTCCTCGATCCTCACCGGCAGCACGCAGCAATTCACGGCCACGGTGAGCGGGAGCAGCAACACGGCTGTGACCTGGTCGGCGACGGGGGGCAGCATTTCTTCCGGACTGTACACCGCCCCCACCACCGCTGGGACCTACACGGTGAAGGCGACCAGCGTGGCCGACACCACCAAGTCGGCTTCCGCCACGGTGACTGTCAGTGCGCCCGTGGCAGTCTCGATCTCGCCGGCGTCGGCCTCGCTGTTGACCGGTGGCACGCAGCAGTTCACCGCCA
>Ga0187778_10000011_pt1 | contig 100261 bp, 93 predicted proteins | sample 1015_Q2_SP5_20_M_FD_132418 | JGI IMG/M metagenome (GOLD analysis project Ga0187778, IMG submission 132418) | Tropical peat soil microbial communities from peatlands in Department of Meta, Colombia - 1015_Q2_SP5_20_MG | ecosystem: Environmental > Terrestrial > Soil > Wetlands > Peat | place...
CAGTGGCGTGCCGGTAGTTCCAGAAGTTTGATGAACGCGCGTGTATGCCTTTTCCGCAAACGTTGCGTTCGTTCCGAACGGCGGCGCTTCTTCTTGGGCTTGCATCAGTTCGGATTTTGTAGTGAAGGGAAGTTTGCGAACGTCGGAAAGCGACTTGATTTCGCCAAGCGAGATGCCCGTTTTGCGCCACTTTCGCGTGTAGAACCGGTTGGCGCCATGCACGAGATGAAGCAATTCCTGCAGCTTCTGAAACTGCAGCACGCGCAACATTTCGCGAGGCGTTTTTTCGATCGACGCGTCGAAGATTTGCATGGGTCCCCTGGTTCTCCAGAAACTCCCTGCAATTTGACTCTACAAATTGCTCAAAAAGCGAAGCGCCCGCTTGAAGCAGCTCTCATTTAGGAAAAAGCCGAGCCGCATTATCGTAAAGAATCTTTTTCTTGGCGGCCGCTCCAATGGGCAAAGCATTGAATCTGTCGATATTCCCCTTGATTTCCGGCACGCCTGGTCCCGGCCAGTCTGTGCCCCAAAGAACTTTGTCGGCGATATCTTCGATGCGCGGGAAGTATTCCATTAGTTTCTGCGGAGGGATGCCCGAAATATCCATGTACATATTTTTGTGGCGGCGCACCAGGAAAAAAGCCTCATTCATCCAAAGGGGCCTGCCACCGTGCGCGAGAATAACCACGAGATTTGGATAATCAACCGAGATATCGTCGCAAAGCATCGGCTGAGCATGCAGATTTCGTGCCCCCGGAAAAATGGAAGTGCCGGTGTGAATCATGATGGGCAAGCCGTTGGCCTGCGCGCGTTCGTAGACCGCCGCAAGTCCGCGGTTGCCGTCCATGTAGTCGTTGGGTGACAGCACTTGGTGCGACGGATGCATCTTGATGGCACGGATGCCAAGCTTGGCGAGCCGATCCACTTCCGCGCCGGGATCGGGCACTGTCCCCGGTAAAACTCCACCGAATGCAATCAATCGATCCGGCGCCGCGCTGCAATACTTCGCGCTCCAGTCGTTAACTTCTGGTGTGAAGCCGATAATTTTTGGCGCGACATAATTGATCAACCCGGCGCGCTCGATTCCCAGGCTGTCCAGAAACGCGAGAAACGCTTTGGGATCGCTACAATAGCGCTCGACATCCGCGTAGTCTTTGCGCCCTTTTGTGATCAACTCCAGTGCCGAAGGCTTGACCATGCTGTAGGGCATGATGTGGATGTGGATGTCGATGATCGGCTGCACTCTGCTTCATCCCCCTAAATTTGTTACCGCTCGCTTGCGAAACTCAATGATGCGCTGCGCCCACAGCATGCGCGAGATGTTTCAGGTCGAAACTCTCATCCGCAGCCTGTTCCCGTGTCAATGGAAGATGCGCCGACATAAGCTTGCGCCCCATCATGTGGTCGAGCGGGCGATTGATCGAATCGATGGCAATGAGCCGCTCGCCTTTGAAATAAAAAATCGACAATTTCCCAGATTCTGCGCTCCCGCGAGTAACTGTGCGGTCGTGCCCATGGGAAATCCCGGCCATCTGCAACTTCACTTCAAATTGATCCGTCCAAAACCAGGGCAACGCTTTGTAAGCGCTGCGCCGCCCTGCAATCGTAGCAGCCACGCACTGAGCCTGATCCGCGGCGTTTTGCACCGACTCCAGCCGAATTCGCGCCCCCGCAAACGTGCACGGAAATTCCGCGCAATCACCAATCGCAAAAATATTTTCATCGCCGGTCTGCAGGTATTCATCAATCGCAATTCCATTCCCAACGGGAAGTCCCGCGCCCTGCGCAAGCTCAACGTTGGGAACCACGCCAACGCCGACGATGATCAAATCAGCCCCGCATCTCGAACCGTCACTGAGCACCACACTCCGCGCGCTTCCGTCCGAGCCCTCAATCGCAGACACGGTCGCATTGCAAATCACTTGGATCCCCTTGCCCACATGCACCTGGCGAAAAAACTCGGAGATCATCGGAGGCACCGCGCGCGACATCAAGCGAGGGAGCGCTTCCACTACCCTCACGCTCTTTCCCATCGTGCGCGCCACTGCGGCCAGTTCCAGTCCAATGAAACCCCCGCCAATCACCACCACCGCGTTTGCATTTTTCAGGCGATCTCGGATGACAGCCGCCTCCTGGACGGACCGGAGATAAGCGATTCCATCGAGATTCGCTCCTTTCAGGGCCAACTTCCGATTGCGGCTCCCGACAGCGATAACCAGTTTTTCATACGAAAACTTTTTTCCGGATTCGAGCTTCACTCCTCGCGCAGCCCTGTCGATTGCAGTAACGCGCGACCCGGTGATGAGGTTGATGCGATGGTCTTGATAAAATTTTTCCGGACGCAGTTCGACGCTCTCAAAATCCTGCTGGCCGAGAGCGAATCCTTTCGACAAGGGCGGCCGCTGATAAGGAATTTGCCGCTCTTCTCCGATCAGCGTGATGGGTTCTGCGTAGCTTTCCGCGCGCAAGCTTGCGGCTGTTTGAAATCCGGCCTGGCCCGTTCCAACAATGACCGTTCCGGCGCTCATCAGCGTTGTTTCTCAGGCAAACGCACGATCAATCCGTCCAGCTCTTCGGTGACTTTGATCTGACAACTCAGCCGGCTCGTCGCCTGCCGCTCCACGGCGGCAATTTCGAGTACCGCTTCCTCCGTGTCATTCGCTGGAGGAAGCCGGTCGTAAAATTTTTCGTCAACGAAAACGTGGCACGTCGAACACATGCACACGCCGCCGCATTCCGCGACGATCCCGTCAATCCCATTCTTAAGCGCGGCGGACATCACCGTCGTGCCCACCGCCACGTCAATCTCCCGCACGTCGCCCTTCGCCGAAATGTAAGTAACTCTGGGCATCCTTTGAATCCCATTTGAATTTGACCACAACCAATGCGAGCCGCTTTCGCCTAGCTCTCTTTCGCAACTAACAGGCTGCTGAACAAACACAAACGCCCGTTTCTGAAAGCTGCCGCTACAGTGCTGCGCTCGCTCAATTAAAGCGAACGTATTCGAAATTCAGCGGCTGGTTGTTGATCCCACGCGCCGGCGGCGCAATCCAGTTTGCGAATTTCCCCGGTTCCGTCACGCGGCCGCTCATCAGCGACTGCACGAAGGCATGATCTTTCGGGCTCGGCAGCCATTCCGATTCGTGGTTCTTCCACGCTTCTTCGGTGAGCACTTGCCCGTCAACGCTAATGAAATGTCCCGCGAAATTGCCGATCGCCCGGTGAAAGCCCTTGTGAGGCAGCGTCAACCGGAAAGGAATTCCCGCCTTGTCAATCACGCGCTGCCAGCGGCTTATTCCCGATTCGATCTCGCGGATATAGTCGTCGCGCAGCCGTTCATTCAGCGCGGTCAGTGCCGGCACATTCTTGGTGACAATTTTGTCGCCCACCACTTCCGAAACCGGATAAGCGGCTTCCGCCAGTTGATGATCGTCATTGAGCTTTGTTTCTTCGAAGCGCCCCTTCAGCCCGCTGGTGAAATAATTCGCGGCGTTCGAGGAAACGTCCGAACCATAAAGATCGAGCGTCACGCTGTAATGGAAGTTCAAGTATTTCTGGATGGTCTGCAAATCGATCACGCCCAGCGCTCGCACATCAGTGGGATCATCCACCTTGTTCTCTTTCATCACTTCGCAGGTGCGCTGAATGATGCGGCTCACGCCCGTTTCGCCAACAAACATGTGATGCGCTTCTTCGGTGAGCATGAATCGGCAGGTGCGGGCCAAAGGATCGAAGCCGGACTCCGCAAGCGCGCAAAGCTGGAATTTTCCGTCGCGGTCGGTAAAAAACGTGAACATATAAAACGCCAGCCAGTCTGGCGTCGGCTCGTTGAATGCTCCCAGAATACGCGGATTGTCGGTGTCGCCCGAACGCCGCTCGAGCAAAGCTTCCGCTTCTTCGCGGCCATCGCGGCCGAAATAGCGGTGCAGCAAGTAGACCATGGCCCACAAATGCCGCCCTTCTTCCACGTTCACCTGAAAAATGTTTCGCAGATCGTACAAAGACGGGCACGAAAGACCCAGCATTTTTTGCTGTTCCACGGAAGCCGGTTCCGTATCCCCTTGCGTCACGATGATTCTCCGCAGAATCGAACGGTACTCGCCGGGCACCTCTTGCCATGCCGGCTGCCCTTTGTGCGTTCCAAAATTTACTTGTCGCTGCTCATCGCGCGGCTGCAAGAAAATTCCCCAGCGGTACTCCGGCATCTTCACGTAACCAAATTGCGCCCAGCCATCCGGCTCAACGCTGACTGCCGTCCGCAAATACACATCGTGGGTGCGGCTTTCGGTCGGCCCCATGTCGAACCACCAGCCCAGAAACGCGGGCTGCCAGTGTTCCAGCGCGCGCTGAAGCACGCGGTCTCTCCCGAGATCGATGTTGTTCGGAATTTTTTCCGTGTAATTAATCATTGCCGCTCCTCAGCAGGACCAACTCGAAACCCGGCTTCTAAACTCTTTCCCAATCGAACTTCACCGGCGCGCCCGTGCCGTAAACTTTCAGCGCGCCGCTTTGACCAACCGCGTTTGGCCGGTTGAAAATCCAATTTTGCCAAGCTGAGAGCCGCCCAAACGTTCGCGTCTCTTGCGTTTCGGCCGGGCCGAAGCGCAGATTTGCTTCAAGACCCGTCAGCGCATCCGGCGATTGCGCGGCGCGCGACTCAATCGCCTGGCGAATTTCATCTTCCCAATCCAGATCATCGGGCGCCGCGGTGACCAACCCTGCTTCCAGAGCCTCCCGGGCCGTCAGTTTTTTGCCGATTTGCGCGTAAAGAGCCTCGATCTGCGTAGTATCTTTGTAGTAACGTGCCGCCAGACGTGGGAGATGATTCACCATCGGCAATGCGCCGAAGTTCATCTCCGAAAGCGTCATCGTTTCGGCGTTTGCGCCTTCCTCCGTATCCCGCATGTAGACGCGGTCCGCCGCCAGCGCCAGTTCCAGCAACGTTCCGGCGAAGCACGACCCAGACTCCGCAATCGCGTACATCGAACGCGAAGTAACTTCCAGCCGCGCGAAGGTGCGCCGCATCATTCCCAGCACTTCGCGAACGAACCAATTGTTTTGATGGCTCAGCAGGAATTTGTCGATCGCAAGCGCGGCTTCGGCGTTGCCGGTCGTTTTCAGGATCCACAGCCCCAATTCGAGTTCATTCGTGCGCAAACTGAGGATGGCGTCATCCAGTTCTCTCGCCATTTGGAGCGGCCACCAATTGGGGCCAGCCGCCAGCGCTTTTTCTACCGTTTGCTCTGTAGCGGTCTCTGGCGCGCGAACCGTAATCGTCGCCGTGCGCGCTGCGCGGTTCCATTGCACGTCCACATATTCGTAGTGGAGGCCGTCTTCATCCGTAACTTTCTTGAGCGGCGTCAGCTTGATTCCCTTCGCATCCTTCGGCCGGTCGCTTTGTTCCGCCAGTTTCAGCGCGCGCTGCTTGATGTGCTCGGCAAACTGCTGTGGCTTGACGATCTCATCCACCAGCCGCCAGTCTTTCGCGCGCTGTCCGCGCACGCCATCCTGATTCGTGCAGAAAATATCGGCATGATCTTTGCGAACCTTCCGCTTGTCCGTTACGCGCGTCAGCCCGCCCGTTCCCGGGAGCACGCCCAGCAGGGGAAGTTCTGGCAAGCTCACCGCGGAAGAGCGATCGTCCACCAGCACAATCTCGTCACACGACAGCGCTAATTCGTAGCCGCCGCCGGCCGTCGTTCCATTGCAAGCTGCCAAGAATTTCAGCCCGGAGTGCGCGCTCGAATCTTCGATGCCGTTGCGCGTTTCATTCGTGAAGCGGCAGAAATTCACTTTCCACGCGTGCGAGGAAAGCCCCAACATATAAATGTTCGCCCCGGAACAAAAAATCCGGTTTTTCGCGCTGGTGATGACCACTGTGCGAATCTCCGGATGTTCAAACCGAATGCGCTGCAGCGCGTCGTGCAATTCGATGTCGACGCCCAAATCGTAAGAATTCAGCTTGAGTTTGTACCCCGGGCGGATGCCGGCATCTTCCGCCACGTCCATCGTCAGCGTGGCGACGGGCGCATCGAACGAAAGGCGCCAATGTTTGTACTGCACTGGATCGATCTGGAAATTCACTGCGGCCATTTTCGGCTGCAGCTCTTGAGAAACGGCTACGTCCACGAATTCCTCCTACTGCAAATGTGTTTGCAATTCTGCTTTGAGTTTCGCCAGGCTTTCTTCAACAGTGCTTCCGGAAGTGTCCAGCCACAAATCCGCTTTCTTATACAGCGGCTCGCGGGCTTCCAGAATTCGTCGCAAGTCTTCCATGGCCTGATCGTTGCCCGCCATCGCTCGAAAATCCCCCTGAGCGATGACGCGCGCCATGTGCTCTTCCGGCTGTGCTTTGATCCACACGGTGTAGCAGTGCGATAGGAGCGAATCGTAGGTCTCTTTTTCGGAAACCACGCCGCCGCCGACGGAAATCACGGAGTGCTCTTGTTCCCTTAATACTCTCTCGAGCGTTCGCCGTTCGATCGCGCGGTAGCCGGACTGCCCGTACATCGAAAAGATTTCGTCGAGTGGCATTCCCGTGTCTTTTTCGATTTCGTTGTCCAGCTCCACAAAGGGAACTTTCATCTCCGCGGCGAGTTTTGCTCCCAGCGTAGACTTACCGGCTCCGCGCAGTCCGATCAGCGCGATTCGCAACCTTCGCATTTTTTCTTCGTGCCCGAAATCGCGCATCAGGCGGAAGACGACGTCTTCCAGCCGGTGGCTCGGCAGACGTTCCAAAAATCTTTGGATCAATCGTTTTTCGGCGGGTTCTTCGCTTTGCGGCGCAAAAAAACTCGCCAGCGGCACGTTCAGTGCGCCGGCGATCCTTTGCAGCAGCACCACAGAAATATTTCCTTCGCCGGCTTCCACTTGTGCCAAATGCCGCTCGGAAACGTCTGCTTCGCGAGAAACCATTTTGCGCGTCATGCCCCGGCGATTGCGCAGTTCGCGCACGCGTTTCCCCAAAAACGCCAGAAACTCCTCATCGGTTGACGGAGCTGTTCCGGCTAAGGTCGAAACTCTAGATTGCGTGCTCGCGGGAGCGCTCCTACTGATATACTAGGAGTCTGCAGTATAGTACAAATTGACCTAGTCCAGTCAAGTGAGAAATGGCATTTTAATGCAATCCATCTTGTCGCACGTTCACTAACAGTCCAGCAGTCTAAATGTTCAGCTTTCAAGGAAATGGCCAAGGCTTCTGCATTGACTGGCGTCAAAAATCACTGGATTTTGTTCGTACAAACATGCATTATAATGCCTGTTTCGGCAGGCCTCTGACCTGTTAGCTATTCTAGCAGTTAGAGCTCTTGTTTCAGCCACCAATGGAGAACCTCCAAATGAAGCTTCCTAATTATGTGTCCGGCAAATGGGTGGAAGGCGCGGGCCCCGGAGAGTCGCTCGTCGATCCTGTGACGGGCGACGAACTCGCGCGCATTTCATCCCGGGGCCTCGATCTCAACGCTGCTCTCGAATTCGCTCGTTCCCAGGGTGGCCCGGCATTGCGTCAGCTCACTTACGCGCAACGCGCGGATTTGCTCGCCAGGATTGGCGAAGTCCTTTCCGCCAATCGCGACGAATATTTTCGGATTTCTCTTCTCAATCTTGGCGCCACCAAGGCGGACGCTTCCTTCGATGTCGACGGCGCGATTTACACCATGAAGTATTACGCAAAAATCGGGCGCACCCTGGCCGAAGGAAAAATGCTGAAAGAAGGCGCGGTCCTCCCACTTTCGAAGACTGGAGTTTTCAGCGGGCAGCACTTCCTAGTTCCGGCTAAAGGCGTCGCCGTCTTTATCAACGCATTTAATTTTCCTGCCTGGGGCTTTTGCGAAAAAGCGGCGCCCGCATTGCTGTCCGGAGTTCCCGTGTTGGTGAAGCCGGCCTCTCCTACTGCCTGGCTGGCGCACAAAATGGTGGAGGACGTCGTCAAAGCGAACCTTCTTCCTCCCGGCGCAATCTCTTTGATTTGCGGTTCTGCGCGAGATCTTCTCGACCACGTTCGCGAAGAAGACATCGTTTCGTTCACCGGCTCGGCGGACACGGCGGTGCGCGTGCGCTCTCATGCGAGCGTCCTGCGGCGCTCCGTTCGCGTCAACATCGAAGCCGACAGCATCAATTCCGCGATTCTTGGGCCGGATTGCGCTCCTGGCTCTGATCTCTTCGGGTTGCTCGTAAAAGAAGCTGTTAAAGAGCTGACCTTGAAAGCCGGCCAGAAATGTACGACCATCCGCCGCATTTTTGTTCCCCGGCAAAATCTCAAAGCGTTTGGCGACGCGGTTTCCGCTCAGCTAAGTTCGATGAAGGTCGGAAACGCGCGCAATGCCGAAGTAAATGTGGGGCCGGTCGTCAATAAAGCTCAGCAGGCAGCCTGCCTCGAAGGCCTCACAATACTCAAGGCGGAATGCTCCGTTGTGTTTGGCGGCAGCGAACAATTCCCGCTTGTCGACGCCGAACCGCAAAAATCCGCCTTCGTCCAACCCACACTGTTGGCCTGCCAAAACGGCCTCGGCGCGAAAAATGTTCACGACGTGGAAGTCTTCGGTCCGGTGGCCACTGTCATCGCGTACGACAATCCGCAAGATCTTATTGAAATGACGCGCCGCGGCCGCGGTTCGCTGGTGGCTTCGGTTTTCTCCAACGATTCCAATTTCGTTCAACAAGTGATCCTTGGAATCGGCGACCTGCACGGTCGAATTGTTGCCGTCGATTCCTCGGTGGGCGCTCAACATACTGGCCACGGCAACGTGGTCCCCAGTTGTTTGCACGGCGGGCCGGGAAGAGCCGGCGGCGGCGAGGAACTTGCCGGGCTGCGAGCACTCCATCTCTATCACCGCAGGTTTGTGGTGCAGGGGCCGACCAACACTCTGACTGAACTTTCTGGATTGGGCGCGGACAGCGGCCTTCTTTACGCCTAAACGAAGCAGCGCAAACATCCGCAAGTCTAGAGCAGGGTCCTGGCGAGTAGCTAATGCGACACAGTAACTTTGTGTCACAAATTACTTTGTCCTGAAAATTATATCTTATTACAATTTACATTGCGGCTCGGGCGGCATTCCCGAATCCGACCTCATTTGTTGATAAAGCCAATTATATCAGTCACTTAGCATGCTGCGCCCTTGCTGACCCTTGCTTATGGCTAGTCGAGAGTAAACGCGAGGAATTGCAGCTTCTGGTCCCGCTGAATCTGTAAAGCGACCGGTGCCCCCGGCGGCAAGGCCTTCAACGCCGCCCGCAATCGATCCAGAGTCGTCATCGGCTGGCCATTCAGCGTTCGAATCACGTCCCCTGCCAGCAGCGGCACTTCCACGCTCGCGCCAGTTGCGCGCGCCGCCACAAAAATTCCAAAGGGGTCACGCAAATCCGGCACCATCGCCGCGATCTTCTGATCGATTTCAATGCCGAGAATTCCCAGCGTCTGTACTAGATTTTTTTCCGGGTCCGCCTGGGCCGCCACTTGATCCATATCATGCGTCGGCTGCGCGGCTGGAAGGTCGAACGTCAGCCGCTCATTGCCGCGAAGCACATCGAGGTGCACTTTTTCCCCTGCCTCCACCGAAGAAAATCGAAATGCCACGAAGGGTACGTTTTCGGCTGCTTTTCCGTCTACGGCAACCAGCACTTCGCCGATTTGTAGACCAGCTGCTTCGGCTGGGCTGTCCGGCGTCACGTCCGAGATCAGAACGCCATAGTCCCTGGGAAGTTTTAGCGCGGCTGCCAGCGTTGGCGTGATGGTCTGAATCCCGATTCCAATTTGTGCGCGATGCAAGTGTCCGAACTGGCGCAATTGCTTGTACACGACCCCAACCACACCGCTGGGAATCGCGAATCCAAGTCCTTCATTGCCACCCGACTGGGAGAGGATAAACGTGTTTACGCCGACCACTTCGCCGCTGACATTGACCAACGGGCCGCCTGAGTTTCCCGGATTGATGGCGGCGTCGGTCTGAATGTACACCATCGGCGAATCTGGATCGGTTTGCCGCGCCACGGCGGAAACCACGCCCATGGTGACGGAATTTCGCAGCCCTTCCGGGCTACCAAACGCGAACACCATCTCCCCTTGCCCTAGTTTGCGGTAGTTAGCGAGAACGAGGGCCGGCAGCTTTCCGGCTTCCACTTTAATCACGGCAAGATCGAGTTCGCGGGATACGCCAATAATCCGCGCCGGAACGATTCTGGTTCGTGTGGATAGCGCCGCATCGAGAGAGCTCTCCGCGTTGGGGTTCGGCAAAATCACCTGCACGCGCTGGGCGCCGTTCACCACATGCGCATTCGTTACGATGTATCCGCTTTCTTCGATCACAAAACCCGAGCCAATGGCGCGCTGCCTTCCAATAATTGTTGTAGTGTTGCCGCGCTCCCCTTCCTCCAGCGGGCCATAGCCGGTGACTAGAATCTGCACCACGCTGGGAGAAACTTTCTTGATCAATGCATCCACCGATTGGTTCAGCCGGTGCAGTTCGTCTGTGGAACGATCCTGTGCTGCCGTACGCAACGCCGCGGGGCCGAGCAGCAAAAGCGTCGCTGCCACCACGATTCCAGCAAGATTTCCGCCCACCTTGGCCCTTGCCGTTAATGGTTCACGCTGAAGCTGAAACATCGTCGTCTCCTCAGAGAATGCGCTCAAAGCATGGATGCAGTAGGAAGCACCTAGAATACAACGAAAGTTGTGAACCTCCGGTTTCGCCCAGTTCCGAGCTTCCACGCCGCGAACCAGGCTTTTGCCATCAAGAAGTCTCTCGAGGTCCGCCACACTCCAAGGAGCTTTTTCCGAATACTACGTACAGATACTCGATTCGAGACTTCTGACAACGCGCTTTGTAACTTTTCGTAACAATCCATGCCAAATCCGGCAAGCCCCATCCTTCGTAAATCTATACAAATACACGGCTTAACCTGCGTATATCTTTGGGCGTACTCGTGCATTTTGTAAGCTGCCAACAGGTGTTTTTGGCGGCAGAAATCGCTTGGAGTAAAGCATGAAAAAGCAGCAAGAGAGATCTCAGACGGGTTTTTCCGCGATTGAAACTCTCGTCGCCGTCGCCATTATTTTCATCGTTCTGGCGATGGCGATGATTAAGTGGACCACCATCCTGCCGAATGCAAAAGCGAACTCAGCCATGGATCAGTTGCTGTACCGGTTGCGCACCGCACGCGAACAGGCCATCGCACACCGCCGGGAAGTCCAGGTCCAGTTCGTGGGCACAAACCAACTGACCATCTCGGAGCTTTGGGTAACGGGAACCCCTCCGGCACCGCTCACTTACACCTTTGAAGGGGGCGCGCAATACATGCTGTTTACTTCCTCCCCGGCGGTTCCGGACACGCCGATGGGATTTGGAAATGGCGCCGCTATTTACTTTGAAAATGCTTCCGGCGGCCCTCCCATCATGAAATTCACCACCAACGGTGCCTTCATTGATGGAAACAACAACTACGTGAACGGCACAGCATTCCTGGGCATTACGGGGAGTCCACTAACTGCTCGAGCTGTCACCATTCTGGGGGCCACCGGCCGAGTTCGCGAATACCACTGGGATGGAACCCAGTGGCAGGAATAGGGGGGAACGATGCGCCGCGCAACGCGAAGCAAGCAGCAAACCGGCTTCACGCTTCTCGAAGCCATGATCGCTATCGCCATTCTCTCGTTCGGCATCTTGTCGCTAGCCGCGGTTTACGCCCAGGGCATTCAAGTCGCGAATATGACGCAATTGGACTACATCGCGGAGAAGAAAGCGGAAGAAGCGGTGGAAACCATCTTTGCGGCGCGCGACTCGAAAGTGCTGGCCTGGACCAATATCCGAAACGTTACCGGATCCGGAGGCACAAGCGACGGGATTTTTATAGTGGGGCCCCAACCACTTCTGGCGCCGGGCCCGGACGGGCTCTATGGCACGGCGGATGATGTCACAACACAGCCCGACACGGTCATTCTTGGCCCTGGACCGGACAAAATTCTAGGAACGGCAGATGACATCGTCATGCCTTTGACGAACATGACGCGCACCATCGTGATCGCTGACGTTCCCGGTGAGTCCGGTCTGCGACAAGTCACCATCACCATGAACTACACGGCGGGAAAAACGTTCCGTCAATACACGCTCATCAGCTATATCGCGGAATTCTCCTGAGGACGGCGAGAGGGAAAGCATGAAAAGGAATTCTGGTTTCACTTTGATTGAGTTGCTCGTGGCGATCGGGGTCACCTCCGTCGCGCTGGCGGCGGCGGTGATGCTCTTTCGCGATTCCACCAAAGCCAATACGAATGTAACGCAAGCCTCGGACATGAGCGACAACATGCGCGCGGGATTGAACCTGATTGTCCAGGACCTCGTTCAGACCGGCACCGGCGTTCCTACAGGCGGCATTTCCATCCCTAACACGGTGAATGCCGCCGGCTGTAACACGGGCGGTAAGGTCAATCGGCCTCCCGCTGTGCTGACCCTGGTCTTCAATGGTCCTAATGCCGCAAATGCGGGTTGCAACGTGATTCTCCCCGCCATCGAGCCTGGCAACGCCCTAGGCCCCACAGTTACCAGCCCGGACGGAACGAGCGGTCCACCCACGGACATAATCACCACTCTGTATTCGGACAATACGCTCGCGCTGGATGCGAAGCCGATCAATGGCACGGGCTGCCCGGGCGGCTCACTCACGGCAACGGGATCCTCGGTCACTTTTGATTCCACCTGCGTCGTCCTCGGCTCCGCGGGGATTCCCGTCAATCCCGGCGACCTCCTGATGATCTACAACGCCAACAATTCCAACGGCATTCTGCAGACCGTAACCAGCGTTTCCGGACAGGTTCTGAATTTCGCCTCCGGCGATGCCTTCAACTTGAATGGACGCACCACCACCGAAACTGCGGGCACCATCAAGCAGCTGCAAAATGCGGGTGGCTCCTATCCCAACACGTCCGCGACGCGCATCTGGATGATCACCTATTACCTGGATACAACCGCCGATCCCAAGCATCCGCGCCTGATGCGTGCCGTCAATTTCAATGCGCCGCAGCCGGTTGCGGAAACTTTCGAGAATCTGCAATTTACGTTCAATCTTGTGGATGGCACTACCCCGCCACCGGTGAATCAAGGAACGGTCCCCAGCACGGATAATGAGAATCAGATTCGCTCGGTAAACGTGTATCTTGGCGCGCGCACCACCAACGTAGCGGCGCTTTCGAATCAATACACGCGCACCAATTTGGCCACCCAAGTCGCCCTGCGCAGCATGGCCTATTTCGATACCTACAAATAATGAGGAATCGCACCATGAAATCGGAGAACACTCACATGCGAAAGCAAGCGGGCATCGCCCTAATCACTACTCTCTTGCTGCTGGTGCTCATGGCCGCCATGGTCGTGGGCTTCATGCTGCTGGTCTCGGAAGGGCAAAGGCTCTCCGGCATGGATAGCGACCAGCTGAGGGCGTTCTACGGCGCGGAGTCGGGTATGGAAAAACTCACGGCCGACCTCGGCACTCTGTTTAGCACAACTTATTCGCCCACCATTGGCCAGATCAACGCGCTGACGGTCTCGACCAAGGTTCCTGTGCTTCCCGCCAGCACGGGGGTATCCTATGTTGACGCCCAAGGTAACAGCACCTATACGATCACTCCGTCGTCAGTGGATACCAATGGGAATCCCAAGGCTAACTACGCGCAAATCACCTCAGGCTCCAGCGCGTACCAGGGAATGTCAGCATTGGAAACGACTTATACCCTCACCGTGGGTGCCTTGACCAATACGGGAGCTCAGGTCAAGTTGACACGCACCACGCAGACGGTCGGCATCCCGCTCTTCCAATTCGGCATCTTTTCGCAGACGGACTTGAGCTTCTTCCCCGGTCCGAACTTTAACTTCGGCGGCCGCGTGGCCACCAACGGCAACTTGTTCGTGGCCAGCGGCGGGCCGGCAAACGCCACGCCCACGCAGACGACCGTCACGCAGCTCTGGTTGTCGAGCCCAGTGACGGTAGTCGGCCAAGTCATCCGCGACTGCCTGTCGAATAATGCCCCACAGTCCACAACGGGCAACCACCCGGGCAGCGTTGAAATCACAAAAGGCGGCAGCGCCTTCCAGGCGCTCGGCTTCGGACAAGGCAGCGAGACGGGATGTTTGGGCGGCCCTGCGAATTCGAGCTGGCCTTCGATCTCCGCTTCTTACAACGGCAATCTTCGCAACGGCGTGAAGCCGCTCAACCTGACCATTACTCTTCTGGGCAGCACATCGCCAATCGACATCATTCGTCGGCCAGTTGCCGGAGAGAATACTTCGGCTCCAGGCGTACTCGGCGAGCGCTATTTCTCGCAAGCCAGCTTGAGGATTTTGATCTCCGATAACGCGGCGGATATCACCGGGCTGCCTTGCGTCAGCTCTGGAGCGCCTTTCAATCTTGCGGACCTCGCCCTGCCGGTGGCGAGTTGGGTTACCACGAACGCCACCAGCCTAAAGACTGCCATGACCACTGCGGGGACAACACCGCTGCCGTTAGGCGCTTCCGGCGCGGCGACTGGAGCAACTACGTACTTGCCAGGTGTCAACGGAGGGAATGGCTACTGGCAGCCCAACGGAACCAAAATTATTACCGGCTACATCAAGATCGATGCGCAGACGGCCTATGGCAACCCTTGCGGTACATATAAAGACGTTACGCAGGAAATCCTGAGTCTGGGTTACGCGGGCAAGAATATCAACCCTATGCCGCAATCGTATGACGGCGCAAACCTGAACCCCAATTGGGCCGGCACGACCGCGAACATGGCTCTGGGCGTATCCCCGGCCCTCCCGACGCTTCCCACCATCAATCCGGGCACCGGCGGCACGGCCGTCCTGAACTATCAGAATTCGGCGTCCCTGGCGAGCGGGACATATACCGCCGCTTTGTTCAACACCGGCAGCTGCCTCGATCCTCACCCTAACGCCGTAATTCGCCTGGAGCGCATTCGCGACAATCCCTCTTCGGTGGCCTACAACACGGGCGCGCTAGTGCCTTCTGGTGCGGGCAAGAACCTGCCTTATCAGTCCACGGTGGCTCAAGTATGCGGCGTCGATCCCGCCACCAAGACCATCCTGGCCGGCTGGACGCCGTCGACTTCCGACTTCTGGCCCAACGTCTTTTTCGATACTCGGGAAGGCTACAACCGGGAAAGCCCGCCGACTGGTACCTACACTGTCGCCAGCGGGACAGCGAACTTCAGCAACTCGGTTACCCTCGGCGGCCTGATGAACTATGTCGAGTTGGACGTCAACAATTTGGCGCGGTGGTTCAAGGGCACCATTGGCACAAGCGGACCGAGTACTCAGGATGCCAACGTTGCTCCCAACAACTTCGTCGTGTACATCTCCGACCGCCGTGGCAATTATGCGCCGACTGGCGCTTTCACCAGCGCTTGGCCCCCGCTCTCGCCTGGCGGGCATGAGACGGGTGAATACGGTTACAGCGATTTCGTAGACTCTTCCGACGTCAACGGTTGCCCGAATGGAACTCTGGACACCGGTGAAGACCTGGATGGTACCGGAGTTCTTTATACCTACGGAGCGGTTACTTTCCCACCGAGTCTGGTGGATAGCACCGGAAGCATTCTGGCCAACACACTCTTCTCCAACACTCTCGCGGCAACGGTGGCGGATCCGCTATGCGTGGGTCCAAACGGTGGGCTGCCGTGGCCGAGGACCTTCCTCGTCTATCCAAACGAGGGGCGTCAGAATCCTTCGCCTCTCTTCCGCCGGGCAGTCAAGATGGTCAACGGCAATCTGATCGGCCTGCCCACCTGCGTAGGAGGCGTAGTCTGCGGTCTTGCCATTGCCGCGGAGAATCCCGTCTACATCCAGGGCGACTACAATGCCAACTCGGCGGGCAATGGATTCAGCGATCCCTACGTGGCAGCCTCCGTGGTGGCTGACGCTTTCACCTTCCTCTCGAACGACTGGCACGACGTCAATACGTTCAACTCCCCGTTCAACGCCGGGAATCGTCCCGCGAACACAGCCTATTACCGCGTTGGTGTGGTAGCCGGAAAAGGAATCTCGTTTCCCATTCCAAGCTGGGATACCACGGCGCTTGACGGGAGCCAGGACTTTGGCACCGATGGTGGTGTGCACAACTTCATGCGCTACCTGGAAAGCTGGGGCGGAACTTTGAACTACACAGGTTCGATCCTCAGCCTTTATTACAATCGCCAGGCGAGCGGCCTCTTCAATTCGGGAGGCAACAACTACAGCCCGCCAAACCGCGGCTATTCGTTCGACAACAATTTCCTGACACCTTCGCTGTTGCCGCCGCGAACGCCGATGTTCCGCGACGTCAATACGACCGGATTCACCCAATTGATGCTGCCAACGCAGTGATTTGTAAATGACAGCCGGGAGCTTCGCGCGGCCTCGAGTGCGCCCCGAGGCCGCGTTTTTTGGGTGGGGGATGAAGTAGATCGGACCCTTCGAGATTAGTAGTGCAGGTTTTTTTGGTTCGCTTCCTAGCGCTGGCGTGGCGCGCTCAGGCAGCTCGCGGAGAAAAATTCAGTCATGGCCAAAAGTGCTTCAGGTTCGGGGGGAGCCCCTTCCTCCAAGTCGCTCCTCTTCATGATGGTCGCCATGACCTGTGGCGTATGCGCGCTCCTTGCGGGAGGCTTGCTAATGGCCTCCCGAGTCATCAACGCCCTCGGGCTGCGTTCTTCCAGCGATAAGACGACGGTACGTACGCCCATCGGAGACTACAGGCTGGAAAAGGCTCAGCAAGTCGGGCCAGGGCTACCGGTTTATCCCGCAGCAAGTCTGGTGCTTCCAGGCCCGGAGGCGGCGCGCCTTGCCGAGGTTGGGATTGATCAGCCGCAAGTGGTTTCGAGCACCTATCACACGAATGCTTCGCGCGAGTTCGTACTTAATTGGTATCTCGAACACCTGAGCGCCGAGTTCGCGCGCCAAGATGCCGGACCCAAAAAACTTCCAGAAGAGTTTCGCAATTCCCATTTCGCGGATGAAGACATTACATTTGTAGGCGAGCGCGGGGATCAAATTCGCGTGGTCGATCTGGCAACGGACGACGGCGGCACAAAAATCATCTTACTGCGCTCCGCTAAGCCGCCATCACCGCAAAGCTCTTCTTCCAAGTAGAACATCGCTCCGAACGCGGCTGCGAATCCAGGCTTGCCGGACCAGACACCTTTTTACTGACGTTTCTCTTCTTTTTTAATCGAAAAATGCGACCATAGCGTGAGCTTTCCCTTAAAGGCCAGCGCCATGTCACGCATCCAAACGACGGAAGACCGCCGCCTCGAAGAATCGCGCACCCGCAAAAAGTACTGGAAGCGCTGGGGACCGTACCTTTCGGAACGCCAGTGGGGAACGGTGCGCGAAGACTACAGCGCCGGCGGAACGGCCTGGGAGTTCTTTCCGCACGAACACGCGCGATCGCGGGCGTATCGTTGGGGCGAAGATGGCATTGGGGGAATCAGCGACCGCCACCAATTGATGTGCTTTGGGCTGGCGCTCTGGAATGGCCGCGATGCCATCCTGAAAGAGCGTCTCTTTGGCTTGACAGGGAATCAGGGCAATCACGGCGAAGACGTCAAGGAGTGCTACTTTTACCTGGACTCGACTCCTACGCATAGCTACATGCGCATGCTGTATAAGTATCCGCAGGCGGAATTTCCGTATGAATTGCTCGTCGAAGAAAACCAGCGCCGGGGCCGCGGCCAGCCGGAATTCGAATTGCTCGACACCGGCATTTTTTCCGAGAACCGCTACTTCGATCTGTTTGTCGAGTATGCCAAAGCGGATATCGAAGACATTCTGATCCGAATCACCGCGGTAAATCGCGGGCCGGAAGCCGCGAAGCTGCACGTCCTGCCGCAATTCTGGTTTCGCAATACGTGGTCTTGGGGCAAGGACCTGCGCCGCCCGATGGCGAGAAAAGCCGCGAGCTTTCCCGGCAGCGCATGCGTGGAATTGCAGCACTGGCAATATGGCAAACGCTGGCTTCTTTGCGCCGGAACGTCCGAGCTGCTATTCACCGAAAACGAAACGAACTACGAGAGGGTTTTCAACTTCCGGAGCCGCTCGCCCTACGTCAAGGATGCGTTTCACGAGTACGTGATCCGCGGCAATAAAGCAGCGGTCAATCCAGAGTTGATGGGCACAAAAGTGGCCGCGCACTATCCTCTGCTTCTGGATGCAGGCGCTTCGGCTACTCTAAAACTACGCCTCACCGACCTCGAGCCCCTTGGCAGCATGAATAGCGAGTCAGGCGCCGCTGCTGGCATTATCACTTCTCCGGGCCATGCCGAACGCGGTGAGGGTGTTCCCGCCACGGACGATTTCGAGGAAGGGTTTGATGGAGTGTTTGCGGCGCGGCAAAAGGAAGCGGATGAGTTTTACGATTCGCGGATTCAAAAGCACATTTCTGCCGATGCCAGGGCGGTAATGCGCCAGGCCTTTGCCGGCATGCTGTGGTCGAAGCAGTTTTATCATTACGACGTGCGCACCTGGCTCGAAGGCGATCCCGCCAGTCCCAAACCTTCCGCAGACCGCTGGAGGGGCCGCAACAAAGACTGGACGCACCTTTACAACGACGACGTTATTTCCATGCCTGACAAGTGGGAGTATCCGTGGTATGCAGCTTGGGATTTGGCGTTCCATTGCATTTCGCTCGCGCTTATCGATCCCGATTTCGCCAAAGACCAGCTGATTTTGTTGCTACGCGAATGGTACATGCATCCCAACGGACAATTGCCCGCTTACGAATGGGCTTTTGGTGACGTGAACCCTCCGGTGCACGCGTGGGCTGCGTGGCGCGTGTACAAAATCGAGCGGCGCGTTCGCGGTGTGGCGGACCGCGGTTTTCTGGAGAAAATCTTCCATAAGCTGCTTCTGAATTTCACCTGGTGGGTGAACCGGAAAGATCCCGACGGCGCGAACATTTTTCAGGGCGGTTTCCTCGGGCTCGACAATATCGGAGTGTTCGACCGCTCCGCGCCATTGCCCACGGGAGGTCATCTCGAGCAATCCGATGGGACAAGCTGGATGGGCATGTACTGCCTGAACATGCTGGCCATGGCGCTGGAGCTGGCCAAGGAAGATCCAGCTTATGAAGACGTGGCCAGCAAATTTTTCGAGCACTTCGTCTACATCGCGCACGCAATGAATGACATCGGCGTGGATGGCATGGCGCTGTGGGACAACGAAGACGGCTTTTACTACGATGTGCTGCGCTTGCCCGAGGGCAGCCAGCACTTCCTCAAGATTCGCTCGATGGTGGGGCTCATCCCGCTGTTCGGAGTGGAGACGCTGGAGCCGGAAATCGTCGACCGCTTGCCAGGATTCAAGCGCCGCATGCAGTGGTTTGTCGACAATCATGCGGACGTGCCGGAACACATTGAAATGACGCAACGGTCGGCGCGCGGCGTGCGGCGGCTGCTGTCGCTGGTGAACCGCAAACAATTGAAGCGCGTGCTCGCGCGAATGCTGGATGAAAACGAGTTTCTGTCTCCGTATGGTGTCCGCGCGCTGTCCCGCTACCACAAAGATCATCCGTACGAAGTAAACGTCAACGGAAATGAGAATCGCGTTCAATACGAGCCGGCGGAATCCACGACGGGCCTGTTTGGAGGCAATTCGAACTGGCGCGGTCCCATCTGGTTTCCCGTGAATTATTTGCTGGTCGAATCGCTGCAGAAATTTCACCATTATTACGGCGAGGATTTCCGAGTCGAGTGCCCCACGCATTCCAATAACGAAGCGGACCTCTGGCAGGTGGCTGCGGAGATTTCGCGCCGCTTGATTCGCATTTTCCTGCGCGATGCGAAAGGGCGGCGCCCCGTGGCGGGGGGAGAAGAGGTTTACAATACCGATCCCTATTGGCGCGATTTGATTCTTTTCTACGAATATTTCCACGGCGATAATGGTGCCGGCATCGGCGCCAGCCATCAGACGGGCTGGACCGGCTTGGTAGCCAAGCTCATCGAACAAAGCGGGGAATAATTTGCCGGAATTGGAATTTCGAGAAGCGGCTTTGCAAGATGAAGCCGCGCTCATGCCCATGATGCGCAGCCTCGCCGAGCAAGAGCCCGGCAAAATTGTTTTTGACGAGGCGATTGCGCGCGCCACGTTTCGAAGATTTTTGACGCTGCCGCAATTTGGAAGAATCTGGCTGGTTTTCGACGGCGTCGACCTCGCCGGGTACATCATTTTGACCATCGGCTTTAGCTTTGAATTCCATGGCCATGATGCCTTCATCGATGAGTTGTATATCGCCCCGGCGTATCGGCGGCGCGGCTTTGGCCGCCGGGCTGTCGAATATGTGGAACAAATGGCGCGCGAGATGGGCGTCAACGCGATTCACCTGGAAGTGGACGATGGAAATGATCCCGCGCTCGAGCTTTATCGTCGAACCGGTTATGAAGATCACGATCGGTTCCTGATGACGAAGTGGGTGGATCGGAAACAGCCATGACTTCAGAGGAAGCCCGGAGCAACGAGGTGTAGTAATGAGCGTGAGATTCGATGGAAGGGTAGTTTTAGTGGCAGGCGGGACCGGCGGCTTGGGGCGCGCGGTGACGCTGGCGTTTCTGGACGAAGGCGCGGAGGTCGTCGTTACCTACCGCAGTCAGCCCGAATGGGACGCCACCCAGACGGCGGCTGCCACGAACTCTGCGCGCCTGGAAGGCCACAGCGTCGACGTCACCGATGAAGCGGCGGTGCGCCAGCTCATCGAAAAAATCCTCGCCAAACACGGCCGGCTGGACGCGCTTGTGAATACGGTGGGAGGTTATGCGGGCGGACTGAAGCTCTGGGAAATGGACACGAGAGTTTTCGAGCAGATGCTAGCTTTGAATCTTCGTTCGGGCTATGCGCTCTCGCGAGCCGCGGTACGCGCGATGCTGAAACAGGGGCGGGGCGCGATTGTGAACGTTGCGGCAAAGGCCGCGTTCGATCATGCTGCCGGCGCTTCCGCTTACGCCGCGTCCAAGGCTGCGGCATTGGCGATGATGGATTCTCTTGCGGCTGACGTGAAGGGCACGGGCGTGCGCGTCAATTCCATCCTGCCGAGCATCATTGACACGGAAGCCAACCGCAAAGCAATGCCTAACGCGGATTTCTCGAAGTGGCCAAAGCCTGAAGAAATCGCGCGCGTCATCTTGTTCCTGTGCAGCGACGACGCCAAGGTCATTCACGGCGCGGCGATCCCCGTTTACGGAGAGAGTTGAGGTTTAGGAATTTGCTAAAAAAGCTCCTCATGGGTTGTCATCCCGAGCCTGCCTGCGGCAGGCAGGCTGAGCGAGAGATCTGCTTTTCGAAAGAACCGAAGAAAGGCAGATTCCTCGGGCACAAACCGCCCTCGGAATGACAAGTGGTTGCTATTTTCAACAAACTGTCAAGATTCCGAGGATCACCACCAGTCGTGTCGGTAAACTCTTAGTCAGAATCGTCATCGTGGTTTGAAGTCGAAAGGGAGCTTCCCAGCTATGATCATCTCAGAGCTTCTAAACATTCTTATTTTGTTGTTGTGTGGAACCCAGGCTTCGGAGAACGAGAAACTCCCTCAAGAATTTACTGCGATGCGATCAGCCCTTTGCGACAAGCCGGCCGATTTTGTTGAGACCGGTTGCAGAGTTTGCCCCGAATTTATGGTGGAGGGCTCTGAAGGCCCCTTAAATGGTGGTTTAGGAATTAACCGCATTTTGTTCGGGAGTTTTACTTCCGTTGGCAAAACGGAGGCTCTCTTGAGCTCCGGTTTTTCTTGCTTTAGTCATGCAGAAGGTTTTGCTAGCGCCTTTCTCCTGCGCAAGGAACAGGGCTCGTGGCGGAGGCTGTCCTTTTTCCATAGGGATGGCCCGATGGGGATCTGCCAGAAGATACCTGGACAGGGCGATAAGCGAGATTTGGTCATCTGCAACTATGGAGATTATGGAGCGGGCGCCATCAGTGTGATCGCTTTCGACGCCGATGGAAAAGTGAAGACAGAAACAGGGCTCGTTCAGACTTGGACATATCCCTTCAGGACTCTCGAAAAACAAAAGCATTGTTCATCTCTGGACGCAGACGTGAAAAAGGTTTCTTTCAATTCTATTGAGATTTCGATTTTTCTGAATTCCTTTGATGTGGACCCTCCGATCAACTGTGACGACAGCGAGGGTACCAATTCGAAAATTTCCAACTCCAAAAAAATTGAAAGTATTGGGATATTTATTCGTAATGACGATGATTTCGCCCCAGATGAAAGGACCAAGAAACTCCTTTCGGAAGTTGATAGGGGCCGCTAACAAGCATGGAACCTGCGGAAGTTTCTATAGCTCCAAAGTAGCTTCTCTTAGTCCGTTTTCTAAGTGTTCCCACTCATTTTTTGGGCTCGGCTGGCGCCTCGTAAAGCTCGATCAATACCATGCCGCCATCGGGCGACGCCACCAGAAAAAAGTTGACGCGCGTGCCATCGGCGCCGGGCCGCGTTTCCGGGTAAACCGGAGAAACCTTGAATTTTTCCTTGAGAATCGCAGTTGCGCGGTCCACATTTGAGCAGCGGTATTCCACCTGCTGTACCCCTTCTCCGGATTTTGCCAGGAATTTCGCGATAGCCCCGTTGCCGCCCGGTTCCCGCGTAGTCAGAATGTCGAGGGACATATCCTTGGCGAAATGCAGCTCGAATTCCTCCGCATCTTGTTCGGCGGGAACTTCCGCGAGGCGCGGCGTTCCGTTGGCGATGCGGATGGGGCTGAAAGTTTCGCGCGCCACGGCCAAGCCGACGGTCACGACGGGGCTGGGCGCCAGAAGCAGAGCGGAAAGTTCGCTGTCGTTCCACCAATCGGAAATGGCGGAACCAGCCTTCGCTCGGCCCAGACGATAAATTTCCTCCGCTGCGGCTTCTCTTTTGCTCGCATCGGCGGCGGAAAGACCTGCAATCGCTGAAGTCAAAGGGCTGGACATGAGAGCATCCAGAATTGTAGCGTGAGCGAGCCGCCATTTGAAGCTGGCCGCTGGCTGGATCAACGGCGCAATAAACGCAACGAAATCCGCGTTCGCGTCATCTGAGGGGTATGCCAAAGCCTGTCCTGCTTACGGTAGATGACGATCCCGAAGTCCTCCGGGCCATTGAACGCGATTTGCGCAGCCGTTATTCCGACCGCTACCGCGTCATGCGCGCGACTTCCGGGAGCGCCGCTCTAGGCACGCTTCGTGAACTGAAGGCCCGCAATAACCCCGTCGCTCTCCTGCTCGCCGACCAACGCATGCCTCAAATGGACGGTGTCGGCTTCCTCGCCGAAGCTATGGAAATGCATCCGCTGGCCAAGCGGGCGTTGCTCACTGCTTATGCGGATACCAGCGCGGCGATTGACGCCATCAATGAAGCTCGCGTTCACTATTATTTGATGAAGCCCTGGGATCCTCCGGAAGAAAAACTCTATCCTGCGCTCGACGATTTGTTGCACGACTGGAATTCAACGTTTCGTCCGCCGTACGAAGGCATTCGCGTTCTCGGCACGCGTTGGTCCAACCGCTCGTACGAACTGCGCGATTTCCTCGCGCGCAATCAGGTACCGTATCAATGGATCGACGTCGAACTGGCGCAAAGCGATCCCGAAGTCCGCGGGCTTGTCAATTCGCTGGGCCCGGAGGCGGAAACGCTTCCATTGATTCTTTTTCCTGACGGTGCGCGGCTTGCGGAGCCTCCGCTACCCGCGGTTGCCGACAAAATCGGCCTGCGCACCCACGCGCAAACCAATTTCTACGACCTCGCCATCGTTGGCGGGGGGCCGGCCGGACTCGCCGCTGCCGTCTACGGCGCCAGCGAAGGCTTGCGCACCGTCATCATCGAGCGCGAAGCGCCCGGGGGCCAAGCCGGACTCAGCTCGCGCATCGAAAATTATCTCGGCTTTCCTTCAGGCCTCACGGGGAGCGACCTCGCGCGGCGCGCTGTCGCGCAAGCGAAGCGCTTTGGCGTCGAGATTTTGTCGCCTCAGGAAGCCACGGGAATTCGCATCGATGGTCCGTACCGTTACTTGAAACTCGCCGACGGCTCGGAAATTTCTTCACACGTCCTGCTTCTTGCCATGGGTGTGCAGTGGCGCACGCTGGACGTTCCGGGCATCGACCGGCTGCAAGGCGCGGGCGTGTATTACGGCGGCGGCACTTCCGAAGCGATCGCTTGCAAGGGCGAAACCGTGTATATCATTGGCGGCGCGAATTCCGCCGGCCAGGCTGCGATGCATTTTTCCAAATTCGCGGAAAAAGTCGTGATGCTCGTCCGCGGGACTTCGCTGGCGAGCACCATGTCGCACTACTTGATCGAACAAATCGAGCAAACACCAAACATCGAAGTTTGGACGCAGACCAGCGTGGTTGGCGTTCAAGGCGAATCGCGTCTATCCGGCATCACGGTCAAATGCGCTCCTTCGGGCGAAACGAAGGACCTTCCCGCTACCAGCCTGTTCATCTTCATTGGCGCGCTGCCGAGCACGGAATGGCTCGGCGGCCTGATCGAGCGTGACAACCATGGCTTCATCCTTTCCGGTCCGGACCTCATTCGCGACGGAAAGAAACCCGGCTCGTGGACGCTGGAACGCGACCCGAACTTGCTGGAAACCAATGTGCCCGGAATTTTTGTCGTGGGCGATGTACGTCACGGCTCGGTGAAACGCGTCGCTTCCGGAGTGGGCGAGGGCGCGGTCGTCGTCCAATTCATGCATCAATACCTGGCCAAAGTCCAATGATGCACGCCGCAAAAAGAGCTTATCGGCCATGACGGAACTGCTAACCACTCCTCCCGAACAACTCGCTGAGCAATTGCGCAAGATCGCCGTCTTCTCTGACCTGCCGCAGGACGACCTGCTCTGGTTTGTTTCCCGGTGCCAGGAGCTCCGCGTTTCCCCGGGCGACATCGTCATGTGCGAAGGAGACAAGCCTGAGTTCATGATCATCATGCTCGAAGGCGAAATTCGCGCCAGAGCAGAACGTGGTCCAGCCGACGGCCCGGCATTCACCATGAATAGTGGGGAAGTCAGCGGCATGCTTCCTTTTTCCCGCCTCAAAGTCATCTCCGTAACGGGGCGGGCCGTCGTTCCTTCTCATTACTTGGCCTTCCACGTCTCGCATTTTGAGGAGATGTTCCATCGCCTTCCCGAACTCGTCCGGCGTTTGGTGGGTTTGCTTGCGGACCGGGTTCGCAACGTCACGCGTCAGGAACAACAGCACGAAAAGCTGGCCGCGCTGGGCAAGCTTTCCGCCGGCTTGGCGCACGAGCTAAACAACCCTTCGGCGGCCGCGCGACGGTCGGCCGCGGCACTGCGGGATTGTCTTGCCCGCCTCCGCTCTGCCGCTCGCAGCACCACGATCGGTCCCGAGGATTGCGCCAAGCTCGCGCAAACGGAAGAAGATATTCGCTCCTCTTTGAAACCCACTCAATTCAAAGACGAATTCGCGCGCGTCGAACGCGAAGAGGCCATTCAGTCCTGGCTCGAATCGCACAACGTCGCCGATGCGTGGAAGCTTGCACCTCAGCTCGCTGAGGCCAATCTTACCGATGCGGATCTGGAGCGCTTCGCGGCAGCGGCCGGCGCTTCTGTCGGTCCCGAACTCACGCGCTTCGCTACGCTGCTCGAAATGGATCGCATCGCCGAGGAACTCGAACATAGTTCCGCGCGCATTTCCGATCTGATCAAAGCAATCAAAGAATACTCCTACATGGATCAGGCCCCGGTGCAGGAAGTGGACATCGAGCGCGGCATTGAGACGACTCTTACCATCATGCATCACAAGCTCAAGCGCGGCATCACCGTCACTCGCGACTTCGCTCCCAATTTGCCCAAGGTCATGGCCAGCGGGAGCGAGCTCAATCAAGTCTGGACCAATCTCATTGACAACGCCGCCGACGCCATGAACGGCAACGGCAATTTGACCATCCGCACGGGCCGCGAGAACGATTTTGTCCTTGTCGAAATCGCTGACAACGGCTCGGGGATTCCTCCCGAAGTGCAATCCCGTATCTTCGATCCCTTTTTTACCACGAAAGGTGTCGGTGAGGGCACCGGCCTTGGCCTCGATGTGGTCAGCCGCATCATCAAAAACCTGGGCGGCAACATCAGCGTCAAGTCCGTTCCTGGCGACACGCGTTTTCAAGTGCGAATTCCTATACAACATGCGAAGTAATCTTGCAGGAGGCAGGCATGGCCGAGACTTGTAGTCACCTCGATCAGATTCGGCCCGTCAAGCCCAAGACGAAAGGCTGCGAAGAATGCCTCAAGATGGGCGACAGTTGGGTGCACCTGCGATTGTGCCTGAGTTGCGGCCATGTCGGCTGTTGCGACTCCTCGAAAAACAAGCACGCCACTAAACATTTTCACGCCACCAAGCATCCCGTCATTCGATCGTTCGAGCGCGGCGAGGATTGGATGTGGTGCTACGTCGACGAGCTGATGATGGAACCTGACTAAGAACTGGGCTTTTTTCTCGGAGGAATCAGCACTGAACTCAGCAGCGCAATCAGCAAGACGCCTCCGACCACCCCAAGCGAAATACCCACCGGGATATGCAGCCAGCGCTCGCCAATCATTTTTGCGCCGATGAACACCAAAACGATGGCCAGCCCTTCGTCGAGAAAGCGCAACCGGTCAATCACGCCAGCCAGCAAAAAGTAGAGCGCGCGCAAGCCGAGAATCGCCAGCACGTTCGATGTGTACACGATGAACGGGTCACGCGTGATTCCAAAAACCGCGGGAATCGAATCGATCGCCAGGGTCACGTCGGTGAATTCCACGACCAACAGAACCAGAAACAGCGGCGTTGCGAACAATTTGCCCGCGTTTCTCACAAAGAAATGCTCGCCGCCATATTCGCGCGTGACGCGCAAATAGCGGTTGGCGAAGCGCACGATTTTGCTGTCTTCGGGGTGCACGTCCTCTTTTTTGAAGAACAGCTTGATGCCGGCGTAGACGAGAAACGCGCCCAGCAAATACAGTACCCAGGAAAAATGCCCGATCAGTTCGGCTCCCAGCCCGATCATCAAGCCGCGCATGACCAGCGCGCCAACGACGCCCCATTGGAGCAAGCGGTGCTGCAGCCGGTCCTCCACCGCAAAGGCGCGGAAAATCACCAGGAACAAAAACAAATTGTCTACGCTGAGCGCTTTTTCAATCAGATAGCCCGTAAAAAATTCGAGCGCGGGCTGCTCGCCCCAAAAATGCAGCAATCCCAATCCAAAGATTACCGAAATTGCGATCCAGCCGAAGCTGGAAACCGCCGCCTCGCGCAACCCGATCTTGTGCGGCTGCCGATGGAACACGCGCAAATCGAGCGCGATGGCGGTCAATACAAAAAGATTAAAAATGATCCAGTGCAGAGGCCTGCCCATTGCGGCCGCGCTCGCGCCTCAGGGAGTGGAACTGCGGTTTTCCGTCGTGTTCAGATTCGACAGCTCGACTCGCGTCGTCTGGCCTGCTTCAATCTTAACCGGGACGTCCCAGCGCACGCGCATGTCTCCGGCATCGGCCTGCAAGTTCAGCGAAGAAATCCAGTAACTTCCCGGCGCAAGTCCGGACACGGAAGCGTGGCCATTCAGGTCCGTATCCACCTTCGCCGCCAAAAAATTGAGCTGCGCCATATCCGGTGCGGTGTGCTCGACGCGGCGGTTACGGTCTTTTTGCAGGGCCGACCACTTTCTCTCGGGATTCACGCCGTCCAGCTCCAGCTCCACGCCGGAAACGGTTTCCGGATACGACCGGATAAATTTTCTCAGCGCATTCAAATAATCCTGCCGGAGCTTTTCATACTTTTCGGGATCCTTGGTCTTGTCTTCCTCCTTGTATTTCGGCTTGGGGAGGCCCTTGGTGACGCCGCCGCTGTTCGACCGCTGGTAAGCCAGCAGAAATTCCGGGACATTGATGACATCGTCGGAGGAAATCAGTTTGTCGATGTCGGGTGAGGTGAGGTCCATGACGTCATGATTTTTCAGCCAGGTTCGCAGCTCCGGAGAAACTTTCAGGCCGTCGATGAATTCGTCGCGCTGCGGGACGGGATCCTTTCCTTCAACTTCTTTGACGATTTCGGTGTAGCTCTTGGTGAGAATGTAAAACGTGAAATCCCGCACCGGCTCCGCTTTTGCCGCGGTGGGAGTAATGTGCGCGGTGAACTCCAGCGAGCCTGGCGCAGTTTGGGCCGACGCGGGCACACCGAACGAAAGAGCTGCGGCGAGCACGCCGAGCGGAAAGAGTTTCGCTTTTCTCATGGCGAAATCGTAGCAGATTGCGGCCAGCCGCGGTCAAGCAACGATCACGAAGTTGCGCAAACCGCGACAACCAAAGAACGAGCCGGGATTTTGTGGCACAGACTTTAGTCTGTGCTGCTGGTTCTGTCCTAGTCTCCTCGCGGCCCCTTCTCACTATTTCCACAACGTACCCCCTAATGTCATCCCGACGCTCAGGCAGCGGTCTTCCGCTGTCCGAGGCGGAGGGATCTGCTTTTAGTTCTTATGTAAAGAGCGGATCACCAGCGAAACAGAAGCCATTATACATTTCCATTGACATATGCTTAGACATGATGTATAATCACTTCGATGGCCTATCAGACCAAGACCGACGCCGCCCTCACCAAAGCTCGCGAGGAGCTCGCCGCTCTCTTTCGCCAGCGCGAGGAGCTCGAGGTTCGCATCGCCAAACAGCAGCGCCGCGTTGCCGCCCTCGTCACTCTCGTCGACGACAGCGAAGCCACCGACCAGCTTCTGGAGCTCAATCTGGGCGGCCTTACCGACGCCATCCGCACCACTTTGCGTACTGCCGGATCTCGCGGGCTTACCACCAGCGAGGTTACCGCTCGGCTCGATCAGCTCTTTTTCCCCGTGAACGACTATAAGAACTTTAGAGCTTCGCTTGGAACCGTCCTCAAGCGCCTGATCGCTTCCGGCGAAGTCCGCAAATCGATTCATGACGATCGCATCGAAAGCGATCAAACCGTTTACGTTTGGGTGGGCGCCATTAGGAACCGCTTTGCAACTCATGTTGCGTCGCGGAAGTAGTGTAGGGACGGGGCTTGCCCTGCCCGTCTGCAACATCTTGCAGGCGGCCTGTCTCTACTCCCCGCCCGCCTTCGCCAGGGACGGCGCGTTGCCCTCGGTAAGCGGGCGAGCGAGTTCTCGCGAACGGCGGTGAGGGATCTGCTTTTCTATTTCGTTTGCCCTTCGTAGCGCCGGGCTTTAGCCCGGCATTTTGAAGTACGGCGGCTTGTTTACCCTGAGCCTCGAAGGGACGCCGCTTTTTCTGAGTCTGCACGCCACTCAATGTTCGCAAGACTCAATACTCCAAGGGCGCTAGGAATCTCTCATGAGTACGAATTCTTCCCGCGGTCTGAAAAGCCGCATAACCAAATACGTAACAGCCTGCTTCGGTGCCCCGCGCCTTCCCAGCCCGCCAACGCCGCAACCGTGTGAAGAGCCCCCACACGAGGCCCCGCACGAACCCCCGCACGAACCAATGAACAAGGAACACATTCTCCAGGAGATTCGCCGCACCGCCGAAGCCAACGGCGGCGTTCCCTTGGGTCGCGATCGTTTTCTGAAAGAAACCGGCATCCGCCAATCCGACTGGATAGGAAAATACTGGGCACGCTGGGGAGATGCCGTCAGGGAAGCTGGGTACACCCCGAATCAGCTTACCGTTCCCTACGAAGACGCTTTCCTCTTCGAAAAGTTCATCGAACTGACGCGCTCTCTGGGAAGGATTCCCGCGCAGGGCGATCTTCTGATGCAATCTCGCGCTGACCCCACCTTCCCCAACGCAACGGTTTTTGAAAGATTCGGCTCCAAGGCCAGTCTCCTTGCCAGATTGCTAGAGTTTTGCCGGACCAGGGAAGGATTGGAAGACATTGCTTCCCTGTGCGAGGGCCACCTTTCACAAATCCGGGCATCCAGGCGCAAGCCCGGTTCGCCTGCGGCTAGCGCGGGTTTCGTCTACCTCATGAAATCCGGCAAGTTTTTCAAGATTGGCCGCAGCAACGCCGCCGGCCGCAGAGAGTATGAGCTGGGTCTTCAGCTTCCCGAACCTTTGCTCTCCGTTCACGTCATCTCCACCGACGACCCGCCGGGCATCGAGGCCTACTGGCATACGCGCTTCGCTGCCAAACGCAAAAACGGCGAGTGGTTCGACCTCGACCCCGCCGACGTCTCCGCCTTCAAGCGCCGCAAATTCATGTAACCGGCAGAGGGCTGCGATTGTCATTCTGAGGAGCGCAGCGATGAAGAATCCGCCCCGAAACTAGGTGCTAACCGTGCAAAATCAACCAGCCGCCTTCATTTCGAGCGTAGCGAGAACTCTGCGCCATCGCGCGATTTTTTGCGCGATGAAATCCCTCTTCCTGCCGCACACTTGCGGCCTGAATAATTTTTTCGACTCCGAGAATGCGTCCGCTCAGTCGGCTCTTTCTACCCAACAACAAACCGTTGTGGGTCAGTTTCCGGATTGCCGACGACTCGGGAGTTGATGGCGATAAGCGCGTTCCTGAGGACCTATGGCTGGCACGCAAATTTGACGGGAACTTTCACGATTTATCGAGCGTATCTTTCTGTTATGGAGGAGGATTATGAAATGCACTCAATGAAACGACAAGTCCTGTCGAGCGTTAGCGCCATGGTTGTCGCGGCAGCGGGCTTAGTGCTCGGGGTTGCGACATTTACTTACGGAGGTAACGGGACTAGCGCGAATGCAGTGCGACACGTTAGAGGTAGAACAATTTTTTCAGAGGAGTCCCCCAAGGCAGAGTTGAGCGTCCGGAGAGGGTTTCGATTCGTCGGCACTCAACAGGTAAACCTTCATGGAAATGCCGAAGCAGAACAGTACGTATTTGCGAGGTCAGGCCGCGACAATATTGTTGAGCAATTCTATTTAATACAGTTTGAGCATTTCCTGCCGACCAATCATCTGACTTACGATTACGCTTCCATGCGAACAACGCAAATAGGAAATTTCCAATTCAATTATGACGTGAAAAGCATGCCTAATCTTGGGGTCTTACTCATGGAAGATCAGGGATCGGATGGTGAAGCCTTGGAACAGCTGCTTACGAAACAACACCTTGTGTTGCCGCATAACACTGTTATGGTCCGTATGTTTCATTTGCCGTCAGCCGATCACCGAACCGAGTTAATGATTATCTACGGCGAAGCTTTGCCGCAAGATACCGCTGTCCCTGTTCGGAATGGTGGGGTTCAGCTAGATACGGAATCACCCAGTTCGGCGCAAATGTTCCTTGAGCACGCGCGCCAGGGGCTTGTCGTTCAAACGCGGTGAGAACTCTGCCTCGATGTCCCTTATACCCAGCACGCGATCCCGGAACGTTGGGTTGAGAGCGCCTGGCGAAGATCGGGTCCAGCTCGCGGTTATTCAGAAGCTGAGACAGATCGGTCACGAGAAGTTGGATTGTGTAAATCGATCACAGAAACTCCTGGATCACGAGCCAACCGGAAGTAGGCGCCGTAGCTAATGGAAATCATGCGATTGCGTTTCGGCTGGAGTAATCGAAATGGGCAGCACGCGGGAAGCTTGATGGATATAGTGTGGTCCTGATTCTGCAGGTCCCCTTCAACCCGAAAGAATTTCTCACGGTTGATCACCACGCGGTATTTCTCGGAGAGCTTAGGGAGCGCTCGCGCTGGCTTGGCGCGAGGCATAATCCAATGCGGCCCGGGCTCTTGGGTCATTGGGGAACTGCGCGACCATCTGCCGGTACGTTTCCTGCGCTTCCGCGTAGCGTCCGGCCTTCAATTGCGCCTGGCCAAGCGCGTACTGCGGACCGGGAGACTTTGCGTCGAGAGCCGCGGCCTGGCGGAATTCGGAAATGGCGAGGTCGTACTTCTGCAATCCCATGTACGCGTACCCGAATCCGAGAAATCCGCGTGCATTATTCGGATCCTCTTGCACTACTTTCTGGAAGATCGCAACCGCCTTGTCGAATTGGCCCGCAGTGATGTAGGAGCCCCCGAGTTGCTGCTGGTACCCGAGATTCTGAGGATCGGCGGCGCATGCCTTTTCGAGCGCGGAAATGCCGGGCTGGTATTGCCCTTTTTTGAAGTACAGGGAAGAGAGCATGAACTGCGCGCTGGCCAGTTGCGGCTGGCGCGTGGTGAGCTCCTCCAGCTTGGCGATAGCTTCGTCGCTTTTGTGTTGGTAGATCAATTCCTGGATGGAAGCAAGCTCGCCCACTCCGGAACGCAGGCGCTGCGCGCCAAGGGCGGAAGCGGTCAGCGCGACGGCCGAAACAATGGCCACGATCGATAGCCGCGTCCGCCGCACGGCATCCGAATCGCCTGCAGCGGGAAGCACCGCCCCCACCACAAGCCCCATCACGAGTCCACCGAGATGCGCGGCGTTGCTGATTCCGGGCCGGGCCGCGCCATAAACCAAATTGAAAAAGATAAATGTCCCCAGGCTCCCGAGCATGTTTTTGTTGATCTGCAGATGGGAGGGCGTCTTCTTCAAGTAGACATACGAAACGAGCACGCCCGCCAAACCAAAAATCGCGCCGGAGGCGCCGGCGCTTGCCGCCATCGGATTCCAGTACACGCTCGCGATGCTGCTAAATATTCCGCTGACGAAATAGGCCAGCAAATACGAAGCCCGTCCCATCAAGCGTTCCGCGGCACGGCCAAGATTCCAGAGGCACCACATATTCAGCCCGATGTGAATCGCGCCGAAGTGCACGAACATGCTGGTCACCAGCCGCCACCACTGGCCACCAAACGTCAGCGGGCCGAAATCCGCGCCAAACGCAATCCCGTCCTGGGGAGTTGGATCGAGCGCAGAAACACCGCGCAGAACCATCACCGCGAAGACCAGCGCGTTTATGGCAATCAATCCGATCGTAATGGGGAAAGAAGGAGAATCTATGGCCGCGGCACTGGCTTGAGGCGCCAACGGAGCCTGCGCGGCTTCCCACTGCTGCAAGTCGCACGTCGGGCAGTTCACGGTCGTGGCCGTGTCGCCAAATCGAAGCTCGAATTCTTTGCCACAGGTGGCGCAGCGTCGCACAGACATGGGAGGGAAATGGTATCAGCTTTTTGTTGCGAATCAGAAACCTGTCTAGATGAGCCGGAAGACCACTTCAATCGTGATCCACGAGGGAACCGCGCGGCGGGCAGCGTCCTTTGCCGGCGTGAATTTCCAGCCGCGGACCGTTTCCAGTGCACGTTCATCCAGCCCCAGACCGACTCCGCTCACGAAACGGACCTGAGACGCCCGGCCATCCGCGCCCACTAGCACCTTTAGCGTGACCGTGCCTTGCACTTTCGCTTTGCGTGCTTCGTCCGTGTATTGCGGATCGGGGCAGTACATACACACCGGCCGCGTCAGTCCAGGTCGGTAGGGGCCTCCGGGGCCGCCCACACCTACCTCACTGCCGGGTGAACTACCGATCGAATCGTCCGGACCGTCACCGATCGTATTGCCTTTGCCATGGCCGGAAGAATTATTTCGGTCCTGCATCCAAGGCAGGCCAATGTTGTCGACGGAAGCAAGAATACGTGGCGCGGATGGATCCAAAATCGTCGGAGGCACGGGAAGCTCATGCTCTCGGTTCTGCGGGATGATCGGCTTGAGAAGCTGGATCGAAGATCTTGGAGGAAGATTCCCTTGTGTAGGCGGAAGGGAATCATGCCCCGTGCCGCTGCCATTGCCCCCGTTTGGGTTGTGACCGCGGAGAATATCGAGCAAAGCTGCCGGTGCGGAGAAAATAGGTGGAGGCTGTGGTCTTGGCGGCCATGGATCGCGATTGGTGCTAGGCCGACTCGTAGCCAAAAGCAGCAACGCAGAGATCACCGCACCGTGCGTGAGGAAAGAAACGACGCGCGGTCCGCTGGCGAGTGAACCGCGCTTCTGCGTCAGCAAGTGGATCGGCGCGCCGTTGGCGGAGGAAGGAAAGATTCGCGCTGGCGTGAGCAATTGGTGAAAGTTTTCACGAATTCGCTGAAGCAAGGAATCCTGAGAGGACTGAAATGACGAAAGGAGCCGCGAAAATGGATCGCGCATGAGCAGGCCTCCACGCGGCCTCCGGCTCTCGACCCTGCACCTTTCGGAGGCGGGCACCAAACGCGCTATGAGAAGCGCAGCCTAAGAAATTGGTTGCCCGAAAATGGTGCACTGGTCGATTTCGTTGCGACGAGCCCGTTGCAAAAAAAAGAGGGCGCGAAAGAATCGCGCCCGCGTCATACAAAAACAGGATTTGAATTAGAGCAGGCGGAAAAGCACTTCAATCTGCACGCGGCACGCGACCGGCTTTCCGTTCGGGCCAATAGCCGCACGCATTTTCCAATTCTTCACCTGCGCCATCGCCTTTTCCTCAAGCCCTAAGCCAGGGCCCTTGATGACCCGCGGATCCAAAACGCGCCCGTCAGCCGTAACGATGACGTCGAGCAAAACCGTGCCCTGGTATTTTGCCTTGCGCGCCTCATCGCTGTACTCGGGATCGGGGCAGTAGATGCATTCGGGCTTGCCGACGCCATTGACGCCGGCACGAAACATTCCACCACCCGTGCCTCCGCCTTCGCCAGGGCCAAGCCCACCGCCCGAGCCACTTCCAATTCCTGTCCCTTCACCGGTTCCGATTCCGCTCCCGCCGCCGGGACCGCCCGAGAAATTCACTGACGCGGCCAGCGGATCGCCCATGTTCGTCAGATTCGAGTTCGCTACCTTCAAATCCGGCGGGCCAAGCAGCGAAGGATCCATCGCCAGCTTCGGATTCTGATTCTTGATGACCGCCATGGGTGGAGTAAATTGCGTCCACTGGAACTTTGGCGCCCGTCCTTTTGTTGGGGGCAGGGGATTGTGCTCGCCGCCGCCACCGCCGCCTCCCGCCTTATTCGCGCCCGCAGGGAGCTTCGCAATATACGGCGAAATATCCAACGGCATCACGTCGACTTTGTTCTTAGCTTCCGTCGCTGCCGGCAGAACGTGGGTGAAAATTGGAACGACGAGCAAGGCAACCACCAGGATGTGCATTCCAATGGCAATCGCTTGGCTCCAGCCGAAATTTTCGTCCTTCGACCAGATATCTTTTACTTTTACAGGTTGAATGCCCGCAGGAAGCGGCACCTGCTTGGGAGGCGCGAAAAATTCCCTGATGCGTGTGCCAAAGCCGCCAAAATTCGTGCCCCAGGAAACCGCCAAACGGCTATTCACTGGGCCCTTGGGCGCGGGGCCTGAGCTGAAGAAATCCGAAAAGTTGCTGAAGATTCCAGCTCCAAACGACGTGCGCGTAAACGGCGCATCCTTGCGTTCGCGCACCTTGACCGGCCGCTCCGTCAGGAACTGCACAAGATTCGACCAGAAATTATCGGGGATCAGGATATCGGGCCGGCCGAACTTCGGCACCGCCGAAGAGGGCACAGGGACGGCCGGAGCTGAACCTGTGGACGAACGCTCCGCCCTTGAAATTTCAGATGGCAGTAAATCGATGAATTTGCCCGGCACCGTTAACCTCATTTATTAAACGCAGGTATCCCGCGTTTGGTATCCCCATACCGGTACGATTCGCACAGGCCGGGAAAGGTTGTGCGCGCCACCAGCGGCTGACACCATCTGTAATTCATTCTAACATAGTTAGCCCAACTGCCTTCCATTGTTTCCCGCCTTACACCTGAACGAAAGGACGGCATGCCGGAATAGTTCAAAGTCCTTAGTTGTAAGCTCTAAGTAAGGAAAGAACGGCATTGAAGTCGCGCGGAAGGTTCACAGCCGACAGTTCACAGTTGACAGTTGTAAGCGGCTTTGTTGACATGCCCACGCCGAGGCGACCCAAGAACGAAAAGCAAATCCCTCACCCCGCAAAGACTGCCCCTCGAAGCTCGGGGCAAGCGGGGATTCGGGATGACAATCATCGTGGAGCGCGTGGTGAGTAAAGGAAGTTAACAAAGCCAGTTGTAAGTCTAAGTACGACAAGAAGTCGCACAACGGTGGCCCACCCTTTGAAAACCGCAAAGGGTAGGCCACCCCGGAAGGTTCCATTATTGCTTTGTTGTATCATTTAATTGTGGTTACTTTAAGCGAGGCGTGTGAGCAGAAAAAGCCGAGACGAAGAATGCCCCACCCGCCCGGGGTCATGGCTAACGGTGATGGAACAATCGGGCCCAATCTGGATTTTGGTTGGTATGGTTTTGGCGCCTACGCTAAACCATCCTTTTTCGGAAAAGATAGCTGTAAGGAGTTAGGTGAAGCGAGTTGAGACCGCTAGCCACGTTATGCTGTGTGGTGTCTACTATAATAGGCATCGGGTCTATAGTTGCAGGGTTCACGATAAGAGAATTCTTCTGGGGGCGCGCAGGTACATCTTCAGGAAAGCGTCCCATGCCAAGTTGGTTAGGCAAAGCGTTTTGCTTTGCCCTAGGGCTTATGTTCCTTACAGCCGCGTGGATGACGGCACATCAAAAGTGATTTGCGGAAACCCGCGGACATGACCTGCTGATCTTGAGCTGCCCCCTAGCTCTGCGCACGGAATCATACGACGTTTGGCCTCGTGAACACCTTTCCCGAGAGAGGTGACCCTTGGCCGGTCGCTGCCGAATCGGCTGCAAAATCGTGTACGATGGCAGAGAAGAAGACTAGTGTTCTGTCTCCCCAGGTTCGTGACCTAAGAAGGGCACGATATATCGTGCCCCTGCACTGACTTGCCTTCGCTGAAGTTGGGAAGGAACTTGAAAGATGGCGCCCTAAAGGGCGCCGCTACGGAGCGAGACCAAATAGACGAACGAAGGGACATCGCAGACGCTTTCACTATGGCCGAGCCACTGGAACTGAAGAAGACGCTGAACCTGCCGAAGACCGACTTCCCGATGAAGGCCAGCCTGCCGCAGAACGAGCCGAAGCAACTGGAAGCGTGGTACAGCGGAAACATTTACGAGCGCATTCTGGAAACCCGCAAGGGCAAGCCCCTTTTTGTTTTGCATGACGGGCCGCCTTATCCCACGGGGGAGATTCATCTCGGCACGGGGCTGAACAAAATTCTCAAAGATTTGATCGTCAAGACCAAGAGCATGGCGGGGCACTACGCGCCGTACGTGCCGGGATGGGATTGTCACGGTCTGCCCATTGAAACGCAGGTGGAAAAAGAGCTTGGCGGAAAAGGCAAAGTGCCGCCCGCGGAGTTTCGCAAACTTTGCCGCCAATTCGCCGCGCGCTTCGTCGAACAGCACAAGCGTGACTTCAAGCGCCTCGGCATTTTTGGCCAGTGGAACGAGCCCTACTTGACGATGAGCTTCGGTTACGAAGCCACTATCGCGGGCGCGTTCCTCGACTTCATGGAGAAGGGCTACGTGTACCGTGGGCGCAAACCGGTGTACTGGTGCATTCACGACAGCACCGCGCTGGCGGAAGCCGAAGTCGAATACGAAGACCACACCAGCCCGTCGATTTGGGTGAAGTTCGGCGCGGTTGGAGGCGGCAAAGGCGATGCCGCGAAAATCGGAAGTGACCCCTCCTTTGTCGGGGCAAGCGTAAGCGCGGTGATTTGGACCACGACGCCATGGACGCTGCCGCACAATCGCGCGCTGGCGTTTCATCCAGATTTTGAGTACGCGGTGGTCGATACGGAAAAGGGCGCGCTGCTGCTGGCCGCGGAACGCGTGGCGGCGTTGCAAGCCGAATGCGGAATTAAGGAGGCAAGAGTTCGCGCTACGTACAAAGGGCGCGATTTCGAAGGCATGAAGTTCCAGCACCCGTTTGTGTCTATCCAGGTGCCGGGGATTCTTGCTGACTACGTCACGCTCGATCAGGGCAGCGGCATCGTGCACACCGCTCCGGGGCATGGCGCCGACGATTTTTACTCCGGCCAAAAATATGGACTGGAGATTTACGCGCCGCTTGACGACAAGGGCGTATATCTCGAAGGCTTGCCCGAATACAAAGGCAAAGATGTCTTCAGCGCGAATCCGATCGTCGTCAAATTGCTGCAAGACCGCGGCGCGCTGCTTGGCCATCACGATTACAAGCACACTTATCCGCACTGCTGGCGCTGCCACAATCCGGTGATCTTTCGCGCCACGGAACAGTGGTTCATCAAAATGGACCAGGCCGCGAACGGGCACGACAAAACACTGCGCGCGGAAGCGCTGGAAGAAATTCACAAGGTCAAGTGGTTCCCCGCGTGGGGTGAAGACCGCATGTACGAAATGATCGAGCACCGTCCGGACTGGTGTGTTTCGCGGCAGCGATTTTGGGGCGTGCCGATCATCGTTTTTTATTGCGACGCGTGCGGCAAGCGGCTCGAGGACTACAAGGCTCTGCGCAATGTTGTGAAGTGGTTCGAAAAAGAAGGCGCCGACGCGTGGTACCAACACACGCCGGAGGAATTGCTGCCCGCCGGTATCAAATGCTCGTGCGGCGCGACGAAATGGCGCAAGGAAAACGACATTCTGGATGTGTGGTTCGATTCCGGCTCTTCCAATCTTGCGGTTTTGAAAGGCCCGGAGTGGCCGGCCGACGTTTATCTGGAGGGCCCCGACCAGTATCGCGGCTGGTTCCACAGTTCGTTGCTGGTGGCGACGGGCGTGCGCGACGCCGCGCCCTACCGCCAGGTGGTGACGCATGGCTGGACGCTCGACGAGCAGGGCCGCCCGATGTCCAAGTCGCTGGGCAACGCCCTTTATCCGATTGAAATTTGCGAGCGCTGGGGCGCGGATTTGCTGCGCCTGTGGGTGGCGTCGGTCGAGTATCAGGCCGATGTGAAGATGAGCGAGCGCGTGATGACGCAGCTCAGCGAAGCGTACCGGAAGATTCGCAACACGTTTCGCTTCGCACTGAGCAATCTTGGTGATTTTGACCCAGCGCGCGATGCGTTGGCGAATGAACAACTCGAAGAAATTGATCGCTGGATGCTAGACCGCACTGCGGAATTGGTGACGAAGTGCCGCGAATGGTACGCCGGCTACGAATTTCACCGCGTCTATCACGCGATTCACGATTATTGCGTTGTGGAATTGAGCGCGTTCTATTTCGATGTGCTGAAGGACCGCCTGTACACGAAAGCCGCGAAGAATAAATCGCGCCGCTCGGCGCAAACCGCGATCTGGAAGATTGCGAGCGCGCTCGTGCGGCTCGCCGCGCCAGTCCTCGTTTTTGCCGCCGAAGAAATCTGGAAGTATCTGCCGAAGGCTGCCGGCGAGCCGGAAAGCGTGCACATGGCGCTATTCCCAGAGGCAGCCGACCTAAAACAAGTAGGCGCTCAAGAATTGGAAACAAGCTGGCGAAGCATCTTGGAATTCCGTGATGATGTTTTGAAACAACTCGAAACAAAGAAAACAGATAAGTTTCTCTCCAATTCTTTAGAAGCAAAAATCGTCATCCGCTCCAACTATGCTCCTCGAGTCCAGTTCCTGAGGCACTACGAGAAAATTCTTCCTTTCATATTTGGCGTTTCTCAGGTTCAGATTGTTGATGAAACGAAAGAAGGCGCTACTCCGCCGCCTTTCGGCGATTGGAAGATCGAAGTTCAAAAGGCGAATGGCAAGAAGTGCGAGCGCTGCTGGAACTATTCGACACACGTTGGCGAAAACGCCCGCTACCCAACGGTTTGCGAGCGTTGCTCGGGCGCTCTCGCCGAGATCGAGCGAGACGTTTCCGCTGGCGTGGCGGCTAACTGAGCCGATGAAGAGAGTGGCGAGTGGCGAGTGGCGAGTGGCGAGAAAACGCGAAGAGAGACTCTTCTCCTCTAGTTCCTTTAGCTCATGAATCTCCCTCCTCGCCTCCGCTGGCTGTGGCTCACTCTGACAATCGTCATACTTGACCGTGCCACGAAAGCCTGGTTTGAAGCGCGGACCACGGAGGGCTGGCGCCACGAGTTGATCCACAACTTTATCTATCTGGTGCACAGCCGCAATCCTGGAATCGCTTTTGGTGTGCTGTCGGACTCCTCTTCGACAGCGATGCGCGTCATTCTCATTGCCGGTTCCGTGATTGTCATTGGAGTGCTCGCGTGGTTGCTTGTTGCCGGAAAAACCAGCGTGCTAGCCGCTTCAGGCTTGGCCCTTTTGCTTGGGGGAGCTGCAGGAAACGTGACGGACCGGATTTATCAAGGGGCGGTGACGGACTTTTTTGAAGTGTGGCTTGGCAGCTATCACTATCCGGCATTTAATGTTGCGGACTCCGCAATCACGATCGGCGCCGTCTTAATCATTCTTGATTTATTATTCGGCTCCAGGCACGCAACGTCTCCGTCGAAAAATTGAGCGTCACCACGGAGGAGTTCGTCGATGAGCCAATGGAAAAACTTCAACCGCCGCGAATTCCTGACCAGTGCGCTGGGCGCGGCAGCCTCGTTCTACATTTTGCCGCCTGGCAGCATTCTCTCTTCGGAACAATCCTCGCCGCAGCGGCACGACGCACCATTTCAATTTTCCCCGCAATTTCTCTTTGGAGCCGCCACCGCGGCGTATCAAATCGAAGGCGCCTGGAACGAGGACGGCAAGGGCGAATCGATCTGGGATCGCTTCGTGCACACGCCGGGCAACGTCAAAGGTGGCACTACAGGCGATGTGGCTTGCGACTCGTATCATCGCTACAAAGAAGATCTAGAGCTGCTGAAAAAACTGAAGCTCAAGAGCTACCGCCTTTCGGTTTCCTGGCCGCGCATTCAGCCCAACGGTGCAGGCGCGCCCAATCAGAAAGGGCTGGACTATTACAAGCGCCTCGCCGACGCCTTGCATGAAGCAAAAATTCGCCCGCTTTGCACGCTTTATCATTGGGACCTGCCGCAGAAATTAGAAGATGCGGGTGGCTGGCCCAACCGGGATCTTGCCGGACGTTTTGCCGACTACGCAGAAATCGTGACACGCGCCCTGGGCGACCACATCATTCATTGGTGCATTTTCAACGAGCCTTGGGTTTTCACCTTTCTGGGCTACGCCTATGGCACGCACGCTCCCGGGCGAAAGAATTTTCTCGACTGCATGCGCGCCACGCACGTCGTAAATCTCGCGCAAGGCCAGGCGTTCCGAGCGATGAAAGCCGTCAATTCCAAGTTTCAAGTGGGCACGGCGTTCAGCATGTATCACTGCCAGCCCGCTACTTCATCGGAAGAAGACCGCAAAGCAGCCGACCGCGCGCACGCGCTTGCCAATGTGTGGTTCGTTCATCCCGCCCTGAGAGGCGAATACCCCGTTGCGTTTCCAGGTCCGACTCCGCTGGAACTGATGGGCGTGAAGCCCGGCGACTTGGAATTGTGCCGCGCGCCGCTGGATTTTCTGGGCATCAACTATTACCGCCGCCAGCTTATCTCGGCCATTCCTCCCGGCGCGGGCGATTCCGCGACGGGCGTGCATTACTTTGACGCGCAGGAGGGCCCGCTCACCGACTATCCGTGGGAAGTCTGGCCCGATGGTTTTTACGAGATGGTGATGCGCATCGCTCGCGAATACAAAGGCACGCCGATGGAAATTACAGAAAACGGCTGTTCGTATAAAGATGGGCCTGACGAACATGGCCGCGTGGCCGACCAGCGGCGCATCGATTTCACGCGCGGCTATTTGCACGCGTTGGGACGGGCCATCAAAGACGGCGCCGACGTCCGCACCTATCACTACTGGAGCTCGATGGACAATTTCGAGTGGGCTGAAGGTTTCACTCAGCGTTTTGGCCTGGCATATGTTGATTTTCAAACGCAAAAGCGGACCATCAAGGATTCGGGCTACTGGTACGCAAAGCTTTCCTCCACCGGCAAGCTCATATAGACCGTTGCTCCTCCAACTTGCAGAGCACACGATTCTTGTTCATTTAAACGGCCTTCGTGTGATGCCCATCCTTGACCCTCGTGCCCCGCGGGCGATACTGGCAACAGAGGTGTTCTATGCCAGCTCTAGTCGAAGTTGCTGATTCCTCCTTGATGGCCAAGGCCTTGAGCGAGCGCTCGCCCGACCTAATCGATTTGGCAAAGAAGGCCGAAGGCGATCCGGAATTGCTGCTCGGCGCGATTGACGCGCTTGGTTCGGTTAACCCGTGCACGCGCTTTGCTGCCGCCAAACTTCTACGCATCCTGAGTGAGAGATCCCCTGAAGCGCTCTATCCTCATTTCGACATTCTGGTGCGCACGCTCCGCGATGACAACAGTATCCTCCGCTGGAACGCTATGGTGACGGTTGGCAATCTGGCTCCGGCCGACCGTGAAAACAAAATTGATGGGATTCTCGACGATTACCTTGCTCCCATCCCTGGCCCCAACTTGATCGATGCCGCCAACACCATGCAGGGCGCTGCCGCCATCGCTCGCGCGAAACCCTACCTTGCCGACCGCATTGCCAAGAGCATTCTTGGCGTCGAGCGCGCTCGCTACGCCAAGGCGGAGTGCCGCAACGTAGTGATCGGCCACGCCATCTTGGCCCTCGGCGAATTCTTCCCGGCCATCCAAGAGCAGCACGACGTGCAGCTCTTTGTCCGCCGCCAGTTGAAGAACCCGCGTTACGCGACCGCCAATAAGGCGCGCCGGTTTTTGAAAAAGTGGCAGGTCGAGGATTATCAGATCCGCGCGAATTAGCTGGCGTCATCAATGGCAATTGGGGCAGGTTACAATTTCTCTCTGTTAGCCTCGAAAGTACCTGGAGAAACTAGGCCGCACTGCAGTGCGTCCAATGAGTATGAAGAAAAAGTACTCAGCAGGTCTCATTTTCTTCCTTTTCTTCCTTTTTGCGTTTCCTCTTTTCGCTCAGGAACCTCCCGCCACTCCCTCCGGAAACGGCGGCTGCGGCGCAAATCAGGCGCAATTTGACGTAACTGGCGCCAAGAAAAATGGGCCGGCGGCGCAGCCAGAGGCGGGCAAAGCGCTAGTCTACGTGATCGAGGACATTGCGGGCGGGCCCACCATGCGCGTTGGCATGGATGGTTCATGGATCGGCGCCAACAAGGGGAAGTCCTACTTATTCTTCTCTGCGGACCCTGGCGATCATCAGGTGTGCACGAAATGGCAGTCCGGCGTTTTTAAAAAAACAGCCGAACGCATGGGCTCTGCCACAACCATTACCGTCGAAGCCGGAAGAGTCTACTATCTGCGGATTCAGGCCTTCCAACGAAGCGAGCGCGACTGGACCATTACGATAGATCCCGTCGAGCCCGCGGAAGGCGAGTTCCTGGTTTCTTCTTCTTTGGTTAGCACTTCCCGTCTCAAGAAGTAAGTGGACTCTTCAACTTCGGAATTCAGGCTAAATTCGATTCGCTTATAATCGAGACGTGCCTTCCTCCGAAAAGGCTATTCATCGCGAATTTGTAGCCGCGTCTTCCGATTCCGGGGAGCGGCTGGACCGGTTCATCGCAGTGCACTGTCCTGAACTAAGCCGCACGCGCGTCCAAGAACTGATCGACTTAGGGCAAATTCAAATCGACGGCAAGACTACAACAAAAGGGTCGGCACACCTTCGCGGAGGCGAAAAAATCACAGTCGAGATCACCGAACGCCCCGCGATGTCTGCCAAGCCGGAAGCGATTCCGCTGGAAGTCTTGTACGAAGACGAAGATGTCGCCGCCATCAACAAGCCCGCCGGAATGACCGTGCATGCGGGGGCAGGGAATGTCTCGGGCACGCTGGTCAACGCGCTGCTCGGACGCGGGCAAGCGCTTTCGAAAGGCGGAGACGCGCTGCGGCCTGGAATCGTGCACCGGCTGGATAAGGAAACCTCGGGCGTGATCCTGGTGGCGAAGAACGACGCCGCGCACGCGAAGCTGGGCGAAGCGTTTCGCCAGCGCGCCATCCAGAAAACCTATGTAGCGCTCGTGCAGGGAGTTCTGAAAGAGAAAAAGGGAAGTATTGAGCTCGCCATTGGGCGCGATCCTGTGCACCGCACGCGCATGGCCACCGTGAAAAAATCCTGGCGCGGCGCAGCCATCACCAATCTTCGCGAAGCGCGCACCGATTGGCGCGCTCTCGCAACCATCGACAGCACCACGCTGGTCGAGGTCCAACTTCACACCGGCCGCACGCACCAAATACGCGTGCACTTTTCCGCGCTGAAGCATCCGGTGGTGGGCGACACTCTGTACGGAGCAGCAGCGCAGTTGCGCATCGGGAAAGTGACGCTGCCTCCGTTCGAACGCAATTTCCTTCACGCCGCAAAATTAGGATTCGCGCAGCCGCGCACCGGAACCTGGATTGAAGTTCGCGCGCCGCTCCCCGCCGAGTTGCGCGACTTCCTCCGAAGAATTTGCGAAGCCGCCGGCGACTCGCTCCCACGAATTGACGCTGCGCTCGCACCGTACCTATAATCAGTTGAAATGCGACGGAGCCTCATTCCGATTTTCTTGATGGCGGCGCTGCTGCTATTGCCCCTCGCGGACCGGGCGCAACAGCCTTCAACCGATCCCAAACCGCAATCGCCAACCCCCGCTCAGAATCCAACTCCGGGCCAGGAGCAGCCACAGCAGAGCGGAGAGAAATTCGTCCGCGAAGTCAATCTCGTCGACGTCCTTTTCACCGTTTTGAATCGCCGAAATAAATTGGTGCCGGATCTGGAAAAAGCAGATTTCAAAATATTTGACGAGAACAGGCCGCAGGATATCCGGTATTTCAGCAAGCAGACGGATTTGCCGCTGCGGATCGGCATGTTGATCGATACTTCGAACAGCATCCGCGACCGCATCAAATTCGAACAAGACGCTTCGGTGAATTTTTTGTTTAGCGTGCTGCGGCGCAACAAAGACGAAGCTTTCGTCATGACCTTTGACGATGAGCCGCAAATCATCCAGGGCTTTACCAGCGACACCAGCGCTTTACGCGACCAGATCACGCGCACCCGGGCCGGCGGCGGCACCGCGATTTACGACGCCATTTTCGAAGCCTGCTTGACGCAGTTGAGCCATCCGCCGCGTCCGCCCGGCGACCAACCCGACGTTGTTCGCCGCGTGATGATCCTGATCAGCGACGGCGAAGACAATCTCTCTGTTCATACCCGCTCGGATGCTATCGAAATGGCGCAACGATACAGCGTGGTCATCTACACCATCAGCACCAGCACGCAATGGGTTTCACTCTCCGAAACCAATCCCGCCAAAACCGCCGACCGCAAATATCATCTGACGGATGGCGACAAAATTTTGCAGGATTTGGCGGACCAGACCGGAGGCCGCTCGTTTTTCCCGTATCACGTCGACGATCTCGATCAATCTTTCCAGGATATCGGCGACGAACTTCGCAACCAGTATTCGATCGCCTATGCTCCCGCCAATTACGTTCTTGATGGCCGCTATCACCGCATTCGCATCGATGTTCCCGAGCACAAGGGCTATCAAGTGCGGGCGCGCCGCGGCTATTACGCTCGCGCCAATCGCGACACCAAGGGTCCAAACACCCCTGGCACTGGCGCGCCGCAAGGAACCATAAGGAACCATTAAGTAGTTGGCCCGCACTCCCTTCCGAATCTCCTAAAGCCTTCGAAGTATTCGCGGCTATTGAACCTGAAACGCATTCTGGACTTTTGCCGTCTCACGACTAGTCTTACAATCCTGTGGGCCGGTTCCATCCGTTCAATTCAATGCTAGGGGCAGTGACAAAACCTAATCGGAGGCTGAGAGTGCGAAAGTATCGGAATGTTTTAGTGATTTTGTTTGTATTGGTGGCGGCAGTGCCGCTGGGCGCGCAGGCGCCGAGCACGGCGGACTTGCAGGCGATCGAGCAGATTAAAGAGGAAGGCTTCGGCAAATCGCAAATCATGGAGATTATGAGCTACCTAACCGACGTGTACGGTCCGCGGCTCACCAATTCGCCGGACATCAAGCAGGCCGCAGACTGGACCACCGGCAAAATGAAAGAGTGGCAACTCGCGAACGTGCACCTCGAACCGTGGGGACCGTTCGGCAAGGGCTGGTCGAACGAGCGATTTTCTCTGCAAGCCATTTCGCCGCGGCCGTTTCCGCTGATTGGCTACGCGCAGGCCTGGACGCCGGGCACCAACGGCGTGGTCACCGCGGAAGCAGTTTATGCGCCGATTCAAAAAGAAGAGGACATTGAGAAGTATCGCGGCAAACTGAAAGGCAAATTTGTACTCACAGCGCAGGTGCCGGAGATCAAGGCGCGGTTTGAAGCGCAGGGCCATCGCTACACCGACGCCGAACTTGTGGAAGAGTCCACGCAAGAGATTCCCGCGGGGCGGCCGGAAGATCGCTACGCGCGATTCCGCGCACAAAGAGAGTTGAATCAGAAGATTCAAAAGTTTCTTGTGGAAGAGGGCGTTGCCGCGTGGATCGGGACCTCGAATGGGGATGACGGCACCGTGTTTGTGCAATCGGGTGGTGGACGCGACCCCAAGGACCCGCCAGCGCCAGCGCGCGCGACCGTGGCCGCCGAAAACTACGGACGCATCGTACGCATGCTGCAGAAGTTGGATGGCAAGGTTCCCGTTGTGCTGCAGGCGGACATTCAAAGCAAGTTTTATGAAGATAATTTGGATTCTTTCAACATCATCGGCGAGATTCCGGGCGCGGACAAAGCGAAAGCCGATGAAGTGGTGATGATTGGCGGGCACTTTGATTCCTGGCACGCGGGAACAGGGGCGACGGACAACGGGGCGGGCTCAGGCGTGATGCTGGAAGCCATGCGCATTCTCAAAGCCACCGGCGTGAAATTGCGCCGCACTGTGCGCATCGGTTTGTGGACGGGAGAAGAGCAGGGCTTGCTTGGTTCGCGCGCGTACGTGAAGCAGCATTTCGGTTCTTGGGAGCCGGACCCTGCTGCATCGGACAAAGAGATTCTCAAGCTGCTGCCTGAACAGGCCAAGCTCGACGCCTACTACAACGTCGACAACGGCAGCGGCAAAATCCGCGGCGTCTATCTCCAGGGCAACGAATCTGTAGCTCCACTCTTTCAACAATGGATGGAGCCGTTTCACAACATGGGAATGACCACGCTGAGCATCCGCGACACCGGCGGAACGGATCACCTCTCATTCGACGCGGTGGGCTTGCCGGGTTTCCAGTTCATTCAGGACCCCATCGAATACGACACGCGCACGCACCACACGAACATGGACGTCTACGAACGCATCCAGGAACCGGACATGAAGCAGATGGCGGTGATTGTGGCGTCGTTCGTGTATTTAACCGCCAACCGCGACGACTTTGTCCCGCGCAAACCGCTCGTCAAAACGCGCCCGAAACGCCCGAGCCCGTTCTAAATCGTGGACCTTAGCTCAGCTGGGCAGAAATGGGCTGTCATTGTCCTTGGACTGGCGTGTGTTGATCTATCAGTGACAGCACAGGGCGAAATTTCTCCGCTTCCTGGACCATCCCCATACGATAGAAAAAGGTTGGTAAGAAAAATGTTCGCCGTTGTGGGCTTAACCTTGGATGACATTTGGTCTGGTTCGCTACCGCAAGCGCGCCTGGCGGAGGCGCTCAAGGCAGGTAAAGCGCCAGAGCATTCCCGTGGCGGCGCAGCACCATCCATCGTGATTTACACGACGGATCCTTCCGATACGCAAGGTCCTATAGCCCGCGCCAAATATAAGGAGAAAGGGACCTTTGTGACGCTCTTGTACTTCAGTGACGCTGCCGTTGCCGCGTGCAACGAGTTGCGCATTCCCCTGCGCATTCTCGAGCAAGTGGATGAGAGTGGGCTCCCGGCGAAAAGAGTCGTCGCCTTTGAACACCGTTCTGTCGCCCCTGCGATGAAGTGATTTTGGTGGTTCGCCAGCTTGAGCGGTGAGCGCGATTTTCCGCGTACAGCTACAACCGTTACGTTCAGACGCTCATTAGCTTACAGACGCGGGAGCTTACTCCATCGCCAGCGCGTGGATTTGATTGCCCTTGACTTTCACTTCGATGCCGTAGGGCGGCCGCACATCGTATCCCTGCACGATGGCGCCGCGCACCAGGATGTTTCCGGGGAGCTCTTTGTGTTGCAGCGGATCAAAGATGGCCCGGCTGCAAGGATTCACGACCATGGGGTGCGCGGCGTGGAATCCGTACTCGGAAGCGAGCTTCGTGATGTCGTCCACGTACGCAAACTGGCACTGGCTGAACGGCGCGTCCAGCGAAAATGCCCAATAGGATTTGCTTTCCGACGGAGAACCAGGCAAGCGAACAATCAGCGCCGAAACGTCTTTCGATTGCGTCAAACTGTGAAAGAAGAACCTCTTGGAAGACCAGGGATGCGCCAACTCGGCGACCGAAGCAACTTCGGGATTGGACGCGGTAACGTAAGGCGCCGTCGATACTGACTCCTTCTCTGTACTCTGCGGCTGCGGCGCAGGAATTTGCTCCTGAGGGGCGGGCTGCGTATCCGAATCGGGCCGCTGCATGCGGCCAATCGTCTTGAAGGCAAACGATCCGAGCAGCAGCGCCAGCAAGACGCCACCGCCAATTTTCGCGAAGCGCACAATGTTGGCGAGATTCAGTTTTGACGGCGGCCCCGCGTAAACGCCTTCGATGGGAGGCTGGCTCTTTGTAGGAGAATTGCTTATTGAGGCGTCATTTGGAGGCGGGGAGGGCCGAGGGTGTGGCGGAGCGGCCGCCGGTTTGGGACGTGGTTCGACGCCGGGAATTCGCGGCGCCTCTACGTGGTATTTCTTCTCCGCCTTTTCGGGCGTGGCAAGCCGCACTGCCGGCGTGGCCGAAACCTCCGCGCTTCTATCGATGCGCGTGACGCCCGGCCGGAAGTGCTTCAGATCTTCCAGCAATTCGCGGCAACTCTCGTAACGCAGGTGCGGACTCTTGGCCAGCGCCTTCAAGATGGTGCTGCTGACGCCCTGCGGAATGTTGAGATTCAGCTGATGCGGCGGCACCGGCTCTTCTTTCAGGATTTGGTACAGGATTGAGGGTACGTCTTTGCCGCGAAACGGCTTTTGGCCCGTCATGATTTCGTACAGCATCACACCCAGGGAAAAAATATCTGTGCGCCCATCCACGGCTTTGCCCTTGATTTGCTCGGGCGACATATAGCCGGGAGTGCCCATGGCAACGCCCTGTTGTTGAGCGGCGCCGTATTGCAGGATCTTGGCGGTGCCGAAATCGGTGATCTTCACGAAATCGTCCCGGGTCAGCATGATGTTGGCGGGCTTGATATCGCGATGCACGACGCCGTTTTCATGGGCGAATTGCAGCGCGGAGCAGACCTGCTCCATGATGCGCAGGAGCCGGGTGAGCGGAAACTTCTCCCCCGCGTCCAGCAGCGCTTGCAGGCTCTTGCCGTTCACCAATTCCATGGTGATGTAGTAAACGCCCTCGGATTCGCCGACGTCGTAGATGGCCACAATGTTGGGGTGGGACAGCAGTCCCGCGGCGCGCGCCTCGGTCTGGAAATGCTCCACCAATTGGGCATGGGACATCCCCGTGCCTTCCTCGGAGAGCCGGATGGTCTTGGTCGCCACGATGCGGCCAATCAGCGGGTCTTTGGCGCGGTAAACCACACCCATAGCGCCGCGGCCCAGTTCGCCGAGAATTTCATACCTGCCGGCCTTGGTGGCTGTCTCCATCTTCCTATTCCCCGGGAATAGGGCACAAAACTCCTTACATTGACGTTCGCGCCCTTCTTTGCGCAGGTCAATGGTCCTGGGGATGAAGTGTTTCGCAGTCGGCACGAGCCGAGTCTGCGGCATGGCGCGTGGGTTAGTTGCGTTTTGGACAAACGAATTGCCGGCGGCGAAGCCCGAGGCGGGGGAATCTGCTTTTTCCCTTCTTGCTGGTGTCGTCCTTAAGCTTCTTGCTCCTGGTTCCGGTGCCACGCATCATCCCCTTTATTTTCAATCACTTGCGCACTATTTTGCGCTCTCCATTTTCGCATCTCTTTCGTTTTCAATCACTTCCGCACTCTTTGCAAAAACACCCGGGGCGGGTGGGGGTGGAAACCCGAGGAAGAAGGAGGAACAGCAGGAGCAACGAGAAACACGCCAGCGACAGCGAGCCTTGCGCGGCAGGCAAACTGCGCCCGGTTTTCCATCTGGAAGGAAGAAGGGGAAGACGAAATGGAGGCTAGGGAGCCTAGCCGGAGCCCTTGGGCGCGTAGTAGCCCCTGCGGGCGAGAACTTTCATGTCTTTGTCCGCGGTCTCCACTTTGATCTTGCGGAAGGTGCCGTCGCGCGCGCCGTTCGTCGGGTAGTAGCCCAGCGTGTATTGCTGGCGCAGCTCTTCTGCGATCTGGTCGAACGCTTCCTGAAGGTGCTTCTCGGAATTGACTTCAATGACGCGGCCCCCGGTTTGATCCGCCATTTTGTGTGCAATATCCGGGCGCCAACCGTAACCGGGATCGTGCACCAGCAGGAAGTGGATGACCGTGTTGGTTCTTTCCGCGGATTCGATGGCCTCTTGCACGGTCACTTTGCTGCCAAAGTCTTCGGCGTCGGTGATAATCACCAGCGCTTTGCGGCCCGCTTCCGTCGCCAACTTTTCACCACACGCGACCCAGACAGCATCATATAGGTGCGTCCCGTTCGGCCCGGAAGGCAGCGTCCCGGGCGTGATCATGGGTCCGCCCGCATTCACTTGCGCGCGACGGATGGCCCGGCTCAGTTGGGCATGGTCGTCGGTGAAGTCGGAGAGCAGATCGACATCCAGATCGAACGAGACAACCATGGCTTCATCGCCCTTGCGCATGACCTGGTGCAGGAACTTAGATGCGGCTTCTTGCTCGGCGGGCAGGCGGTTTTGCTCGCTGCCGCTGGTGTCGATGAGCAAGCCGAGCGTAATCGGCAGGGTGGTTTCCGTTGTGAAGAACGCGATTTTCTGCTCCTGCTCGTTCTCGAAAATGTGGAAGTCTTCCTGCTTCAAGTCGGTGATGACGTGCTTCTTCTTGTCGCGGACGGTGGCGAAAATGTTGACGAGGTTGACCTGGGTCTTGATGGTGGGCGTTTCCTGGGCAGGCTCCTGAGAACCGGCGGGGATGGCCAGCGTCCATGCAACCAATGCCGCTGTGCAGTACGTCACAATTTTTGTTGAGGAACGCATGTATAATTTCCTGGTCAAGAAAGATACCCGGCAAGCGAACCGCGCGGGACTAAAGTCCTTTCATAGGATGCCACGGAGCGGCGCAAGGGATGCGCGGTCGTGGCCGCCCGTGCAGAAGATTTCAACCCGAAGTTTGGCCCGAGGAATATGAAAAGTCCACGAAAAAGCGCGGTTGCAGGGTTGCTTGTGTTGCTGGCGCTGGCGATTGCTCCCTTGAGCGGCCGAACGCCTCAGCAAGCCTCCAGCGCGCCAGCTACGCAGAATCCTCCGCCGACGCAGCCTCCCGCGCAGCCCCAGGTGCAGCAAGACAACCAGCAGACGACGGTGCGGGTTCGGGTGAATGAAGTCATTGTGCCGGTTATTGTGAAGGACGGCGCCGGCCGCTTGGTGCCCGATTTGCGCAAGGACGATTTCCGCATCCTTGAAGACAACATCGAGCAGCACATCATCTCGTTCAAAACAGACCCAGTTCCACTGTCCATGGTCGTGCTGGTGGACAACGATTTGAAATCGAAGGACGCCCAGGCGGTGGCCGACAGCCTGCGCGCCATCGTGGCCGGGCTGAGTACCACCGACGAAGCTTTTGTCTGCCGCTTCGACGAGTTTTTCCACCCGGGCCATGGATTCACCAGCGACCAGGACAAGCTGCTTACCGAATTGAAGCGCACGCGCTTGGATGAGGAGACCTCCGTGGCCCCGCCGAGCGAGCCTATCAGCGAAGGGCCAACGATCAATGGCCACTCGTCAACCGGAGAATCCCCAAAGGTTCCTCAAACCACCATCATGCTCAAGGGTCAGCCCACGAAAGCCCTCGACGATGCTGTATATGCCGCCGCTCAATTGCTCAAGGACCGCGACCCGGACCGCAAACGGCGCAAGATCATCATGCTGATCACGGATGGCGTGAATGCGCCCAAGTTCAATACCAACAATTACGACACAACCATCAAGGAATTGCTTCGCTACGAAATTGCCGTTTACGGGATCGGCGTGGGAACTGCTTATTTCAACCGCAAGTTTGAGCGCCTTTCGAAGTACTGCCACGATTCGGGCGGCGACGTCTTTTACGGCCTGAAGAGCCGCGCCATGGAAGAACTCTACTCGCGCGTCACCGAGGAAGCCCGCAACCAGTACACGCTCGCCTACAATCCTGTGGGCACCGACCGCGGCGCCGAGTATCACTCCATCGAAGTGCGCGTGAAACGCGAAGGCCTGACGATCCTCGCTCGCGAAGGCTATTACGTCGGCGGCGTGCAGCGCTAATTTGCTCAACGCGGGTCATGCTGCGAAGCTTACGCTTTGGCGGAAGTTTGCTGCGATTCCAGTGCGCTTTCTCGCAAATAGAGAAACAGCGGCAAACCCAGGCTGACGCCGACCAGGCAAATTCCAATGATCGGCAACCAGCAATGGCGCACGCCGAGCCTCCTGCCTTCGCGCCGGATAAAAAAGATCAGCACCACCGCCGACACCAGCACGTCCATTCCGAAGAATCCGCCAATGCGATTCGCGAACAATTGCTCGACAAAGAGTCTCAGACGTAATCCGTTCTGCAGGACCCACGGCACGAATTGCCAATACGGCAGCGCGGTTCCGAGGACACAAAAGACCAGATAAAGATTTTTTCGGCTCATCGGAGATTCTCCCGGAAGAATGCTTACTGACAAACAGCACGGACTTTCAACAAGTGTTTATGCGCTCAAGGCTTCTTCGTGCGCCGGGCAGATGGGCTTGTACGCGCAACTGCGGCAGACAAATCCCGGCTTCGCGGGAAATTCTCCCGCGCGAATGTCAGCGGCGGTTTCCTGCACGATCCCTTCTGCCTCATCCAGTTGCTTCGAATCGCGCGTGGTTACCTGCGTCTGATTGTTCTGCAGATAATGAAAGACGAGCCGCACCGGGTTCCAATCGAAAATCTCTTTTGCTGCTAGCGCGTACAGGCTGAGCTGCAAATCTTTTTTCGCGTCGGTATCTTTTCTCGCCTTGCCCGTTTTGTAATCCACGATTTCGACGTCGTCGCGCCCCAGCGAATTCACCTGGTCCATGCGGCCGAGGATGGTGACGTTGTTCTCCAGGGGCAATTCGAAGGATTTTTCTTGTTCGAGAACCTCCGGTGGATTGGCAATGGCCGCCGCATGAAACGCGCGCAATTGCTCGAGCCCATCCTCCTTGTATCCTTTTTCCTGATAATCGTCTTCAAATCCTGCGGAAGTCCATTCCGTTTCGAAAATGCGCGCCACTTCCTCAAACGGCAGCTTCGCGCCTTTGCGGAGCTGGCCCATGAAGCGCTTGATCGTCGTGTGCATCACGCTGCCAAACGTCAGCACAGCCTTGGGCCCTTCCTTGAGCGACCACAAATAGCGGAACAAGTATTTTTGCGGACAGCTCCGGTAGCCATTCACCGCCGATGGGCTGAGCAGGAGCGGCTCCGGCGCGGGTGGGTGAAAGATTTCCGCCCAGTCCGCGATTTGCGAAAAAATCTTCGGCGGCCCAGACGACACTGGGAACAATTGACCGTCTTCCACTGAGCCTCGTGCTTTCTTGCCGGCGGCGCTTGCTTCCGGCGCCTTGGGGCTGAGCTGCTGAACGTCCCGCCGCTTGATCGCCGGTTCCATTAGCATGTCTTCGATAAATACGGGAATCTTGCCTCTCTTTTCCGTAAGCGTGGTAATCGTCAGCCGGTTCTGCGCGCGCGTCAACGCCACGTAGAACAGCCGCCGCTCTTCCTGGATGTGGAACTGCTCGGCGGGCTCGCCCTCTTTCATTAGCGCCGCGGGAAATTCGAAGACGCGCGGCCGTTCCGTCGCTGGAAATTTCTTGTTGTTTACGCGCAGCAAAAAAACCTGGGGAAACTCCAGCCCTTTCGCGCCGTGCACGGTCATCAATTGCACCGCGTCTCCCGGGTCATCGTCTTCCAGGCAGATGGCGCCGCCTGCTTGCTCGTAATAGTCGAGATACTCGACAAAGTCCGCCAGCCCGCCCGTTTCGCTTTTCGGCTCCCACTCCTTGCCGAATTCCGTCAGACGTGCCACGTATTTGCGGTCCTGCGTGCTCGCGCGTTGTGCGATTTCCAGCCACTCGTACAGATCGTTCAGAATTTCCCGCGCGCTTCGCCGCCGCATCGTTTTCCTTTGTTCCGATACGAACTCCACTAGTTCGCCGAGCGCCGTATGCGACGAATCAAACGGGAGTTTCCCTTGCTCGGCTTGCAACAGGTCGTAGATCGCTTTCTTTTCTTTCCTCGCCCTTTCCGCCAACCGCACCAGATCCGCCGCTTCGAGTCCCCACGCTGGGGCCGACAGCACGCGAGCGCAGGCGATGTCGTCGAAGGGCGTGGCAATCAGGCGCAAATACGCGAGCACATCCTTCACCAGCGGATGGTCGAGAATCGAGAGCCTGCTAATCACAAACGGAATTCTGCGCCGCGACAGTTCCTCCACCAACTCGTCGCGGTGCGCGTGCTGGCGGTAGAGCACCGCGAAATCCCTCCACTTGCGTCCCGTCGCGTGCAGGCGCTGGAGTTCGCTAGCCACCCACCGCGCTTCCTCCTCTTCCGTTTCCAGCTCCACGATGCGAATCTTTTCGCCTTCCCGCTTGTTCGCGTTCAGGAATTTCTTCGGAAAGTCCGCGCTCACCGTGTTTTGCCCGATCACCTGCGTCGCCGCGCGCAAAATGTTTGGCGTCGAGCGGTAATTTTCCGTCAGCGACACGCGAAAGCGCGTTGAGTCTCCGCCTTCGCGCCAGCCGGTGAACTTTTCAAGGAACAGCTTGAAGCTTGCGAAAGACGCTCCACGAAACCGGTAAATGGCCTGGTCGTTGTCGCCTACGGCCACGATGTTTTTCACGTCGCCTGTCAACAGTTCCAGCAACCGCAACTGCGCAATGTTTGTGTCTTGAAATTCGTCGACCAGCACGTAGCGAAATCTCTCTTGTAGCGCGCGGCGGTACTTTTCATCTTTCTCGAGAAGCTCTACCGCGCCGGTGATGAGCGACCCAAAAGAAAGCCGCTTTTTCTCCCGCAGAAGGTCTTCGCTCGCCCGGTATGCCCGCGCGATTTCCTGCTGCAACGCCACTTCTTCAGCACGCTCCTGGAAAACATCTTCTTCGAAGGCGCTGCGTTCCTCTTTCAGCTTTGCAGCGAGCCGGTCCGCGTATCGCTGGTAGTCCTCACTCGAAACCAGTTCATCCTGGCAGCGCGAAAAAAACTCCACGAAATCGTTGAGGAACTGTCCCGGCTCCGCAAGTTGCCGGTATTTCTCGAGCTTCAGCCGTTCCAGGTTGCGCCGCAGCAGGATCCAATGATCGACCTTGTCGATCATCAGCCTTTCCGGCGAGGCTTCCTTCAAGAGATTCTCGCAAAACTTGTGAAACGTCGCGAGCGTCACGGCTTTGCCGCGGTCGCCCGCGGACTTCACGACGCGCGCCTTCATTTCCGCGGCCGCCTTGTCAGTGAAGGTCAGTCCCAGAATGTTTTCGCCAGAAAGCTCGGGATTCGAATGGAGCAGGTGGCGGATGCGCTCGGTGATGACCCGCGTTTTGCCCGTGCCTGCGCCGGCAATCACCAGCAGCGGCCCTTCGCCATGCGCGATCGCGCGCCGCTGCGCCGGGTTCAGCGCCAGGCCGCTTTCCCCGCGCGGCAAAAGCGGCTCCATGTCGAATAACGTCGCCATTGGTTGATCGTAGCAGCGACTTCACGTCGCCATCTCAAAAAGGGTATCGGATTTTCAGGCGAACAGGAAGCGAACGCTTCTGAGGGCGAGAAGTTGCTTGTCTCAATTATTAGTTCTGCATCGACAGAAAAGAGGTTCTCACTCCTAACGGGGTGAAGAATCTTTCTGCATGGCTATTCTCCATTGCTCCCACTTTTGTTTGAGAGAGGGAAGTATCGCTTCAAGATTCCGGCGCGCATTCTCGCGGCTGTCCATCGGGTGCGGAAAACTTACGCCCCAGACTCCCCAACGTTCGGCATCTTGTGCGCAGACCTCTGAGAAATATGGTTCCTCCCAAACTTCCCACACGAGGCCTGCCCGGCTGCCATCCGGCGCGACCACGAAAGCATCGCCCACGCGGCGATTTCCGGCCTCAAAGTCTGTAATCTTGCCTAGCTGAAAACCTTCCACTGTCACATCCTCGAGGATAGGAAACCCGTAATACACGGGAGCACCATCTGGCCGCGCTATAAACGCGGGCAGGCCTGGAGATGCACTTTTCGCTAAGGGGTCAATAGCGAGCGGCCTTCCACCGGAATCTGGCGGATTCTCCATTACAGTGGTAGCACTTCATCACGAACAAAGCGGAGGCGGATTCGTTTGGGCTTTGGACCATCGAAGAAATATGCTTCAACCGCATCCTTGACCATAGCCCGGAGTTCCTCCCAAGTATCGCCTTGCGTGAAGATATTTTCCGTCAAGCATTCGGCACAGTAACCGCCATCAGAGTCTTCCGTGACTTCAAAGATGAGCTCGGGACTGTTTTGCACTTCCATAGCTGATTCGTATCTTCGGACTTTCTAGCGTTGCGACTTTTTCCCCGCCGCAACGTCCGCGGTGAACTCTTTCGACTGGCCCCGCGGCACACTCAGCGAATCCCACTTTCCGGTCTTTTTCGCGGTCAAATGCTTCGCCAGAAACACGATTTGCCCCACGTGATAAGCGTAATGGCCCATTTGCCGGTTAATGGCCTGCATCACCGAATGCGGCTCCGTTCGGATCGTCACCGTACGCCGCATGTCCGCTTCCGTCAGCGGCGCCAGCGCGTCGAAAAGATGCTTCCAGCCGCGTTCCCACATTTCCATCAGTTCCGCGCGCGTCTTCGGCGGATCTTCGAATTCTGTGTCGCGGTTGCGGTCCGGCTTCTCTCCATCTGAGGTCAGAAAATCCATCCAGCGCGACCGCATGTTCCCGGACATGTGCTTCACGATAATGGCGATCGAGTTGGATTCCGGATCGACCGTCTCAAACAACCCTTCCTCCGAGCATTGCGCCATGGCGCGCTCGCCCAGCTTCTTGTAATAGCGGAAAAGATCGGTGGAGTCCTTCAAGTAGGACGTCGTGAACTCGTGCGGCATGACGCCATTTTCTTCCCCGTCCACGCGCTGTCAAGTTAAATTGCGTCCGCCTCTCGGGTGCTGTAGCGCTAGTCTCGAGCGCGGCGCGCCAGCCCCGCGGCTTTTCTTCAAGATTCCAAATAACCAATCCGCTTCCCGGAGCAACTAAGCGGACCAGAGCCGCAAGGCCGGGGAAAAAGGGGGATGTGTCAAAAGTAGTGCTTGACAATTCGCTTTTTGTTCGCCCATGATTCCCGCGCTGCAAACGCCATTTCGCAAGGAGGCCCTTATGACCATTGGACAATCGATGCTGCCGGAGTTTGAAGAAGAAATGAAAAGCACGCGCAAAGTTCTCGAGCGCTGTCCCGACGACCGCTGGAATTGGAAGCCCCACGAAAAATCCGGCACCCTCGGCTGGCTTGCCGGCCACGTTGCCACCATGGTGGGTTGGATTCCGTTCACGCTCAAAACCGAAGAGCTTGACTACGCGCCGGTTGGCGGCCCGAGCTTCCAGCCGCCGAAGACCGATAACCGCAAGGAACTTCTCGCCGAATTCGACAAGAACGTTTCGGAATCGCGGGCCGCGCTCGGGGCCGTCAGCGACGCGGACATCATGAAGAACTGGAAATTGCTTGCCGGAGGAAAGGAAATTTTCACTTTGCCGCGTGTGGCCTGTATTCGCGGGATGTGCCTGAATCACCTGATTCATCATCGCGCGCAGCTCACCGTCTATTTTCGTTTGCTTGGCGTTCCCGTGCCTGGCCTCTATGGTCCCAGCGCGGATGAAACGCAACCCAGCGCGGCCGCGGCAAACTGAACGCGCTCTGTTGTAGGGGCGCAGCATGCTGCGCCCCGTCTCGTCACGACTCCTGGCGTTTCCAAGCCCCCTCCGCGCTATAATGAGCCGTCGCTCCTCTCTCGTCTCGCCATTGGAGGCTCGCCATGGAAACTCCCGTCATTCTCTCCGCCGTCCGCACACCCATCGGAAAATTTCAAGGCGGCCTTGCCGGATTCGCCGCCCCCGAACTCGGCGGAAAAGTCATCGCGGAAGCCATTCGCCGCGCCGGCCTCGATTCGAATCAGATCGACGAGGCCATTATGGGCAACGTCGTGCAAGCCGGCCTCGGCCAGAATCCCGCGCGCCAAGCGGCGCTGAAGAGCGGATGCCAGCCCCGCGTCGCCGCGATGACCATCAACAAAGTCTGCGGTTCGGGTCTCAAAGCTGTTGCGCTGGCCGCTCAAGCCGTGCAGCTTGGCGAATCGGAAATTGTCGTGGCTGGCGGCATGGAGTCGATGTCCAACTGCCCGTATCTGTTGCCTCAGGCCCGTACCGGGTATCGCCTCGGCGACGGAAAGCTCGTCGACTCGATGATTGCCGACGGCCTCTGGGACGCTTACGAGAATTTTCACATGGGCATGACTGGCGAGTTGGTCGCCGAAAAATACGGTATTACGCGCGAAGAGCAGGACAAGTTCGCCGTGGAAAGCCATCAGAAAGCAGTGCGCGCCCGCAAATCCTGTTTCTTTGAAGCGCAGATTCTGCCCATCGAAGTGCCGCAGAAAAAAGGCGAGCCGCTTGTCATTAAATATGACGAATCGCCGCGCGAGGACACTTCGCTCGAAGCACTTGCAAAATTGAAGCCCGCATTCAAGAAAGACGGCACAGTGACGGCCGGCAACGCGCCTGGCACTAATGACGGCGCGGCCGCTCTCGTCGTGACCAGCGAACGCAACGCCGCGCGTCTCGGCAAGCAGCCTATCGCGCGCATCGTTGCGCAGGCCGTCAGCGGCGTCGAACCCAAGTGGGTGATGATGGCGCCAGTCGACGCCGTCGAAAAATTGCTTACGAAGACCGGTTGGGATCGCGACAAGGACGTCGATCTCGTCGAGCTGAACGAAGCGTTTGCCGTCGCCGCCATTGCCGTGACGCGCCAGCTCAAACTCAATCCCGAAAAAGTCAACGTGAACGGCGGCGCCGTCGCGCTCGGCCATCCCATCGGCGCTAGCGGCGCGCGCATCCTCGCCACGCTGCTCTACGAACTCCAGCGCCGCAACCTCAAACGCGGTGTCGCCGCGCTGTGCCTCGGCGGAGGCAACGCCGTCGCCCTCGCCGTCGAACGCTGCTAAACACAAGAAAAACGCGTGATTAATTACTGGTGTCACTTGTCGATTGGGTGGGGGTCTTCCTCGGCCCATTCATGACCGCACGAGTGGCATTTCCAACCGTGATTGGGTACTTGGACGGGCAGGCCAAACATGAGGAAAGTGTAAGTCAGACGTTTGTCGAGCCCATCGAGAGTGACGTCCCAGGATTGGCAGTTTGGGCATCGCGGCTGCTGGTATTCTCCTGTCTTATCCGTTTCAAATCTCTCCGGCACACCCTCGCTCAACAGCTTGTCCGCGGCTTCCGCATCTTCCTCGCTCACCAAGAGCTTTATGTTGCCCACCAGATTGGAGTAGAACCAATCGAGCCGCACGATATTCTCATCCACCAGAAAGCTCTCAATCTCAGCCGAGTCCAAAATGCTCTTCGCAACGGAGGCTTCGGGCAGGTCGCGATACTTCCGAACTACGACAAGATTTCGTGGATGATCCTTTTCATCGGCCAGCGTGAGGGCAGGCTCTTCCGTACCCAGGGGCAGTGGCAATCCTCTTCGCAAGAGTTCGGCGTTAAGCGCGTTTTTTGCAGCGTCTGTTAACTCAGCGGCCTCCGCGCCGATCCTCAGGAGTTCCGCGTCCTCCATCCCAGCGTAAGAATTTGCCAGGCGTTGCCGTTCTTTTTCCCAATCCATTTGCCCCATGGTCCCGATAATATGTCCAAATTCGAAACGCAGCCAAGGCCTTTGAGCTTCCCGGCCGCCGAGAACCTATGATCCCGCATTTATTGCTCTGTACGACTGATTGCCGTACAATCCAAATTTGAGAGGAATCGTACAATGGCCTTAGTGATGACAAAAGGGACGAAGCGGCTGCGCAAAAGCACGCGCGTGGAAGCCCGGCTCAATCCAGAACAAAAGCGCCGCATTGAGCACGCCGCTGGCCTCAAGGGCACTTCCATATCAGAATTCATCGTCTCCAGCGCTGATGATGCGGCGGTGCGCGCGATTGAGCAGCATGAAGTCTGGGTTCTCGCTGGCAGAGACCGCGAAGCATTTGTGAAGGCGCTCGTTCGTCCTCCCGCGCCAAACCGCCGCTTGCGAACAGCCCTTCGCCGCTACAATGCCATCGTGAGCAAGACGTGAAGCCGCCGGAGACGGCTCCTTACCGAATCGAAACGCTCTCAGAGAAACACGACCGTTCCGTTTTTTCCTGCGGAGTTCCGGAACTCGACCGATATTTGCAACGGCAAGCCAGCCAGGATGTCAGCAAGCATGTCGCGGCCGCTTTCGTGATTACTCCGGATGGAAAAACGATTGCCGGCTTCTACACTCTGTCCGCTCATGTTGTGAGCCTGGCTGATCTTCCCGAAGCTGTGGCGAAAAAACTTCCCCGGTATCCCAATGTTCCCGCGACGCTTCTTGGCAGGCTTGCGGTTAGCGCGGAATTTCGCGGCAGAGGAATCGGCGAGTTGCTCCTGCTCGATGCGTTTCGGCGAGTGCTGGCGAGTTGCAGAGAGATTGCGTCCGCTGCTGTGCTCGTGGATGCCAAGGACCAGCGCGCTCGCCAATTCTACTTGCGGTACGGATTTATTCCACTGCCCTCTCACCCCAACCGCCTATTTTATCCCGTTAAAGCCATTGCCAAATTGTTCCAAGCCGAACGCTTTTGAGGGAACTTACGAAATCAGCTCTGCGAAGGTTCCAAGTTGGCAGCGGGACTCAGCGGCGTTTTCAGCTCGTTGCCGCAGTAGGGGCAGTACTTGTCGGTTTCGGCGATTTCGCGTTTGCACTGCGGGCAGGAAGGCTGCAGATTGCATTTGCAGTTGGGGCAGAAATTGAAGCGCGCGCCGACGCTGTTGCCACAGGCGGGGCACGGATAGGGCAGGGGCTCGCGCATCAGAAAATAAATTACGAAGCCGATGAACACATAGGCCGGCAAAAAAACGAGAACGAGAAACGTCCACAGGCCGGAGTTCATGCCGCGGCGCTTGGCGTCGCGGTTGACATACGCGACCAGGAAAATGATCGCGGCGACGCATAGACTGACAGCAGTCACAATTCCGGCCAAAGCAAAGGAGGCCAGCACCGGCTGATTCTGCAACTCGTAAGGAAACATGAAGTTGCCGTACGGATTGTGACGTTGAGAAAGATTCACAGGAATGGCGATTCCCAGCGCAAGCAGATATTTAATTCCCACGACAATCATCAGCCAGCGCGGGATGATAAGGAATTCATCTCGGAACCGGAGATTTTCTTTCTTGCGGCGGAGCCGGATGAGCCGCATCCGCTCGTTGAAAGAACTCGATACTTTTTGTGAATAGTCCGACATTTCTCTCTCTTTTCTCCACTCGTTATCGAGCGGGCGGGGCAAGCCCCGCCCCTGCGTCTCTCAGCCGCCTTGCTTGGTCCAGTCCGGCTCTTCGGATTGCCGGGCGTTTTCGAGCAGCAGGACAATCACAGCGAAAGCCGCGGGAATCGTCCACCAAAGTCCAAAGCCAAGTTCCCAGACAAGCTTGGGCAATCCGGCGCGATGACCGAGCCACTCGAACAGCCGCCAAACATAAGGCGCGCTGGCAATGCCAAAAATCCACGACGCGGCGCAAGCCAGCCAGAGCATGCGGCGCTGCGGCTCGCGCTGGCGCAACTCCGTGGCGCGGAGGCGCACGCGGAATTGCGTGCGGGCGGCAAGGTCGGCAGGAACGGGAATCGCCGTTGTGCGCAAAGCGCGGAGCGAGCGATCGGTTTGCCGCGCGTGTTCGGCGCAGAAGTCGCACTCTCGGGTGTGGGCGGCGAGCCATTCGCCCTCGGATTGTGACAGACCCTCGACGCGCGCTTTGGCGATCAGCTGCAGGCCGCGCTCATGCACGTTTTCACTCATGCCGTGCCTCCCTGGAGCGCGCCACGTAAAGCGTCGAGCCCGCGGTAGAGGCGCGACTTCACCGTGGAAACGGGAATGCTCAAGACACTCGCCATTTCTTCGATTTGCAATTCTTCCTGAAAACGCAGCACCAATACTTCGCGATAGATCGCCGGGATTTTTTTTAACGAGGACTGAACGTTTTCTTCGCTTTCCTTAGCGAGCGTTTGCTGCAGCGGCGAGGGCGCTTTTTCGTTGGCGAACTGCATGGGGTTTTCCAGCTCGGGATCAGTCAGAGCGTCAAGGCTTTGCGCTTTTTTGGAGCGCTGCCAGTCGATCACCAGGTGGCGCGCGATGGCGAAAAGCCACGCCTCGAATTTCGATTTGCCGTCGTACTGGTGGCCCCGCTCGAGAACGCGGATCCAAGTTTCCTGAAAAAAATCTTCGGCGCGCGCGTTGTCGCCGGTGACATAGACGAGATAGCGGAACAGCCGGTATTGGTATTGTTCGATGAGGCGGTCGAGCAGGTCGGGGTCGCGCTGCTGCAGGCCGCGCGCGATGGTTTTCGATTCATCGCGCATCAGCGTGGAAAAGGAAAGCGTCTGCGCGAGCGCGTTCGAATCGAAGCACCAGCCCGTTTGCCGAGAGGTCAGACATGAAGCTGTGGCGTTCATTCTAGCTGGTATACGGGCGGGAGAAACAAAAAGACGCAGCGAGTGCGTTTAGAACTTATGTTGCTCCAAGTGCCGTATTCTCAGTGGCTTACGGACAAAGCGACAGAAAGCCCGGTTAAGGGTCCAGGTTGCTCCGCAATCGGCTCGTAAGTGATTGAAGTTATTTGGGATAAGCTTCGTTTAGGAGCTTAAGAGGCTGAAACCGCAATGTATATTGCCGCACAATCTAATTTTCGCCATAAAGTACTTTGTAATGAAACTCATTCTGGTCTTACGCGAAACGAAGGTTGTGCCTTGCGCCAATCTCGCTGATGTAAACTTCCCGTGCCATGTTCTGCCCTCAATGCAAAGCAGAGTATCGCCCCGGCTTCACGCACTGCACCGACTGCGATGTGGACCTGGTTTACGAGCTTCCGAAGGAAAAAACTGCAAGTGCGGAGGACGAAGCAGAGATTCGGCCGCGCTACGAAGTTGCCAATGGCGAAGAGTTCCAGCCATTGGTCGAGTACCCGTATTCCACGAGCTGCGCAGACGCATGCCTCGCACTCAGGGACGCCGGTATTCCATATCGAGTTAAAGAGCTCCCGCGTGGTTTGGACCGCCGAATGGAGTCCCTTTCAGAATTTCAAATTGCCGTGCCCGACGGACAATTCAAGAGAGCAAAGGAGCTATTGGGAATTCAGGTTGCGCTTGGGGAAGAAGCAGATTTTCCAGACGATGATGAAGTACAAGCAGCAATGGAACTGCCGGCGGCAGATGATCAGGCCGTAGATGAGATTCGTGACGATTCGAAATCGGAAGATTGGTATCCCGAGGATGCAAGCGTCGAGATTTGGAGCGGAGATAATAGAAAATCCGGCCAAATAATTGAGATGTCATTACGGGAGAATGGGATTCACTTTCGCGCCGAGGCGCAGCCCGGCCTGCAACTCAGGATCTTCGTCTTGCCAGTAGATGAAGCGCGGGCGAGAGAGATTGTGAGGGAGATTGTGGAAGGAGCGCCGCCGGAGTAGAGTTTTTGCAGAGTGAACTGGGGGCGGGAGGAAACCATGTCATCGAAACCAATGCTGGAAGGAGCGGTGGTTATGCTGTGGGCCGGGGAAGACCCGGCGCTGCATGCAGCTTTGCTCGAACAGTTGCAGGCGGCGGAAATTCCGTTCACGGACAAGACGCTGGGAGACGATGAAGTTGCGCCGACGGCCGATCCGCTGCCGATCGATTGGAAGCCGCGGTTTGGATTTGAGGTTGCCGTGTTGTCCACGGATATTCCGGCGGCAAGAGAAATTTTGGAGAAGCTGCTGGAGGAAGAGCCTGCCGATCTGGAAATTCCGGCGCGCGATGAAGCGAAAGCGGAGGAGCCGGCGCTCGTGGTGAGCACGGAGGAGCATCCTGCGGTGGAAGTGTGGAGCGGAAATGACGACCGGATTGCGCAATTCCTGACCGCAGCGATGCAGGAAAACGAAATCCCGATTCACCTGGAGATGCTCGGGGAGCAAACCAAGTTTTCTGTATCGGCGGCGAACGAAAAGCGCGCGAAAGAAATTGTCAGAGAAGTCGTCGAAGGCGCACCGCCGGAGTAGGCAGTTAAGGATGTGAATGAAGTAGAGGAAGTAAGGAGTTGCGTGAAAACGTGCGCAGCTTGAGCAAGGCCATTGTAAGCTCCCCATTTCTTGAAGTTTTCTCTCTAGCAGAGGCAATAGATGAAAAGCGCGGCGGTGGGATTTCGTGTGCATTCGGGGTGGGCGGCGCTGGTGGCGGTCGCGCTGGAGAAGAGCGAGCCGGTCGTGTTGTGCCGGGAGCGGCCGCATCTGGTGAAGATTTTTGATTATTCGTACCGGCAGCCGTATCACACGGCGAAGAAGATGCCGCTGGAAGAGGGGCGCGCATTTATTTCGCAAGTGAGGGATGAGGCGAGGGGACTTGCTCGTAGCGCGCTGGGGGAAATGCAAGCCAAACTGCGGGAGGCGGGGTACGGCTTGAGTCATTGTGGCGTGTTGCTGGCGTCGGGAAGAGCGCTGCCGAAGCTGGAAGAGATTCTGGCGGCGCATCCGTTGATGCATACGGCGGATGGAGAATTATTTCGCGAAGCGATTTTGCATGCGTGCGGGAAGTGCGGGCTCGAGATCGAAGGCATCAAGGAGAAGGAGCTTTTGGAGAGCGCGAAGAAAACGCTACGGGTGCAGCCAGCGGCGCTGCTGCGGCGAGTCGCGGAACTTGGGAAGCCCTTTGGTTCGCCGTGGTCGCAGGATGAAAAGTTCGCGACGCTGGCGGCGTGGTTGGCGGTGGCTTCGCGCAATAGCGACGGCGCTGCATCTTCGAAAAATCGAAGGGCAGAAAAGAATTGATACAGAGGACACAGAGGAAGAGGCACTGCGGAAACTCCCTCTCGCCCAGGCTAACTTTGTTTGTAGTAGACTCGGCAGATTGTGTTTTGCCCAAAATGCAGAGCGGAATATCGATCGGGGTTTACGCGTTGCTCGGATTGCCAAATTGAACTGGTGGAAGAACTTCCACCAGCCAATCTGCAGGATCCTGAAGTAGACGTGAACAGCAGACCCGACCTTGCGCCCAGGCGCTTTTTCCTTGCGTGGTTCCTTCCAATGTGTGTGTACCTGATTTTGTTCTTTGGCACTTGGGTCAGGCCGCGGTTGATTCAAAACCCATTTCTCGGAGTGTTCCTAATTTGCCTTGGCTTTGCCGCAAACATCGGAGCATTTTGGATGATGTACCAGGCGGTGCGTTACGAACGACGAGTTGGAAGATACGTCCTGCTCGCTTTTATCCCCTTTATGTTTGTTTGGTATTCCCTTGTTCGTGTGCCGCTGCACAAGGCATTCCAGCGCAACTCGGATTTCATTCGGTAAATGTCGAAAGACCGAAAAGGCTAACACAGAGGGCACAGAGGAAGAGGCACAGAGAGCACGGAGACGTTTGCGGCATCTTTTAAGCGTTCTTTGGTTCCTTGACCTCCTTTACTCCCTATGGTTCTTTTACTCGGAGGATTAACACGTGAATCTTGGTGAAATCAAGATGGTGGGGGTGCTGGGGGCGGGGACAATGGGGAACGGGATCGCGCACGTGTTCGCGCGAGCCGGATACCAAGTGATTTTGCGGGACGTGGAGCAAAGATTTTTAGACCGGGCGATGGAGACGATTGGGAAAAATCTGGACCGCGAGATCAAGAAGGGGAAGCTGGCGGAAGCGGAGAAGGTCAACGTGCTGGGGCGGCTGCATCCAGTGACGAACATGGAGGCGATTGCAGAAGCGGATTTTGTGGTCGAGGCGGTGCCGGAAAAAATCGAGATCAAGCGCGCGGTGTTGATGGATGCGGACGCGATCTTGCGGCCGGAAGTGATTTTGGCGAGCAACACGTCCTCGATTGCGATGACGGCGCTGGCGGCGCTGACAAAGCGGGCGGACCGGTTTGTGGGGATGCACTTCATGAATCCGGTGCCGGTGATGGCGCTGGTGGAAGTGATACGAGCATTGCAGACAAGCGACGCGACGTTTGAAACGACGATGAAGCTGGCAGAGAAGCTGGAGAAAAAGCCGGTGGCGGTGAACGATGCGCCGGGGTTCGTGTCGAACCGCGTGCTGATGCCGCTGATCAACGAGGCGGCGTATTGCGTGATGGAAGGCGTGGCCACGGTGGAAGCGGTCGACGCGGTGATGAAGACGGGGATGAATCATCCGATGGGGCCGCTGGAGTTGGCGGATTTTATCGGGGTGGATGTGTGCGTGGACATCATGCACGTGCTGCTGGAAGGGCTGGGCGATCCGAAGTATCGCGCGTGCCCGCTGCTGAAGAAATATGTGGCGGCGGGATGGCTGGGGAGAAAGAGCGGGAGAGGGTTTTACTCCTATACGTAATTTCCATTCGAATTGGGCGTTGGTTTCACGCTCTTTGAATCTTGCAGACGTGAGATAATGTGGTGGTTAAATGACATGCACCGGTCCTGGGTTTTAGGCAAATGAAATCGTATGTTTTCAAAGTGGTTGTTGAGCCGGACAAGTTCGAGGATGGGCGCGAGGCGTGGCACGCGTCGTGTCCAGCGTTGAAGGGCTGCCATACCTGGGGCCACAGCTATGAGGAAGCACTCGCCAACATTCGCGAGGCAATCGATTTGTACGTCCAAGATCTGCTTGAAGCCGGTGAAGCCATTCCACTAATGGAGAGTGTATGAGTTCCAGGAATAGCGTGATCGTTAAAAGTCCCAAGATCCTGAGTGGAACACCGGTTTTTCGAGGGACGAGAGTGCCCCTCCAATTGTTTTTCGATTCCCTGGAACGGGGGCACACCCTCGAAGAATTTCTACAGGGCTATCCCACCGTTTCTCGAGAGATGGCCATCGCCGCACTTGAAGAGGCTCAAGAACTTCTATCCGCTCAATCGTAAATGCGTGCCCGAGAGGCGAATATAAGGCGAACAATAATATTTGCTTTTTGTTCGCCTTCGTGATACGGTGAGGCTCGCTGTTTTCAACAGGTGGGCCATGAGCGGTTTTGCGAGCAGTGTTCTAAGCTGTCTGGAACGTGAGAAACTCGAAGAGGAACTGTTCGAGGTGCGCATGCGGGGAAGGAATTTGTCCCGGCTGCGGAGGCTGACGGCGTTCGAGAGGGCGGCGTTGGAGGAGCGGGAACAGACGGCGCGGGCACGGCTTCGGGACCACGAGATGGAGCACGGTTGCGAACGGTAGGCTTGATTGACGCAGGGACCGGTGCGAATTCGAGACGAAGAGACTCCGGATTCCTCGCTTCGCTCGGAATGACACGGTTTTAGTTTGTGGTGGTTCGAGGCGGCGATCAAGACGAAGCGGAGGCTGAGAATCCTTCGGGGCCAACTACGTTGGACCCTCAGGATAAAAAAGGGTAGCGAAGAGGAGAATTGAGTGGTAATCTTCACACTTCGTTACGTCCCCGAGCTGAGGCTTGGCGCTTTCCCGGACGGCGGCGTAAAGCCGCCGCTACAAGCGCTGGCCCCGTGAGATTCGGCCCCGCGGCAAGGTTGAAGACAATGAACCTGTTCCTGGTTAGCCGAGCGAAGGCGAAGAGGAATTCCTCGCTTTGCTCGAAATGACAGGGCTGGGTTTGGTTCCCGAAATTCCTAATTTCCTCGACCGAGGTGAGAAATGGCAGACGACAAACAGAAATTGCTGGAAGCGGCGATCTCGCAAATCGAAAAGTCGTACGGCAAAGGCTCGATCATGCGGCTGGGCAGCAAGGATGTGCTGGTGCCGGTCAGCGTGATTCCGAGCGGGTGCGCGTCGCTGGACGCAGCGCTGGGCGTGGGGGGCTTCCCCCGCGGGCGCGTGATTGAAGTGTACGGGCCGGAGTCGGGCGGCAAGACGACGCTGACGCTGCACGTGATTGCCGAAGCGCAGAAACTGGGCGGGCAGGCGGCGTTCATCGACGCGGAGCATGCGCTCGATCCGACGTACGCGCGGAAGCTAGGCGTGGACGTGGACAATTTGCTGGTGTCGCAGCCTGACAACGGCGAGCAAGCGCTGGAGATTGCAGAGACGCTGATTCGGTCGGGCGGCGTGGATGTGGTGGTGGTGGACTCGGTTGCGGCGCTGGTGCCAAAGGCAGAACTCGAAGGGGAAATGGGCGAGCCGCAAATGGGTTTGCAAGCGCGGCTGATGTCGCAGGCGCTGCGGAAGCTGACGGCAATTGTTTCGAAGTCGCGGACGTGCCTGATTTTCATCAACCAGATTCGCGAGAAGATTGGCGTGATGTTCGGGAACCCGGAGACGACCACGGGCGGGCGCGCGCTGAAGTTCTACGCGTCGATGCGCGTGGATATCCGGCGCATCCAGTCGATCAAGGAGGGCGACAAAGTGGTGGGCTCGCGGACGCGCGCGAAAGTGGTGAAGAACAAAGTGGCGGCGCCGTTCCGCGAGGCAGAGTTTGACATTTTGTATGGCGAGGGAATTTCGCGCGAAGGCGATTTGCTCGACCTGGGAGTGGACAAAGGATTGGTCGAGAAAAGCGGCACGTGGCTGAGCTACGGCGGGGAGCGCATGGGCCAGGGCCGCGAGAATGCGCGCGTGTTCTTGAAGGAAAACACGGACATTCGCGAGAAGCTGGAGAACGCGTTGCGGAAGAAGCTGGAAATTCCGATCCCGGGCGCTTCGAGTGCGGCGGGCGGGGCGAACGGGCACGCGGCAACTGGAGCAGCGGAAAAGCCGCCGGTGAAGGCGGCGGCCGCTGCGGCAGCGGGGGCTGGTGCGGATGCGGCGAAGGCGAAGCCGGCACGCTGAGGAAGAAAGCTGACAGTCGACAGCTAACAGTTCACAGTTGGGAAGAAAGCCTGAAGAGGGGCACGATCGTGCCCCTCTTTTTTTGCATTGTGTGAAATGCGCGACGGTTGCAATCGGGGCCGGGCTTTGGGAAAGTCGAAGCATGACGCAACACAATGAGGTAGTGCGGGAGTCGTTTACAACGCAGGCGAAGTTGTTTGCCGAGAATCCGTGGGTCAAGGACGAAGAGAGAATTCGGCGGCTGGTGGCGGCCGCGCGGTTGAAGGGAAACGAGCGCGTGCTGGATGTGGCGTGCGGGCCGGGGTACATCGCGGAAGCGTTTGCGCGGACGGCGCGCGAAGCGATCGGGGTGGACTTGACGGCGGCGATGTTGGCGATTGCGGAGGAGCGCACGAAGACACGAGGCGTTTCGAACGTGTCGTTTCGAATTGGCGATGTGCAGCAGCTTCCGTTTGGTGATGAAGAGTTTGATGTGGTGGTGTGCCGGCTGGCGCTGCATCACATGCCGGAACCGGCGCGAGTGGTGCACGAGATGGCGCGCGTTTGCCGGGTCGAGGGTATTGTTCTCGTCGAAGATATTTATGGAAGCGAGCATCCCGAACGCAACGCGTATCAGGATCACTGGGAAAAACTGCGCGATCCCTCGCACGTTCATACGCTGCCGATGAGCGAGCATTTAAAGCTTTTCCGGGATGCGCGACTGGAGACCGATCAGGTGCTGACGTTTCAGGATTTATGCCCGGAAGTCGAGCGCTGGCTGCAGACCACGAAGTCGCCCGCGGAAGATGCGGCGGAGGTGCGACGGCTGCTCGAGGAGGACATGCGGCGGGACTTGAGCGGCACACGGCCGTTTCAAGATGCGACGGGAAAGCTCCACTTTCATGCCCGGACGGTGATCCTGACCGGACGGAAGTTCAGGGTCCTGCCCTGACGGTCAGCTATTCAAAACAAAGCACATAGGAGCGTACTGGGGCTGTGCGGCTATTGTGAGAATAGTACGCAAAAGCTTAAAATATGTCTCATCCTGAGAGGAAGTGTTCCTCTCGGGTACACGGCTTGGCGAACGAATTGGCCCTAAGTAGCGTCAAATCAAGGGACAATTCGGTTGGCCGAAAGGGTGCAAGTAGTTAGACCTGCGGCTATGGTATTGGCGGCCAGCCGTGGCGGCTGCGAACGGTTCTTGTGAATGTTTGTTGACGCCGCGAGCAGCCTAAGGTAAAAAGTTGGCCCCTGCATTACGGGCCGTGGGGCTGGCTGAGGTCGACCGGGGGAATTTGGGTTGGCCTTGGTCAAAAGGGTGGGAACGGTGAAGCAGTTTGCACGAGTTAGTATGGCGATGTTGATGGCAACGGTTTGCGCCATGCCGTTGCCTGCTGCGCCTGCGGCCGGAGTCTCACCAACTCGAGCCCACAAATATGCAACGCGCTACCCTGGTGTGCCGACGTTTGCGGATTCCTCGAAAGCCGATGATGGCACTTACGATGATCCCGTAGTGCGCGCGGCGGCAGTTGCCGCACTCGGCCGATACAACGGCGCCGTGGTCGCCGTGGATCCCAACACCGGCCGCATCCTCACGGTAGTAAATCAGAAGACAGCATTCAGCGATGGATATATTCCATGCTCGACGATCAAACCGGCGATTGCGCTGGCGGCGTTGGAAGAAAACGTGATCACACGCGACACCATGTTGCGAGTGGCGCGGCGCAAGTACATGAATTTGACGGAAGCGATGGCGCACTCGAACAACGAATTTTTTGAGCAGCTTGGGTCGCGGATGGGTTTTGATACGGTCTCGAAGTACGGCCGCTTGCTGGGGCTGGGCGAGCTTGCGGGTTACAACCTGCCTGACGAACATCCGGGGTCGTTCCCGAGCGCGCCGCCCGTAAATGGCGGCGTGGCGCGCATGTCCAGTTTTGGCGAAGGAATTCAGGTGACGCCGCTGCAGCTCGCGGCGCTTTCCGCTGCGTTTGCGAATGGCGGAACGCTTTATTATTTGCAGTACCCGCACAGCCAGGAAGAGGTTGAGAATTTCACGCCGCGCGTGAAGCGTGAATTGAACATCGGCCCGATTCTGCCGGACATTCGCGAAGGCATGTTGGCGGCGGTGCTTTACGGCACGGGGAAGTCGAGCTTTGACCGGGGCGGAGACGAACTGCCGCTCGGCAAGACAGGAACCTGCGACGACCACACGACGCCTTCGAAAATCGGGTGGTTCATTACATACGCGGATGAAGTGCATCCCAAGATTGCACTGGCGGTCCTGCTGCGCGGGAACACCCGGCGAGTGAAGGGGCCAACGGCCGCTCAAGTTGCCGGCATCATGTACCGCAAACTGAGAGAGCAGAATTACTTTGCGGACGCGGGCCGCGCGGTGGCAATGCACACGGGCAATTAGAAATTCATTCTTTTAACGTGGAGATTTTTCGCGCTGCGGGTGAACCCCGCAGCGTTTTTCTTTAGAGGTCGACTACCTTCGTCTTGGGCCGGCTGGGGCGGGCGTGCACGTGAACGCTGATGACGCGTTCATGCGGATACTTAAACTCTTCATAGCAGCTGTCGCAGAGTTCGAGGCAAGACTGCTCTTCGCTGCGGGGGCGGAAGGAACGCTGGCACTCAGAGCACGTGGCGACATCGGGCAATTCGGGTTTGACTTCGACGTGAGCCAGGACGGTAGGCATATGGGCACCTCAAGGCAGATAGGGCACGCCGATTTCCATTTTGGGGCCAAGCCAGGTCATAGAAGAGAAAGCACTTATCGGGTGGATGGGAAAGTACTTTGTGGGATTTCGCGCAATGCCGGTTGCGACTGGCGGGAATTCCAGCAGGATGGGAGCATTGGAGAATTGGGCGCATGGAAGGCAAAACGCATTTGACGGACGGTGTGAGTTGAGACAAAAGAGTCGTGTACGGTAGTCTGCTAGGTCGCGGCGGAGCGAAAAATATTCAGCCGCGACACTGGGAATCGAACGGCGAGTGGCTTGGGGGGAAATATTGAAACGATGGTTCGCGATTTTCGTGGTTTTGTTGTGCGTGGCGGGGGCGGCAACTCTCGGATTTATCTTCCAAAAGCGACTGGCCACGACGGCGGAATATGAGCGGCAGGTCAAACTCGCGCAGGCCGAAGCGATTCGAATCCGCGAGCAAGTGATTTTGCCGACGGCGAAACAGGTTGCCGCGGGACAAAACTTCATGGCTGCGTTGGAGAGGTTTGGACTGAACGCGGAAGAAGCCGCGAATGCATCCGAGGCAGCGCAGCGCGCGTTCAACCTTCGCCAGGTGCGCGCGGGAAATACCATCACCGTGGGACGCTCGGTGGTGGGCGAGCTACGGGAGATCGACTACAAAATCGATACTGACCGCATGCTGAAGATTGTTCCGGACGGGGGCGGCTTTTCAGCGCAGATCAAAGAGATTCCCACGAAAATAGAAATTGCCGCTGTCTCGGGCCGCATCGACGATTCGCTATTTAACGCGGTGGAAGATGCCGGAGAAACGGCAGAGCTTGCGCTGCGGCTGGCGCAAATTTTTGGCTACGACCTCGACTTTTACACGGATCCCAGGAAGGGCGACACGTTTCGAATCGTGCTGGAGAAAAAGAAATACTCGAACGGGCAGTTAGCCGCGTACGGAAAGATCTTTGCGGCGGAATATGAGAATGGAGGAAAGAAATACCAGGCGCTGTTGTTCCACGACCCCGCAGGCCAGCCGGGATACTACGCGGCGGATGGAAAGTCGCTGCAAAAGGCGTTCCTGCGTTCCCCGCTGAAGTTTGGTGCGCCGGTAACCTCGCATTTCAGCCAGTCGCGCTTCCATCCGATTTTGAAAACGTACCGGCCGCACATGGGGACGGATTATGGCGCGCCGATTGGGACGCCGGTGCAGACGATTGGAAGCGGGCGCGTGATTTTTGCAGGACGCAAGAGCGGCGAAGGGAACATGGTTCAGATCGCGCATTTCAACGGGTACGAGACGATGTACTTGCACCTGTCGAAGATGTTTGTGCGGACGGGCGAACACGTAGAGATTGGCAAGACCATTGGCTTAGTCGGAAACACGGGTCTGGCCACGGGCCCGCACTTGGATTTCCGGATTCTGCAGAAGGGGCAGTACAAGAATTTTGAGAAGCTTGGATTGCCGCCGTCGGATCCGGTGTCAAAGAAGAATTGGCCGGAGTTTGCGGCGGTGCGCGACAAGTGGCTGCCACTGCTGAAGAATCCGGAATTGCTGCAGGCGACCATGGCGGGCGCGCAAGAAGCGCATTGATTCAACTGCGAGATGCGGAACGGTTGAGATCCTTCGCTTCGCTCAGGATGACACGTAAAGTGAGCGCTTGGGCAAGGCCTCAAAGGCGAGCAAGCCTGCGCCTACGTCAGAGAACTCAACCTCAATAGATGATGGGAAGTTTGGAGAAGTCGGAGGCGGCCTCGTCGGTAACGCGCAGCACGATGAGAGTGCGATCGTCGTGGGGAGTTTGACCTAACCCAGCATGAGTATCGGTCTCCGCGAGGATTTTCTCCGCGATGGCACGAGCGGAATCTTTCGGCGAAATACCGGCGAGAAGAGTGCAAAGGCGGTGGAGACCAAATTCCTCCTCGCCGGCGTTTTCCGATTCGACTATGCCGTCGGAAGCAAAAACAACGGCGTCGCCTGGCTGTAAATCAATGACGGACTCATCGTACTGTGTGTCGGGAAGCAATCCGAGCGGCACGCCTTCGAGGCGGATGGACACGACATGACCGTCCCGCACGAGAAGGGGATATGGGCTTCCGGCATTCGAAATGGTGAGCTGCCGTGTGGCGGCGTCGAAAGTCGCGAAGAGCATGGCGATGAACCGTGCGTCGAGCCTGGCGCCGTGCAGGCGATGATTGAGAGTCGCGAGCATTTCCGCGGGCGGGCATAGGTGCGTGACCACGTGCTCACGGAGCATGCCGATGGCGAGTGAACCATAGAGCGCGGCGGCCGTGCCTTTGCCGGAGACGTCACCCAGGGCGAAGCCAAGACGGCCCTGGCCATAGGGAAGAAAATCATAGAAGTCCCCGCCCAACTCCCGCGCGGGAACATAAGCGGCGCCCAAATCGAGACCTGGGACTTCCCGCGCGCCATTGGGGAGCAAGCCTCGTTGAATTTCGCGGGCCATATCCAGGTCTTGCTGAAGACGGAGCTGCGTATCGCGCGTTTCCTGATAGAGACGCGCGTTTTCCAGAGCAACGGCGATGTAAGAGCCCAAAGTGGAGAGCATGCGCTCATGCTCGGCGGTAAAAGCGCGCGGTTGTGTGCTTTCGAGATCGATGACGCCGATGAGACGATCCTGCATGAGCAGGGGCACGACGATTTCCGAGCGCGCCTCGACACCGGTTTCGCAGCGAATGTAGCGCGGATCTTCATTCACATCATGGACGCGCAAGACGCGGCGCTGGCCGGCGGCCGTTCCGGTGAGGCCTTGATGGAGAGGGAGCTGGAGGCGCACGGGAATGGAATCGTTGCAGCGCATAGCGAAAGCGGACTCGAGCAATTGGGTTTGCTCGTTCCAGAGCATGACGCTGAAGACGTCATAGTTGACGATTTTCTTGATGCGCTCGGCGACGCGCCGCAGAAGCTCCTGGCGGTCGAGGATAGAAGTGAGCTCGCGGCTGACCTCGTAGAGGAGCGTCAGAGTCTTTGCCTGTTCAGGAAAGCTGACAAAAAGACTCTTGGGAACGGGATCCGCTTCCTCCAGGAAAGAAAAGCCGCCGGGGATGATTGGATCTGCCATGACCAAGGATGCTCCGCTGCTTATCCTAATTGGATGTAGCAGATTTGCGCCGGTTGCACAAAGGAATCTTTGGAAGGCGACGCGCAGAGTACGCCGTGGAAGTGCGGCCTGAAAATGAGCGCGGGCGCCGGGTCGAACCCGGCGCCCGCGGCAAAATTTAGCGATGAGAGCTACTTCACTTCCCAGATGTCGCCGGCGCTCAGGAGCTTGCTCAAATTTCCGGGGCCACGCTTGGTGACGACTTCCTGAATCTGCTCTTTCATCACGTCTTCGTAGCGCGGCAGGTCGTCCCACGCGCGAAAAACGCCAATAGGAGTGGGGAAACCCGGCCGATGTTCCATATGCGAGAGCAGGAACGCGTAAGACGGACGCGGGTGGTGAGCATCGTGAACGATGAGGTCGCTCTCAGAGATGCCGTTGCCGAGTTGCACGACTTCAATGTCGCCATCGGGCTTGCGGCGGATGCCCTTGTCGCGATTCTTGCCGAAGACCAGCGCCTTGCCATGTTCGAGCTGGAGGACATGCTCGCTGCGAGCATCTTTCTCGGTCAAGGAGAACCAGGCGCCGTCGTTGAAGATGTTGCAGTTTTGGAGAACTTCGATGAAGGCAGAGCCGCGGTGGGCGGCGGCATGTTTCAGCGTTTCTTTCAGATGCCCCTGGAAGACGTCGACGGAGCGAGCCACAAAGGTGGACTCGGAGCCGATGGCCAGCGATACCGGATTGAACGGGCGGTCGGGCGAGCCATAAGGAGTGGACTTGGTCACTTTGTGAAACTCCGAAGTGGGCGAGTATTGCCCCTTGGTCAAGCCGTAAATGCGGTTGTTAAAGAGCAGAACTTTGATGCCGACGTTGCGGCGGAGCATGTGAATCGTGTGGTTGCCGCCGATGGCCAGCGCGTCGCCGTCACCCGTGGCGACCCAGACTTCCAATTCGGGGTTGGCGATTTTGATTCCCGTGGCCACGGCGGGCGCGCGGCCGTGGATGGAGTGGAAGCCGTAAGTGTTCATGTAATAGGGGAAGCGGCTAGAGCACCCGATGCCGGAGACGACAACGAAGTTTTCGCGGCGGATGCCAAGCTCTGGAAATACCGACTGCACGGCGGAGAGGATGGCGTAGTCGCCGCAGCCCGGGCACCAGCGCACTTCCTGATCGGTTTGGAAGTCCTTCTTATTCAGTGGTGGAGGAAGCGTGGCAGTGCTCATTGGATGGTCTCCCGGATACCCAACAGTTCGTTGAATTTTTGTTCGAGCTCGGCTTGCTTGAACGGCCGGCCCTGAATCTTGTTTAGGCCGACGGCATCGACGAGATACTTGGCGCGGAGAACCCACAAAAGCTGGCCCATGTTCAGTTCAGGGACGAGGACTTTCTTGTAGCGTCTGAGAATGTCGCCGACGTTTGCGGGCAAAGGATTGAGGTAGCGCAAGTGCAGGTGGCCAATCTTGCGGCCCTTTGTACGCGCAGCTTTGACGGCGGCGGTGATGGAACCGGCGGTCGAACCCCAGGAGACCACGAGCAAGTCGCCTTCCGGATCGCCTTCGGGCATTACGTTCGGAATATCCTGGACGATGGCAGCGACTTTGGCCGCACGGATGCGCACCATGTTTTCGTGGTTCATCGGTTCGTAGTTCACGTTGCCGGAGCCGTCCTGCTTCTCAAGGCCGCCAATGCGGTGCTCAAGGCCGCGAGTGCCAGGGAGTGCCCAAGGGCGCGCGAGCGTCTCGGGATCACGCTTATAGGGCAGGAAGCCGTCCGGATCGGTTGTGAAATGAACCGGAATGGACGGAATGTCTTCGACCTTGGGGATGCGCCAAGGCTCGGCTCCATTGGCGAGATAGCCGTCGGAAAGCACAATGACCGGCACCATATATTTCAAGGCAATGCGCGAGGCTTCCAAAGCGACCCAGAAGCAGTCGCCCGGAGTGGCCGCGGCGAGGACGGGAATTGGAGCTTCCGAGTTGCGTCCGAAGAGCGCTTGCAAGAGATCGGCTTGCTCGGTCTTTGTAGGCAAGCCGGTGGACGGCCCGCCACGCTGAATGTCGCAAATGACCAATGGAAGCTCGGTCATGATGGCCAAGCCCATCGCTTCGGTCTTCAGCGCCATGCCCGGGCCAGAAGTCGTGGTAATCGCGAGAGCGCCCGCATAGGAGGCGCCAATGGCCGAAGTGATAGCCGCGATTTCATCTTCCGCCTGGAAGGTGATCACTCCAAAGCTCTTATACTGGGAAAGTTCGTGGAGAATGTCGGAGGCCGGAGTAATGGGATAGCTGCCCAAGAAGAGATTCAGGCCTGACTTTTGCGCAGCCGTGACGAAGCCCAAGGCTAGCGCCTGATTGCCACTGACATTGCGATAGAGTCCCGGCGTCAATTGCGCTGGCGGAATTTCGTAACTGGTCTGAAACGCTTCGGTGGCCTCGCAATAGGAATAACCGCCTTTGAGCGCCAGCTTGTTGGCTTCCATCAGCAGCGGTTTTTTGCTGAACTTGTCTTCAATCCACCGCAGCGTGGGATCCATCGAGCGGTTGTAGAGCCAGTAGCACATGCCGAGGGCAAAGAAGTTTTTGCAGCGGTCCATGGCCTTGGCGTCGATGCCGAGATGCTGGAGCGCCGCGCGGGTGAGGCGCTGCAGTTCGACGGGGAACAACCGGTACTTGTCGAGCGAATGATCTTCCAACGGGTTGCTGGTCATTTGTGCTTTGCGCAGGTCCGACTCTTTGAAGCTGTCGCTGTTGACGATGAGGATGCCGTTCGCCTTCAAGTCGCCGATGTTGACTTTCAGCGCCGCGGGATTCATGGCGATGAGGGCATCAATGGCGTCGCCGGGTGTGTACACTTCGTTGGAAGAAAAGTGCAATTGGAAGCCGCTGACCCCGGGGATGGTTCCCGCTGGGGCGCGAATTTCGGCGGGATAGTCGGGGAACGTGGCGATGTCGTTGCCGTACAGAGCGACGGTATTGGTGAACTGGCTTCCCGTGATCTGCATGCCGTCGCCAGAGTCGCCCGCAAAGCGGATCACCGCCTTGTCGATGACTTCGCGTTTCGTTTTTGTTGTTGGTGGAACTTCCGCGAGCGTAGACATTCTTACCCTAAGCCTCCGCTAATCAGTGAACTCCCCAGCTCCCCCCCGGGGAGTGTGGCTCAATCGAAGGATGAGGCGGCGCAAGAAAGGATGGCTTCGCAGGCGAGCCGCCGAGCCGACGAATAAAGAATACCACACCGGAACGCGCTTGGAAGTCAGAGAGTGTTGCGGGGAATTTTCAGGGAGTAACGCGTGGTTCCCGAAGAGAGCGCGCCGCAGAAGCTGCTGCAAGGAAGCGCGGCCGGTAGTAGATCAAGATGCCGAGAATGATGCCCGCGAACGCTAACCCTAACACCATCATCCAGCCGAACTGCTGCATGAAACTTTCCGCTGAGAATTGCGATTGGGGCAGGCGCATCCAAGCTAGCATGTCTTTCGTGTACGAGGTCATCGCGGTTTTGTAGCTTGGGTTCAGCAAGCTTACGGCAGTGCTGGCAAGCCAGAACATTTGCAATCCCACGAGGAAGGAATAGCTCCAGGCCTTCAGCTTCAAGATTCCCACGCCCGCCACGAAAAGACTGAGCGCGCTGACAAGAAGAATCGGCAAGCCCACCCGCGGCGGGAGAGCTAGTCCAAAGATGAATACTGGGACCGGGGGCGGCATCCACGGCAGGAAAACGAAGTTGAGAATGGATGTGACATAAAGCCACGCGAGCACGGTAACGGGTAGCGGGCAGCGCGGCTTTTGTGGAAGCGAGGCACCGGCTTGCGTGTCAGCCCCCGCAAACTCAGCCTTAACGGATTTGCGGTTGAAGAGAATCAGCCACCAAATCCCTACCACCAGCGGCAGGCCGTAGAGAAGCAGCAGCATGAACTGGACCAAGTGCTCGCTGCCTGGCGGCAGCTCAGGAGCATTGAGAGGCGCGAACATGGGCAGCAGAAAGGCGAACGGGATTCCGATTCCCCCGAAGAAAACGCACAGCCCGCCCCAAACGAGAATGGAAATTCGCGCCCAGTTGCGCAGACGGATGAGCCCGACGCCAGTGAAGATTCCAAGGATGGAGAGGGCACACATTGCTGCCAAGCCGACGAGCATTGCGGTTTGAAACGGGGGAGGGAGAGGTACTGTCCTCTGGGACAAAGGGACGACGGACATTCCCAGAAATGCGAATGAACAAGTCAGCAACGAAAGGAGCCCAGCCAGGATGGCGACGACTGCGGCCGCGATCACAGAAGTGGAAGCTCTTGTGGGATTCCCCATCGGGATTTGGTATAGCACTTTCAGAATTGCGAGAGAAGTGGCTAAGCCGAGTAAGATATCTCAATTTAAGGCTTGACGTTCGCTTTCTTTTCGCCTAAAGTGCCTGTGGGAAAGTTTAGCGGAGCGGAGGTACGGTCATGCCCCTGACCAAACGGCAAAAAGAAGTTCTCGATTACCTCGTGGCGTTCGAAACCAAGCACGGCTACGCGCCGAGTTTTGAGGAGATCGGCAAGGGCATGAAGCTCACTTCGCTCGCCACCGTGCACAAGCACATCACGACTTTGGAGAAGAAAGGTTTTATTCGCCGCGGCTACAACCAGAGCCGCTCGATCGAAATTGTGCAATTGCCCAAGCCGGTAAAGGAGCAAGTGATTGAGCGGAAGATTCAGGAGCTTCCGTTGGTGGGGCGAATTGCTGCGGGCCGGCCGCTGGAAGCGGTGGAAGAGCGCGAAACACTGTCTCTTGGGGATTTTGCGCGGGGCGGGAACTCTTTCGTGCTGCAGGTGAAAGGTAATTCCATGATCGAAGACCACATCATGGACGGCGACTACGTTGTGTGCGAACAAACGCAGGTCGCCAACGCCGGTGATATTGTTGTGGCTCTGGTATCCGGCGATGAGGCCACACTGAAGCGTTTTTACCGTGAAGGGCCGGGCAAAATTCGCTTGCAGCCAGCTAATTCGGAGATGCCACCGATCATGGCATCCGCGAACGACGTGAAGATTCAAGGCCGCGTCATTGGAGTGCTCCGCAAATACTGAGCGGCGATTCCGGTTCTTTTCGTAAGGCTAATCCACAATATCGGAAAATCTCGACGCCAGCTCTCGCCGCGTTGTGAAACAATATGGAATTTCGTGCGCAGCCTGATTCATTTCTGAGATGAAGAAGCCCAAAGTGATCCGAAAACTGCTCGCAGCGAATCGCAGCGAGATCGCCATTCGCATCTTTCGCGCTGCGAACGAACTTGGACTGCGCACCGTTGCGATTTACTCCCTGGAAGACCGCTTGGCGCTGCACCGCTTCAAAGCAGATGAGGCCTATCAGATCGGTGCCAGCGTCCTGCCTACTCCTCCGTTCTTCTATGGATTAAAATCAGGTGAAGAAATTACGGTCGAGATCGAATCGGGAAAGTCGCTCATCATCAAATTTCTGACCATCAGCAAGCCTCATCCCGATGGTACGCGCACGCTCTTTTTTGAATTGAATGGCCAGCCTCGGGAAGTGAATGTACGTGACCGCTCGCTGCGCGTTACTGAGCGCACTCATCCCAAGGCCGACCCCGCCGATCCCGGCCAAGTGGGCGCTCCCACCGCCGGCGTCATCACAGGGATTGCAGTGCAGGCCAGTCACGCCGTGGAACGCGGCGCAAAGCTTCTCACATTGGAGGCGATGAAAATGCAGTCCAATATCTACGCGCCGATTTCTGGACGGATTGTGAAATTGCTCGTGACGCCTGGCCAACACGTCGAAGCAAAAGACCTCCTGGTGGCGATCGCGCCGTGAGTTCCGGGCAACTTCGCAAGCACGAACAATTTCACTCGCGCTTTCTTCGCAACCAGCGTGATCTCATCGTCTATACGCCGCCGGGTTATTACCAACAGCCGGAGCGCCGCTTTCCCGTCCTTTATCTTCATGACGGCCAGAATCTGTTCGACGGGGCCACGTCGTTTATCCCCGGCCAAGACTGGCACGTCGGCCAGACCGCGGATGCTTGCATTCAATCCGGCGCGGTCGAGCCGCTCATCATCGTCGGCATGTACAACACCAAAGCCCGCATTCGCGAATACACTCCCACGCACGTTCCCAAGCTTGGCGGCGGGCGCGCGGACCGCTACGCGAAATTTTTGATAGAAGAGGTGAAGCCGTTTGTGGACCGCGAATATCGCACTCTCAGCGGCTCTGCATATACCGGCATCGGCGGCTCTTCGTTGGGAGGACTCGTCTCTCTCTATGTCGGACTGAAGCACGCCAATATTTTTGGGAGGATCTTGGCGCTCTCGCCTTCGGTGTGGTGGAACCAACTGGTCATCCACCGTTTTGTTGAGTCTATGCACGTCGAGCCACGCCCCCGAATCTGGCTGGACATCGGCACGCGCGAAGGGCCGCGCATCGTCGGCGACGTCGAAAAATTCCGCGACGTCCTGCTCCAAAAAGGCTGGCGGCTCGAAGCGGACCTGCATTACGAGCGCGTCGAAGGCGCGGAACACAACGAAGCGGCGTGGGCGCAGCGCGTCGGGCCATTTCTGCGATTTTTGTATCCTGCCCGCGTTCACGCTGTATAATCCGCGCTCTGATTGTTGCTTCTCGCGCCCCGGGGGTGCCGCATGCCGGAGGGCCGGCCTCTCACGATTCTCTGCGTCAGCTCTTATGAAAAAGGGCAGGAGTTCATTCGCACGTGCAAGGGCATGGGTTGCCGCGTCCTTCTGTTGACCGTCGAGAAGCTGCGGCATGCGAACTGGCCGTTCGACTGCATCGATGAAGTTTTCACCATGCCGGAAGAGCTGCCTCTGCAGAGTTTAATCAACGCTGTCAGCTACACGGCCCGCTCTCAGGCAATCGATCGCATCGTGGCCCTCGATGAATTTGACATGGAGAACGTCTCCGCCCTTCGCGAGCATTTGCGCATTCCCGGCATGGGCCTCACCACGGTCCGCTATTTTCGGGACAAGTTGGCCATGCGGGCGCGCGCTCGCGAGATCGGTCTACTCGTTCCCGAATTCGTACATGTCCTCAACTACGATAGTCTCCGTGAGTTCATGGTCCGCGTGCCCGCGCCCTGGTTGCTCAAACCGCGTTCCCAGGCGTCAGGGATCGGCATGAAAAAGATTCACAAGTCGGAGGAACTGTGGCCCTGGATCGACAAACTCGGCGACCAGCAATCGTATTATTTGCTCGAACAGTTCGTGCCAGGCTCCGTCTTCCACGTTGACAGTATCGTTTCCGAGCGTGCCGTCGTTTTCGCGGAAGCCCATGGCTATGGCACCCCTCCGTTGGACACTTCACATCACGGAGGGGTTTTCACGACGCGCACGCTTCTGCGCGAGGGAGAGGAAGCGCGGTCGCTGCACAAAATCAACTGCGATTTGCTGGAAGGCCTCGGTCTGGCTCGCGGAGTCACTCACGCGGAGTATCTGAAATCCCATGCCGACGGGAAATTCTATTTCATCGAAGTTGCCGCGCGCGTTGGCGGCGCTTACATCGCGGACGTCATCGAAGCCGCCACCGGCATCAATCTCTGGCGCGAATGGGCGCGCCTCGAAGTAGGAGCAGGGAAGCAAGCCTACCAGTTACCTGACGTTCGACACGACTACGCCGGCGTCATCCTTTCCCTCGCGCGCCAGGAACATCCGGACACCTCTGCTTATAACGACCCGGAAATCATCTATCGCGTCACCAAATTTCATCATGCGGGCTTCGTGCTGAAGTCGCCCAGTCAGGAACGTGTTCAGCAGCTACTCGATGCCTACACTCGCCGCTTCGTTGACGACTTCCTTGCCACCCAGCCGGTCCCGGACAAGCCCTCCAGCTAAATTTTCGACAGCCTGCGTTTCGGCTTTACATTTCGGGATGACTCCTGCAAGATGGTTCCGCTTCCGCCCACCCAGCCAAGGCCACCCTGCCCGGAAGTCTAGTTACTGTCAGGAACTGCACTTTTATTGTTTGTTTGCCGCGAGCACTTCCGAGGAATACAGTTTGCATTACCCCGGCCCGGAAGTCTGCGCGGGGTGCCGTCCCTTTGGGAGGTCCGATGTGGGGCAATAAGAAACCGGATGCACCGCAAGCAGGGCAACCGGAACAAAAAAATTTCCAAACGAATCAGCCGCCGAAGCCCTCTTCGGCGACTTGGGAGGATAAACCCGCGATGAGTACAGATGCGATGCGTCCATTGGGTGCAACCGCCGACCGCGCCACGGCGCGGCTGGGGGCCAGCCTGCACGTGAAAGGTGAAATTTCCGGCAACGAGGATCTGCTGATCGACGGCTCGGTCGAAGGACTGATCCAGCTCGACGAGAAGAAACTCACTGTCGGACCCACCGCGAAAGTAACTGCCGACATCATTGCCAGAGAGGTTGTGGTGTTTGGCACGGTGAAGGGCAACCTGCGCGCGAAAGACCGGATTGAAATCAAGAAAGATGGCTCGGTGAACGGCGACCTGACCACCGCGCGCATCATGATCGAAGACGGCGCCTACTTTAAGGGTTCCATCGAAATCGACAAGACCGAGCAAAAAGATTCGAGCGGCGGCGCATTCGCGCGGTCCTCTTCGGCTCCGGTTGCAGCCACCAAGACGATTTAATTCAGTTTCTCTTTATTCCTGGATTCTCGCGAGCGCCCTGGTTTGACCGGGGCGCTCTTTCATTTATCCATACCTTGTATTCTTTCATTTAGTATTTCTAAACTTGACAAGTACTTGCTTTGTTGTATTGTTTTACCGGGTTTCCTACAGAATTAGCGCGGCTTCCGATTCGAGAGCGTACGACGCGCTGTCTCTTCAATGTTCCGCGCGATTTGCGGGGTCGTCCGGTGGAACGGTCAATTCATCGCGTCCCCATTGTGCTTTTCATCCTGCTTTCCTCGACGTGTGCCGGCTGCGGCGGAGGATCTTCTTCCATCCAGCCGCCTCCGCCAATTCCTGACTTCTCTTTGGGATTGTCCACAAATTCAGTCTCGGTTTCGCAAGGCGGCTCCAGCTCGGGGCTCACGATTTCCATCAGTCCGATCAACGGCTTTTCAGGAAGCGTTCAGGTCACACTGACAGGCCTCCCGGCGGGCGTCACCACCAACCCTGCCAGTCCTTTCAGCATCGCTCCAGGTCCTGGCACCTCCGTCATTTTTGGCGCTGCGGCAAATGCCGCGACCGGAACTTTCATGATCGCCGTGCAAGGAGTAAGCGCCTCGCTATCTCATGCGCAGAATCTCTCCCTTGATGTGCAAACCGGGGTCGCCTCCACGCTGCCGCGCACCGGCTACGCTAGGACCGAGGCAACAGCGGCAGCCGACGCTCCTTCCGGCGAGCCGCACCATCGCCACATCGTTTACGACTCCGCACACAAGCAGGTTTTCATCGCCAATCGTGCCATGAACCGTGTGGAAGTTTTTTCCAATGCCAGCCAGACGCGAGTCGCACAGATTTCTGTCCCAGGGGCGAGTAGCGCCGATCTCTCAGCCGATGGCGCTACCCTCTGGGTTGGCACCGCTCTCGACAAAGTTGTTTCCGTCGATCCGGCGGCGCTCAGCATCACCAATCGCTACACTCTTTCTGGACTCACCCCAATTCCCAACACCATCTTCAACCGCCCTGAGGAAGTCCTTGCGCTTTCGAGTGGGAAATCCATGGTGCGTCTCCGGCAGCCGGCTTCCCCGGAAGCGCTGCTGGCGCTTTGGGATCCGGTCGCAAATTCTCTGACCAACCTCACTTCTGCCGCACCCGCAGTCTTCCAGCAAGGCGTTGGAGTTCTCGCGCGTTCCGGCGATCATTCGAAAGTTCTCGCTGCCGCCAATGATTCAAGCGGAGAACTAGCGCTGTTTGATTCCGGTGGAAATGTCGTAGCCGGCCCATTTTCCGTAGGGACAGGTGCAATTCCATTCGCCGCGGCAAACAACGATGCGAGCCGCTTTGCCGTGGCCCTCGCCTCCGGCGGAAATGTTCAGTTTTTCTTGCTGGATGCCTCTTTTCAGCAAACCGGCGCCTATTTGGCTACGGCGCTCTATGGTGTCACGTTCTCCCAGGATGGAACCAAGTTATACGCCTGCGAGTCTTTGAACGGCTCTTCGGTTGTAACCGTGCTCGATGGTCAGAATGGGCAGCTGATCGGGCGCGTTCCGGACGCGGCGATTCAGGGCATCCCATCCGAGATTGAGGATGCCGACGAAACGCAGCTCCTCTTTGCCGTTTCCAATCGGGGAGTCAGCTTTGTCGATGCTTCCGCGCCCGGCGCGATTTCTGCAACGGCGCCGACACTGACCGCCGCCCCCAGCGCTCAGCCTTCGGAAGGCTCTCTCGCCGGAGGGACTGCTGCGATTCTCAGCGGCCAGAATTTTTCGCCGCTGGTTCAGCTCTCGTTCGGCGCGCAAGCGGCTTCGAATCCCGCGGTGAATGGTTCCACACAAATCCAAGCTGCTTCCCCCGCAAGCGTCGTGAACGGTCCCGTCAATCTCACCGCCTATTTCCAAAACTCCTGGCTTGCTCTCGCTCCGGATGCGTTCAGCTACGGCCCGCAGATTTTGCAAATCCTTCCTAACGCTGGAAGAAATGCCGGTGGCGATTCCGTTCAAATCTACGGCTACGGCTTCGGCAGCGATCTCACGAAAATTACCGTACAGATTGGTGGCGCGGCGGCAACCGTGCAATCAGCAGAAAACGTCGTGAGCATCGCTTCCTCTCTCGGCCTCGACACCAGCTATCCTTTCCCCCTCGAACAAATCACTCTGCAGACTCCTCCCGGCACCGCAGGCAAAGCCGATCTTCTCATCAACGTTCCCTCTGGCTCCGCAACCGCCTCGAAATCCTTCCAGTACTTGCAGAGTGTTCAGTCATTTTCGAAACCGGGCTTATATAAATTCTTGATTTACGACCAGCCCCGCCAGCGCGTCGACCTCACCAACATCGATCACGTCGATGTGTTCGACCTCCAGCAAAATCTCTTCCTGAATCCCATCGAGCCTCCGGGCGGTCCGCCACCCGACGCTGGCTTGCGCGGTCTCACCCTTACTCCTGACGGTTCGCAACTCATCGTCGCTGACTTCGGCGCGCAGAATATTTATCTCCTCGACCCGGTCGCAGGCACTGGTACGACTGTTTCCGTCGGTGGCGTCCCTGGCTTCACCAACTCGGGTCCCGCCCGCGTCGCTGCCACCAGCGCACAAACTGTCTTCGTCGGCCTCAGCGGCGAAGGCGGCGGCGCCGGCGCATGCTCCACCTGCCTTGCGCAAATGGATTTGACCGCTTCGCCTCCCACGGTCCAGCCTGCGCCTCAACCCGAAGTCACCAGCCTCACGGGCGCGCCGCTCATGCAATCCGACGCCGCTGGCGACGAGGTTTTTCTCGCTTTTGCTTCCGCTCCCGGCGGCCCTCTCGCCTATTGGAACGCCAGCTCGCCCGATGATTTCACCACTTCTTCGGCAAACACTTCGGCCCTCGACTTGGTCACCTCTTCGGATGGCGCCAGCTTCGCTCTACAAACAAATTCTGCCGTCGAAGTTCACGCCGCCGATCTGTCTCTCTCTTCCGTTCCCGCTGCGCCGGAGCTTACGCAAATCCCTGGCCGCGTATTCGTACCCGGTCTCGTTCTCCATCCTTCGGGAGCGCTTCTCTATCAGCCGTTTCTCACTGGCGCTCCAGGAAGTGCTGGCGTCAAAGGCGGCATCGACATTCTCGACGCGCATTCCGGCGCGCTCCGCCTCCGAATTTTTCTTCCCCAACAGCTCATGACCGACGTCGACGCCCTTCATGGCTCCTTTCTCGCCACCGATGAAAACGGCCAGCGCCTTTTCGTCATCACTTCTGCCGATGGCACCGCGCAGAATGCCGCCCTCACTATCGTCCAACTGGCGGCTGTTCCTCTCGGTATTGGTACGATTCAGCCGGCGGCGTTTTCCGCCGCGGGCGGCGCCACGCTCACGCTTCGCGGTAGCGGCTTCGTCAACGGCACTGCCGCCACCATCGGCGGAAAATCCGCCACGGTGACGTTTAAGGACGCCAACACGCTCTCCATCGTCACTCCCGCTCTTTCCTCCGGCCCGCAGCGCTTCACCCTCACCAATCCCGATGGCGAAACCGTCTCCCTCGACGCCGCTGTAACCGCAAATTGAATCTCCAGCGCCGCGCTGCCCACATCTCTCATCCCCTAACTTTTTCTGGATTTCTTTCATCCAATTCGGCGAAGCTAAGACCGGCAGTGGTGCGCCGCTGACACCCATCCGCACTCGGATTCGTCGAAAGGACCCAAATGGACACGCGAAAATTAGGCAACTCCGATCTAAATATCACTCGCATCGGTTTTGGAGCCTGGGCCATTGGCGGTTCTGGCTGGGAGTTTTCCTGGGGTGCGCAGGACGATGGCGAATCCATCGCGGCGATTCATCGCGCTCTCGAACTCGGCGTCAATTGGATTGATACGGCTGCGGTCTACGGCCTGGGACATTCGGAGGAAGTCTTGGCCAAAGCGCTCAAAGACTGGCGCGGCGCTCGCCCGCATGTTTTCACGAAGTGCGCTTTGACGTGGGACGCGCAGCACAAGATTCATCCCAATCACTCCGCGGCATCCATCCGCGGCGAATGTGAGGACAGTTTGCGCCGCTTGCAAATCGCCGCGATCGACCTCTATCAAATGCATTGGCCCCCATCCGACAATGGGCCGTCCCTCGAAGAAGCTTGGCAGGCCATGGCGGAGCTCCAAAAGGCCGGCAAAGTCCGCTGGATTGGCGTTTCCAATTTCAACGCCGGGCAAATCCGCCGCGCCGAAAAAATTGCTCCGGTCACTTCTCTGCAACCGCCGTACTCGCTGATTCGCCGTCAGATTGAAGCGGAAACTCTCCCCTACTGCGAAAAGCAGGGCATCGGCGTGATCTCGTATGCCCCCATGGCTTCCGGCTTGCTTACCGGCGCGATGACGCGCGAGCGCGCCGCCGCTCTTCCTCCCGATGATTTTCGCACGCGCAATCCGGAGTTTCGCGAGCCACGCCTCTCGAAAAACATCGAGCTTGTCGAACGCCTCCGGCAGGTTGGCGCGCGCCATGGCCGCGGGCCCGCCGAAGTCGCCATCGCCTGGGTGCTGCGCAGCTCAGCCATCACCGGCGCCATCGTCGGCGCTCGGAACGCGAAGCAAGTGCAAGGCATCGTCGGCGCCGCCGGCCTCAAGCTCACCCCTGCCGAAATTGCTGAAATCGAAGGCGCCGCCGTCGCTGCCGGTGGCCGCTAACCTTTTCCCAACACAATTCGCAAATGGAAAGAGCGCGAGCATAAGCTCCCGCTCTCGAGAAAACTTTGCGACGGCGCAGCGACTTCACGCGCGAAGATAATCTGGTCGCCAATTCTTGATGAGCTGTTTGATCGCCTTGCGCTGCGTCAGCTTTTCGTCAAGGACCTTTCGCATCATGGCCGGGAGTTCGTCGTCGCTTGCAAACCGCAAGGAAATAATTTGGTCGATCGCGAGTTCGTCCGCGCGCCAGCGCAATTCCTCCTGAAGGACTCGTTCGTATCTCAGCCGCTCTTCCAGGCGGATCAGCCGGTCCTGCACCGCCAGCGCGAATAGCCGCCCATAGAGGGCCCCGAGAAACAGGGCCGCTGCCAGGAACACCCCGAAGATTCCCTGAAACGAAATACCCAGACGCCACAGGCGGAACAAGGACGAAATGAAATTGATGACAAACACCGGCAACACAAAAAAATGAAAGAGAGGGACAAACTTTCCGTGATTCTTGAGATTTTGTTCGGCCATTGTTCTTCTCCTGCTTTCTTCTACCTCGCCAACTCGTTCTTGAATACCGCTCCGTTGTGCATCACGAACCGCACATGCTCAAGTTCGTTTACGTCCTTCAACGGGTCACCCGCCACGGCAATCACTTCCGCGTATGCTCCCAGAGCCACCACTCCAATCTCTCCCTTCATGTCTAGCATCTCCGCCGCCCGCGAAGTCGCTGACTGAATCGCGTCTATCGGCGCCATCCCGAGGTCAACCATCCTTCCGAATTCTTGCGCGATGGGTTCCGTCCATGGAATCCCGCCCATGTCCGTGCCAAAGACAATCTTCAAGTGCGCCTTTAGCGCTCTCTTGAAGGTATCCTCATGCACCGCTGCTCGCGCGCGGTCGCGCTTTCCCGCCGGTGTATCCGCTGGCGCCCAGTCGCCATAATAGGGTGAAATCGTCGGGCAGTACCATGTCCCCTGCCTCTTCATCTGTTCGATTTGCGCGTCCGTCATCTCGAGTCCGTGTTCGATGGAATCGCATCCGCCATCCAGCGCGCGCTGCAATCCGATCCCGTTGTACGCGTGGCATGCCACTTTCCTTTGCCAGCCGTGCGTCTCGTCCACAATCGCTTTCAGCTCTTCCACTGTGAGCGTCGGCTGCGACACCAGCCTCCCTTCTTTGTCCACCCACGAGCGGTGCGTCATATACACCTTGATCCAATCTGCGCCGTGCTCCAACTGTTGCCGCGCCGCCTTGCGCGCTTCCACCGGACCATCGACGAGCTGCGCGCCTTTGGGCATATCCAATTCCGGCGCGTAGCCTTCCAGGTTGTAGCCGCCGGTCGTGGAAATCGCGCGTGTGGCGCAAAAAAGTCTTGGCCCCGGAATGGTTCCTTCCTCAATCGCTTGTTTGATCTCAACGTCGCCAAATCCCGCGCCTTCCGTTTCCAGGTCGCGCAGCGCTACGAAGCCCTGCTCAAGCGCGCGCCTCACCGCAAATGTCGCGCGCGCCGCCCGCAGCGCGATTCCTGCATTCAAAATGTTCGCGTCGTACCCGCCCTTGGCTGGATCCTCGCCCCACAAAAAAATGTGTGTGTGCGAATCGATCAGTCCCGGCAGCACTGTCGCATTCGAAAGATCGATTACTTTCGCGCCGGCCGGAATCGCCGCCCCGCCGTCCGTCACTTTTTCAATTCGGTCTCCGCGCACGAAAATAAGCTGATTCTTCCGCGGCGTCTCGCTGACGCCATCGATCAGCGTTCCCGCCCGAATCACCGTCACTGTTCCAGCCGCTGTCGCTCCGCCCTGCGCATGCGCAGAGTCTGCCGCCATCGACGCCGTCACAATCGCGCACAAGACCAAAGTCCTCGCTAATAAAATCGGTATCCCGCCGCGCAAGCTCGCCTTCCTCATCTCCCCCTCCTTCGAACGCGCGTAGCTTGCCCCAATCGCCTCGCCCATGCAACAACTTCGCTCCGCGCCGGCGTGAGAGATTGTTAACGCAAAAAAACGAGGGAGCCATTTAGGCTCCCTCGTCCATCATCCAAATCCAGTGATTTGTCAGGCCATCAATTCGCTACATCGTTCAAGTCCGCCTGCAGTTGCGCGAAGTCAAACCCCGGCGCAAAGTTTGGGTCCTTTGCCTGTGGCGGCAGGAGCGCATACGCTTCGTCCACGCACTCGTCCCACCATGCCCAGGTTCCTTGCTGCGTATTTCCCCAGGTCAGCACCGTCACCCCATTCCCGTCGTACGCCACCGCGTACACGGCATGGCCGTCGTTCGTGAGTGGCCCCGGCGTCCACGGCTGATGGTTGTCGAACTCCTGGACGGCATTTTGCTGCACCTGGAATCCCAGATAAACTCCGCCAAACATTTGAATGGCTTGCTGTACGTGCGTGTGATTCTTCGGCTCGATTTTCACGAACGCGAGAATCTCCTCGTTGCCGACCACGTTTGACTGCCAGTAGTTCAGCACGTCCAGTTCGTTCAGCCCGGTGTCCGGGCCGCCCGTCAGGTGGTAGTACACCTTGAGCACCGCGGCTTTGGTCATGATGCTTTTCTTTGCCACGAGCCCCTGGTATACGGTCGTCGCATGCGCCAGCGCCGCGATGGTGCAATCTCCGACCGTATCGTTCCCATCCATCGGGAACAGCGTCGCTGGGTTGTTAACGGCCAGCTTTTGATACACCGTCGTCAGCACGTTGAACGTAGCTGGCGGGGGCGCGATCCCTGCCTTCAGGTATTTCTTGAATTGCAGCGTCCGGTAATCCACCTTGGGTGGATGCTTGCCAAATCGATAGTTCGCCATGCGCAGATACCTCTCTCTGGGAGCTAGACCCCTTTGTATGGTGCCGCTGCCCCCTCCGGCGTTTCAATGGAATCGTCTAAATCGGCAGTTCCGGCCATAGTTTGTGCATCGACCAGCTCCTTTTTGTCATCCAAATCCTGCGGTAGCCTGGGGGTAGGCAATATGGGTGTGCAGACCGAACTCAAGCCAAGGGCCGACCTTCGCGACTATCTCGCGGCCGAGCGCACCTTTCTGGCCTGGGTTCGCACCGGCTTGGCCCTAATGGGCTTCGGCTTTGTGGTCGCTCGCTTCGGCCTCTTCCTCCAGCAGCTTCGCCTCGTCGACCATGTTCCTTCGGCTCCCTCTTATGGCCTGTCGTTGTGGTTCGGGACCGCGCTCATCGCGGTGGGTGTGGTCGTGAATCTCTCCTCCGCCTGGCGCCACGTTCGATTGGTACATGAACTTGACCGGGGCGAACCCTCCTGCTCTGGTTTTTTGACGCAGGCCGTCGCGACCGCCATCTTCCTGGCCTTGGTAGGACTGGCGATGGCCATCTACTTGGTTTCCGTTCGCGGTTCGGCGAATCTTCATTCTGAAAATTTCGAGGAGACAATCATGGCACCGGCAACAAGCAAGACTGCCCCTGCAACAAACAATGGCATCATCAGCAAGCCCAGCAATCACTCGGTCGACCAAACCGTCGAAAAACTCAAAACCATCCTGCAATCCAAGGGCGTCACTCTTTTTGCGCTCGTCGATCACAGCGGCGAAGCCGAAAAAGTCGGCATGAAAATGCCGAACACCAAGCTTCTCATCTTCGGCAGCCCTAAAGCGGGAACGCCGCTGATGCTTGCCGCTCCCAGTGTCGCCATCGACCTCCCTTTGAAAATTCTCGTTTCCGAAGACGCTCAAGGAAAAGCCTGGGTCTCCTACAACAGTCCCGAATACTTAAAAAACCGCCACGGCCTGCCGCAAGAGCTGCTGCAAAACATCGCGGTTGTCGAAACTCTGGCCGGCAAGGCCGCTGAATAGTCCCAGAAACCGGCGGCGAACCAGAGTGCGGAGGAAATAATGCCAAAACGAACATTCAAATCGTGGCTGCGCACGCTCTCGAACGAAATCATCTGGAGGCTTGCCACGGAGTGGCGGCGCGATATTCAGCGTACAAAGGCCATCCAAGCGGAGTACAAGCGCCGGCTCAAGGTGGAAGCAAAGCGAGGAAAGTGAGGCGGCACTTTCCAAACAACCCTCCAATCCGCTAAATTCCCGGGTGGCCATTTAGGAGGAATCTTTGCTGCGACCCACTTTTGCTCTCGCCATATTGTTGTTTGCCGCCACTGCCGTTTTCAGCCAAGCCCATTCCGGCGAAATGCGTTTGTCGCCCTCGGAATACAAGTTTCCCGAAGAAGCCAATCCCGGCACCGGAAGTTCCGGAGTTGCCGGCATTCGCACTATCGTTTTGAAAGGCGATCCCAACCAAGCCGGCATGTACACCATCCTGCTTCGTGTCCCGCCGCACACTCGCATCGCCGCCCATTCCCACCGCGACGATCGCGTCGCCACGGTCATTTCCGGCACCTGGCACTTCGGCTACGGCGACAAATTCGACGAAGCCAAGCTGAAGACCCTTCCTCCGGGCAGCTTTTACACCGAGCCGCCCGGTGCCAATCATTTCGCGGAGACTGGCGACGAGCCCGTCGTCGTCCAAATCACCGGGTTCGGCCCGTCCTCCACGACCTACGTCGATCCATCCCTCGACCCACGCAACGCCAAAAAGCCTTAAACAAACAAGGTCTTGCACCTTCGCACCGGCTGGGCACTTCGAGTGTGCCCTGGCGCATCGATCATTCATCTAAAGCAGCGTCCGCAATCAGAGCGGAACCATATCTTAAAACGTGAAAAGGACCTCCTCATGCGATATCGCCTTTTGGGCAACAGCGGTCTGCGAGTTTCGGAAGCGTCGCTTGGCACGATGACCTTCGGAGAAGAATGGGGCTGGGGCACCGCCAAAGATGAATCCCGCAGAGTTTACGATGCCTTCCGCGAGGCGGGCGGCAACTTCATTGACACCGCCAACCTCTACACTAACGGCACCAGCGAAACATTTCTTGGCGAATTCATGAAGGGGCACCGCGAAAGGGTCGTTTTGGCCACGAAATACAGCAACGCCGCTCCCGGCAAAGACCCCAACGCCGCAGGCAACCACCGCAAAAGCATGATTCAGGCGGTCGAAGCCAGCCTCAAGCGCCTGCAAACCCACTACATCGACCTTTACTGGGTCCACATCTGGGACGGGCTCACGCCGGTCGAAGAAGTGATGCGCGGGCTCGATGACCTCGTTCGCCAAGGCAAAGTGCTGTACGTCGGCATCTCCGACGCTCCCGCCTGGTGGGTGGCGCAGGCCAATACCCTCGCGCAACTCCGCGGCTGGTCGGCGTTTGCCGGGATACAAGTCGAATACAGCCTCATCGAGCGCACTCCCGAGCGGGAGCTGATGCCCATGGCCCAGGCGCTCAACGTGGGGTTCACCGCATGGTCGCCGCTGGCCAGCGGAGTGCTGACGGGCAAATACCACGGCCACGGCTCCGCCGAGCGAGCCAGGCTGAGCAGCGACATGATGAAAGACTTTCGCCCCGAGCAGGAGCGCGCTGCTCGCGTCGTCGCCGCGGTGAAAAAAGTCGCCGACCAGGTCGGCCGGAGCATGGCGCAGGTCGCTCTGGCCTGGCTGCGTTACCGCGCCGTGCCGGTCATCCCGATTCTCGGGGCCCGCAAGCTCACCCAGTTGCAGGACAACCTCGCCAGCTTTGACCTGGCGCTCTCGCCCGACCAAGTGAAGATTCTCGACGACGCAAGCCACATCGATCTGGGCTTCCCCCAGGAGATGTATACGAAGGACCTCGTCCGCAACTTCCGCTACGGCGGCCTGCGCGACCACATCGTCACCTAACCCCGGTTTTTTCTGCGTGGTTTGTCCTGTGGGGGCGCACTTTAGTGCGTCCCCTATTGCTTTCGCTTGGCACTCGCCACTGCTTTTAGTCCAATTCCTCGCTCGTGACTTCAAGGATCTCCTTCAGAGTTCCGAGGATTGCCTTTCCATAAGGCGACAGCTCAAATAGTTCCTTCACGCTGCCCAAGATGGTCTTTGCCGCCGCTATCAGCCTTTTGCGAATGCCCTTTTGGCCAGTCAAACCGCTTGCCTGGGCATTTGTCGCCGCCTCGAATGCGTTCAATTCTTCTCCAACTAACGCCGCAGCCTCCCGAGTGGGCGAGGCGGCGTCCACCGCGGCAATATAACGGTTGGCAATCTCGTCGGCCATGGGTTCCCCCTCTGCCAGGAGCAATGCCTCGTCGCGGACCTTTTGAAACTGGAAGCGGAGGGGATCCTGCGGCTGCGCGTACAAGACAGTTCGCAGCGCCTTCACAAACCTCTTCCACAAACCCTTCATCTGATCGTGGTTTAACGGCGTGCTGGCCATAGAATCCTCCCCGCTGCTTTAGCAGCTGCACTAACCAATGGCGGTCCACCGTCCTGCCGCCCTGACTGGTGGTGACATTGGTAGCAGCTTCGTTTCTTGCTTTGCCCGTTCTTTAGAATCGCTACACGATCCTGGTTCGCCATACACCCACGCCACCCGCCGACTGCGTTCCAAAATGGGAAGAAACTAGGTACACCCCCGTGTTTTTCGTAAGAGCGGCAAATACAGGAGATAAGTGGTGAGTGGCGAGCAACGAGTGGCGAGAAAGGACGAACTGGCCTGCAAAAGTAGCCCCAGAGGCAGGGGGTGCCCCCCGGAGAGGATGCGCGATTTTTTCCAATCGTTTCGATTCCGTTCCATTGCCCTGGCATTCGCCAGTGCTTACGTGAGCGCAGCAGTCCTCAGCGTAAGCATTGCGCATGTCTTGCTCATCGCAAAACCTGCCTCTGGACTTGGGGAACGGGTGATCATGCCCCTCGCTAAGGGGCTCGATTTCTTAGATGCGCATTGGAAGGCCGTTTTGATGGTAGTCTTTCCTTTTGTAGCGCCTTTAGCGCGCGATCTCGTGCCCCGTTTGCGGAAGGCTTGGGGATTGGAGTTTGACTCCATTCCGCTGAGGCCGGTCGAGATGCGCGAGAAACCTACAAGGAGTTCGCCGTGAGTCTGGTGGCCAACGAAGCTTCTGTCAGCAATTTTCAAATCACGCCAAGCCAATATCAGCTTTTCAATTTCACAGTGGAGCGGCCCACAACCCTGCGCATCAGGATGATTGCGACGGCCCCAGTAAATCTGATTCTCCTAAACAGTGAAGACCGCGCTAGTTACGAGCCTGGGCAAACCGACACCCGCTCCTACAAGACTTCCTGGGGAAGAAGGAGCGACATCGACGCAGAAGTTCGCGTCAAACCGGGAACCTGGTACCTGGCCGTCGAGGGAAGCATGGAACCCAGCAAAGGGCGCATCGAAGTCTTGAAGAGAAACTTCCAGGAATAACGGTCCGCGCGCTTAGACTGTAGCGGCAATCCCACACTTCCGCCTGCTGCCCTGTTCCGGATACAATCCACTGTTTATTTAATCGCTCAGGAAGAGATCCGAGACCCGATGGCCGAAATCCAGCTGCACAATACTTTGTCTGGAAAAGTCGAACCGTTCGTCCCGCAAAAGGCCGGGGAAGTGCGGATGTACACGTGCGGCCCGACGGTGTACGACTACGCGCACATTGGCAACTACCGCACGTTCGTGTTTCAAGACATTTTGCGGCGCTTCCTGAAGCTGCGCGGTTTCACGTTGAACCACGTCATGAATCTGACGGACGTAGACGATCGCATCATCGCCAATGCCGCGGCGGCCGGAAAAAGCATCCGCGACTACACGGAGAAATTTGCGCAGGCGTTCTTCGATGATTGCAAGACACTAAGCATCGAAGCGCCCGAGCACTGGGTCCGCGCGACCGACCACATCGAGGACATGGTCCAGCTGATCCAGCGGCTCCAGGGAAAAAGCTTTACCTATCCGAGCGACGGCTCGATCTACTACCGCATCGCGAAGTTTCCGAATTACGGGAAACTCTCGAAGATCGATCTGACCGGGATTCAAGCCGGAGCGCGCGTCGATAACGACCGCTACGAAAAAGAAAGCGCGCGCGATTTTGCGCTTTGGAAAGCGCCGAAGCCCGGCGAGCATTTTTGGGAGACCGCGATCGGTCCCGGGCGGCCCGGCTGGCACATTGAGTGCTCCGCCATGGCCATGAAGTATCTCGGAGAGACGCTCGACATTCACACCGGCGGCATCGACCTGGCGTTTCCGCATCACGAAAACGAAATCGCGCAAAGCGAAGGGGCCACGGGCAAGCCGTTCGTGCGCTACTGGCTGCACGCAGAGCATTTGCTGGTGGAAGGCGAGAAGATGTCCAAGTCGCTCGGCAACTTTTTTACGTTGCGCGACCTGTTCGCCAAGGGCTACAAGCCTTCCACTCTGCGCCTCTGCCTCGCCAGCGTGCCCTATCGTAGACAGCAGAATTTCACTTTCAATGGCCTCGACCAGGCTACCAGTGCTATCGAGCGCTTGCGGAATTTTGCGGACCGGCTGAAGCAGGGGAAATTTCCCGCGGGCAAACAGGAAGGCATGGCCGCGCGCGTCGCCAAAGCTGAGGAAGAATTCGATGCGGGGCTTTCCGACGATCTGAACACCGCGCGGGCGCTGGCGGCGGTGTTCGACCTTGTGCGGGAAGCGAACATCGCGATGGATAAAGGCGAATTTCGGCAAGGCGACGTTACTGCGTTGCAGGAATTCCTCGGCACGTTCGATAAAGTCTTCGCCGTTCTCGAAGATAACGACGCGGCGAAGCTGGCGGCTCTTGGCTACGGGAGCGCGGAAGCCGGGCCGAGCGACGCGGAGATTGACAAACTGGTCGCCGAGCGGAATGCCGCCAAGAAAAAACGCGATTTTGCTACTGCGGACGGCATCCGCAAAGAACTCGCGGATCGTGGTATAATAATTGAAGATATGAAGGACGGAAGTGTCCGCTGGAAACGCAAGTGAAACTGAATTTCAAAACCCGCGCCCCGTACCTCCCGGGCTTTTTCCCGCCGGCCGCCCAGCGGCCAAACCTTTTCGGCGTTGACTTACTCTAATTTTTCTCGCAGGCCGGTCCGGGAGCTATCCCGTTTCGATCCTCCGAATTTTGCGCCTGCGTTCTGCCCTCGCAGTTTTGATTCACTCCAACCTGATTTTCTTCGTGGAGGAAGAAATGCCAACGATTTTGGAAACGAAAACACCACGCCTGATCACGGCTCTCCCCGGGCCGAAGGCGCAGCAAGTTCTTGCGGATGACGCGAGACTGATGTCGCCGTCGCTGACGCGCGAATATCCGTTGGTGGCGGAAAAGGGCCGCGGAGCGATTGTCGAAGACATCGACGGGAACGCGTTTTTGGATTTTGCAGCGGGCATTGCGGTTTGTTCGACGGGCCATTGCCATCCAAAAGTTGTCGCGGCGATCCAGAAGCAAGCCGCGGAGCTGATCCACATTTCCGGCACGGATTTTTATCTGCGTCACATGCCGGAGCTCGCGGAGCGATTGATTGCCACGATGCCCGGAAAAGAGCCCAAGAAAGTGTTCTTTGGAAACTCCGGCACGGAAGCGGTGGAAGGCGCGATCAAACTGGCGCGCTATGCGACCAAGCGCGACAAACTCATCGCTTTTTACGGCTGCTTCCACGGGCGCACGCTGGGGTCGCTTTCATTAACCGCATCGAAAAATACGCAGCGAAAGCATTTCGGCGCGCTGCTCGGCGGCGTCGAGCACATTCCGTATCCGTACGCGTACCGTTGCCCGCATGGCCACACTGCGGAGACGTGCGGCACGGAAATTCTCGAGTTGCTGGAACAGCAAATGTTCAAGCGGCTTTTTGCGCCGGAAGAGATCGCCGCGATTATTATTGAGCCGATTCAAGGCGAAGGCGGCTTCGTTCCCGCGCCGGCATTTTTCCTGCAGGAATTGCAGCGCATCTGCAACCGGCACGGCATCATGCTGATTGTCGATGAAGTGCAATCCGGAGTCGGACGCACCGGAAAGTGGTGGGCCTACGAGCACGCCGGCATCGAGCCGGACATCGTGTGCATCGCGAAGGGAATTGCCAGCGGAATGCCGATGAGCGCGTTCGTGGCGAAAGAAAGCGTGATGACCTGGAAAAAGGGGTCGCACGGCTCGACGTACGGCGGCAATCCCGTATGCATCGCTTCGGCGATGGCCACGCTCGATTTGATCGAACACGGCTACATGGAAAACGCGCGGAAAATGGGCGAGTACATTTTCGGGCGCATCAGCGATTGGCCGCGCCGGTTTAAGATCGTCGGCGACGTGCGCGGCAAAGGGTTGATGATCGGCATCGAAATCGTGCGCGATCAAAAAACCAAGGAAAAAGCGGTGGACTTGCGCGACGCCGTCGTCGCTAAAGCGTTCCACAAAGGACTGTTGCTGCTCAGCTCGGGCGAGAATTCAATCCGGATGTCGCCGCCGCTGTTGATTGACGAGGAGCAGGCGGACTACGCGATTCGCACGCTGGAGGATTGCTTCCGCGAAACCGAAAAGAATATCTAGACGTGAAAAAGGGCACGATTCATCATGCCCTACAACAGCCTTGAATTAGTTCACCGAAGAGATATTATTCGCGATCGGGAACTATGCCAATTTTTTCCAAGCTGATGTTTCGGGCGGTGCGCTGGGCTTCGCGGCACGGCTTGCGCGAAGAAGAGAATTTTTCCGGCGATGCGAAGAAGCTGGAAGCGCGGAGCACCGGCGTGCGTGGAGAGACGTACGCATATTGGTATCTGCGAAACACGGGATACATTTTCGTCGCCAAGAACTACACACCACGGGGAATCAAAGGCGAGCTGGATCTCGTTGGTTACGATGGGAAAACACTGGCGTTTGTCGAGGTGCGCACGCGTACGGTGAAAGAAGATGCAGTTGGGCTGCCCGAGCTCAGCGTGACGAAAGAGAAGCAGCATCTGGTAGTGCGAACGGCGCAAAGGTTTCTCGCTGAACGGCACGTCAAAGAAAACCTAATTCGCTTCGATGTCGTGGCGATTGATAATCACCCCGGTAAGCCGCCTATAGTCCGCCTTCACAAGGGCGCCTTCAGTCCGCAACTCGGCCATCGGGATTGACCCCTAGCCCGCGCGCCATCTAAATCTCAAACGGAACGCCTAAGTTCGCAGAGCACGGGTGTGCCGGAACAGGGAATCGCGCACCAAGGAGAAACTTTGATGGGACGAAGCGCAGGGTTAGGTGTATTGGTGTTCGTTTTGTGATCAAGAGGTTGCAGCCCAGAAGGCGAATAATGTAGGAAGATGGAGAGAGTTCTGCGCAGGGAGCGCAGTGGGAGTACAATTCAGAGTGTTTGAATCGTCGTGGCTGCGCCGCATTGACGGCGAGTGAAATTAAGGGAGGGAAGCGTTGCCGGAGTTACGCAAGGATCCGATCACCGGCCGATGGGTGATCATTTCAACGGAGCGCGGGAAGCGCCCGAACGATTTTTTGCGCGAGAGCGTGGTTATCAAGGACGCGAAGAACTGCCCGTTCTGCGCGGGGAACGAATCGAAAACGCCGCCAGAAGTTCTCGTTTACGGGCGTAATGGCGGAGGGCCGAACACGCCAGGGTGGAATATCCGCGTTGTGCCAAACAAATTCCCGGCGCTGGGGATCGAGGGCGAGCTCGACCGGGAAGGTGAAGGCCTGTTTGACAAGATGAACGGGATTGGCGCGCACGAAGTAATTATCGAGACGCCGCAACACGCAGCATCGCTGGCGACGCTCCCGGAACGCGCCGTCGAAGATGTGTTGTGGGGCTACCGCGACCGCATGCTGGACCTGAAGAATGACAAGCGCTTCCGGTATATTTTGATTTTCAAAAACCATGGAGAGGCCGCTGGAGCGTCCGTAGACCATCCCCATTCGCAATTGATAGCCCTGCCGATCGTGCCGCGGCGGGTGCGCGAAGAAGTGGATAACTGCTGGCACTATTATGACGAGAAAGAGCGTTGCATTTTCTGCGACATCATCCGGCAGGAGCGGGACACCGGCGAACGCGTGATCGGAGAAAACGAGCACTTCATCACGGTGGCGCCCTACGCGCCGCGCTTTCCGTTCGAGATGTGGCTGCTGCCGAAAGTACACGGGTCGTCGTATGAGAACAATCAAAGCTCGATGTACGCAAGCCTCGCGCGCATGCTGAAAGACACGCTGATGCGGCTGGATGAGGTGTTGGACCGGCCGGCGTTCAACTTTATGATTCACACCTCGCCGATCGGGGAAGAGATCAACGATCATTATCACTGGCACTTCGAGATTATTCCGAAGCTGACGAAGGTGGCGGGCTTTGAATGGGGAACCGGGTTTTACATCAATCCCACTCCGCCGGAAGAGTCGGCGCGGTTTCTGCGGGAAGCGAAATTGCCCGCTCTGACTGAGAAAAAGTAGGGCGATGGGGCGGGGCGAGCGCCGGAACTTCCGGCCCGAACTTGGAGATTTGCTATAATTACAGGTTCGGCGCGGTACCCAAGTGGCCCAAGGGAGAGGTCTGCAAAACCTCCATTCGTGGGTTCGAATCCCACCCGCGCCTCCAAACACGCGATGTAAAGGGAACATCCGAACGCACACGACCGCAACTGCTTGAAGTCTTTCGCGGTCATTGCGGAAAGCGGGCTAAGTGCTCCTTGGTCAAGGACCTCCCTCCCATTCGCTTTTCCTAATCCGG